>Ga0233425_10007113_pt1 | contig 15960 bp, 12 predicted proteins | sample Watercolumn_Towu_2_FD_181712 | JGI IMG/M metagenome (GOLD analysis project Ga0233425, IMG submission 181712) | Freshwater microbial communities from Lake Towuti, South Sulawesi, Indonesia - Watercolumn_Towuti2014_140_MG | ecosystem: Environmental > Aquatic > Freshwater > Lake | place...
CCTGAAATTTAACTTGGAAAGCATCTTCGTCTCCCGGGTCTCAGGGCACACTGAACCGGGGGACCGCAAGGCGGAAACTCCCCTCCCCTTCAGGGGAGGAGCCGGGCGTGGGGTAGCTATCATCGGGAACTTCCCCTATAACATCTCCTCCCGGATCCTGTTCCGGGTGTTTGAGAACCGGCGCCTGGTTTCAGGAGTTATCGGGATGTTCCAGAAAGAGGTCGCCGGCAGGATCGCTTCCCCACCGGGAACAAGGGAATACGGGATTCTCAGCGTGCTGCTCCGGGCATTTTATGACATCGATTACCTGTTCACGGTGAATGAAACCGTGTTTACGCCTCCACCCAGGGTGAAATCAGCAGTCATCCGTCTCCGGAGGAACTCAGCCATCCATCTGGATTGTGATGAGAACCTCTGGCTGAAGATCGTGAAGACTGCATTTAACCAACGGCGGAAGACATTGCGGAATTCACTCAGGCCACTGGGAATTGACCCCCCCTCCGGATGGAGTGATCCCTTGTTTGACCGCAGGCCCGAGCAGCTTTCCGTTGCGGAGTTTATCTCTCTCACCGGCCTTTTCAGAGCAGAATGACCGGAAAATAATTAACTTTGCCGCCTTATTTCATTCCATGAATCCACAGGGACTTCCGAAGAAAAAGAAAGGTCTCGGCCGTACCGGTTCCCATGCAGTCAGCCACCCCCCGGCCACCTGGAAAGCCGACTGGTATTTTGTCCTGATTTTTTTTATCTGGGCTGTTGTGCTGTACGGAAACACAATCCTGAACAAATATGCGGTCGATGATGAATTTGTTGCCAGCAATCCGACGGTCAGGAAAGGACTGGCCGCCATCCCCGAGATCTTCAGCACACATTACCTCGTTCAGAAAGGCAACATCAACAACCAGGTAGCCGATTACCGGCCGATCGTCAAGCTGACCTTTGCCCTGGAGTATCAATTATACGGGGAGGATAAACCGGGCCGGAGCCACGCCCTCAATGTACTGATATATTTCTTCCTGTCCACCCTGTTGTTTTTCGTCCTCAAGCGGATGCTCCGGAACTACAATATCCTGTTCCCTTTCCTGATCACAGTGGTTTTCATGGCCCACCCGGTCCACACCGAAGTGGTAGCCAGCCTGAAGAACCGGGATGAAATGCTGGCGTTCCTGGGCGGACTGGGAACGTTGTGGCTGCTCCTGAAATATGCCGACACGCGTAAGTTCCTGTACGTGCTTATCAGCCTTCCGGTCTTTGTTCTCGGATACCTTTCCAAATCATCTATTCTGCCCTTCCTTGTGGTTTACCCGCTGGTGTTTTACTTCTTTACCGATGTCCCGCCGAAACGGTACATTCCCGTCTTCATCGCCGTCGTGCTGGTAGGATTGCTGGCCCGTTATATCCCGAAGCTGTTTCTCCCGGATGCGGCCCGTATTAACAGTTTTATCGAGAATCCCCTCTATTTTCACAAAGAGATCGGAACCCGGATCGGAACAGGACTGGCTTCCCTGCTTTTCTATCTCCGGATACTGGCCTATCCTCATCCGCTCCTTTACTATTACGGCTATGACATGATCCCCATGCGTGGGATCTCCGATATCTGGGCGTTGCTTTCCCTCATCCTTTACGGCGGGATGCTGGTATATGCGCTGGCGAAATTCAGGGAGAAGAGCATTCTTGCGTTTGCGATCCTGTGGTACCTGGTCTTCATGGCCATGTATTCAAATGTGATTGTTCCGGTGGTCGGGATCGTAGGAGAGCGGTTCGTCTTTGCCGCTGCACTCGGCTTCTGCATCGCCCTGGTTTGGGCCGTCTTCAAACTGTTCAAAACGGAACCAAACAGCCTGACCATCGAATTCGACGCCCGCGCCAAGATTCTTGTTGTAACAGTGCTGCTCCTGATCCCGTACACAGTTCTCACGGTTATGCGGAACCGCGAATGGAGGAACCTTTTTGATCTTTACCGAAAGGATATCCCTTTCCAGGAGAATTCGGCCAAAGCAAATACCCAGTACGCCGGCTACCTTATGCGGACTACATACAGCGATCCCAATTTCAAGCAGTACGGGAATGTGAACGAGTTGAAACTGCATATCATGAAGCGCCACTTCCTGAAGTCGCTGGAGATCTATCCCGATAATTACCAGACGTTGAATGACCTCGGAACAGTATATCTGTTCTTTGCAAGGCAGCCCGATTCGGCGCGGTTTTTCCTGAAGAAAGCCATCGCGTTGGATCCCAGCCTGCAACCGGCATGGGTTAACCTGGGGATGGCTTACCGGGAAGCCCGGCAGTACGACAGCGCGGTTTACTGCTATCAATCGATCCTCCGGCGGGATCCGACACAGATCAAGGCCTATTTTGCGCTGGCCAATGTGTACAATGATATGGGGGATATCAACCGGGCGATCCAGATGAACACCGATGTGCTGAAGACCTATCCCAACATGGACGTTCCGTACATCAATATCGCCAATTACTGTCTTCAGCGGGCCGATACGGTCATGGCCATCCGGAATTATGAAGAGGCGGCCATGCGGCGCCCCACGTTCGAGGTGTGCGTCCAGTTGAGCAACCTCTATAAGGCCCGGGGCGATCTTAATAAGGCATCCTTTTTTCAGGAGAAAGCACAGGAAGCCCTGAAAAAATCCCCACCCCAGTAAACGGCGCAATGAGCAGGAAGATCCCCGAAGCGCTTCCCGGCCTTCTGCGCCGGACCGCCGACCGCTTCCCGTCGCATGGGATCGGCCACATCAGGCCGGGGCAGCCCCTGCGCTTCCAGACATATCCGCAGTTGCTGGAGCATGCTACCGCTCTGCTTGCAGGATTTCAGAAGAAGGGGATCAGCCGGGGCGACAAGGTCATCCTTTCACTGGAGAACAGCGGGGAGATCATTCCTGTTCTGTGGGCCTGTTTTCTCGGCGGGATCATCCCCGCCCTCCTGCAACCGCCGGTTTCATTCACCGATCACAATCCTGCAGCGGAAAAAGCCGGAAAAGTGTTCCGGCTCCTGGGGGATCCCTGGGTGATCCTCTCACACCGGCATTTCGGTTCCTGGATGAAAAGCGGTATCAGTTCCGGCCACCTTATCGATATTTCCGGAGTGGAACTTGATGCCGGCCCTCCCACGCAGTTTGACATTGATTCCGGTAACCTGGCGCTGATCCAGTTTTCCAGCGGTAGCACCGGGGATCCGAAGGGAGTCATGCTCACCCACGACAACATCCGGTGGAATATCGAAGACATTGTCCGGGGGATCCGGCTTCTCCCGGATGACATATCGGTCAACTGGCTCCCCCTTTACCATGATATGGGGTTGATCGGTTTTCACATCACCCCCCTGCAGGTCGGGGTCACGCAGTATTTTACAGAACCGGCCGATTTCGTTAAAAACCCGGCCCTGTGGCTTGATGCACTGTCGGAGCTGAAATGCACCATCACCGCCTGCCCCAATTTCGGCCAGATCCTGCTGAACCGGTATCTGGTCAGGAAAGCGCAGGGGAAATGGGATTTCTCGTCTATCCGGGTTCTTTTCAACGGTGCTGAACCCATCTCGGTTCCTGCCATGCAGGAGTTCTCCCGCCTTCTTGAACCGTACGGCTTTCAGCCACAGGCTATGTTCCCTGCCTATGGCATGGCCGAAGCCACTCTTGCGGTGACCTTCGGCCCGCTCGGTTCCGGTGCACACGCAGTGCCGTTTCAACGGGAAGCCTTGCTGGGAGCGAACCTGGCCATCCCGGCCGGGCCCTCCGAACCCCACCCGGTATGGCTGGTGGATCTTGGACAACCCCTCAGCCTGAACGAGATCCGCGTGGTGGATGAGAGACAGCATCCGGTAGAGGAGAATCACGTCGGACACATCCAGGTGAAGGGCAGGAATGTGACTGGGGGCTATTTCAATAATCCGGGAGAAACGGCGCTGACCCTGTCGGGCGGCTGGCTCCGGACCGGAGACATGGGATTCATCCATAAAGGAAACCTCTTCGTGACGGGACGGATGAAAGACATCATCTTCGTCAACGGGATCAACCTTTATGCCCACGATCTGGAACAAATGGCCCTGCAGATCGAAGGCCTCTCCCCGGGTAAAATCGTGATCAGCGGCTGTTTCAGCGAACAGGAGGGGAAAGACCAGGTGATCGTCTTTCTCGTCACGGCCGGCAACGATCCCGGCATGGACCTGTGCCGGAAGATCCGCCGGCATTTTCAGACCACCCTGGGCCTGTTTATCGATACATTTGTACTGATCCGGTCAACCGATATTCCGCGCACCTCCAGCGGTAAGATCCAGCGGCACAAACTGGTGAACCGCTTCCTGATAGGGGAGTTCCGCATAGTAAGGTTGTAAAAAAAAGCGCCGGGAGTGTTTTGGCTGAGCCCTTACACTCCCGGCACGTCCTCTCTTGCCGGATTAAACCGATCCGGTCAATGGATTCCGGATTATTTCTTCAATACTTTCTTTGTGGCAGTGCCTTCGTCGGTGCGGATCTCAACCACATACAATCCCTGCTTCCAGGTGGACGTATTCACATTCAGTTCCCTGGTATCGGTGGCAATGTCCTTAACCTTCACCCCGAGAGAGTTGTAGACCGTGATAGAACGGATATCGGCATTAGCCCTTATCTTAAGGTTGTCCTGAACCGGATTGGGACTTACCGCTGCGTGCACTGCTTCCGATCCGGGAACAACAGTTTGTGTCATCGGGAACCAGTCGGCCTGAAGTACCTCCATGGTGCCTTCATCCTGCAGCCAGGCTACCAGTTCGAGGTTATCCCAAACATACGTATCTGGAATTGAGATCGGCACGTCGAAGGTCTGGACGTTTCCGCTGGAGAAGTCCACAAGCGTACCGTTGGCATCAGGGAACATCGCCCGGCAGACATAGTCCACTTCAGTCAGGCCGAACCAGACTTCCGGTATGTTGGATTCGGTAAGGGCCATCCTCAGGTAGATGTTCCCGGTATAATCGAAAATCTTCTCTACAGTCACGTGTGCCACGACGTTGGTGACATCCGCCCAATCGACCGTAAGATCGCAGATGAAAAGGGAAGAAATGGCGATGCGCGACTGGTATATAGGCAAGTAAACCGAATACATCGAAGTGGTCGTACTTCCGCCAACCACTTCTTCCACCCCGTCAAATTCGGCCGTCGGGAATCCGGTGATCCCGTAATACCCGATACGATCTACGGCATCCGGAATTTCATAACTGTCCCCCTGGTGATATTCAACCACCGCAACATCGTTCCCGTTCTGCACCAGCTCATCGGCTCCCATGGCTGCACCCGGACAATACTGGCACCAGGTCCCCGTGGCAATCTCGAGCAGGACAAACTGGCGATCGGTTCCACCGGCCACTGTCACCAGAGCATCGTTGGAAGGAGCGGAAATCTCATTCCCGTAATCGGCGCGGACAAAATAGGTATGGTCACCCGGGTAAACCGACAGGTCCCAGTACGAAAGGGGGATTGAATACCCGATGTATTCCCCGTCGCGGTAAATTCTGTAGCCGACAGGCGTGGCACCTCCGGGTATCTCCCATTCGAGGAACACATCGAAGTTCGTCACATCGGCCGTAAGATTCATTGGTGCTGCAGGCGCAGGTACCTGGTCAAACAGAATGTTGTCGAAATAACACTCGGGAGATCCACCGGTCCCGGTCCAGGCATAAAGGTTGGTCCCGTCCAGCTTCAGGGTGTTGTTGGTGCCGAAGGCCCCGGTGCTCCATTGCCATTCCACAACCACTTCATCTTCGTAATAGGTGTGCGCCCAGTCCTCGCCAAGGTCGATAACGGTATGCATCTCGAACCACTGGTTGTAACTGAAGGTGAACTCCCCGGCATCGGCGCCGCCGGCGTCAATATGCCCCCAGCCACCGTCATCCAGGTAGGTCTGGGTTCCCCACTTGCTGTTAGCGCCGGCAAAATCCTGGAGGATATTGTAATAACCCAGTTTTCCGCTGGGGACGTAGATCTTGTATGTGAGGATATACCGCCCCGTTGTTTTATCGTTCAACAGAAGCACGGCATCGTTGGTCCCGGTGATCTTCACCGAATTGGGCGTGCTGAACGACTGCGCATTGGAGACAAACGGATCTTCATTGCTGCCAGGCAGGTTACTCCATGTGGTCCAGTTGGGCGCTCCCTGGGCCACCAGCTGCTGCCCGGCCGTGTAGGTGTCGAATGTTTCGGTGATGAGGTTCTGACCGGTCACTGTCAGTGCAAGACCAACCAGCATCGCCGGAATACAAAGGGTAAATTTCATCTTTTTCATGGTTTTGGTTTTACTGAATTTGTACTGTGGAATCCCAGGCAAACATACAATTTCAAAGCCTGGAATCAAAACTTTTCCCTCCCCCTTAGGAAGATCCTCCTGTAGTGCCAGTAATTCAGGGTGAGCATCCATCCTGCCCAGAAGTTCCATGTACGCAGAAAGGTTTTCAGGTTTTTCCACAGGATAGCTGTAGGAGAGAACATCTTCCTCTTGGCATTGGTGATCCACCGGTCCAGGTCAGCGGCTGGGATCAAAGGGTGACGGATCGTCGGTTCAAAATAGTCATACCGCTGCCAGTCGGCAGGAAAGTTTTTATACAGCAGCCGGCCCTCGCGAAGCACCTTTTCAAACAGCTGTGTCCCCGGAAGAGGAGTGAGCACCGAGACCTGGAATGAGTCGGCGCCGCAGCGGAGGGCATACCTGGCCCGTTGCCGGATGGTCTCCTTTGTTTCCGAATCCCAACCGAAGATCAATCCGGCGATTACCCCGATCCCGTGGCGGTGGATGGTCCGGAACACATGTTCATAGGAATCCACTCCCCGCTTCAGGTTGAGCCGTTTATTGGCCTCTTCCAGGTGGGCATCGGTTTCCGATTCGATCCCCAGGAAGATCATCCGGCAGCCGCTCTGATAAGCCAGGTCAAGCAGTTCGTTATCGTCGGCAAAGTTGATGGAAGACTGGGAAAGCCATATCTTCCGGATGCCCCTGCGGAGTATCCCCCGGAACAGCTCCTTGGCCCGTTCCTTCGATTCCTGGCTGTGGCCGATGATATTGTCGTCGATGAAAAACACGAACCGCTGAGGGATATCCTGAAGTTCATCCAGCACATCTTCCAGGGGCCGGAACCGGTAATGCCGGCCGTTGAAAGCGGAAACACTGCAGAAGGTGCAGTTCATCGGGCAACCGCGGGTGGTCTGGATACCCGCACACACGTACCCCGGGTGAAACAGGTCGCGGCGGGGTTTCGGCTGGCGGATCACCTGTTCAAACGGGCTGCAGTACCGCTTCTGCAGGCGGCCATCCTCAAAATCCTGAAGCAGCCGGGCCCACACGGGCTCGGCTTCTCCCTGAACCACAACATCCACATACATACCTGCTTCATCGGGCAGCATCGATGCGTGTATGCCTCCCATCACCGTAGGGACGCCTTGTTCCCGGTAGATGGCGGCAATTTCGTAGGCCCGGGGAGCTGAACTGGTGAAGGAAGTCAGCCCGACCAGATCCGCCTCATAATACCGGAACGACCTGAAATTCTCATCGATCAGCTTGATCTTCCAGTCGGGCGGTGTCAGCGCGGCGAGGATCCCCAGGCTCAGAGGTTGGTTTCTCGTGGCCCGGTTGATATGAAATCCGGGCCGGAGCTGGTTGGCCGGATTGATCAATACAAGGGTTTTGCGTTCCATTGTTTCATCGGAGTAACCAGTTCCTGGGCTTGCGGATCTTCCCGAACGCCATGCTCCGGTAGTTCCAGTTGCTCATGTAGGACCAGTAGGCCGTTATGAAGTTGCGGGTGCGCCACCAGCTTTTCAGCATCCGGAAGAACAGGAATAAAGGATCATACACTTTATCGATCGCCCGGAATATATATTCTTCCATCTCTTTCCGGTCCATGGAATCGGGACGGAAGGTGAGGTGCTCATATCCGTAATACTGCCAGTCGTGAGGAAAATCGTTCAGCACCAGTTTGTTCTCCTTTTGTAACCGGTCGAAGAGACGGGTGCCCGGCAAAGGGGTTAAAAAGGTTGACTGGATGGAATCGGCACGGCATTTCCGGGTGAAGCGCACCCGGTGATCAATGCGTTCACGTGTGTCGTTCTCCCACCCGAAAATAAAGCCGGCAATCACGGCAATTCCGTACCGGTGCATCCGGTCGAACACCCGGTTATAGGAACCTGCTCCCATCCGTGCATTCAGCCGTTTGTTGACCTGTTGCAGTTGTTCTTCCCGTTCCGATTCAATCCCGATGAACAGCATGCGGCAGCCGCTCCGGGCCGCATACTTCAACACTTCCTCATCATCGGCCACATTCAGGGAGGCCTGTCCGATCCAGTCCTTCCGGATCCCGCTGTTAAGGATCGCCCGGAACAGTTCCACTGCCCGCTCCCTTGCTTCGGGCGTATTTCCTGCGATGTTGTCGTCCAGGATGAAGACATTCCGTTGCGGGATGGTACGGAGTTCCTCAATCACTTCAGGGATCGGCCGGTACCTGTAATGCGCCCCGTTGAATGCCGTCACGGAGCAAAAATCGCAGTTCATCGGGCACCCCCTTGAAGTCTGGATCGAAGCAAATACGTACCCCGGATGGAACAGGTCACGACGTGGCTGCGGCGACCGGATCATGCTCGACAGCGCTCCCCGGTAAAGGTTCCGGAGACGGTTGTTTTCAAAATCCTCTGCCAGTTGGGGCCACACCGATTCGGCTTCCCCTGTTACCACGCAATCCACATATTGTCCCGCTTCTTCCGGGCACATCGAAGCATGGATGCCGCCGATCACCGTAGGAATGCCCCTTTCGCGGTAAACCTGCGCCAGCTCGTAAGCCCGTGTGACCGTGGAGCTGAATGCTGTGAATCCCACCAGATCGGCCCCGTAGAAACGGAAATCCCGGAAGTTCTCATCCAGGATCTTCACCTTCCAGTTCGGCGGGGTCAGGGCTGCGATAATCCCCAGGCTCAGGGGTTGGTAACGGGTGTCTTTGTTGACAATGAATCCGCTCCCGGATTTATTGGCGGGATTTACCAAAAGCAGTGTATATTTTTTTTCTGCAGCCATAACTGATTAATATGTCCATGCCGGTTTTTTCTCCCTCGCCACCTTGCGGTAATTCAGATTGGTCTTCCAGGCCCAGACAGCGCTCCGGAGACTCCGGGTATTCCAGAGGGTTCGCACGAACCGCATGCAGAGATACCCCATTCCGGTGACCCGACGGTAGGACCGGTCGGTTTCCCGCGCCAGTTCTTCCGCGGTCATATGTGCCGGCCGGAACACGACATCCGAAAAATGAAAATGCTGCCAGTCCCCGGGAAACCGTTGACACAGGATTCGCCCTTCCTCTTCCAGCTTTCGGAATAATTTCGTGCCGGGCAGCGGGGTGAGCACGCTGGCCTGGGTGACATCCACCGCCGAACGGCAGATGTAACCGGTCCGCCGCCGGATCGATCCGGCGGTGTCGGATTCCATCCCGAAGATGAAGGCTCCCAGCATGTTGATGCCATAGCGGTGCAGCTTCCGGCATGCCTCCCGGTAATACCCTGTCCCCATCTTCAGGTTCAGCTGCTTATTGGACGACGCCAGGGCAGCCGGGTCCTCGGATTCCATCCCCACCAGCAGCATCCTGCATCCGCTGCGGGCCGCCAGCTTCAGTATCTCTTCTTTGGCGGCGATGTTGAGCGATGCCTGTGCAAACCATTCCTTCCGGATCCCGCGCCGGATCATTCCTTCAAAAATCCGGACCGCATGCTCTTCAGCCGTGGTGTTGTACCCGATGATGTTGTCATCCACGAAATACAGCAACGGCTTATCCACAGATTCGATCTCCCCCAGAATCGCCTCAGGGTCGCGAAGCCGGTAGCGATTTCCGTTGAACGCCGGGACCGAGCAGAAATCGCAGTCCATGGGACATCCGCGGGAGGTCTGGATGGGAGCGAACAGGTACCCGGGATGAAACAGGTCATGGCGGGCTGGCGGAATCCCCTTCAGATCGGATGAAGCGGATGGATAAGTGTTTCTGAGACGCCCCGACTCAAAATCTTTCACCACCTCCGGCCAGGCCCCCTCTGCCTCCCCGATCACCACCGAATCGGCATACCGGGTCGCTTCTTCCGGAAGAAAAGAAACATGGATCCCGCCCAGTACCACCGGTATATTTTTTTCCCGGTATCGGGCTGCAATTTCATATGCCCGGTTCACGGTAGCAGTGACGGCCGTAATGCCCACCAGATCGGCCTCCCGGAACTGAAAGGGCCGGAAATTCTCATCCCATATCCTCACTTTCCAGTTACCCGGTGTGAGCGACGCTATTATGCCGAGCCCAAGGGGAGCGATCTTGGATTCCCTGCGCAGCAGATATCCTTTCCGGTAGGGATTTGCAGGATTGATCAGCAGCAGCCGTTTGTCCGATGCACCCATATCGCAAAGGTATGACTTTCTCAGCGGCCGAAGTGGATGGGTCGCTCAAACATCACCTTGCGGTACTGGTTGCTGCAGAGGTAAGACCACAGGGCTGTCATTGGGCTGCGGGTGTTTATCAGGGTCTTGACATAACGCCATTTCAGGCGGGCCGGACAATACATTGATCTCCAGGCATCGGTCATCAACCTCGCAATTTGTTCACTTTCAATATGCGGATGGCGGATGACAATATCCTCCCAGTTGTAATACTGCCAGTCGGCGGGATAATCCCGGCAAACCAGCCTTCCCTGTTCTTTCATCCGGGCACGCAGCTTTGTCCCGGGATACGGGGTGAGGATACTGGTTTGGATTGCGTCCACATTCAGCCGGTTAATGAATCTGGCACGTGCGGGAATATTTTCCGGATGATCGGTTTCTGCTGCAAAGATAAAGGTGCCCAAAACCCCGATGCCGTGACGGTGGATCTTCCGGATGATCTTCCGGTAGTTTGCCACCCCCTTCCGGAGGTTGATCTTCTTGTTCATCGAATGCAGGCTTTCGGGTGTCTCTGTTTCGATGCCGATCAGCAGTAGCTTGCAGCCGCTGGCTGCCGCCAGTTTCAGGGCTTCCTCGTTGTCCGCTATGTCGATGGATGTCTGGGAAAACCAGGGGAATTTCAGCTTCCGGTCGAGGATACCCTGGAAAAGTTCCATCCCCCGGAGCTGGTGAGCACGGGTGACCCCCCCGATGTTGTCGTCCACGAAAAAAATGTTGCGCCGGTCCCCATGGAACGCTTCCAGTTCATCCAGAACATCGGCAACCGGCCGGAACCGGAACTTCCCCCCGTTAAAGGAGGTCACCGAACAGAAATCACAATCCAACGGGCAGCCGCGGGAAGTCTGAATGCTGCGCCAGACATACCTGGGATCGAAGAGATCGTGACGGGGGATCCGCAGTTTACTTAGATTTTCGCTTTCTCCATGATAGATCTTCTGCAACCTGCCGGCTTCAAAATCGGCAATCACCCGCGGCCAGACGGTCTCGGCTTCCCCGGTCACTACGCAATCGGCATACCGGAGGGCCTCATCCGGGCACATGGATACATGGATACCTCCCATCACCACAGGAATCCCCAGCGCCCGGCATTCCGAAGCAATCTGGTACGCACGGTGCACATTCGATGTGAACGAAGTGATGCCTGCCAGATCGGCTTTCCTGGGCCGGAAAGGGAAAAAGTTTTCATCCAGGATCCGCACTTTCCAGTGGGAAGGAGTGTAGGCGGCAATAACTCCCAGGCACAAAGGGGGAGTCAATGCATAGTGATCCACTGCCAGCCCACGGCGGAACTGGTTTACCGGATTAATGAGCAGAAGCCTCTGGTCGGCCATCACCACCCGGAATTAACCACACCCGGTCGATAGCCCAATGGCATTGCGCTGAACGCCGGATGTAAATAAGTAATAGATTAAACCAGTCTGTAACTCAGGACAAAAATAGGATTTTTTTTCGCATCCGTGAAAAAAAGTAATTTTGCCGGTAAACCTGAAAGCAGATAATGAGTATCGATACATTTATCAGGCAGATCGAGGACGAATTTGATGACCTGAAACCGGGTGTACTGAAACCCGATAGCCGGTTCCGGGAGATGTTCGAATGGAACAGCATCAACGCCTTGATCCTGATCGCCATGGTGAAAACCGAATATGATGTGACCCTGACGGCCGACGACCTGATCAACTCCAAGACCGTTCAGGATATTTATACCCTGGTGGAAACCCGAACCGGGCAATAATGGCTTTTCTTACCATACCGGGCATCCGGCTGTCGGGACTGGCAGCGGCAGTTCCCCCTGGACGGGAACACAACCTGGATTATCACTGGATCTCCAGGAAAGAACGCGAATCGCTTATCCGGAATATCGGGGTGGAAACCCGCCGGGTAGCGGAAAAAGGAGTGACCACCGCCGATCTGTGCGTGGCGGCAGCCGAACGCCTGCTGTCGGAGATCTCCTGGAACCGGCACGAGATCGAGCTGCTGATCTTCGTCTCCCAGTCCCGCGATTACCTTGTCCCCACCACCGCGTGCATTGTGCAGGACCGCCTGGGATTGCCCCATTCCTGTATTGCATATGACGTGGGCCTGGGTTGTTCAGGGTATGTTTACGGACTTTCCCTGGCCGGAAGCATGATGCAATCGGGTGCCAGCAGAAAGGCCCTGCTGATGGTGGGGGATATCTCCACCCTGACCACCTCTTACCGCGATAAAAGCACCTATCCCCTGTTCGGCGATGTCGGCACTGTGACCGCCCTGGAGGTCTCCGGAACAACACATCCCATGGTATTCAACCTGCAGACCGACGGTTCGGGGCACGAAGCGCTCATCATCCGCGACGGCGGCGCCCGCAACCAGATGTCAAGGAAATCGTTTGAATACCACCAGATCACCCGGGGCATTCACCGCACACGTCTGCACCTGGAGCTCGACGGCATCGAAGTGTTCAATTTCAGCCTGCGCGAAGTGGTCCCGAATATCAGGAGCCTGCTTAATCATACCGGCCGATCGCTGGAAGAAGTGGATTACCTGGTATTCCACCAGGCCAACCGGCTGATCAACGAAACCCTTCGGAAAATGCTGAAGCTGGCGCCGGAAAAAGTACCGTATTCACTTAAAGAATTTGGAAATACCAGCGGCTCCTCGGTTCCGCTGACCATGGTGACGCAACTGAGAGAGCAGCTGACGTCGGGACCTGTGAAGTTGCTGTTGTCTGCATTCGGGGTGGGATTATCATGGGGATCTGTGCTCCTGGAGACCGATGGAATCGTTTGCCCTGAAGTGACAGAATACAGGTAATAGAGTTATTTTCTTACTTTTACACTACCCCCCGGCCCCCTGAAAAGGGAGTAAGTCCCCTTCAGGGGATTTAGGGATCATTTATGAGATAAGGCCAATGACAGATCTGTTCTCTCTGACCGGCAAAACCATCCTCGTCACCGGCGCCTCTTCCGGGATCGGGAAACAAGCGGCAATCCTGATCAGCCAGGCCGGCGGAACCCTTTGCATCTCCGGCCGCAATGAATATCGGTTGGAGGAGACCTTCCACTCTCTCGAAGGGACCGGCCACCGGATGAAAACCGCCGACCTGACAGCAGAGATGCAGTTGAACGCCCTTGTGGAGGAAGCTCCCGCACTGAACGGTGTAGTCCATTGTGCTGGGATCGTGGGCCCTCAACCGGTTAAATTTATTTCGCAGGAGCATATCGACACGATGTTTGCCATCAACTTCGAAGCCCCGGTCAATCTGACCGGAAAATTGCTCCGGAAGAAAAAGATACTGGATCACGCGTCGGTACTCTTCCTTTCCACCATCGCCACGCGCAATCCATACTTTGGCGGCGCTCTGTACAGCGCTTCAAAGGCAGCGCTGGAAGCGTACTCAAAAACTCTGGCGCTTGAGATGACCGGCAGGGGGATCCGTTCCAACTGCCTGATGGCCGGACTGGTCGACACGCCTATGATTGTGAATCCTTCGGAGGACCGGATGCAGGCTGAGGCAATGGAACGCTACCTGAAACGTTATCCGTTGGGAATCGGCAAACCGGAGGATGTAGCCGGTGCGGTCCTTTTCTTTTTGTCCGATGCTTCCGGATGGATCTCAGGAACAACACTGATTTTAGGAGGAGAATAGAAATAATGTGCCCTATTGTGACAATTGTGGTAAAAACTAATGAGTAATGACCAATGATTTTAACTAATGAATAACTCACAATACTCCGTTGTAATCCCGGTCTTCAACAGCGAATGTTCTCTGGAAGAGATGTTCCTGGCGATCCGGGAGGTATTCACCCAGCGGAATGAAGCGTTTGAAGTGATCTTCGTGGACGACCGTAGCCGTGACAGCAGCTGGGAAGTGCTGAGAAAGTTGAAATCTGACCATGGCGACCTGGTGACGGCTATCAGGCTGAGCAGAAATTTCGGCCAGCACAATGCCACCCTCTGCGGACTGGGATTTGCCAAGGGCAGATTCGTGATCACTATCGACGATGACCTTCAGACCCCACCCGCGGAGATTCCGAAGCTGATCGAAATTTACCAGGCCACCCAGGCCGACCTGGTCTACGGAATTTATTCGCGGAAACGCCACTCAAAGGTCAGGAATCTGGGAAGTGCCTCCCTGAAAAAGAGTTCCCGGCTGCTGCACCATGCTCCAGGCGAAGGGTCTTCCTTCCGGTTGATGACCCGTGATCTGGCAGCAAAGATCAGGGAGCACCCGGCCCATTTCATTTATCTGGACGAGATCTTCCGCTGGTATACCGGTGAGATAGCCTTTGCTGAGGTGAACCATCTTCCGCGGAAATACCGGCAATCGGGGTATTCCTTCCGGAAACTGATCCACCTTCTGGCCAATATCCTGCTGTATTATACCATGATCCCGCTGAAACTCCTGGTCTACGGGGGACTCTTCTTCTCCCTGTTCACCTTTGTATACGGATTGTTTCACATCATTAAAAAATTGCTCTATAACGTCCCTCTGGGGTATACCTCCCTCATCGTGACGATTTTGTTTTCCACCAGTATAATCCTTTTCAGTCTGGGAGTGATCGGCGAATATCTCAGCCGTATCTACCAGGTGCAGAACCGGAAACCTCCTTTCTCCATCAGTAAAATCCTCTGACCATGAAATACACCCGATTCGGAATCACCATCATCCGCCTGAAGGAAGAAGACATAGAACTGGTCAGGCAATGGAGAAATTCACCCCAGATCATGGAACGGTATGAGTACCGCGAACACATTACGCCGGAAATGCAGAAGAAATGGTTCCGGTCGATCTCCAACCTGAATAACTTCTACTTCGTGATCGTTTACCAGGGAGAAAAGATCGGGGTGATCAACGTGAAGAACATCGACTGGACCAGGCGGTTCCTCGAGTCGGGTGTCTTCATCCCGGATGAAAAGTACTGGAGCACATTCGTTCCTTCAATCGCATCCATCATGCTTACCGACATGTTCTTCCGCATCTTCGGCTGGGATCATTACTATGCGCACATCCTGCGATCGAACACCCGGGGAATCCGGTTCAACAAAAGCCTGGGGTTCGAGCTTTGCGAAGGGCAGGAAGAGGTCGGGAATCAATTGTATATCATCCGGAAAGACAATTTCCGGAAAAAATCCCGGAAGCTGATGAAAGCACTTGAGATCCTGTCGGAAGGAGACACCTCCGCGGTATACCAGCTGGAGCCTGAAGACCTGGGCACGGAACTCGAAACCTTTGTGACCGCCAACCTCCCGAACATTCCCTGGGTGACCCGGATCGAGGAAAACGAACAGGGACGATTTTACTACCTTAACGGGTGAGCCGGTTTCTCCGTATTGTCTGATACACTGTTACAAGTACCCTGAGCCGGGAGGCCATCCATCCGCCTGACAGGATAGGGGAAGTAAATACCCGCTTTCAGCAGTTTGAATAGCAACATGGTGTCCCCGGCCATCAGGATCTCCGACTTCGGGAAGAACGAACGGGTATGGGCGTTGAACTCCGTGAGCAGGTTTCCGAGAGAGACCTCCCCCTGCAGGCGCTTC
>Ga0233425_10007114_pt1 | contig 15959 bp, 13 predicted proteins | sample Watercolumn_Towu_2_FD_181712 | JGI IMG/M metagenome (GOLD analysis project Ga0233425, IMG submission 181712) | Freshwater microbial communities from Lake Towuti, South Sulawesi, Indonesia - Watercolumn_Towuti2014_140_MG | ecosystem: Environmental > Aquatic > Freshwater > Lake | place...
CTGAACATGCCACCTTGGGTCACATCGGCACCGCGCATCGTCGGCTCCCCTTTATTCTTCTCGACGATGATTCGACAACATACGACGCGAGGAATTCCATGAAATCGCGGCGAATTTCAACAAACTGTTAAGAGGAAAACTCTAGTTAACGGATCGCGACGGGCGCGACGGTCGAGCCCGAAAAGCCCTGCGCCAACCTCCTTGTTAGTCGCTGCTTGATCCGCCGGAATCGCCGCCGCCGCCCGAATCGCTCGACCCGGAAGAGAATGAGTCGAATACGAGCTGCTGCTGTCGGAGGAGCCGAAGCTGATACTCGAGCCGGAATCGGACGAGTCGTCGTTGTCGCGCGCGTGGCAGGCGTTGCAGGTGATGCCGCCGTCGCCACGGATGTTGCCGTGCATCTGGCAGATGAATATGCGGCATTCGTCGCACGCGCCGATCGACGGGTTGCCGCAAGGCTTCTTCCAGAACAGGAAACCTGTGCTGCGATTGCAGTCCATGTCCTCCTCCCTGAGGACGACGCTGTACCGGCAACAATACGCCTCATTCGCGCTCCCCGGCAGGGTCGTCCGCCGCAGTTTCGTCCCACGAAAGGCGCTCGTGCACTCTGCAGAGCGGCTGCAGGTCGCAGCGGCGACAGGTTGATGCAAGCTTTTTCGGGTCGACCCGCGCATCGCCGGCGGCGAACTGCCCGGCGAGCCTTTCGTTCTCCGCCTTCCAGCCCTTGAGCAGGCTCGGCCAGTGCTCCGCTTCCTTCACTTTCGGCATGACCCCCTTCGCGCGCGAGAAGCCGGAGAAGCGCAGGTCCCCCGCCTTGAGCTTCGCGAAGGCGACCGCCCCGACGGGCTCGGCGATGCCGGTGGCGTAAATCGTCATCTGCGGCTCGATCGGGCGCGGCCCTTCCCATTCGTTGGCGGTGACGTGCTCGCCGCTCTTGTAGTCGATCACCGCGTTCGAGCCATCGGCCAGGCGGTCGAGCCGGTCGATGCGCCCTTGCAGCGAGAGCGCCCCGACCCGGAATTCTTTTTTTTCTTCTATTTGAATCACTTCAAAGGGCTCTCGCAGGCGCTCGAGCTCGAGCCATTCGCGCGCGAGCTTGGCAAGCCTTTCGATCTCCAGCTCCGCGAACCTGCCTTCGATTTTCAGTTCCTGAACTGCTTTTTTCGCGCTCCGGGCGATCACGACGGAGAGATCCGCGTTCAATCCTTCACTCCCCTTCACTTCTTTCCATATCTCCGCCATCAACACATGCAGGAGGCTTCCCCGGCCGCGCGTGTCGAGCACGGCCGTGGGCCGCTCGAGCTCACGCGCGCCGAGGCGGTGGCGCGCAAAGGCGCAGAACGGGCATGCCGACTGGTCGGCGAGCACGCGGGTGCCGCCGGGCACTACGGGATTGGAAACTCTGGGTGCTTTTTCGTCGTGAAGGGTTTCAAACCGACTCGAAGCGAAAATCAAATCTCTCCAGGTCGGCACCTCCGGAACATCCGGCTTTGCCTCCGGCGCGCCGGCGATGAGCACGCTCGGCAGCAGCTCGCGGTCCTCTTCCTTCTCGTAGGCGGAGAACACCACCTCGCCGGCCGCGCCCGCCCAGCTTTCGGTGATGCGCTTGTCGAAGGCGAGCGAGTCTTCCGTGCTCGCCTGCGGGATGCGAGCCTTGCGCTGCGCCGCGAGCGGCAGGAACGGGTGCGGGCGCGGCTTGAGCGGCCAGGCTTCTTCCGTGAGCCCGCTCACCCAGAGCGCGTCGAACTCGAGGCCCGCGGATTCGAGGATGCCAAGCACCTGCACCGGCGCCGCCTGCCGCTCGGGCTGGAAAAGCGTGGCGCCGCAGAGGTTCCGCAGCTGCCGTAGCGCGGTTTCTCCGTCGATCTTGTGGAGAACGAGATCCAGCTTCGCGAAATCCGCCAGCGCCTCGTTCAGCTTCAGGCGAGTCTGGTACTCGGCGGTATCGAGCGCGCGCCCGCCCGGGAAGCCCGCGGCGTCGAGCACCGCGGTGAAGTACTGCGCCCAGGCTTGGGGGGCCCCGGTTTTCGGTTTTTGTACAGAAAAGACTTTTTCGAAGTGAAAGCGCAAAGCATCGCAACCTTTGATTTCCGCAATGACTTTCGCAAGGGAGACCCTGTACCCCACCCGCCGGCGCAGCCGCGCGTCCAGGCGCGCGCGCGCCGCGAGCTCTTCGGCCGCGCCGCCGAGAAATGGCGAACGAATGATCCGGCTCACCTCTTCAAAGGTTTTCTCTTCAAGCGAAAAACCAATCACGGAAAGAGCGAAATCCACGATCGGATAGCTCGCCAGCGGCTCGCCGAGCGAGACATCGGCCGGAACGCCTGCGCGCGCAAGCGCCCGCAGCACCTCGCGCCGCCGGCTCTCGAGGCGCGGCACGACCAGCCCGACGCGCTTCGCCCCCTTCTCGATCCGCCCCCTCGCCCAGCGCGCCGCGGCTTCGAGCTCGGCGCGCGCGGAGGGGTAGAGGGTTCTTGCAAGGTTGGCTTTTCGCTTTCCCGGACCGGAAAAACAAAGCTCTATGTCGAAACCCCTCAGGAATTCCGCTGTCTGCGGTGGCAGCACGTCAAAGCCGTATGCAACCAGCAGCTTCGGCTTCTTCTCCAAGAGGCTCTTCGCCCGGTCGGGCAGCCGCGCCGCGTCGGTCCAGCCTTCTTTCGCGCAGCGCTTGCGGTATTCAACAGCCCACCGGGCAAAGGCCTGCGTGTCGTCGTTGCCCGCAAGCTGGAGCGCGCCCTCGATGCGCCACTGGTGCGCGAGCCGCCAGGCTTTCGCGCACTCGGTGGCGGTCTCCGATACCGCGAGCAGGCCGGAGGGCTGCACGATCGATTCCCACAGCGCAAGCGCCTGCGCCTCGGTGAGCAGCGTCGGGGGCTTCGCGCCCTCGTCGGCGTAGATCGCGTTCTCGTGCGAGCGCGCGACGAAGGCGTCGAGCGGCAGGATGTCTGCGTCCTCCCACGACTGAAGACCCTTGCTTATCTGGAAGACATCGAACTCGGCCCGCAGCGACTGCGCGAGGCGGTTGTTCGGGGTGGCGACGGTGATGCCGGCGGCGTGACCTTCGGCCAGCCGGGCGAACAACTCTTTCTTCTCGATTCGTGCGTCCCCCGGCATAGCGCGCCATGATAGTGCTTTGGAGCAGGGTTGAAGGAGGTTTCCCGTGGCACTGGTCAAGCTGATCGAGTACGCCGAGGCGAGCCCGGCGGTGAAGGCGGTCTACGACGACATCATGAAGACGCGCGGCGTCGACTGGATCAACAATTTCTGGCAGGCGCTGGCGAACGACCCGGCGCAGCTGAAACGCGTCTGGCAGCAGGTCAAGCAGGTCATGGCGCCGGGCGCCCTCGACCCGCTCGTGAAGGAGATGGTCTACGTCGCCGTCAGCGCCACCAACGGCTGCGAGTACTGCACGTTCTCGCACACTGCCGCCGCGCGCAAGAAGGGGATGACGGACGCAATGTTCCTCGAGCTGATGGCGGTCGTCGGGCTCGCCAACGAGACCAATCGCCTGGCGAACGGCCTGCGGCCGCCAGTCGACGAGGCGTTTATTCCCTAGAAATCTACCAGCCGCCGCCGAGCGCCCGGACGAGAAGCACGCTGGCGACGACCCGGCGGCTGCGGATGTCGAGCGCGTTCCTCTGGTTGGAGAGCAACGCGGTCTGCGCGCTGACGACCTGCAGGTAGGTGGCGATGCCGGCCTTGTACTGGTTGAGCGTGATGTCGAGCGACTGCTGCGCGGCCCTGACCGCCTCCTCCACCACCGCCGCCTCTTCTTCCAGGATGCGCAGCGCGGCGAGGTTGTCCTCGACCTCGCGCCAGGCGACGAGCACGGTGTTGCGGTAGCGGGCCACGTTCTGGTCGTACTCGGCAATGCGCTGGTCGGTGACCGCCTGGCGGCGCCCGGCGTCGAAGAGCGTGAGCGCGAGCGCCGGCCCGAGCGACCAGAAGCGCGAGGGCGCGTTGAACCAGACCGACGGGTTCGCCGTCTGGAAGCCGTAGGTCGCGCCGATCGTCGCGGTCGGGAAGAACGCGGCCCTCGCCACGCCGATCTGCGCGTTGGCGGCTTCCACGCGGCGCTCGGCCGCGGCGACGTCGGGCCGGCGCTCGAGCAGGTCGGCGGGCAGGCCGGCGGGCGGTACGGCGGGCGGCGCGGCGGCGAGCTCGCCGCGCGCGAGCGTGAACGCGGGCGCGGGCCTGCCGAGCAGCACGGCGATCGCGTGCTCGAGCTGCGCGCGCGCGACGCCGTTGTCGAGCGCCTGCGCGCGCGTGGTGGCGAGCTGCGTCTCGGCCTGCGCGACGTCGGCGCGCGAGACCACGCCCTGCGTGTAGCGGTTGCGCGTGAGCTCGAGCGACTTCTCGTAAGCGGCGACCGTGTCCTCGAGCAGCCGCTTCTGCGAGTCCAGGGCCCTCAGCTGGAAATAGCTCTGCGCGAGCTCGGCCTGCGCCGAGAGCCGCGCGTTCAGGAGGTCGGCGGCGCTCGCCTTCGTGGCCGCGTCGCCCGACTCGACCAGCCGCCGGATCCGGCCCCACAGGTCCGCCTCCCAGGTGGCGCTCGCCGAGAGCGAGTTGATGATGCGCTTGCTGGTCGACTGCCCGATGACCGGGCCCGTGGTGCTCGAGGGCTTGGACTCGGTGCGCGACACGTTGCCGGTCAGCACCGGCCACCACTGCGCGCGCGACTGCTCGGCGAGCGCGGCCGAGATGCGCACCTGCGCTTCCGCCGCCGCGATCGTCAGGTTGGAGACGTCCACCTGCGCCATCAGGCCGTCGAGCTGCGGGTCCTTGAAGATCGCCCACCACTTGCCGCGCTCGGCAGCGTCGCGCGGCTGCGCCTGCTGCCAGTTGCCCGCCTCGCGGTAGGCGGCAGGGGTCTCGATTTCAGGACGTTTGTAGTCGGGCCCGACCGCGCAGCCGGAAAGAAGAACGAGGAATGCGAGCGATTGTTTCACGCGGGTTTTACTTGAAAATCTTTTTTACGTGAAAAGAAAATGCGAACCCTGTCCAGATACAGATAGACAACAGGGGTTGTATAAAGTGTCAGCAGCTGGCTGACCACCAGCCCGCCGACGATGGCGATGCCGAGCGGCCGGCGCACTTCGGCCCCTTCGCCGAGGGCGAGCATGAGCGGGACCGCGGCAAGGAGCGCCGCCATGGTCGTCATCATGATCGGCCGGTAGCGCAAGAGGCAGGCCTGCAGGATCGCCTTCTCCGGCGCGAGGCCGCGCGTGCGCTGCGCCTCAAGCGCGAAGTCGATCATCATGATCGCGTTCTTCTTGACGATGCCGATCAGCAGGATCACGCCGATGAGCGAGATGATGTTCAGCTCCGAGCCGAAGACGATGAGCGCGAGGATCGCGCCGACGCCCGCCGAGGGCAGCGTCGAGAGGATCGTGATCGGGTGCACGACCGACTCGTACAGGATCCCCAGCACGAGGTAGACGGCGACCAGCGCAGCGAGGATCAGCCAGGGCTGGTTCTCCAGGGACCGCTGGAAGGCGCGCGCCGTGCCCTGGAAGGTGCCGTGCACGCTCTTCGGCACGCCGATCCGATCCATGCCCTCGTGGATCGCGCGCGTCGCGGTCGACAGCGAGACCTCCGGCGGCAGGTTGAACGAGATCGTCGCCGCCACGAACGCGCCGTGGTGCGCGATGCTGAGCGGCGTGTTGGTGATCTCGTAGCGGCTCAAGGCGGCGAGCGGAACCTGCGCCTTGCTGCTCGAGGCCACGTAGACCGACTTCAGCGCCTCCGGGCTCTGCCAGTACTCGGGGGCCGCCTCCATGATGACGCGGTACTGGTTGAGCGGGTTGTAGATGGTCGAGACGATGCGCTGGCCAAAGTTGTCGTTCAGCGTCGCATCGATCATGCGCGTGGTGACGCCGAGGCGCGTGGCGGTGTCGCGGTCGATGACGAGCGAGGTCTGCTCCCCCTTGTCCTGGCGGTCCGAGGACACGTCGGCGATCTCGTCCAGCCCCTGCATCATGGCGCGCACGCGCGGCTCCCATTTGCGCAGCTCGTCCAGCTCGTCCGCGAGCAGCGTGAACTGGTACTGCGAGGCTGACTGGCGCCCGCCGACGCGGATGTCGGAGGTCGGGAAGAGGTAGAGCTGCGCGCCCGGCTCCCTGGCGAGCGCGAAGCGCAGGCGCGCGATCACGCGGTCAGCCGAAATCTGGCGCTCCGAGAGCGGCTTCAGGCTCACGAACATCGAGCCGGTGTTGCGGCCGCCGAACTGGCTGCCGCCGCCGGAGAAGCCGACCACGTTCACCACCGCCGGGTCCTCGCGCACGATCTCGATGAAGCGCGCGAGCTTGTCGCGCATCGCCTGGAACGAGATTCCCTGGTCGGCCTGGATGGTGCCGATCAGGCGCCCGGTGTCCTGCTGCGGGAAGAACCCTTTCGGCACTGCGACGTAGAGGTAGAAGTTGAGCGCGACCGTGGCGGCGAGGATCAGCATGACGACGATGCCGTGGCGCAATGCCCAGCCGAGCGTCACCTCGTAGCTCTTCAGGAACATCTGGTAGACGCGCTCGCTCCAGTGCCAGAGCCGGCCGTGTCCGGCGTGCTGCTCGCGCCGGAGCAGCCCGGCGCACATCATCGGCGTGAGCGTGAGCGAGACGACGAGCGAGATGAGGGTCGCCACCGAGAGCACCACCGCGAACTCGCGGAACAGCCGCCCGACGATGCCGCCCATGAGCAGGATCGGGATGAAAACCGAAATCAACGAGAGGCTCATCGACAGCACCGTGAAGCCGACCTCCTTGGCGCCCTCCAGCGCCGCCTTGAACGGCGGGTCGCCCTGCTCGATGCGCCGCGACACGTTCTCCAGCACGACGATCGCGTCGTCCACCACGAAGCCGGTGGCGATGATGAGCGCCATCAGCGAGAGGTTGTTCAGGCTGTAGCCGAGGAGGTACATCGCGGCGAAGGTGCCCACCAGCGACACCGGCACGGCGGCTGCCGGGATCAGCGTCGCGCGCCAGTTCTTGAGGAACAGGAACACTACCAGGATCACCAGCAGCACCGAGAGGACGAGCGTGCGCTCGGTCTCGCGCAGCGAACCGCGGATCGTCGGCGTGCGGTCGATCATCACCTCCAGATCGATCGCGCTCGGGATCGAGGCGCGCAGCACGGGCAGCAGGTCGCGCACCCGGTCGACCGTCTCGATCATGTTGGCGCCCGGCTGCCGGTAGATGATGCACAGCACCGAGGGCTTGCCGTTGGAGGAGCCTGCGTTCCTCAGGTCCTGTACCGAGTCGACCACCTCGGCGACGTCGCTGAGCCGCACCGGCGCGTTGTTGCGATATGCAATGACAAGCGGCAGGTACTCGGCGGCGCGCTTGGCCTGGTCGTTGGCGAGGATCAGCCAGTGGCGGTCGCCCTCCTCGACCATGCCCTTGGGGCGGTTGACGTTGGTGGCCACGATCGCCTGGCGCACGTCCTCCGGGCCGATGCCGTACTTGTACAGCGCGTGCGGGTTGAGCTCGACGCGCACCGCGGGCAGCGAGCTGCCGCCGATCGTCACCTGGCCGACGCCCTCGACCTGCGAGAGCTTCTGCGCGAGCACCGTCGCGGCGGCGTCGTACATCTGCCCCTGCGTCAGCGTCTCGGAGGTGAGCGCGAGGATCAGGATCGGCGCATCCGCCGGGTTCACCTTGCGGTAGATCGGGTTGCTCGGCAGCCCGGAGGGCAGCAGCGTGCGCGCCGCGTTGATCGCCGCCTGCACGTCGCGCGCCGCGCCGTCGATGTCGCGCGAGAGCTCGAACTGCAGCACCACGCGCGTGTTGCCGAGGGAGGACGACGAGGTCATCTCGGTGACGCCGGCGATGCGCCCCAGCGAGCGCTCGAGCGGCGTCGCCACCGTCGCCGCCATCGTCTCCGGGCTCGCGCCCGGCAGGCTCGCCGTCACCGCGATGGTCGGGAACTCCACCTGCGGCAGCGGCGACACCGGCAGCGTGCGGAACGCGAGCGCGCCCGCGAACACTACGGCGAGTGTCAGGAGGGTTGTTGCTACGGGTCTACGAACGAACGGTTCCGAAATGCTCATGTTTTACTTTTCGGGCCATTCGATCGAACCAGAGATAGATCACCGGAGTCGTGAACAACGTTAAAACCTGGCTGAAGATCAACCCACCCACCATCGTCACGCCCAGGGGATGGCGCAATTCTGATCCCACGCCGGTGCCGAGCATGAGCGGCAGCGCGGCAAGCAACGCGGCCATCGTGGTCATCATGATCGGCCGGAAGCGCAAGAGGCACGCCTGGCGGATCGCCTCGTGCGGGGTCTTGCCTTCCATCCTTTCGGCATCGAGCGCGAAGTCGATCATCATGATCGCGTTCTTCTTGACGATGCCGATCAGAAGGATGATGCCGATGACGGCGATGATGTCGAGCGAGTGGCGCGCGGCCATGAGCGCGAGCAGCGCGCCCACGCCCGCCGAGGGCAGCGTCGACAGGATCGTCACCGGATGGATGTAGCTTTCGTAGAGCACGCCCAGCACGATGTACATGGTGACGATCGCCGCGAGAATGAGCAGCAGCGTGCCGGTGAGCGAGGCCTGGAAGGCGAGCGCCGCGCCCTGGAAGCGCGTCTGCAGGCTGATCGGCATGCCGATCTCGCGCTCGGCTTCCCGGATCGCCTCGACCGCCTCGCCCAGATACGCCCGGCGCCCAAGGTTGAACGAGATCGTCGCCGACGGGAACTGGCCCTGGTGGTGGATGACGAGCGGCGTCTTGCGCTCGAGCACGCGCGCCACCGCGGCGAGCTTGACCTGCTCGCCGCTGGACGAGGTGACGTGCAGGTGCTCGAGCGCGCCCGGCCCGGCGCGGAACTCGGGCGCGGCTTCGAGCACCACGCGGCGCTGGCTCGTCTGCGTGAAGATGGTCGAGATGAGGCGCTGGCCGAAGGCGTTGTAGAGCGCGTTGTCGATCGCGCCCGTGGTCACGCCGAGCCGGCTCGCGGTCGCGCGGTCGATCTCGACGTAGGCCTGCAGGCCCTCGTCCTGCAGGTCGCTCGCCACATCCGCCAGCAGCGGGATGCGCCGCAGCCGCGCGACCAGGCGCGGCACCCACTGCGACAGGTCCTCCGGGAGCGCGCTCTCGACGGTCATCTGGTACTGCGCGCGGCTGACGCGGTCCTCGATGGTCAGGTCCTGCACCGGCTGCATGTAGAGCGTGACTCCCTCCACGCTGGCAAGCCGCGGCTGCAGGCGGCGGATCACCTCGAGCGCACTCGCGTCGCGCTCGGCGAGCGGCTTCAGGCTGATCAGCATGCGGCCGCTGTTCAGCGTTGTGTTGACGCCGTCCACGCCGATGAAGGAGGAGAGCTTGTCGACCGCCGGGTCCTCGAGCACGGCCTTGGCGAGCGCCTGCTGGCGCTCGGCCATCGCCGGGAACGAGATCGACTGAGGCGCCTCCGAGATGCCCTGGATCAGGCCCGTGTCCTGCACCGGGAAGAAGCCCTTGGGGATCGCGACATAGAGCAGCACCGTGAGCACCAGCGTGCCGAGCGCGACCCAGAGCGTGGCGCGCTGGCGCTCGAGCACCCAGTCGAGCGCGCGCGCGTAGCGCGCGAGCAGCGTCTCCCAGAGCTCGCCGCTCTTCCTGAGGATCCAGCCCTTCTGAGACTCCGGCACCTGCTCGGCCTTGGATTTCAGGATGCGCGCGCACATCATGGGCGTGAGCGTGAGCGACACCACCGCCGAGATGAGGATCGCCACCGCGAGCGTGATCGCGAACTCGCGGAACAGCCGCCCGACCACGTCGCCCATGAAAAGCAGCGGGATCAGCACCGCGATCAGCGAGAAAGTGAGCGAGATGATGGTGAAGCCGATCTGCTCGGAGCCCTTCAGCGCGGCCTCCAGCGGCGAGTCCCCCTCCTCGATGTAGCGGGCGATGTTCTCGATCACCACGATGGCGTCGTCAACCACAAAGCCGGTGGCGATGACGAGCGCCATGAGCGTCAGGTTGTTGATCGAGAAGCCGGCGAAGTACATGACGCCGAAGGTGCCGACCAGCGAGAGCGGCACCGCCACGCTCGGGATCGCGGTCGCCGCGGCGTTGCGGAGGAAAAGGAAGATCACCATGACGACGAGCGCGATGGCGAGCAGCAGCTCCACCTTCACGTCGTTGACCGAGGCGCGGATGGTCGTGGTGCGGTCCGAAAGGAGCTGCACCTCGACCGAGCCGGGCAGCATCGCCTGGAGCGGCGGCAGGAGCTGCTTCACGCGGTCGACCACCTCGATGACGTTCGAGCCCGGCTGGCGCTGGATGTTGACGATGACGGCGCTGCGGTCGTTCGCCCAGGCGGCGAGCCGCACGTTCTCGGCGTCGTCCACCGCCTCGGCCACGTCGGTAAGGCGGATCGGCCGCCCGGCGCGGTAGGCGACGATGAGGCTCCGGTACTCGTCCGCCGATTTCAGCTGGTCGTTCGCGTCGATGGTGGAGGCGCGCTGCGGCCCGTCGAACGACCCCTTCGCCATGTTGACGTTGGCGTTGGCGATCGCGACGCGCAGGTCGTCCATCGAGAGGCCGTAGGCGGCGAGCGCGCGCGGGTTGGCCTGGATGCGCACCGCCGGGCGCTGGCCGCCGGCGATCGCCACCAGGCCCACGCCCGGCAGCTGCGAGATCTTCTGCGCGATGCGCGTGTCGACCAGGTTCTGCAGCTCCGGCAGGCGCATCGTGGCCGAGCTCACCGCGAGCGTGAGCACCGGCGCATCGGCCGGGTTCACCTTGCTGTACAGCGGCGGCATCGGCAGGTCCTGCGGCAGGAAGGTGGCCGAGGCGTTGATCGCCGCCTGCACCTGCTGCTCGGCGATGTCGAGGCTCAGGTTGAGCGAGAACTGCAGCGCGATCACCGAGGCGCCGCCGGAGCTGGTCGAGGACATCTGGTTCAGACCCGGCATCTGCCCCAGCTGGCGCTCGAGCGGCGCGGTGATCGAGGAGGTCATCACGTCTGGACTCGCGCCCGGGTAGAGCGTGGTGACCTGGATGGTCGGGTAGTCGACCTGCGGCAGCGCCGACACAGCGAGTTGCCGGTAGGCGATCACGCCCGAGAGGAGGATCGCCAGCATGGCGAGCGAAGTCGCCACGGGGCGGAGGATGTAAGGACGGGAGGGATTCACTGCTTCTTGCCGAACATCTCCCGCATCTTCTTCTTGCGCTCCTCCTCCGGGAGCTTCCTGACCTCCTCTCCGAATTCACCCTTGTCGATGCGCGCGTTCAGCGCTTCCCAGCGCTTCTGCCGCTCTTCCGGGGAGAGTTTTTCATCTCTTTTTCTTTTTCCAGAGTCTTTTGGAACGGAAGCTTCTCTAACTACAAGTTCAACAGTTGACCCCTCCCTCAGGCGGTCGGTGCCGTCCACCACGACGAGCGTGCCGAGCTTGAGGCCGTCCTCGACCGCGACCAGGTCACCCTGCACCGGGCCGAGCTTCACGCGCCGCACGCTCACCATCTTCGTCTCCGCGTCGACCGCGTAGACGAACGTGCCGGGCGTGCCGCGCTGCACTGACGCGATCGGCACCACGGTCGCGTCGCGCCGCGTGTCGACGAGCATGCGCACATTGACGAACTGGCTGGGAAAGAGCCCCAGGTCGTCGTTCGCGAACTGGGCCTTGAGCTTCACCGTGCCGGTCGCCGGGTCGATCACGTTGTCGGCGGTGATCAGCACGCCGGTGGCGAGTTGCTGCTTGCCGGCGCGGTCGAAGGCCACGACCTGGAGCTTCGAGCCGCTCGTTTCACCTTCACGGAGCTTCTTCATCACCGGCGGCAGATGGTCCTCGGCGATGGGGAACACCACCGTGATCGGCTGCAGCTGGGTAATCACGACAAGGCCGCTGGCGTCGCCGGCGCGCACCATGTTGCCGAGGTCGACCTGGCGCAGTCCAAGGCGCCCGCCGACAGGCGCAGTGATGCGGCTGTAGGTGAGCTGCAGGCGCGCGGTGTCGATCGCCGCCTGACCCATCTTGACCGTGGCCTCGGTCTGGCGCACCAGTGCCTCCTGCGTGTCGAGCTGCTGGCGCGCGATCGAATCCTGCTTGTGCAGCACGCGGTAGCGCTCCAGATCGATCTGCGCGTTCTTGAGGAGCGCGAGGTCGCGCGCGTGCTGGGCCTCGGCCTGCGCGAGCTGCACCTGGAAGGGCCGCGGGTCGATCTCGGCAAGGAGGTCCCCGCCCTTCACCACCTGCCCCTCGCGGAACAGGATCTTCATGAGCTGGCCGTCGACCCGGCTGCGCACGGTCACCGTGGCGACCGGCGTCACCGTACCGAGCCCCTCGAGCGCCACCCCGACATCCGCAGTGGTGGCCGCGATCGCCACCACCGGCACGGGGCGGTCGCCCCGCGGGCCCTTCTTGGCGGCGGCCTTGGTCTGCGCCTCGCCGATGCGCTGATAGACGAACCAGCCCCCGCCGGCCAGCATGCCGATGGCAAGCGCGGCGAGCACCCAGACCCACTTGCTTTTCATGTCCTTCCCAGCCCGCTCCGCGGGTGAAAAGGACGAGTTATAACCTCTTCAGGCTACGGGGTAAAAACGCAACTTGTAAGCGAATGTTGCCGTCAGGTGCGCGGAATCTGAACGCGGAATTGCTCGCGAACCACGTCCTTACCGGCGAGCAACTCTTCCGACCTGGCCCGCTCCTCGTCGAACACGACCCCGGCGAGCGCGGTCAGGTTGGCGCGCGCCTCGTCGATCGTCTGGCCGTGCGAGTTGACCCCCGGCAACTCCTCTACGAAGCCGACATAACCGTGCTTGCTTCGCAGGTAGACCGCCGTGAATGCGATCACGGGTTGCTGTTCCATGTTCTGCTCTCCGTTGCAACGCGATGCGAGCTTAGAACAGCGACGTTGCGACCTTGTTACCGGAGTTTCGCTATTTCTTCTACGCGGTGACGCGCAGGTGCGACACCACCTTCTTCACGCCCTTGATGCCGCGCACGATCTGCGCCGAGCGATCCGCCTCCGACTGCGAGAGCGCTACGCCCATCAGCACCACGTGGCCGCCGGTCGCGCACCAGCGCATGTTCACCGAGGAAATCCCCTTCGCCGCTGTCAACTTTGCGTTGACCTCGGCCTCGAGTGCCGTGTCGCGCGCGAGGCTGCCGACATCGCCGATGAGGAGCTCGTTCGCCAGCGAGCGGATGCCTTTGTCGCGCCGGACCACCTCCTCGACGCGCTTTTTCGTGTCCGCGTTCTTGACCGCGCCGGCGAGCACCACGCGGCGGGCAAAAACCAGCACCGTGACCCCCGCCCACTCCGACTTCTTGTCCTCTAGCAGCCGCTTGCTCGCGCCGGCGGAGATTTCCGCATCGGCCCTGACCTCGGCCTTGGTCCGTACATCCATGGCCGTAGTAACCGCGCGACCAACGAAAGAAAGCGGGTTTACTTGAGAAAAAGCACTTCCGGAAAAAAGGCCAGAACAACAACCCCCAACCACTCCCTCATCAGCGCTCCAGGAGCTTTTTCTTGTCTTTTACCTTGGCCCATTGGTCGGCACCCGGCGGGGCAGGCTTTCTCTGCGTGATCGGCTTCCACCCGGCGGCGAGCTCCTTGTTGAGCGGAATCCACTCCTTCTGGGTATCGGGCACGTCGTCCTCGGCGAAGATCGCCTCGACCGGGCACTCGGGCACGCACAGGGTGCAGTCGATGCACTCGTCGGGGTCGATCACCAGCATGTTCGGCCCCTCCCGGAAGCAGTCGACCGGGCACACGTCCACGCAGTCGGTGTACTTGCACTTGATGCAGCTTTCGGTGACCACGTAGGTCATAAGTCCTTGTATCTTAACGTCTTGGCAGGAATTCCGGCAGAAGCCTTATAATAGCGTTTCCGGCTCCCCCCCCCAAGCGATTACCCGGCACATGAGCAGCCCTTCTATCCAGCATATTACGGACGACAGCTTCGAGCCCGAGGTCCTCAAGTCCGACCTGCCGGTGCTCGTGGACTACTGGGCGGAGTGGTGCGGGCCCTGCAAGAACATCGCCCCGATCCTGGAGGACGTGGCGAAGGAATACGGCGGGCGGCTGAAGGTGGCCAAGATCAACGTCGACGAGAACCAGTCCGTGCCGGCCAAGTTCGGCATCCGGGGCATTCCGACCCTGATGCTGTTCAAGAACGGCAACGTCGAGGCGACAAGGGTGGGCGCGCTGACCAAGTCCCAGCTGACCGCATTTGTTGACAGCAATATCTAGACGCACTACGCTTTGAAGCACGGTCGCGTCGCCTTGGACGACGGCGCGGAAAGAATACCTTGGCGCGGGGTCAAGCGCCTCTTCCCCTAGAAGCTTCCGGCAGCAGCAGGCCGCACTCCACTTCACTATGCATCTCTCTGAACTGAAAACACTCCACGTCTCGGAGCTGCTCGACAAGGCCACGCAAAGCGGCGTTGACGGCGCCAACCGCATGCGCAAGCAGGACCTCATCTTCGCCATGCTCAAGAACCAGGCGAAGAAGGGCGAATCGATCTTCGGCGACGGCACGCTCGAAGTGCTGCCCGACGGCTTCGGCTTCCTGCGCTCGCCCGACACTTCGTACCTCGCGTCGACCGACGACATCTACGTCAGCCCCTCGCAGATCCGCCGCTTCAACCTGCACACCGGCGACTCGATCGAGGGCGAGATCCGCACGCCGAAGGACGGCGAGCGCTACTTCGCGCTGGTCAAGGTCGACAAGGTCAACGGCGAGGCGCCCGAGGCCGCCAAGCACAAGATCCTGTTCGAGAACCTCACGCCCCTGCATCCGGACAAGATGTTCAAGCTGGAGCGGGAGATCAAGGCCGAGGAGAACATCACCGGGCGGATCATCGACATCATCGCGCCGGTCGGCAAAGGCCAGCGCGGCCTCATCGTCTCGCCGCCCAAGGCCGGCAAGACGGTGATGCTGCAGCACATGGCGCACGCGCTCACCGCCAATCACCCGGACGTCGCGCTGATCGTGCTGCTGATCGACGAGCGGCCCGAGGAAGTGACCGAGATGTCGCGCTCGGTGCGCGGCGAAGTGGTCGCCTCCACGTTCGATGAGCCCGCCTCGCGGCACGTGCAGGTGGCCGAGATGGTGATCGAGAAGGCGAAGCGCCTGGTCGAGCACAAGAAGGACGTGGTCATCCTGCTGGATTCCATCACGCGCCTTGCGCGCGCCTACAACACGGTGCAGCCCGCCTCGGGCAAGGTGCTCACCGGCGGCGTGGACGCGAACGCCCTGCAGAAGCCCAAGCGCTTCTTCGGCGCGGCGCGCAACGTCGAGGAAGGCGGCTCGCTCACCATCATCGCCACCGCGCTGATCGACACCGGCAGCCGGATGGACGACGTGATCTACGAGGAGTTCAAGGGCACCGGCAACCTGGAGATCCACCTCGACCGGCGCATGCACGAGAAGCGCATCTTCCCGGCGATCAACGTCAACCGCTCCGGCACCCGGCGCGAGGAGCTGCTGATCGACAAGGCGCTGCTGCAGAAGATCTGGGTGCTGCGCAAGCTCCTCTACCCGATGGACGAGCTGGAGGCCGCCGAATTCCTGATCGACAAGATCAGGGCTACGAAGACGAACTCCGAGTTCTTTGATTCAATGAGAAGGGGTTGATTGTTATGTATAATTCGACCCCTTTCGTCGGACCGTGCCAATGAAAACTGGAATCCATCCCGAATACCAGCCGGTGATCTTCCTCGACACCGCGTCGAACCATTCCTTCCTCACGCGCTCGTCGATCGACACCAAGGGCCGCGAGAAGATGAAGTGGACCGACGGCAAGGAATATCCCGTGATCAAGGTCGAAGTGTCGTCCGAGTCGCACTCGTTCTACACCGGCAAGCAGAAGATCATGGACACCGCCGGTCGGGTCGAGAAGTTCAAGCGCCGCTACAAGAAGAAGACCTAGCAGTTTGTTGAAGAGCGACGGTTTTTCATGACTTCAGCGCGGCCGATCGAGCTGATGGACCCTGTCGAGGGTCGGTCACGCCTCGATTTGACCCCCGAT
>Ga0233425_10007115_pt1 | contig 15959 bp, 10 predicted proteins | sample Watercolumn_Towu_2_FD_181712 | JGI IMG/M metagenome (GOLD analysis project Ga0233425, IMG submission 181712) | Freshwater microbial communities from Lake Towuti, South Sulawesi, Indonesia - Watercolumn_Towuti2014_140_MG | ecosystem: Environmental > Aquatic > Freshwater > Lake | place...
TGCACTCGATAATACACGCTTTATCAAGAAGTCCATCGTGGAAGTGGAGGAAACACTCATCATTGCCCTGGTGCTCGTGATCCTTATTATCTATTTATTTTTCCGCGACTGGCTCATCGCTTTCCGTCCGCTGATCGATATTCCGGTATCGCTCATTGGCGCGTTCTTCATCATGTACCTGATGGATTATTCCATCAACGTGCTCACCCTGCTCGCCATTGTGCTGGCTACGGGCCTGGTGGTGGACGACGGCATCGTGGTGACGGAGAACATCTTCAAGAAGATCGAGAAAGGCATGAAGCCGAACGAGGCTGCCATCGAAGGCACCCGAGAGATTTACATGGCGGTGATCTCCACCTCTCTCACGCTTGCGGCTGTATTCATGCCGGTGATTTTCCTTGAAGGCTTTGTAGGCCGCCTGTTCCGCGAGTTCGGTGTGGTGATCGCCGGTGCGGTGCTGATCTCCGCCTTTGTATCGCTGACCCTGACGCCTATGCTCAATGCCAAGCTGGTCAAGAAAGACCCGCACAAGAAAAGCAAATTCTATGTGTGGACAGAGCCGTTCTTTACGGGCCTCGATCACTGGTTCAAAAAAACGGTGACCCGCTTCCTGGAAAAAAGATGGTGGGCGCTGGTTATTTTAGTGATCTCCTTTGGTGCTATCTTCCTCTTCGGCTCACAGTTGAAGTCGGAGCTGTCGCCGCTGGAAGACCGCAACTGGCTGCGCCTGTCGGTGACGGCTCCCGAGGGTACTTCCTTTGAAGCTACGGATGCGCTGATCGACCGTGTTTCCGGCTTTATCTCCGACTCGGTTCCGGAGAAGTCTGTCTGCCTTACCGTTACGGCTCCGGGCTTTGCCGGCTCAGGCGCCGTGAATACAGGCTTTGTGCGCCTGGCGCTGACGGAGGCGGATAAGCGCGAGCGCTCGCAGCAGGACATCGCGGCGTATATCAGCAAGAACCTGGCGCAGTTCCCGGAAGGAAAGGTGTTTGTGATCCAGGAACAGTCGATCTCCTCGGGCGGAGGGCCTCGTGGCGCCTTGCCGGTGCAGTTTGTACTGCAGACAAATGATTTTAACAAGCTCCGTGAGAAACTGCCGAAGTTCCTGGAAGCGGCCAATAAAAACCCGACCTTTCAGGGTGTGGACGTCAACCTGAAATTCAATAAGCCCGAGCTGATCATCGAGATCAACCGCGATAAGGCAAGAACATTGGGCGTATCGATTGCCGATGTGGCGCAGACCATTCAGCTTGCCCTGAGCGGACAGCGTTTCGGCTACTACATCTCAAAAGATAAGCAATACCAGGTGATCGGGCAGGTAAACCGAGAGAACCGCGATGATCCCGAGGACATCAACCGCCTGTATGTGCGGAATAACCTGGGAGCGATGATCCAGCTGGATAACATCATCAGCGTGGTGGAAAGAAGCAGCCCGCCGCAGCTGTACCACTTCAACCGTTATCAGTCGGCGACCGTACAGGCTGGCCTGGCGCCGGGGAAAACCATCGGCGATGGTATCGATGCTATGAACAAGATCGCCTCCGAAGTGCTCGACGACAATTTCACGACGGCGCTCACCGGGGCGTCCAGGGATTTTGCAGAAAGCTCCTCCAACATCATTTTCGCTTTCGGCCTGGCTCTCCTGCTGATCTACTTATTGCTGGCCGCGCAGTTCGAAAGCTTTGTGGAGCCGATCATCATCATGTTCACCGTGCCGATGGCCCTTTCGGGAGCGGTGTTCTCGCTCTGGTATTTCGATCAGACGCTTAATATCTTCAGCCAGATCGGGATGATCATGCTCATTGGCCTGGTAACGAAGAATGGGATCCTGATCATTGAGTTCGCCAATCAGCTGCGTGAACGCGGCCTGAAGGTGCGCGAGGCCCTGATCGAAGCGTCTACCGCACGGTTGAGGCCGATCCTGATGACGAGCCTCGCTACCATCCTGGGAGCCCTGCCTATTGCGATGGCGCTCGGAGCAGGCTCCAAAAGCCGTATGGGTATGGGCATCGTGATCGTGGGCGGCTTGTTGTTCTCCATGATCCTGACGCTGTTCGTGATCCCCGCGATCTATTCCTTCCTGGTGAGGGACAGGAAACAGAAGGACGGCAACGAAAAAGATCTGCATCCTGCGGTGATCGACGGGCACGGGCATGATGACAGTGTATCTGTAAAAGACGAAAAATAATGAGAAAGCCATTTTATACGTTATATCTCCTGCTCCTCATCCTGGGGCATACGGCTGTAGCCCAGACGACGCTTACGGTGGAAGATGCCATTAAGACCGGCCTGGAAAAAAATTACAATGTGATGATCGCCAAAAATAACCAGGAGATCGCCAAAGCACAGAATAATTTCGGCGCCGCAGGGATGTCGCCTTCGGTGACGGTGAACGGGAACCTGAACCTCTCTTCCTTAAACTCGCACCAGGAGTTCAATACTGGTGTGGTACAGGACAGGAACGGCGCGCAGGCCAATACCACGGGTGCTTCGCTGAATGCCTACTGGACGGTGTTTGACGGCCTGAGAATGTTTGCCATCAAAAAGCGCCTCGATGCCAACGAGCAGCTGTCGGCTATTTATCTAAAGCAGCAGATGGAAAATACGATCTACGATATTGTGGCTGCTTATTATGACATCGTCCGGATCAACGAGCTGATCAAAGCCGCGAAGCAGAACCTCGAGATTTATAACGAGCGTTTGAAAATAGCGAAGCTGAGGCTGGAGATCGGTTCTGACTCCAAGGTGGACGTGCTCCTTTCGCAATCGGATTATAACAAGGCCAAAACGGCCATCATGCAGCTGGAGCTCGACCTGCTGAATGCCAAGACACAATTGAACACGCTGATCAACCAGCCGGTAGATACGGATTTCAAGACCACGGACTCCATCATGGTGAATTATAATCCGACTTATGAGGACCTCAAGAAGAGCTCTTTGTCTACCAATTCGGCTATCCAGATCTCCAGGAAAAGCGAGCTCATCACGCAGCAGCGCGTAAAGGAATACCGCTCGGCCAACCTGCCTTTCATCCAACTCAATGCATCCTATACCTTTTTAAGAAGCCAGAGCCAGGCGGGGATCGTCTTCCTCAACCGGCAAACGGGGATCAATGGCGGCATTACCGCCAGCTGGCTGTTGTTTAACGGTATGCGCAACCAGAAGCTGGTGAAAGAGGCCAATCTCCTGGCATTGAACCAGCGCTACATCACGCAGCAAACCGAGCAGCTGGTGGATGGCACCGTGTATGTCAATTTCAAAGCGTTCCAGATGAACAAGCAGATCGTGGAGCTGGAATCGCAAAACCTCAGCGATTCGAAAGACGTGCAGATGGTATCGCTCGAGCGCTACAAGATCGGGAAAGCGAACCTGCTGGAAACCATCGAAACGCAGAAGAACCTGGAGGATGCCCAGGTGCGCTACATCAACGCGCTCTATGCGATTAAAATGGCGGAAACCGAATTGTTGAGAACCAACGGCGCGCTCGTCAAATAAGGTTCCGGTTAGCTCTTCTTATGCTGACTGAACGTTTTACGGAGAAACCAGCGCTTGTGGAAGAGCTCTGAGATCCACACCATAACTATTCCCCAGGCAAGCCATGCCAGGAACAGGAGCCAGAACTGCCTGCCGGGAAAGATCCTGTTCAGGGAATCCATATTCGCGAGGTAAAGAACGATGGGAGCTATGACCAGCGGAATAAAAAAAACGTAGTGGAACAGGTAAACCATGCGGTTTGCTTTTGGTGAAAGCGGCTCGGGGCTGAGCGTTTCGACAGGCGTAGAGGTCACCGAATAAAACAGGCGGAACTTCTGTTGCTCCTTACCGGCCCTGATGCGCCTGCGGTATAAGGGCACAACAGGAAAGGTGGCCAGAATGAGCCAGTTGGTCGCCGCCACGGAGCCATCAGGTGCCTGGTCCGTGAACAGAAAATACTTCGTGCCGAAACCCTGGATGCTGCGGCTGTCGAACACATCCACCAAGCCTTTGAAGCGCTTATAGAACGGGCTGTCGTAAGCATCCGCGGCAGGTCTTTGTTTGTCCCGGTTCCGGAGATAAGACCAGAGTAAGAGCGCAGCGATGATCCCAAAAACGGAGGAGGCCGCCAGTGTGCCGTAGAGCTCATTGTCGTCATGAGGATGCTTTGCCCTGAAATAGTCTATCCAAAGCATCAGCACAGCAAAGAAGATCGCCAGCGACAGGAACAGTCGGATGAAATTAAAAACCTTTTTCTTCATGATTCTCCGGATAAAGATAAAAATTATCGGGGTTTCCGGAAACAGGACGGCTTGCCCTAAAGCTAACAGCAGCCATACTCACAGAGCATAGCTTATTGAACGCTGAAGCTTACATGCACCTTTGCTGTGATGGTGATGTAGCCCGGTTCGATGAGGGCATGGTCGCTGCCCATTTTATAAGTAAGTCCTCCGGCGTTTTTTTTATCCTTCAGGTTATACCAGTTATAATTCTCTGTGTTCAGCTCTTCCACCGCATACGCCTTCCCCAATGCCAGGAAAAGCCCGGTGCTGATCTGTCTGGCTTTTTTCTTTGCATCTGCCAGCGCTTCTTCTCTTGCCTGTGCTTTATATTTGTCATAGGAAGAGGTTCTGTAGTCGATGAAGATATAGTCCTTGTATCCAAGCGTATAGAGCTCCAGCAGATATTTGTCGAGCTTTTTAAGGTCTGTGATTGTCACGAATACCTCCTTGTAATAAACGGCGCTATCCATCTGGATGAATGTCTTTGACATATCGGCTTCGTTGAAATCAAAGAGCCTGATTTTGGTATCCTCTTCTTTAAAAATTTCGAATGCCGGTTTGTTGTCCGCGCCATTCAGCTGTTTTTTGATACGGATGCCGAGGATCACATGATCCGGGACCACCTTTACAACCGCCTCGCCGGTAACGCTCAGATGAGGCGGCCCCTGCGTGGTTTGGGATAGTGCCTGCAAACAGGCGAGGAGAAGGCAAAGGTTCAGAATAGCTTTCATAGAAGAGCAGGAGAAGAGTTGTTGATGGCCGGGAATTCCGATAGAGGCCTATGATTTATTAAAACGCATCTGGATCACACCGATGAAGGCTTCCTTGAAGATCTTGGTGCTCATCTTGCTCACGCCAAGCACACGGTCGGTAAACATGATCGGCACCTCCACGATCTTAAAGCCTTTTTTCACGGCGCGGTACTTCATTTCGATCTGGAAGGCATAACCCATGAACCTGATCTTGTCGAGCTCGATGCTTTCGAGGACCTTGCGCTTGTAGCATTTGAAGCCGGCCGTGGTGTCTTTGACAGGGATCCACAGGATCATCCGCACATAAAGCGACGCGAAATACGATAAGAGGATGCGTTTCATATCCCAGTTGCTCACATTGCCGCCTTTCACATAACGGGAGCCCACAGCCACATCGGCGCCCTTTTCGCAGGCTTCGAGCAGGCGCACGAGGTCGCTGGGATTATGGCTGAAATCGCAATCCATCTCGAAGATGTAATCGTAATCCCTGGCGAGCGCCCATTTGAAACCGTGAATATAGGCAGTTCCCAGGCCCAGCTTGCCTTTGCGCTCCTCGATGTGAAGCTTGGCAGCGTATGTGTGTTGAAGTTCCTTTACTTTGGCAGCTGTGCCGTCGGGCGATCCGTCGTCGACAATGAGAAGCTCGAATTCACGTGGCAATGAAAACACCGTGTGGATCATTTTTTCAATGTTTTCGATCTCGTTGTAAGTAGGAATTATAACCAGGTTCTTGCCCATAAATCTCAAAGTGTAAATATAATATAATTAATGTGGTTTATGAAAAGCGCCGTCATTCGGGGATTATTTTCCTCTTCCTGTTAATTTAGGTTAAGCCATAGGTTTATTTGGCATGGTTTTAACCTTGCATCCTGTCAAAATAAATTAGTTTTGATTATGAAAGTTTTAAAAGTCTTAACCGCCGTCGCTCTTGTCCTGCTCAGTTTGGCAGGCTATAGCCAGGAGGCGGTTCCGAAGCCTGTAAAAACAACAGGCATAGCCAGCTTTTACGCTTCGAAGTTCAACGGCCGTAAAACCTGCTCCGGGCAGAAGTTCAGTAACGACAGCCTGACGGCCGCCCATAAAAGCCTGAAATTAGGAACCTACGTGCAGGTCCGGAACCTCAAAAACGACTCTGTGGTCGTGGTGAGGATCAACGACCGCCTGCCCAGATCGTCGAAGCGCAGCATCGATCTCACGCAAAGAGCTGCCAAACAGCTCAATTTTATGAGGGCCGGCCTGGCGAAGGTCGAAATAACGGTGCTCGACAGTGTGGATACCAGGGCGACCAGCAAGGACACGGCGAAAAACTGAGGAAAGCGGCAAATAACAAGCTGCTGCCTGATGTCCGCATCGGCCGGGCTGCCGGATTCCTTCATTTGCAGTATGGCGAATCGCAAAATCATTTAAATAATTAGTAATTTGCAGCGTAAAAATTGCCTGTGTATTACCATAGGGCTAACGTACTGCCATGCCAACACTTCTTATAAAAAATGCCACGCTCGTCAACGAGGACGAGTCTTTTGTATCGGATGTCCTGATCGAGGGCGATCTCATTACGCAAATAGACCGGGACATCACACATCCTACTGCCAGGGTCATAGAGGCGGAAGGGCTGCTGCTCATTCCGGGCGCTATCGACGATCAGGTCCATTTCCGGGAGCCGGGCCTCACGCACAAAGGGGAGATCTATACGGAGGCGAAGGCCGCTGTAGCGGGAGGAGTGACTTCCTTCATGGAGATGCCCAACACCAACCCGCAGACGGTGACGCTGACCGAGCTTGAAAAGAAGTACGACAGGGCCAAAGCCTGTTCGCTGGCCAATTATTCCTTTTACATGGGAGGCACCAACGTAAACCTCGAAGAGACGCTGAAAGTGGATTACCGCCAGGTGTGCGGCCTCAAATTGTTTATGGGCTCCAGCACCGGCGATATGCTGGTGGATAACGAGAAAACCCTGGAGGGCTTTTTCTCCAAAGCGAATACGCTCATTGCCACGCATTGCGAGTATGACCCGATGATCAAAGAAACGCAGGCCAGGATCGTGGAGGAATACGGCGAAGACCTGCCGGCCTATTTCCATCCCGTGATCCGCAGCGAGGAAGCCTGTTACCGTTCCTCTTCCTTTGCGGTAAACCTTGCGAAAAAATACGACACGCGCCTGCACATCCTGCATATCTCTACGGCTAAGGAGCTGGACCTGTTTACGAATAAGATCCCTCTGAAGAAAAAGCGCATCACTGCCGAAGCCTGCATTCACCACTTATGGTTCAATGAGGATGATTACAATAAGAAAGGCAATTTCATTAAATGGAACCCGGCGGTGAAAACGGAATACGACCGCGCGCATATCTTTGAGGCGGTGCTGGATGGCAGGATCGATGTGATCGCGACAGACCACGCGCCGCATACCCTCGAGGAAAAACAATTGCCTTACCTGAAAGCCCCGAGCGGCGGACCTTTGGTGCAGCATTCGGTGCTGGCCATGCTCGAGTTCTACAAGCAGGGAAAGATCAGCCTCGAGAAGATCGTGCGCCTGATGGCCCATAATGTGGCCGACATTTTTCAGGTGGAAAAGCGCGGCTATATCCGCGAAGGCTATTTTGCCGATCTGGTGCTGATAGACCTCAACAAGCCCACAGCCGTTACCAGGGAATCGCTTTTCTACAAATGCGGCTGGAGCCCTTTTGAGGGCACCACTTTTTCTTCCAGCATCCATAAAACGATTGTGAGCGGGCACCTGGTGTATGACAACGGAAGTTTTGACGAAAGTGTCAAAGGCCAGCGCCTACAGTTCAAAAGGGCTTAGTAAAGAATTAGGAATGAGTGGATTAATTCGGTTTAGCATCCCATGCTATAGGCTGTTGTAAAGAAAAAATTAACCCGGACCTGTTTACAACCTGTTTTTACAGGGCCTTATTTTATTTTTCAGGTGCGGTACTTTTGGGGTAATAAAAACTATTACCAAAATGAAAAAAACAGCTACAATGATTGCTTTGGCATTAGGAGTTACCAGTGCCTCAGCCCAGGATCTGACGTCAAAAAAAGGAGAACCTTACCTGCCTGAAGCGGGAGATTACGCGGTAAGCATCGATGCGACCCCGTTCCTGTACTATGCCGGAAACTTTTTCGGAAAATCCAATTTCACCAACAACAACGGCCTGATCACCAGCGGAAACCCTGCCCCAACCTGGAACTTCCTCAATGGCAATAACACCATTACGGGCAAATACTTTGTGGATGCCAACACGGCATACAGAGTAGGTCTCCGCCTTGGCTTTGCCACCGGAAAAGACCGCAGGATGGTAACGGCGCTGCCTACCAGCACCGTCAACTCCTATCCGGAGGCAAACGCTACCGTAGAGAATACCCGCAAGCAAACCAGGACCAACCTGGGCATTTCCGCAGGGATCGAAAAACGCCGTGGCAAAACACGCTTACAGGGTTTCTATGGAGCAGATGCCGGCATCTACTTCAGCTCTGTGAAAGATAAGTACACTTACGGAAACGCGCTGGCAGGAAATGCCACTCCTGCGAATGCGGTGAACGTGGTAGCGGAAGATGATTTCAGCGGTACGCTGGGAGCATCCAACACAACCACCGTTGTATTGTCTTCTGGTCAGGCCGGTGCGGCAAGGGCTCTGGAAGCAAAATCAGGCTCTACCTTCTCATTTGGCGTCAGGGCATTCGTGGGTGCGGAGTACTTCATCATTCCTAAAATGTCTATCGGCGGCGAATTCGGCTGGGGTGTAGGCCTTTCATTGACCGGAAAAGCAAAATCAACGTATGAGTCAGTAGGTCTTCCTAACGGGGCTACCAATACAACCGTAGGTGAAACAAACATCGAGGGCGGAAAATCATCCGGCTTCGGATTTGATACCGATTCAAGAAACGGCGTATTCGGGCCTAACGCTTCTTTACGCGTGACCTTCCACTTCTAATTAAGGGGAATTAATTAACGGAAAAAGAGCAGCACATCGCTGCTCTTTTTTTATGAGCCTTTATCTCACTGCAAGATACGGTGAGAAAACCAGTAGAATACTCTGAAACAGAAGAAACTCAAAAGACATAAAGAGATCAGGTTCGGCTGATCTCTCTGCCTGACTGCTTGCATCAATGGCTCAGTCCTCCAGGTTGTAGCTGTTCAAAAAGGAAAGGTCTGTATTCTTGCCGGCTTTATACCGTAGGCGGCCCCTGTAGTAAAACTCCGTGCAGATGGCCTTGATGCTTTCGTCCATGCTTTTTCCGATCTCCGGAGCGTAATTGCTTTCCAGAACATCGATCTTGGTGGTGATGGAGGCAGAGCCTGGCACGAACGCACAGGCCAGTGTTTTTTGCCTGCTTTCCTGGTTGATCCGCTCAAAGAAGTAGATGTCGCCTTTTTCGTTCTTGTTCTTCACGGCTTCCTTCCTGATGAAGACCACACTGTCCGGCTTTGTTTTCTCCTTCAGCGAAGAGCTGTTGTCGGAGTAGGTGTCATCGTAAAGCTCGATCTCCGTTTCGATTTTAGTCTTACAAAAAGCTTCCTGCGACAGGTTGCTCTTGTCGAATTTGTCGGTCATTTTCAGCACGCTTAACTCATTATACGCCTTTAGCTTCGTCTTCGGGTTGTTGCTGAAAAATCTCCAGAGCGTGTCGTTGACAGGAATTTTGTTTTTGGTAGCGATCACGGCGATATTTAGCAGGTTGCGCTCGTTCTTGATTTTGAATACTTTATCAAAGTAAGCTTTCACGCCAGGATTGGAGGCATAGTGCGGCGCAAGCACCACCGCATAATTCTCGATCATGGTGCTATAGCCCGGGTACAGCTTTTTGTTTGTAAGCGGGTCGCTTTGCCCGTCGCCTGTGTTCTTCGCCATAAATGCATTATACGCAGCCTGATCTTCGGTGAGCTGCATCGCCGTCATTTCATCGTCGGCTGCATAAGAGGCTTTTCCCGACTTGGAAGAGGTATTGTAACGCTTTAGCTCATTGGAAGCGTCCGTAAGTAATACAGGCATTTTAGCTGCGTATTTCGCGGATGGGATCAGGCCCCTGATCACCATATCCGAAAACAGCGTGAACACCGGGTTGCGGTATTCCTCGAAGGTGGAGAGGGACAGCAAATCGGGGAAAAAGCCAGTGCAGAGCTCCAGCGAATCATAGAGCGGCGCGAGCACATCGCTCACCGTGCTTTGATCGCCGGTGAGCGGCGTCTTGTTTTTCAGAAGATCGAAGAGCGTCGCGTAGCTGCTCTTTGTTTTCAGGTAAGCCAGGCCTTTGATGATGCATACCTGCATGTAGCTGCTGTCTTCATAATGGTCGTACAGTTTTTTGTAGACCGGGATCACGCTTTCATTTTTGAATGTTCCGGCATTGATCAGCAGCACGGCCCTGGGCTCTTCGCCGATCTTCAGAAATTCAGGGCTTCCGAGGTAGGCGATCACGTCCTGAGCAGCTACAGGATCCATGTAATTGTTGTACAGCGACTGGGTGGCCGCATACTTAACGGAGCTGTCGGCAGAGCTGAGGTCCTTCAGCAGGAGCGCTGTCTTATTGATGTAGATGGACTTTGTAAAGACGCTGTCGCTTGGCCTGAAGGTTTCAAAAAATCCGGCTGCCCAGCCGGTCAGGCCGTTTAAGGTATCGCCTGCCGCCGAAATGTTGTAGAGCAGGCCGTCTTTCAGATAGAATTTCTGGCGGATCATGGAGGAGCAGGCGGTGTCTTTCAGGATCAGCTCCAGGGTTTCGCAGACGTTTTCTTTCCCGGAAGTTGCTTTGCCCACGATGAAGCCGCGCGTCGCGTTCTTCTTCAGGTCGTCCCAGAACTCAGCCGGGTTGCGGTAATCGTAGTCGTTGAACTTCTCGTATTCCACGCGCACGCGCTCGCCTGAGGAAGGCGAATAGTAGCTTTTCGATTTGGAATTGTAATCGAAGTCGCTGCTGTAGCTTTTCTTGTCACGCTCTTTCTGCTGCTCTTCATAAAAAAGCGCCATCGCCTCCTCCAGGTAGTTTTTGTCTTCCGGGGTCAGCTCGTCCCGCACGCTAAAGGCATAGTCTTTATCCGTAACGACCTTCAGCTCGTTGATGTATTTGAAATCCGTGAGCTTAAAGGAGGAAAAGAAGTCGGCGGGGTAGGCGGCGGTGCTGCTGGCAATGGCATACACCAGGTAATAATGCACGCCTTTGAGGAAGATCTTGCCATAAAAGGTTTTGCCGATGGCCGGGTTCTCGCCCGAAATCCGGATGCAGGAATAATTCTGCTCGCGTGTCAGCTCCTGTTTGGGATTGGTGCTGAAGTTGAAATTTTTGAGTGCGTTCCTGGCCAGCATGTTCAGCTCGAAGGTGTCCTCCTCCAGGTAGTCGAAGTCGTTGTAATAATATTGCATCACACCGTTTGTGGTCTGCTCCTTTTTATCGAAGGAGAACCATGTTTCCGCCAGGCCCTGCGTGCCGGAGCGCTTGTAGTACATGTATTTCGAGGACTGGTTGGCATTCACCGAGAAGCCACCCGTTGGCGGAGAATAGAGGTAGTTCCCGCTTTGCTTTTTGGGAACGAATCTGATGGAGCTGAAAAAGCGGTTGCCCTCGCTGCCATTCACATAATCGCCCTTGCCGCTCATCTTGATCACCAGCACCTCATTCTCCGGGAAGAAGATCATGGCGCGCTGGTAGTCGCCGCGCTTGGTACGGTTCACAATATCCAGGCCTTTGACCCCGGTATTGGATGTGATCTCTTTTTTGGAAATGATCTTGCCTGGAACGTATTCATACAGCAGGCTGTCGATCTTGGCCATCGTTGTCGCCTCGTTGCCGTTGTAGAGCGAGGCATAGGTCAGCTGGCGCGAGATCACATAGTAGGAGCCGTTTGTCATATCGGTGGCTAGGTCGAAAGAGAGGCCGCCGATAGTGGCGAGGTTCACAGGAGCCTCGAACAGCTCGTAGGTAAACAGGGAGTCTTTGGAGTACTGCAGGGAAAACGGATTTTTTTTCTGGATACGCTCGATGGCCTCTTTTTGCTTGGCCCCTGTTTTGGTGATGGTATTGGCAACCGGCCTCAGCGTGTAGCCCATAGCGCGCAGCAGCTCGATCACGCCTGTTTTGCCCGGCAGGTGCGCGGCGCCGATGCCTGAAAAGAGGCTGCCCGTTTTGCAGATCGAGTCGATGTGATGCGCCATGATGACGTTGCGGTCGTCGATGAGGTATTTTTTGGTGTTCTGGTATTTGTAGGTAAGCTGTGTGAGGCTGTCCAGGGCGTCGAGGTCGCCGCTTTTGTAGGATTCCTTGATCTCGTTCTGCACCTTGAAATAATCGACCTTGGAGCGCGATGGATTGTAGCTGTAGTTCACATCTGCCGCACTGGCTTTGGAAGCCATGATAAGGGAGTTGTTGAAGTCTTCCAGGCTCACGATCTTTTTACCGAGCTTCGATCCCGCTTTGTAGATGAACAGGTCCACGTAGGTGTCTTCCTCATGCTCGCTGCCCCTCGCGCTGTTGCGGTACAGCAGGTTATTGATGATGTCCGGATCGTTGTTCAGCATCTCTCCGTACTGCCTGTTGGCCGGGATCTGCGGCTTGAATGCATCTCCATAAAAATCGGCGTTGAGGCCGGGGCTCACATTGCTGAGCTTGTCGAGCAGGCCCGACTGCTTCATGTTTTTCAGCCACTGGTCGGGGTTGGACTCGAGGCCTACGGTATTCACGCTGTTGATCGCCACAAAGAAGGAATCGGACAAATGAAAGGCCAGCTTGCTGCTCACGTGCATGGTGCCATACAGGTAGGACGGCTTGCTCAGCCCCTTGCCCGTAATTTCCCATAAGAGGCTCGGGTATTTTTTCTGAGAGAAAAGGGAGGTGCCTGCTAATAAAAGGCATATCAGGAAAATGCCGAAGCATTTAGGCTTCAAAAAGAATGTCATAAAGGAGGATTTCAAGATCAATACTCACGGAATTAAATTCCGCATCAAGTTAGCTATTATTTCGCGAACGGAGGGCCGCTCAGGCCGAATTTAACTCTTGCTGAAAAGGCTGTCTACAAACTCTGTGCGGTTGAATACCTGGAGGTCTTCCATTTTTTCGCCCACGCCAATGTATTTCACGGGGATCCTGAACTCATCTGAAATGCCGATCACCACACCGCCTTTTGCGGTTCCGTCGAGCTTGGTAAGGGCAAGTGCGCTCACATCGGTGGCGGCGGTAAACTGCCGGCATTGCTCCACGGCATTTTGCCCGGTGCTGGCGTCGAGCACCAGCAGCACATCGTGCGGCGCTTCAGGGATCACCTTTTTCATCACGTTGCGGATCTTGGTAAGCTCGTTCATCAGGTTGATCTTGTTGTGCAGTCGGCCTGCCGTGTCGATGATGACCACATCCGCACCTTTGGCTTTGGCGCTGCTCAGCGTATCGAAGGCCACGCTGGCCGGGTCGGCGTTCATGCCCTGCGACACAATATCCACGCCCACGCGCTGGCTCCAGATGGTGAGCTGCTCCACGGCAGCTGCGCGGAAAGTATCGGCAGCGCCCAGCACCACCTTAAAGCCTGCTTTTTTGAACTGGTGGGCCAGCTTGCCGATGGTGGTGGTTTTGCCAACGCCGTTGACGCCCACCACCATAATGACATAAGGCTTTTTATCGGCAGGTAGCTCAAAGCCCGTAGAATCTACCGAGTTATTTTCTGTGAGAAGCGATGCTACCTCTTCCTTCAGCACGTTGTTGAGCTCGTTGGTGCTCACATATTTGTCGCGGGCCACACGCTCCTCGATGCGCTTAATGATCTTTAAGGTGGTATTGACGCCTACATCGCCTGAGATCAGGACTTCTTCCAGGTTGTCGAGCACATCGGCGTCTACCGTCGATTTTCCGGCGACTGCCTTGGCCAGTTTTCCGAAAAAGCTCTCTTTCGTTTTCGATAAGCCCTCATTCAAGCTTTCTTTTTCTTCTTTTCCGAATAATTTGCTGAAAAATCCCATAATAGTGAATACGTCCTGTTTAGTGGCTACAAATGTATTAAATATTTACGGAACATTAGAAATGGAACACAGATTAGACGGATAAAGCGGATGAGCGAATACAGAGAGCCCTGTTCCGATAGCACCACGCCGAAGGATAGGCAGAGGCCGACAGAGAGAGAAATGGATAAACTAAAATTCTGCGCTTAACTCCCGAAACTCGGAAACCAAAGGCTGTTAAACAAAAAAGCTCCCTCGATGGAGGAAGCTTTTTAATACGTATTTATCTGCTCTGAAATTATTTTTTCAGAAAATCTGCTACTAATTCGTTTTGCACGATCTCCTCCCTGAAAGCGTAAGCGCCTGTTTTAGGGGATTTGATCACTTTGATCACTTTGGTAAAGCTGTTTCCTTTACCGGTTTTGAGTGTTGCAACTACCTTCTTTGCCATTGTATTGTCGTTTTAAAGGATTATTTAATTTCTTTGTGCTCCGTCATTTTTTTCAAAATCGGGTTGTATTTTTTCAATACAATACGGTCAGGCGTATTTTTTTTGTTTTTAGTCGTGATATAGCGGGAAGTTCCTGGTTTACCGCTGTCTTTGTGCTCTGTGCACTCTAAAATTACCTGGATTCTATTACCTTTCTTTGCCATGTTCTATGATTTTATGGGATTAAGCCAGGATTCCGCCTTCTACAGCATCTTTCAAGCAAGCGAAAATTCCTTTTTTGTTAATGTTTTTAATTGCAGAAGTCGATACGCGGAGTACCACCCATTCTCCTGTTTCAGGAACGAAAAACTTTTTAGTTTTCAGGTTTACTTTAAACTGGCGACGGGTTTTCCTGTTAGAGAAAGAAACGTGGTTTCCTTTCATCGCTTTTTTTCCTGTTAATTGACAAATACGTGACATGTTATATATTTCTTAAAAATGTGTTTCCCCTCAAAAAGGGACGCAAATATACTAGCTTTTTTTTATCCTGCAAAAAATCCGTGCCTTTTTTCTTAAATAATATCTGTAAAACGTAAAAGAAAACAGGTTTTTGCAGTATTCGTGCAAAAATCTGTTCCCGGAATTGTTAAGACTTATTTGGAAAAGCGGCTTTTGCGCTCGCTGCCATAAACCTTGCGCTCGCCACCTTCACGGCTCCCGCCGTAGGTTTTGCGCTCGCCATAGGTCTTGCGCTCACCGCCAAAGGACGATTTGCGGTCGCCGTCGCGACCTCCGCCGTACGATCTGCGTTCGCCCCCACCAAAGGATTTGCGGAAGCCATCCTCGCGCGATCCGCCGAAAGAGCGCTTTTCGCTGGTCTTAGCTTTCGACACCTCAAAGGATACCGGGCGGGCATTAAACTCGATGCCGGCGCTATTCAGCTTTAAGAAATCATCCATGTGCTTGTTCTCCGTTTCAAAGAAGGAGAAGCTGTTCTTCACGTCGATGTTGAAGATCATGCGCGGCTGGATGTTGGAAATCTCCACCAGGAAATCCTTGATCGAGTTGCGGTTGAAGCCGTCCAGGTGCCCCATGTTCACAAAGAAACGGGTGGTTTTTCCTGACGTTACACCTTCGCCCGCGTTCAGGTCGTGCGAGTTCTGGTAGTAGGTATAGAAGCGGTTGAACTCTTCCGATACAAAGCGTTTGATCAGCTCTTCCTTGCTGAGGTCTTTCAGCTCCTCGTAAATTTTCGGAAGGTATTTCTCGATCTCGTCGTCTTTCACCTCCACGTTGTGAAGCTTGTTCACCAGGTGGAACAGCTGTTTTTCGCAAACGTCCACGCCGGTAGGAACCGATGCTTTCGTAAACTTGTTCAGGATGATGCGCTCGATCTCTTTGATCTTGAAGCTTTCCTTCGGGGTCACGATAGCAATGGAGATGCCTGATTTACCGGCGCGGGCGGTACGGCCGCTGCGGTGTGTATAGTTCTCTGCATCTTCCGGCAGGTTGTAGTTGATCACGTGCGTCACATTGTTCACGTCGATGCCGCGGGCTGCCACATCGGTAGCCACCAGCATCTGCAGGGTGCGGCTGC
>Ga0233425_10007116_pt1 | contig 15954 bp, 12 predicted proteins | sample Watercolumn_Towu_2_FD_181712 | JGI IMG/M metagenome (GOLD analysis project Ga0233425, IMG submission 181712) | Freshwater microbial communities from Lake Towuti, South Sulawesi, Indonesia - Watercolumn_Towuti2014_140_MG | ecosystem: Environmental > Aquatic > Freshwater > Lake | place...
ATCAGACGTTTCATGTCTCGCTGTCTCATCCTGCCTCCTTCACTCGTCGATCAACACGAGCTCAGTCTGGCAGCCCGCAGGCTCGCTACGTGAGCCTGTCACTACTTAATGCGAATTGAGCCAATGGGAAAGCGCCGGCTCCGCCATCTTTTCAACCGGCGCGCCCAGCGGCACCTCGACGGAAAACACCGAGCCCTTGCCCGGGCGGGAAGCCAGGGCGACGGGATGGTCGAGCAGCCGGGCCAGGCCGTCGACGATCGCCAGGCCGAGGCCGAGGCCCTTGGCGCGGTCGCGCTCCGGATTGCCCAGCTGATAGAACTCGTGAAAGATCTCGCGGTGCAAGTGGGACGGGATGCCCAGACCGGTATCCCACACTTCCAGGCGCAGTCGCTCCCCCCGGCGGCGGCAGCCGACGACTATGCCGCCCTCGGCGGTGTGCGATATGGCGTTCTCGATCAGGTTGCGCAGCATCCGCTCGAGCAGCGCCTGGTCGCTGCGCACCCACAGCCGGCAGGGCATCGCCCGGAAGCGCAGTTCCTTCGCTTCCGCCTTCTGCACGTATTCGTTCTCGAGGCGGTCGAGGACCTCGCTGACCGGGAAATCGACCTTGACCGGCCGGATCGCCGCGGCATCGATCTTGGAGAAGTCGAGCAGCGAATTGAGCAGGTCCTCGAGGCCGCGGCTGGCGGACTTGATGTTCTTCACCACCCGTGCATGCCGGCTGCCGGAGAGATCGTGCTGCAGGACATCGATGAACAGCTGCAGCGCGTGGACGGGCTGGCGCAGGTCGTGGCTCGCCGCCGCGAGAAACTTGGACTTGGCGACGCTCGCCTCTTCCGCGATCTCCTTCTGCCGCATCAGGGCCTGTGCCATAGCCTGGTTCTCGAGACGCAGCCGTATTGCCTCCTCCAGGGTTTTCAGGATGGTCCGGCCGTTGGTCAGGTTGAGCAGGAGGAAGACCAGGGTGATGGCGCACATTCCCCAATAGAACGCCCCGCCCTCGATGGCGAGGCGCAGGGCGAAGGGCGCAATGGCCGCAACGCAGAAAAGGAAGTAAGCCGGGTAGAACGCCGACAGGGAGCCTATCGAGGCGGTCACCGCGCCAGCCAGGATCATCACGAGAAACATCACGATGGCTGGATCGTCGCCTCTGAAAAAGCCGAATCCCGCGATCCCCCACAGGCTGCCGCTCAGCCCTAAAACCAAGGTGTAACGCCAGCCCCAATCGAGCGAATTCTGCCGGTCCGGCTTGCGGCGCCGGTAGCCCAGCATGCAGAGTCCCCGTGCCAGGACCTGAACCAGCACGGCTCCCAGCCACAGCAGCAGCCACATGCCAGGAACGTGTCCCCACAGCAAACCGACAAGAACCAGCGACGCGGCGAGATTGCCGGCCAGGCCAGAGGGCGCATGGCGAAAGAGCAGGGCGATGCGCTCCTCGAACATGGCCGACTTCAACGTCGCGTCATCCGTATTCATGCAGTCATCGGACGGCTGCGGACACCGCTTTCAGATAATGCCGTGCCTGTGGGCGAGCGCGGCCACCTCCGTGCGCGAACTCGCGCCCATTTCGCGAAAAATGGCCGCCAGATGCGCACGAACCGTGTTGTCGCTCATGCCCAGCTCGCGCGCGATTTCCTTGTTCGAATGGCCGCGGCTGACCAGGGCCAGGACGTCGATCTGCCGCAGGGTGAGTTTCCAGGGAGAGCGCGGAAGCTTCGCCGACGCCCCACCCTTGCCCGACAGGCCGGTGTCGGCAGGGAAATACTGCCCCCCGCCGAGCACTTCACGCAGTGCGTCGATCATGACGTTGCTGTTGACCGATTTGGGAATGAAAGCCTGGGCGCCCTTCTGCATGCAATCCCTGACTGCCTCGGCCGAATCGACTCCCGTCAGGACGGCAATCGGGCTGGTGGGAAAGCGCTGGCGGAACAGGCGCACCCCGTCCGCGCCGCGCATGCCGGGGAGGTTCAGATCCAGCAGGATGAGGTCGAATTCCTCCTTCGCCGCGGCATGGGACAAGCCGGCCTCGGCGCTGCCCGCTTCGACCAGGGTGGCGGAAGGATCGAGCCGCGGCAGGATCAGCTTCATGCCCTCCCTGAACAAGGCATGATCATCGACGATCAGAATTTTCATGGCGAGCCGTCAATTCTTCTTCTCGCGCCATTATGCATCGATACCCCGCGTTTCTATCATCGCTCAACGCCGCTGCCAAGGGTGAAGAAGAAGGTTGCACCGCTCTCTGCCGAGGCTTCCGCCCAGATGCGCCCGCCGTGGCGCTGGATGATGCGGGCGACGGTGGCCAGCCCGATGCCGCTGCCTTCAAAGCGCTCCTGGCTGTGCAGGCGCTGGAAGGGCTCGAAGATCTTCGCCGCCTGCGCCATGTCGAAGCCGGCGCCGTTGTCGCTGACGCAGTACGCGGATTCGCCCCCCGTTTCGCGCCTGTCGAAGCGGATTTCGGCCACCTCGCGCTCGCGCGAGTATTTCCAGGCGTTGCCGAGCAGGTTCTCCAGCACGATGCGCATCAGGTTGCGATCGGCCTGGGCCGTGACGCCGGGCGCCACGTCGATGCGGACGGCCCGCCCCGGTTCGTTCTGCCGTATGTCGTCGGCCAGTTCCCGCACCAGGGCCGAGAGATCGACCGTCTCAAGCCGAAGCTCACTGCGGGAGCTGTGCGATAGCGTGAGCAGGTCGTCGACGAGCTGGCTCATGCGCCGCGTGGCGCGGACGATGCGGTCGAGGTAATTGCGCCCCTGCGCATCGAGCCGCTCGGCGTAATCTCCGCGCAGGATTTCGCCGAAGCCGTTGATCGTCCGCAGCTGCGCCCGCAGGTCATGGGAAGCGGAGTAGCTGAAGGTCTCCAGCTCCTTGTAGGCCTGGTTAAGCTCGGCCGTGCGCTGTGCCACCAGTTCCTCCAAGTGCTCGCGATGGAGGGCCAGCTGCGCTTCCGCCTCCCGCCGCGCCGTCACGTCCCAGGCCACGCCGGCGAGCGTGACCGCGCGGCCGTCGCCGTCCGCCTCCTGCACGTTGCCGCGCAGCGCATACCAGCGGTAGCGGCCGTCGCGGGAGCGGATGCGGTATTCCAGGTCGACCGGCTCGTGGCTGTGCTCCGTTCCCTTGAGCGCCGCCTCGAAGCTGCCACGGTCGTCCGGATGCAGCCCCGACAGGAATTCCGCATAGTGAAGCGTTTCCACGCCCGCCGCAGCGGCGTCGCGCTTGGTTCTCGCGGAAAAGGCGAGCCGCAGCGCCGCCACGTCGAACGTCCAGACCACCATGTGGGCGGCATCGAGGGCCTGGCTCAGCCGCTTCTCGCTCTTCGACAGCCGTTCCTGGGTCTGCTGCAGCGCATCGAGCATGCCGTTCATGGCGCGGCCGACCTTCGCCAGTTCGTCGGCGCCGGCCAGGTTGGTGCGGGCATCGAGCCGGCCCTGCTCCACCTCGCGGGCTGCCTCGGCCAGCCGCAGCGCACGGCGTGACAGCACGAAATGCATGTAGACCCACAAGATCAGCGCCAGCGCCAACGGCATGGCGGCGAGCCAGGCCGCCTCGTAAAGCAGGTCCTCATGGCGTTCCGCGCGTTCATCGCCCAGGCCGTACTCGATATAGAGCAGGCCGACCCGGCGCGCGCCGAGCTCGCCGGCGCGCGTGCCGAGCACCACCGGAAACAGCGCGGCGATAGTCTGCCTGTCGCCCGTCATGCGGACGAGGCCGGCCATCGAGGCGCGAACGCGGTTTTCCTCGGCGATCAGCGCGGACGTCTGCGGGCGGTCGAACAGCGCCTGCACCGAGCGCCCGCGCAGGCTGCCACGGCTGGCCGCGACCACGGCGCCGTCGTCATCGAGCAGCACCGCCAGCCGGTGGCCCCGCTCCGCTCCCAGCGCGGAGAGCTCCGACCAGGCGTTTTCCTGGTGCCCGTGGCGCAGATGGGCTTCCAGGGTGAATTGCACCCGCGTCGCGCGCTGCCGCATGGTCTCCAGGGCATGGCTTTCCAGCTCCCGGTCTTCCAGCCACAGATAGTGACCCGCCAGGGAGAACACCATCGCCAGGGAAAACGCCAGCAGCAGCAGGGGCAGGCCGGTGCGCAGCGACATGCGCGCAGACGCATCCGCCATGCGGTCCAGGAAATTGGCCGCTGCGGCTTTCATGGCTTTTCCCGAATCGGCCGGACCGTCACGAGGGCCGATACATCGACCGGCTGGGAAATCAGCCGCCCGTCGAGCATTTCCTGCTGGATGTGGGACAGCATCGCCTTCAGGCGCTGGCCTCCGTTGCTGAAGTAGGCGGCGTTGTCCTCCGGCCCGAGGATCTTCACGCCGGCATACATGGCCGAGAATTCCATCCCGGTAATATCGTAGCGACGTCCCAGCCGCTCCGCCATGCCGTTGCCCTCATCCGCCAGCCGGTCCCTGCTGATGGCAAAGATCTTCGCCACCAGATGATCGACCTGGGCGGCATGTTCCGCGATGCAGGTATCGCGCACCACCACGGCCCGGATCACATCACCGTCCATGCCGCCCGTGTCAAACAGCCTGCGGGCGCCCCGCTGCCGGAACTCGGCGGCATAGGGCTCGTCCGTGAGCACGGCGTCGACGCGCCGTTCGGCATAGGCGAACGGCTGCTCGTGGGGCAGCAGGGAAACGATCGTCACATCCGCCGGCGCCAGCCCGGCCTGGCGCAGGACATGGCTCAGGATGAAACCGCCCACCCCGGTGCCCTCCACCGCAATGGCGCGGCCCTTCAGTTCGGCAAGGCTGGCAATCGGCGGCCGTCCCAGCAGGACGCCGGCCCCGACGGACACATCGGTCAGGGCGGCCACCCGCGGCCGCTGCCCCTCGGAGGCCAGCAGCACCACCTCGTCGAGGGTGAGGATGGCGACATCGATGGCCTGATTGCGGAAAGCCTGGAGCGCCGCCGTCTCGGAGGTGAACTCCACCATCCGCGTGTTCGGGCCGAGGCGGCCGTCATCGGCGGCGACGAACAGCGGCGCATTGCCAGGCCACGGGCTGGCGCCCACGCGCAACTCCGTCTCGCGGTGGTCGCATCCGGTGAGCAGGGCAGCGGCAAACAAGGCAAAGGGCAGCAGTCGCTTCAAGCGGGGTTCTCCTGGGGCTTGACCTGGCCGCCGGGGGCTCGGGCGGGCGCCGGCAGCCTGAACGGCCGCGCCGGCAAGCTTTGTGTATAGCCCAAACCCTGACAAACATCAATGAAATACGTCACGCTTTCATGCCGATGGCAAGAGGCGAAAGCAATGGATTGATCCTCCGGGCAGGCTTCTTGTTGCGTCGCGGTAAGCTAGAATTCCTTTCTTTGCCGCCGCTCCCGCCCGCATGACCGCCCGACTGCGCGAGATCCCCTACAACTACACCTCGTTCTCCGACCGCGAGATCGTCATCCGCCTGCTTGGGCTGGAGGCGTGGCGGGTGCTCGACCGGCTGCGTGCGGAGCGCGTCACCGGCCGCTCGGCGCGCATGCTGTACGAAGTGCTGGGCGACATCTGGGTCGTGCGGCGCAACCCCTACCTCGAGGACGATCTCCTCGGCAACCGCGAGCGCCGCGAGGCATTGATCGGCGCCCTGCGCCACCGCCTCGCCGAGATCGAGAAGCGCCGCCAGGGCAACGAGAGCGTCGCGCAGCTGCTGGCGGCGGCGCATGTGGCCGTCGAACGCTTCGCCGCCGCCTTCGCCGCCACCGCCGCGCTGCGCGCCAGGGCGCTGCGTGTCCTGTCCCGCCACACCCGGCGCGACAACATCTGCTTCGACGGCCTCGCCCGCGTCTCGCACGTCACCGACGCCACCGACTGGCGCGTCGAGTACCCCTTCGTCGCGCTCTGCCCGGACACGGAAGAAGAGATCCCCGGCCTGGTGAAGGACTGCATCGCGCTGGGCCTCACCATCATCCCGCGCGGCGGCGGCACCGGCTACACCGGCGGCGCCGTGCCGCTGGATGCCCGCTCGGTGGTGATCAACACGGAAAAACTCGATCGCCTCGCCGTGCCGGAGGAACTGACTTTGCCCGGGACGGACCGGCCCTACGGCACCATCCATTGCGGCGCCGGCGTGGTGACGCGGCGCGTGATGGAGGCGGCCGAGGATGCCGGCCGCGTCTTCGCCGTCGACCCGACCTCGGCCGACGCCTCCTGCATCGGCGGCAATATCGCCATGAACGCCGGTGGCAAGAAGGCCGTGCTGTGGGGCACGGCGCTCGACAACCTGGCCTCGTGGAAGATGGTCGGCCCGGACGGAAACTGGCTGGAAATCGAGCGCCTCGAGCACAACCTGGGCAAGATCCACGACCAGGCGCTGGCGAAATTCCGCGTGCGCCGCACGGATTCGGACACGGGGAAAACGCTCTCCGAGGAAATCCTCGAGGTGCCGGGCAGCCGCTTCCGCAAGACGGGACTGGGCAAGGACGTCACCGACAAGTTCCTAGCGGGACTCCCCGGCGTGCAGAAGGAAGGCTGCGACGGCATCATCACCTCGGCGCGCTTCATCCTGCACCGCATGCCGCCGGTGACGCGCACCGTCTGCCTGGAGTTCTTCGGCCAGGTGCGCGAGGCGGTGCCTTCCATCGTCGAGATCAAGGACTATCTCGATAAACGTCCCAACGGTGCCATCCTCGCCGGCCTCGAACACCTCGACGAGCGCTATGTGAAAGCGGTCGGCTACGCGACAAAGGCAAAAAGGCACGGCCGGCCGAAGATGGTGCTGATCGGCGACATCGTCGGCGAGGACGAGACGGCCGTCATGCAGGCCGCCTCGGAAGTGGTGAAGATCGCCAACGCGCGCGGCGGCGAAGGCTTCATTGCCGTCTCGGCGGAAGCGCGCAAGACCTTCTGGCTCGACCGCGCCCGCACGGCGGCGATCGCCCGCCACACCAACGCCTTCAAGATCAACGAGGACGTGGTCATCCCCCTGCCGCGCATGGGCGACTACTGCGACGGCATCGAGCGCATCAACATCGAGCTGTCGATCCGCAACAAGCTGCACCTGTGCGACGCCCTCGCAGAATCCCTGCAGGGCGACTTGCCGCTGCACGCCGGCGACGCCAACCTCGACGCCGGGGAACTGATCGGCGACCGCCGCGAGCAGGCGCTGGCGCTGGTCGGCACGGTGCGGCAACGCTGGCAATGGCTGCTGGACAACCTGGATGCGCCGGCGCCGGACAGAGCGGCGGGCGTCACGGTCTTCCATACCCTGCAGGACTACTCGGTGCGCGTGTCCTGGAAACGCGAACTGAAGCCCCAGCTCGAGGACATCTTCGACGGCGCGCTGTTCCGCCCGGTGCTGGAGCGCATCGAGGGCCTGCACCACGAGGTGCTGCGCGGCCGCGTCTTCGTGGCGCTCCACATGCACGCCGGCGACGGCAACGTGCACACCAACCTGCCGGTGAACTCCGATCACTACGAGATGCTGCAGGAGGCCAACGCCGCCGTCGACCGCATCATGGCGCTGGCACGCAGCCTCGGCGGCGTCATCTCCGGCGAGCACGGCATCGGCATCACCAAGCTCGACTACCTGGCGCCCGAGGAGATCGCGCCCTTCGTCGACTACAAGAACCGCATCGACCCGGAGGGCCGCTTCAACCGCGGCAAGCTGCTGCCCGGCGCCAACCTGGGCAATGCCTACACGCCCAGCTTCAGCCTGCTCGGCGTCGAGTCGCTGATCCTCGAACAGTCCGAGATCGGCCGCATCTCGAACAGCGTCAAGGACTGCCTGCGCTGCGGCAAGTGCAAGCCGGTCTGCTCGACCCACGTGCCGCGCGCCAACCTGCTCTACTCGCCGCGCAACAAAATCCTCGGCACCGGCCTGCTCATCGAGGCCTTCCTGTATGAAGAACAGACGCGGCGCGGCGTCTCGCTGGCGCACTTCGACGAGTTCAACGACATCGCCGACCACTGCACCATCTGCCACCGCTGCGTGAAGCCCTGCCCGGTGGACATCGACTACGGCGACGTCTCGGTGGCCATGCGCAACTTCCTGCGCGAGGAAGGCCAGTGCCGGCCCGGCCCGGCCAAGCAGGCGGCGATGTGGTTCCTCACCGCCACCGACCCGGCCACCATCAAGCTGCTGCGCACGGGCATGATCGAGTGGGGCTACCAGGCGCAGCGCCTCGGCCATCGCCTCGGCAAGGCCCTCGGCCTGGTGCAATCCTCGGTGAAGCAGCCGCCGGCCACGCTCGGCCGCCCCTCGGTGAAGACCCAGATCATCCACTTCATCAACCGGCCGATGCCGGGCGGGCTGCCGAAGCGCACCTCGCGCGCCCTGCTCGACATCGAGGACGCCACCATCGTGCCGGTGATCCGCGACCCGCAGAAGGTCAGTGAAGATTCGGATGCCGTGTTCTACTTCCCCGGCTGCGGCTCGGAACGGCTGTTCTCGCAGGTGGGCCTCGCCACCCAGGCCATGCTTTACGAGCTGGGCGCGCAGACCGTGCTGCCGCCGGGCTACCTGTGCTGCGGCTACCCGCAGACGGCGGCCGGCGCGGCCGACCAGGGGCAGAAGATCACCACCGACAACCGCGTGCTGTTCCACCGCGTCGCCAACACGCTCAACTACCTCGACATCAAGACGGTGATCGTCTCCTGCGGCACCTGCATGGACCAGCTGCAGAAGTACGAATTCGGCAAGATCTTCCCCGGCTGCCGGCTGCTCGACATCCACGAGTATCTGATGGAGAAGGGCGTGAAACTCGATGGCGTGAAAGGCACGCGCTATCTCTACCACCAGCCCTGCCACGATCCGATGCGCGTGCACAACGGCACCCGGGTGGCGGCGCAGCTGCTCGGCAGCCGCGTCGACCTGAACGACCGCTGCTGCGGCGAAGCCGGCACGCTGGCGGTGGCGCGGCCCGACGTGTCGACCCAGGTGCGCTTCCGCAAGCAGGAGGAGATCGCACGCGGCATCGCGCGCCTGCCGGGCGAGGAGCCCGTGAAGATCCTCACCTCCTGCCCATCCTGCCTGCAGGGCCTCGCCCGCTATGCCGACGAGACCGATACGGATGCCGACTACATCGTCGTCGAGCTGGCGCGGCACCTGCTCGGTCCGGACTGGCTGGAGAATTACGTCGCCCGCGCCAACGCCGGCGGCATCGAGCGGGTGCTATTGTGAAACCATGATCGACTTTTCCTTCGCCCAGATCGCCGGCTTCCTCGCCGCCGCTGCGCTGATCACCCTCGCGCCCGGCCCCGACAACCTGGCGGTGCTGAGCCTCGGCCTGTCGCGCGGGCGGCGTGCCGGCATCGGCTTCGGCCTCGGCTGCGCGCTGGGCTGCTTCACCCACACGCTGTGGGCAACGCTCGGCGTCACGGCCCTCATCGCCGCCTCGGACACGGCCTTCACCCTGCTCAAGCTGGTCGGCGCCGCCTACCTCGTCTGGCTCGGCATCGGCGCGCTGCGCAGCCCCGGCGCCACGCTAGCGGCGGACATCAATGGACAGCAGGCCGACGACGCGATGCGGCCGTATCTCGTGCGCGGCTTCGTCGCCAACGCCATCAACCCCAAGGTGGCGCTGTTCTTTCTCGCCTTCCTGCCGCAGTTCGTCGATCCCGCCCGCGGCCACGCCGCGGCGCAGACGGCGCTGCTCGGCACGCTGTTCGCCGCGCAGACCGTGCTGATCTTCGGCGCCATCGGCTGGTACGCCGGCGCGCTCGGCGGCTGGCTGCGTGGGCGGCCGGCCGTCGGCCGCTGGCTCGACCGCGCCACCGGCGTGCTATTCATCGGCCTCGGCATCCGCCTGGCGCTGTCCGAACGGTAAGCCGCCATGTGCCAGCTGCTCGGCATGAACTGCAACACGCCGACCGACATCTGTTTCTCCTTCGAGGGCTTCCATACGCGCGGGGGCCTCACCGACGTGCACCGCGACGGCTGGGGCATTGCCTTCTTCGAGGGCGCCGGCTGCCGCGTCTTCCTCGATTCGAAGGCGACCATCGAGTCGCCTGTGGCCGAGCTGGTGCGCCAGTACCCGATCCGCTCGATGAACGTCATCGCCCACATCCGCAAGGCGACGCAGGGCGAGGTCGCGCTGGAGAACACCCACCCCTTCATGCGCGAGCTGTGGGGGCGCTACTGGATCTTCGCCCACAACGGCAACCTGAAGGACTTCGCGCCGCCGCTCGACGGCAGTTTCCTGCCGGTCGGCCGAACCGACAGCGAGCGCGCCTTCTGCTGGCTGCTGCAGAACCTGCGCGCGCGCTTCGACGCGTCGCCGCCGCGCGAGGCACTCTTCGCCGTGCTGCGGGAACTGACTTTTTCCATCGCCGCCCACGGCGAGTTCAACTACCTGCTCTCCAACGGCGAGGGCCTCTTCGCCCACTGCGCGACGAAGCTCGCCTACATCGTGCGCCAGGCGCCGTTCACCGTCGCCCACCTGAAGGACCAGGACGTGACGGTGGACTTCAGCGAGGTGACGACGCCCGACGACCGCGTCGCGCTCATCGCCACCGTGCCGCTCACCGACAACGAAGCGTGGACGACGCTCGCGCCCGGCACGCTGACCCTGTTCGTGGACGGGGCCGCTGCGGCCCAGGCTCCGACCCTGGCGCGCGCGGAGTAGAATGCACGCCAGTCCTTTTGCATAAGCCGGGGGAAACGATGTCGGTCGATGCGGGTTGCCCCCTTTGCCTGGCGCCGGGCGGAAAAGTGCTGTGGCAGGACGAGCGCTGCCGGCTGGTGCTGGTCGAGGAGGAAGGCTACCCAGGCTATTGCCGCATCGTCTGGCAGCGGCACGCGGCCGAGATGACAGATCTCGATGCCGCCGACCGCCGCCATCTGATGGGCGTGACTTTCGCCGCCGAGGCGGCGCTGCGCGCCAGCTGCGCGCCGGACAAGGTGAACCTCGCCAGCCTCGGCAACGTGGTGCCGCACCTGCACTGGCACGTGATCCCGCGCTGGCGCGACGACCGGCATTTCCCGAATGCCGTCTGGGGGCCGAAGCTGCGCGAAGGCGCGTCACGGCCCGCGGTGAATGAACAAGCCTTGCGCGACGCCTTCGTGCGCGCGCTGGCGGAAGAGCAGAACGGCGCATGAACACCGCACGCTTCAAGCTGCCCGCACTGGGCCACGATCAGCCGCCCGCCTTTGCCCACGCGCGCGGCTGCAGCGAATGGCTGGCGGCGCAGCCGCTGGCTAACGCCGCCCAGTCGCAGGCGCAACTGCTGCGCCAGCTCAACCTGCTCAACCGCCACGCCGTCGTGCCGGGCGAGCGCCTGAAGATCCTCGAGCTGCTGCGCGACCCCGTCGCCTACGCCCAGTCCGAATCGACGCGCAAGTTCGCCGGCCGGCCGCTGCCGCTGGCGCCGCCCGAGCAGGCCGGCCTCGATGCCAACCGCGCGCTGTGGCAGGCGCTGCAGACCGGCTACCTGCATTGCCTCGCCGCCTGCCTCGAAGGCCACGGCGAGCTGCGGCCGCACGCCGCGCTCATCGCCCAGCGCGTCATCGCCGCACTGCGCGCCGAACTGCTCGACATCTACCGCGCGCCGATCGACCCGCCGGCCTCGCTCTGGCAGCTGCTGCACCAGGTGTTCGCCGCGGCCGAGGGTCTCGACGCGCTGGCCCATCCGGTGAACGATTCCCTTCAAACGAAGCATCTGGCCACGAGCGTGGCGGCCGCCTATGCGCAGACCCTGCTGCTCAACCGCGCCAGCCCCTACGAGCTGACGGCGCGCCAGCTGGCGATGGTCGAGCGCTGGCTGCACCGCTGGGGCGGCAAGACGGCGGTGCTGCGCGCGCCGCCGGTGGAGCCGCGCGTGCCGCCGATGCCGGTCGACCTCGCCGGCGACCGGCCGGAGGCGGCGGACGGCGCGGACGGCGCCTCGCTGCGCTGGATCGACCTCTCCGAATTCGCGCGCAGCATCAAGCGGCGCATCGCCCACCTGCAGAAGGGCGAGTCGCCGGCTTCCCTCGGCCTCGGCGAGGACTGCGTGCAGCCGGGCTGCGAGCTGCTGCTGCGCCAGCTCTACCAGCAGTGGTTCAAGGGCGGCGCGGCGCGCCAGCACCAGCGCCGCGCCGGCGGCGGCAGCTGCCGCCTCATCACCGGCGTCGACGCCGTCCACTATTACGTCTCGGGCAAGATCTTCCGCCAGCCCGGCCAGGGCGACGCCATGTCGAAGCACCAGGCCGACGAGATTGCCACCTTCGGCCGTGTCGCCACCCGGCACGAGGAAGACTACAGCCAGATGCACGGCTACATGATCGAGCAATGGCGCGTGCTCGACGAGTCGGCGACGGGCTTCCGCCTCGCCCGGCCCGTCGCCCAGACGGGCGGGCGCATCGGCGGCGGGCAGCTGGTCGCCGTCATGCCGGAAGGCAGCCGCAGCTTCGTCCTCGCCGCGGCGCGCTGGGCGCGCATCACCGCCGAGGCCGAGCTGCAGGCGGGCGTCCAGGCGCTGCCCGGCCAGCCGCACTGCGTCGCCCTGCGCGGCACCGGCATCACCGCGGTGAACGAGAAATACCGGCCCGGCTTCGTGCTGCCGCCGCTGCCGGCCCTGCACGAGCCGGAAACCGTGATCGTGCCGGCCGGCTGGTTCCGCGCCGGCCGCATCATCGAGCTCTACGAGCAGGGTTCGCGCCAGATCCGCCTGGTGCAACAGGTCGACCGCGGCAGCGACTTCGAGCGCTGCGCCTTCGACTACCTATGAACATCGCCAACGGCGGCCGGCCGCCCATCGACACCGCCGACGCGCGTGCCTGCGCGACGCTGATCGCCGGCCTGCCGCTGACCAACGCGCGCGAGGCACACCAGATCCTCGTCACCCTGCTCACCGGCCTGGCCCACCGGCCGCCGCCGGCGGCGGACTACCTCGACGTGCTGGAGACGGCGCGCGCGCCGCTCGCCTTCCTGCAGGACGAGATGGCGCAGCGCTACGCCGGCAAGTCGCTGCCGCCCACGCCGGCCGAGAGCGAGGCCTTCCGCCACGTGCTCTCGCTCTGGCAGGCCGCGGCGCGCGCCTATGCCCAAGTGGCGCAGCTCGGCGCCGGCGACCCGCGCGTGCAGGCGCGGCTCGCCCTTATCTGCCAGCGCTGCGTGCATTACGCCGGCCAGGTGATCCTCGAGTTCTTCCGCGCCCGGCGCGAGCCCTCGCCCGGCGCCTGGATCGACCTGCACGGCTATTACGCCACGGCGGAGGAGTGGGGCATCGACAAGACGACGGTGCCCGAGCCCCTCGGCGAGGCACGCAAGCTGCAGAGCGCCGCCGAGGCCTATGCCGCGATCCTGCTGGCCGACCTCGCCAGCCCCTACAGCCGCGGCGCCCACGAGTTCGTCTGGATCGTGCGCTGGGCGCGCAACTTCGCCCCGCTCACCGCCATCCGGCGGGCCAACGAGCACATCGAGGTGCCCGCCTTCGGCGTCGACCTGATGCACGACGCCAGCACGCGCCCCCTGGACAGATTGGCGCCGAGCGACTCGGTGCGCCATTTCGACACGACGCAGCTCGCGCCGAAGCTGCAGGACCTGCTGGCGCGGCTGAAGCTGCACGAGCCGCCCGCGGCGCTCGGGCTGGGCGAGAACTGCCCCGCCGCCACCGCCAGCCGCTTGCTGCTGCAGCTCTACAAGCCCTGGTGCCTGAACGCCACGCCGCGCCGCTTCCAGCGCCGCGGGGCGGAAGGCACGGCGCTGGCCTGCCTCGGCTTCGAACCGATCCACTTCCATGTCAGCGGCGCCGAGTTCAACCAGCCCGAGCACGTGCGCATGTATTCGCGCGGCGATATGGACCGCATCTGGACCTTCCGCGACCAGGTCGACCCGACGCAGTTGAGGGTGCACAGCGCGCAGATGCATCTCGGCTATCCGCTCGAGCGCTGGTCGGTCGCCGACCAGTCCGTCTCCGGCTTCCGCCTGCTGCGCGGCGAGGCCGGCGCGCGCATCGAGCACGGCCAGCTGTTCTGCCTGAAGCCGCCCGACGGCGAGCATTTCCTGCTGGCGCAGGTGAGCTGGAACCTGATGCAGAAGGACGATCTGCTCATCGGCATCCACGTGCTGCCGGGGATACCGCAGGGCATCGCCGTGCGGCCGACCGGCCTGCAGGTCTCCCATTCCGAGCGCTACGTGCGCGCCTTCCTGCTGCCCGCCATGCCGGCCCTGAAGGAGGAGCCCTCGCTCGTGCTGCCGCGCGGCTGGTTCCAGCCCATGCGCGTCATCGAGCTCTACACCGACCGCGCCGTCAAGCTGCGGCTGGACCTGCTGCTGGCCCAGGGCGCCGACTTCGACCGGGCCACCTTCTCCCGCCTCTGAGCGCGGGTATTGCACGCCCCAAGTGCTGTATTATTGCCAGTCCCAATTCGCCTGGAGACGGACATGGGCGGCCTCGACAAAGAAACCCCCATCCCCACCGAGATCAAGCTGCACCAGAAGTCGCGCCTGATGGAAATCGCCTTTTCCGACGGCAGCCGCTTCGAGCTCGCCTACGAACTGCTGCGCGTCTACAGCCCCTCGGCCGAAGTGCGCGGCCACGGCCCCGGCCAGGAGACCCTGCAGGTGGGCAAGCGCGACGTCGAGATCGGCCAGATCGAGCCGGTCGGCGCCTACGCCGTCAAGCCGGTGTTTTCCGACGGCCACGACAGCGGCCTGTATTCCTGGGACTACCTCTACTGGCTGGGCGCCAACCGCGACCGGCTCTGGCAGGAATACCTCGACCGCATGGCCGAAGCCGGCGCCAGCCGCGACCCGGCCGATTACCCTGCGCTGCCGAAAGAGGGCGGCTGCGGCAGCGGCGGTTGCGGCGGCGGCAGCTGCGGCTCGCACTGAAAAGTCAGTCTCCACGGCACGGCGCCACATGACGGACAAGACCACCCACTTCGGCTACAAGCAGGTCGACGAAAGCGACAAGGCGCGGCACGTCGCCGGCGTTTTCGATTCGGTCGCCGACAAGTACGACCTGATGAACGACCTCATGTCGCTCGGCCTGCACCGCCTGTGGAAGGCCTTCGCCATCGAAGTCTCCGGCGTGCGCGCCGGCGACCGCGTGCTCGACGTCGCCGGCGGCACGGCCGACCTCTCGCTCGCCTTCGCCAAGCGCGTGGGCAGCGGTGGCCAGGTCTGGCTCACCGACATCAACAACGCCATGCTGACGCGCGGCCGTGACCGCCTCATCGACCACGGCCACATGATGCCGGCGGCGCAGTGCGACGGCGAGAAGCTGCCCTTCCCTTCCGATTACTTCGACTGCGTCAGCTGCGCCTTCGGCCTGCGCAACATGACGCACAAGGAAGCCGCGCTGGCCGAGATGGCGCGCGTGCTGCGCCCCGGCGGGCGGCTCCTCATCCTCGAATTCTCCAAGGTGTGGAAACCGCTCGAACCAGCGTATGATTTCTATTCCTTCAAGGTACTGCCCTGGCTGGGCAACAAGGTCGTCAGCGACCCCGGCAGCTACCAGTACCTGGCCGAGTCGATCCGCATGCATCCCGACCAGGAAACGCTGAAGGGCATGATGGAACGGGCCGGCCTCGGCAAGGTCGAATATTTCAACATGGCGGCTGGCGTGGTCGCCCTGCATCGCGGTTACAAGTTCTGACAGGAGGAAGACATGAAAAACGTACTCATCGCAGCCTTTGCCGCCGTGGTCGGCCTGGGCCTCGCCGCGGGTGATGCCGAAGCCAAGCGCGTCGGCGACGGCAAGAGCTCCGGCATGCAGCGCGACAGCACGGTCATGAAGAAGGACGCCGCACCGGCGCAAAACGCCGTGCCGGCCAAGCCGGCGCAGACGACGCCGGCGCCGCAGCCCTCCGGCATGAGCCGCTGGCTCGGCCCCATCGCCGGCCTCGCCGCCGGCATCGGGCTGGCCGCCCTGCTCTCCCACTTCGGCATGGGTGAAGGCGTCGCCTCCTTCCTCATGCTGCTGCTGATCGGCCTGGCGATCTTCTTCGTCATCCGCCTGATCTTCCGCCGCAAGGCACCGGAAAGTCAGCCGCTGCAGTACGCCGGCGCCGGTAACACGCCCGCGCCGATGCAGTTCGAGGCGCC
>Ga0233425_10007118_pt1 | contig 15951 bp, 2 predicted proteins | sample Watercolumn_Towu_2_FD_181712 | JGI IMG/M metagenome (GOLD analysis project Ga0233425, IMG submission 181712) | Freshwater microbial communities from Lake Towuti, South Sulawesi, Indonesia - Watercolumn_Towuti2014_140_MG | ecosystem: Environmental > Aquatic > Freshwater > Lake | place: Indonesia...
ACTTCCCGCCGTCCCAGGGGCTGAAATGCCAGCCGATCTGTGTTACACTCTGTTGGCATCGGGCCGTTTCCTTTCCGTGGCGCAACTTCGTTCTGGAAAACAAAGTTATGCCAAAGGCAACGGCCTTCTTCCATCCCAGTTGTGAGAAATGCGGGCTAACTGTGCAGCTTCAATTGCGTAAATCGGAACAATCTTGTATGTGTTTGGGCGGTCGTGGTCGGCGCTATACCAGAAGCGACCTAACGGGTCAATTTCAACTGGGAAAGAACTCCGTTTGCGTATCTTGCGGCAACGTGTGCAAAGGTACGCGCTGGCCCTGGGGCGCGCCCAGACCAGCGTGACGATGGACATCTACTCGCACGTTCTACCGAGCATGCAGCAGGCGGCGGCCAACAAGTAGAGCAACCCGCCGCGAGCCCAGGGCGACTCGGTTGGGTCAGCCTATTGGGTTTGGCCGGCCCTGTCGCTCTGGACTACGGCGGGCTGAAGGGGGTCTGCGTGTGTGTCTCTATCCAAGGCTACCGCCGACGGCGGAAGGCCAGTAGGCTCAACAGGCCGATGCCGATCAACGCCCACGTCGCCGGCTCGGGCACGGCATTGGCGCCCGCGGCCCCGCCGGCCGCAACCGGCGTCTCGCGGATCGTCACCGAGCCGCCGGCGCCGATGATCAGCGTGTCCTGCACGATCGAGTTGGCCGTCAGGCCGGCGCTGGGCTTCACGTTGGTCGCGCCCGTCCCGCTAATGTCACCGAGTTCCTGGGCCGCCGTGGCGACCTCCAGCGTGCCGACGTTGCTGACGTCCAAGCCGATGGGCGTCGCGGGACCGCCGGAGCGGGCCAACTCGAGCGTAGCCGTCGTGGCGCCGACGGTGGCGCCGCCGGTCAGTACCGTACCGGTCACTGTGAGCCGGCCGCCGCTGACGCTCGTGGCGCCCGTGTAGGTGTTTGCGCCGGAGAGGATCCACGTGCCCGCCCCGGTCTTGGCCAGCGACGTCACGTTACCGACGCCGTTGTCGGGAACGCTGCCGGCGAGCGTGTTGGCGCCGGTGTTGGTTCCGGTGAGAGTCAGGCTCTTGGAGCCTGCGCCCGTAGCGGTGAGGCTGGAGGTGAAGCCGATGGCGCCCGTGCCCGACGAGTCGAGCGTCGCGCCGCCGGTGGTGCCGGCCAGATCGATCACGCGATTTGTGCTGGCGGCGGTCGCGCCTGCGTACTTCAACGTGGCGCCCGTGGCGCCCGATCCGACGGCGAGTGTGCCGGCCGCGGCGTTTGCCGGCGCGCCCAGCGACGAACTGCCCGCGCCGACGTTGGCGACGGAGTCGAAGGTGAGCGTCCCGTCCTGCACGAGGGTCTGGCCGGTGTAACTACTGGTGCCGCTCATGTTGAGGGTGCCGGCGGTGGTCTTGACCAGGTTCGCGCCGTTGTTGATTTGGAGCACGTTCTTTAACGTGCCGCTCTGGAAGTTGAGGGCGTCGATCGACACACTGGCACTGCCAATGCTCTTGCCGGTCATGTCGAGCGTGCCGCCGTCGAGCGTGAGGGTGGTGGTTGCCGTGCCGCCGCCGTCGAGGATATCGACGTTGGAGGTGAGGGTGCCGCCGGTGAGATTCAACGTGCCCACAGCGGTGCCGGCAGTGGCCTGAGAGGCCAGGGTGAACGAACCGCCCGTGTTCACGGTGAACGAACCGCCGCTGATGTTGAGGTTGGCGTTGGCCGCGCCGGTCCCCGCGGCGCTCTTGGCGGCCATGTTGACCGCGTTGGCGGTCAAGGTGCCGCCATCAAAGAAGACGGTTCCCGTCACGCCGCCGCTGTTGCTGCCCATGTTGTTCCGGCCGATTAGCAGCGTGTTGGCCGTCACCGTGGCGAGGTGCCCGCGGAGATCGAGTGTGCCGATCGCACCGCCGGCCGTGGCCGTGCCGTTGTTGTCGCCGACGGTAATATCGGCGGCGCCGGTGCCGGCCTTGTTGGTAATGGTAACCGTCCCAGGGCTGCCGGCAGTCTGGGAGGCGAACTTGACGATGCCCGTGTCGTTGCCCGAAACGGGAGTGTTCTTGCCGCGGCCGACGTTGAGGGTGTCGGCCTGCACGATGTTCGTGCCGGTGCCGAACACCAGGGTGCCCGGGCCGCGGCCGTTGTTTGCCAGGGTGTCGCCCACGGTGAGCGTCGTGGCAACAATGGAGTTGGCGGTATTCGAGAGCAGGACGGTGCCCGGCCCTTGCGTGTTGGCGCCGACGCCGATGTTGAACGTTGTCACGTTGGTGCTGAAGCTGCCGAGCGCCGTCACGTCCAGTGTCGCGTCGTTCCAGTACGCGGCGTTGGTAGCTCCCTGATTCGCGCCAACCGTGATCGTGGCGCCGGTGACCGCCATCGAGCCCGCGCCGCTGACCGTGAGGTTCGAGAACGTGGCCCCGGTGCCGCTGCCGGCGTCGTAGCCGAGCGTCATGCCGCCGCCGACGGTCAGCGTCTTGCCGCTGGCCACTGCGATGGTGTTCGCGGTGGCGCTGTTGGTGCGGACGGTCAAGAGTCCGGCGAAGCTGCCGCCGCCGTCGAGGTTCAAGGCGCCGACGCTGGCCGTACCGCCGGTGTTGCCGAAGGTCAGGGCGCCGCCGAAGTCGGCCGCGCCGGTGAAGGTAAGCGTGCCGCGGTCGATGACGACGTTGCCGGAGCCGCTGCCGGCGCCGAAGGTCGCCGTCTCGCTGGTGGCGGCGCGGTTGAGGTAGAACGTGCCGCTGTCGTATAGCCCCGCGCTGCTCAGCGCGAGGGTGCCGGTGCTCGTCAGGCCGGTGCCGAACTGCAACGTGCCGGCGTTAACCACGGTGCTGCCCGCGTAGCTCGGGGCGGCGGTCAGGGTCAGGTTGCCGGTGCCGAACTTGCCCAGCGAGCCGCCGGTGGAGGCGGTGAGCGCCGTAGCATAGGTCACGTTGTTGGCGACCGTGTCGATCAGGAAGGGCTGATCGGTGTTGTTGAAGCGGGCGGAGTAGTCGTTGGTGTTGGTGCCGCCGTGCTGCAGGATACCGCCGCCGAAGGTAATGCTGCCGGCGGTGGTGGCAGTGCCGAGCGAGCCGGCCAACGTGGCCGACAGGACGCCGCCGTTGATGGTCACCGGGCCGTCGAAGGTGTTGGCGACCGAGAGCACCAGAGTGCCCGGGCCGGTCTTGGTGAGGCCAGTGCCGGTGGCGCCGCTGACGACGCCGCCGAGGGTCGTGGTGTTCAGGAAGCTGTTGACGTCGATGGTCCGCGTAGCGGCGCCGAGGTTGACCGTGCCGTTGAGGGTCACGCCGTTGCCGGCGACCGTGGAGGCATTGGCGACGCCGGCCGTCGAGCCGAAGGTGACGTTGCCGCCCAGCGCCACGGCATTGGCGACGGTACGGAGCGTGCCGTCGCTGATCAACGCGGTGCCGTCGGCCATGGTCAGCGTGCCCGTACCCAGCGGGCCGGTAGTAACCGCGCCGGTGGTGGGCGTGCTGTTGGCGCCGAGGATGATCGTGCCCGCGTTGAGGTTCACGCCGCCGGTAAACGTGCTCTGGCCGCTGAGCACCAGCGAACCGCTGCCGGTCTTGGCAATCGCCGGAGGCGTTCCCGCGGTGGTGGAAATCGGGGCGGAGATGACCAAGTCGGTCGGTACTCCGGCCGTCGTCGAAGTGTTGATGACGGGGGCCGTTCCCGCCAGAATCAACGAGGTGCCGGCTATCGTCGGCACGGTGGCTGCGTTGTCGTTCACCGCGGTAATCGCGGCGTTGGCGCCGAGAGTGAGCGACGTCGTGCCGATGGTCACGGTCGGGGTCGCCGTGCCGCCCGTGTTGTTGAAGGTCAGGCTGTTCAACGTGTTGGCGAAGTTGCCCAGGGTGAGCACGCCGCCGCCGTTGATGGTGACGTCGTTGGCCGAGGCGATCTGGTTGACCGCGGTCGTCGCCGTGACCGTCGAATTGTTGATGGTCAGGCCGCCCGCGGGGATGGTGCCCGTGGCGGATAGTGCCAGCGTGTTGCCGCCGTTGACCACCGTGCCGCCGGTGTAGGTGTTGCCGCCGCCGAGGGTCAGAGTACCGCCGGCAACGTTGGCCACCAAGCGCACGATGTTCGCGGAGCCGGCCGTGTTGTTGGCGATGGTGGAGTTGACGGTGTTGGTGCCGGTGTTGTGGATATACAGGCGGACGGTAGTGCCGGCCGTGTCGGGCGTTCCGCCGGCGGTGATGACGCCGGCGTTGGCGGTGGCGCTGACGGTAGTGCCGCCGTTGGTCAGCGCCAAGCCGCCCGACTTCAGGTTCAGCACGTCGGTCGGGGCAGTGAAGTTGAGGTTGGTCAACGCTGCACGGACGGCGACGGCGTTCACGATGCTGCCGCCGGCCCCGATAGTCTGCGTGCCGGTGCCGTTGATGCGGACGTTCTGCGTCGGGTTGCTGCCGGTCGGGATGGTGGTGGCGTCGTACAGATTCTGCGTGTAAGTGCCCAGCGGCCCGGTGCTGCCGTTCATCGTCGAGATGCCGTAGGCAAGGCCGTTCGAGCCGGTAGTACCGGCACTGAGGTACGTGGCGAATTCGCCGTTGTTAACCAGGGCCCAGCCGCCCAAGATCTTGCCCGGGATGGTCGCGGGAATGGCCGCGCCGTCGATCGTGCCGATCAATACCTGGCTGTTGTTGTAGCCCACGTTGCCGCCGGAGAAGAACGCACTGCCGTTGCCGCCGGTGAAGTTGACCGTGGCGTCGGGAGTGACCTGCAAGTTGCCGATCGTCAGCACGCCGATGCCGCTAATGGGCGCTTGCGGCGCGGAAATCGTGTTGTGCGCTTGCAAGGCGTTGACGTTGTTGACGGTCTGCGTTGTGTCGACCGACCCGCCGGAGGTCAGGGTCAGGGTGCCGCCGCGGAGATTGACGGGTGCGGTGGCGGGGATACGCGAGGGGTTGAGGTCGGCCAGCGGCGTCAGGCCGCTGTTGTCCAGATTCAGACCGCCGTAATAGAGATTGACCGCCGTGGTGCTCGACAGCGCGCCGGCGTCCATGAGGTTCAACGTGTTGGCGCGGACCGTGGTGACGCCGGTATACGTGCTGGCGCCCGTCATCGTAAGAGCATTGTTGCCGCTCTTGGTGAAGTTCAGGTTGCCGGTAATCGTGCCGCCATAGGCCTGACCGCTGTTCATGTTCGTGGTCAGGGTAGCGGCCGTGCCGGAAGTGTTCGTGATCGTGCCGCCGTTGTTGGCGTAGCGCGCAGAGCTTTGCAGGTATGCGGAAAGCTGGTTGTTGCCGTTGAGATCCAACGTGCCGGCGCTAATGCCCAGTTGCGAGAGCGTCGGCAGACCGCCGGTCACGAGCACCGGCAGGGTGTTGTCGCCGCCGGCGAGTTTCAGCGTGCCGCCGTTGACGTTGGTCTGCCCGGTGTAGAGCGCGCGGCTGTTCAAGGTGAGCATGCCGCCGTCGGCCTTGGTCAAACCGTTGGGAGTGTTGTAGAGGACGCCCGTCAGCGACAAATCGCCGAGGGTATGGATCAGGAACGTCTGGCTGTTGTTGCTCGCCAAGCGGGCAACGTTGATGCCGGCGTTGCCCGTCTGGGCGATGATGCCGGCCGAGGTAATCGTTTGCGCCACAGGCAGACCCTCGGGCGTTGTGCCCAAGCCGCTCGGCAGGCTCAAGCCGCCGCCGCTGTTGAGGGTCAGGCTGTTGATCGTCGTGTTGGAGAAGATGCTGGCGACGCCCGACAGGCCGTAGTTCACCGTGGTTCCGCCGGTGCCCGACAAGAGGGTCGTACCCAGTTCGGCGGCCGTCAACGGCCGCAGGAAGTTCGTGACCGTATCCTTCGTGATGAAGCCCGTGCCCAGGCCGCTGGGCGAGGCGTCGCCAATGAATTCCGGCCGGATCGACATGGTCGTGGTGCCGTTGGCGCCGCCGGCGCCGCTGCCGCCCAGACCGACAGATCCCAGGTTCAGGTTGGCTTGGCCGGCGCCGGTGGTGGAACTGAGGCCGCGGATCAAGGCCGTGTTGGCGCTCTGCCCGCCGAACGCGCCCACGGTGAGGGTCAGCGGTTGGGCCGCGTTGGCCTCGAGGGTCAGCGTGGAAGGCCCGCCGACGCCGTTGAACGACAGCGTGCCGATCGTCTCGTTAGTGGCCGCGGAGGCGTTGCCGACGATGCGGAACGTGCCGCCGAGGACGTTGACCGTGCCGCCGGTGCCGGCGCCGCCGGTCAGGCGGTGGTTGACGTTGGTGGTGCTATTGTCGAGGGTCAGCGTGCCGGTCGGATAAGCATAGTAGGCGGCGAAGACCGCGCTGCCGCTACCGGCGAAGGTCACGCCGCCCTGGGCCACCTGGAAGCTGTTCCCGATCCCGCTGCCGGTCACATTGCTCACTCCAGTCAGCGTCATCGTGCCGCCGCCGATCTTGTTGACCTGGTATGCAGTGGCGAAGGCATCCGAGAAGCGGACGAACGAGCCGGAGAACATGCTGCTGGTGCCGTCGAAGCCGACGTTGAAGGTGCGGCCGGACGTGGCGCTCGCGGGAGCCTGATTGAGGACGTTGCCGCTGCCGGAGAGCGAACCGATCGTCGCGTCGGTGTTGGTCAGATTGAGGAACGTGCCGGCGCCGAGGTTGATGCGCGCGAAGCGGGAGCCGGCCGCGTTGTTGGCGGACAGGCCGGTGTTGCCCAAGCTGCCGAAGCCGACGCCGCCGGCCGTTACGTCGAGCGTGCCGGTGAAGACCTGCTGGGCGTTGAGTTGCAGCACGCCGGCGCCGGTCTTGACGATGCCGCCGCTCGAGCCGACGAGGCCCTGGACGGCCAGCGCCGGGGTCAGCGGGGAGATAGAAACGCCGTTGACCAGCACGGGGGCGACGTTGACGGTGACTGGGGACGTTCCGAAGTCGAAGCGGCCCACCATCGTCGCGGTGCTGGAGACGTTCGAGGAACTCGCGGTAATGCCGCCGGTGAGGTTCAGGGTCAAGGTACCGGTGCCGTTCGTGCCCCAGCCGGCCTTGAAGCTGTTGAAGGCCGGCGTCGTGGAACCGCCGCCCTCGTTGTTGAAGGTGAGCCCGGCGAGGGTGAGGCTGGTGTTGCCGTTGCTGTTGAAGGCCGCGGGCCCGTTCAGCGTCAGCGTGTTGGCCGAATTGACGGTGCCGAGCACGAATCCGGTCGGTGCGATGTCCAACATGGCGTTGTTGAGGGTAATTCCGCCGGCGGGAATCACTCCGCCCGAGCCGACGCCCAGCACGCCGCCGTTGACGACGGTGCCGCCGGTGTAGGTGTTCGCGCCGGTGAGCGTGAGCCGTTGGGTGGCAGTAGTGGCTTCCGAGGCGGTGACGACCAGCCGCACGGGCGTGCCGCCGTTGTCGGCGATCACCGCGCTGACGACCGCTTGGCGGTTGCCGCCGCCGTACGGCAGGTCGTAGACGTAGAGGTCGTTCACGGCGCCGTTGGCATAGCCGCTGGTGAGGGTGCCGTTACTGACCGTCTGGGTCTGATTGTCGCCGTCGAGGCCGAACAACAGGCCGCCGCCGGCCAAGGTCAGGGTGTTGCCGCCCAGGTCGACCGTTGTCGTGGTGTTGGCGCCCACGGTGAGATTGAGCGTATTTACCGTGGTGTTGGCGCCAAGCGTGGTGGTTCCGGCCGCCGTAATCTTAATGTTGTCGGTCGTCAGGGGCGAGCCGGTCAGGGTGTTCGTTGCATAGCCTGCGTAGCCGACGGAGCTCAACCGGCCCGTGCCGAGCGTCGGGATGTAGCTGACCCAGTCGCGACGGCTGATGGCCCACGGGCCAATGATATAGTTGCTCAGCGTCGGAGCGGTGGCGAGCAGCATCCGCGGCTGGCTGCCGATCTGGCCGTCCTGGTCGACCGCGCTATCGCCGCGGCTGAGGATGACGGTGGCGGTCGAGTCGACGGGGCGGCCGAGCGAGGCCGCCGTGAGCGTAGACGAGTTGACGCCGGTGCCGCCGGTCTGCACATCGACGACGTTCTTCCCGCTGACGAGCGAAATGGGGCCGACGGTTTCGGTCACGTCGGTTTGGGCGCGGCCGAGCAACGTGAACGTGCCGCCGCGGAGGGAGATGGTGGCCGCGTCGTTGATACGGTCGGCCAGGGCCTTGACCCCGACGGGGTTGCCCGCCGTATTGTCGAGAGTCAGCGACGCGTAGTTGATGTCGATGGACGAGGTGCCGGAGAGGCGGCCGCCGTCGCGCAGGGTGGTGGTGCCGCCGCTGATCAAAGTCGATCCGGTGTAGTCGTTGTTGCCGTAGAGCACCTGGGTGTTCTGCCCCTCGCGGGCGAAGCTGACCGCGCCGGTGATGGTGCCGGCCCACTGCCGCGCGGTGTTGTCGTAGTTGGCCACCAGGAGACTGCCGGCCGAGCCGGTCACCGTTCCGCCCGCGCCCTCGACCGAATTGCCGTCGCCGCCGAACATCCGGTCGCTGAGGAGTGCCTGGACGAATTGCGCCTTGCCGTTGAGATCGAGCGTGCCGCCGGGGGCGACGCGCAGGTGCGAGTTGAGGCTGATGGCGTTGTTGACGCCCAATTGCAGGGTGCCGCCGGAGATGTTGTGGGTGCCGGTCAGCGTCATGTTGGTCGGGATATTGGCCAGGCCGACGCTGTTGGCCGGGGGATTGAGCACCAGCGTTCCGCCGTCGGCCTTCACCAGGCCGGCCGTGCCCGTCACGGTGCTGTTGACGTTCAGCGTCGACGAGGCATCGACGTGGACGACCGCCTGGGTGGCGCCAAAGGCGAGCATCGGCACGTTGATGGTGTTGGCGCCGCCGGTGTTGGCGATGCCGCCGGAGGTGAGCGTGAGGGTGGTGAGCGCGGCGCCGCCCAGGGTCTGGCCCGTGCCGGTAAGCTTGACGGCATTGAGCGTCTTGCTGGCGGTCAGCGAGGCGGTGGTCATGCCGGCATTGACGTTGACCGTATCGGTGGCCGCGGCGGAGTTGATGTTCGTGGCGCTGGTGGGGTTGTAGTTGACGAACGCCTGGAGGCCGTTGGTGTTGGCCGCCGCGCCAGTGTGGTTGTACGAGACGAAGTCGAACCCGCCGCCGCCGGCGGTGATTCCGCGCGCGAGGATGCCTGTAGTCGCCGGAACCAGGGTCGGCGCGGTGGTGAAGTTGATCTTGTTGTTCGCCGTGCCAATGTTGGCGCCGGCAAGGACGAACGACGAGTCGGCGTTCTGGGTGAAGCTTGCGAAGGTCAGCGCCACGGTACCGGAACCCGTCTGGGTCAAGGAAATGACATCCCCGCCGCCGGTGGCCAAGGTCAGAGCGCCGTAGGTCTCGCTCGAGTTGGCGGCGTTGCCGATAAACGCCAAGGTGCCGGAATTGAGCGTGATGCCGCGGGTGCTGAGCCGGCCGCTGCTGGTAGTGCCACTGCTGTCGAGACGGAGAGTCGCGTTGGGGCTGACGGTGACCGCGCCGGTGCCGCCGAGCGAGCCGGCGCCGCTAAGGACAAAGGTGCCCTGCGCCACGTCGAACGCGCCGGTAGCGGCCGGGCTGGCGACGCTGAGGGTCGTGGTTCCGGTGCCGATCTTCCTGAGGTTGCTGGTATTCGTCAGCGCCGTGGTGGTCACGTTGACCGCACCCGCGCCGCCGAAGTAGAGCGAGTTGCCGGTGCTGATGCCGCCGGTGATGTTGAGCGTAGCGCCCGAATCGGCGCCCAGGAGGGAGGCCGCGCCGGAGGTCTGGGTAATGAGGCCGGAGTAGGTGTTGCTGCCGGAAACGCTCTGTACCGCGCCGCCGAAGCTCAGACCGGTGACGGTGACGTTGGAGCCCGTCACCAAGGTCATGGGATTGGAGACCGTAATGCCGCCGGTGAGCTGCAAGGCCGCGCCGGTGACGCTGTTGACGCTGATGGTGCCGCTGCCCAGCGCGCCCGCGACGCCGGTCCGCACGGCGCCGGCGTTGATAACGATCGGGCCGGTCCACGTCGGGTTGGCAATCGCGATGTCCAGGATGCCGTTGTCGTTCTTGACCAGGCCGTTCGAGGCGGCCCCAAGCGCGAACGCCGTATTGAGCGTCAGCGTCTTGCCGCCGACGACGTTGATGGCGTTGCCCGCGGTCGTGGCGTTGTTCAACGTGATCGTGCGCGAGGTGGCGAACGTATCGAACGCCGCGAGCGCCCCGCTGCCGGAGTAGGCAAGATCCGTAATCGAGCCCGAGGCCGTCGCATTGGCCGAAATGTTAATCGACGTCGGGCTGTTGACCCAGGCGATGGTCGCCCCCGCAGGGATGCCGGTACCCGACACCGCCATTCCGCGGTACATCCCGGCGGTGCTGGGCACGGTGACCGTGGCATTGCCGCTTGTCGTCGTCGCGCTGCCCCCCGAGACGGTGCTGGTGCCGAGCACGACGCCGTTGGCCGCGTTGCCGAGCGCGGCGTCGGACGCGACAGCCAGCACTCCCACCTTAACGTTGGCCGTCCCCACGAAGTCGTTGGTTCCGTTCGCCAGGACCATCGTGCCCGTCCCGACCTTGTTGAAATCGAAGGTGCCGGTCAACTGGCCGCTGAACGTCAGGCCCTGCACCACGTTCGAGGCGGTCGTATTGGCGACCGAGAAGGTGGGCGTGCCGGTAAACGTCGGCGAGGCGGTGAATTCGAGCCCGTAGCCGTTGTTGTTGGCAACGTACAGCTCGTTGGCTCCCATCGTCAGGCTGGTCAACTGCAACGTCTTGTTGGCGGCCTGCGGGTAGTACGGCGCATAGCCCGCGGCCGAGCGCTCGACCGTAATCGTGCTGTCTCCGGTCAGGGTGACGCCCTTGCTGTAGGACAGCGACTCCGGTTTCCCGGTGCCGTCGATGTCGTTCTGCAACGCGAGGTTCCCCAAGTTCAGTGTGACGGTGCCCGAGCTGAGCGCGCCGGGGACGCGCGCCCGGAGGGTCGCCCGCTTGCCTGCGCCGCCGGTGTATCCGGTGATGAGCGTCCCGCCGGCGTAGTCGTTGGTGGCGTTCGAGAGGATGACGTTACCGCCGTCGTTGTTGGCGTTGATGCTGTCGATTTGCAGTCCACCCGCGCCGGTAACCTTGCCTGTGATGTTCAGACTCTTGTCGCTCCACGACGCGCTCACGTTGTTCCAGGTGCCGTTGAGGGTCAGAGTGCCGGTCAACGTGTTGACGTACGCACCCGGGAAGTTGTTGCCCACCAACGCGCCGGTCACGCCATTTACGGTGGACAGGCCGTTGAGGGTAATGTTGTTGGCAACGGTCATCGGCGCATTGGAGAAGGCCAATTGTGCACCGGCGACGACATCCACGTTGCCGGTTCCCAGGGACGTGCCGGATCGGATCGCCAACTGGCCGGCGCTGACGGTGGTTCCGCCCGTGTACGTGTTGTTGGCCGTCAGGGCCCACCGGCCCGTGCCGGTCTTGGTGATCGAGGTGGCGCCGCCCGGTCCGTCAGCGAGGACGCCGGCGATCAGGCTGGAGACGCCCGCGTTCCACTCGAAGTTGTTGCCGGTGCCCCAGTTCGTTCCGGTGAGGACGAGGTTCCGCGTGCCGGAGCCGGCGAACGCGATCGCGCCCGTGTTGCTGAAACCTACGGTGTTGACGGCAGTGGCGCTGGACGAGTCGAACGTGACGGTGCCCGCGCCCAGAGTGAAGAGGCGGTCGGTCGTCACCGCGGCGCCGCCCGTGTACTGCAGCGTGCCGCCGTTGAGGACCAGGTTGGCGGCGGCGTTGGTCGCCGCGCCGATGCTGCTGTTCGCGCCGCCGTTGGCGAAGGTGCCGACGTTCAGGACGCCGGCGTCGAGGGTCGTCGCGCCGGTGTAGGTGCTGGCGGCGTTGCTCAGCACGAGCGTGCCCGCGCCGTCCTTCTTCAAGCCGAACCCGCCGCTGATGATGCCGCCGAGGCTCAGGGTTCCGCCGCTGCCGACGGTGATCGTTTGGTCGGCGGCCAGCGCCTGATCGGTACCGAATTGCAGCGTGCCGCCGGTGATCGACGGGGCGTACGTTGGGGAGGGGAGCGCCACGACGCCGCTAAGCACCAGCGTACCGCCGCCGGCCTTGCCGATGTTCGCCAGGTCGGCCGCCGACACGCTGCCGCCGAGGGTCAACGTGTTGGCCGAAACGGTGATCGTCTGCGCGGCGGCCACCGCGAGCGCGCCGGAGTTCTGCAAGTTCAGGCCCTTGGTGCCCGTGTAGGCGAAATTGCCGCCGACTGTAATGCCGGTCAGGGTGCTGTGGATAATGTCGGCCGCCGCGGTGTTGTCGAGCGTGCCGCCGTTGATGGTCAGGCCGAGGACGCCGAGGGCGGAAGCGTTGTTGACGTTCAGCGTGCCCGCGGTGAGCGTGGCGCCGCCGCCGAGGCTGTTGATGCCGGAAAGCGTGACCGTGCCGCCGGGGGCGTTGACGATCAGGGCGCCGACGCCGCTCAGGGCGCCGGACACGGTAGTCGTGCCTGCCCCGCTGAAGGTCAGCGAGGTGGCGCCAAAGGTGACGGCGTCCTTGATGTTCAGCGTGCCCGTATTGGAAACGGTCGAGGTGGCGTTGTTCAGTTTGAGCGTGAGGTTGTTGGCGCCGTCACCGATGTTGACGGCAAAACCCGTGGCCGTGTTGGTGATCGCCGCAGTGCCATTCACATCCAGGGTTTCGGCCATGGCCTTCGGCACGATGTTGAGGTCTGCCGTCAACGTCCCCTTGAACTCCAGGGAGTTGGCGGCGTCGCCGAAGGCCACGCGGACGTTCTGCGGCGTCCACAAGGCATTGAAATTGGCCGCATCGAAGCGGACATCGTCGGTGCCGGCGACATTCGGAGCAACCCCGCCGACCCAGTTGGCGCCGGTAGTCCACAAGGTAGGGACGGTTGCGAAGTCATTGCCGTTCCAATCCACCGTGGCGGCAGTGAGTGGCGCCCCGACGAGCATCCAACAGGTTGCAAGCACAGCACAGAGTACGGCGGCCCGAATCTTCATAGTGTCACCTTTCCGAGATAGAACAGGTAAACGTGGCTGACTGTCCCGATGTTCCGGCCTGCGAACGCGACGCAGGTCTTGAGGAGTACCTTGATTGTGCCTGTTATCGGGGTTCTTGTCAAACGCTTGGTCAAACCGGATGCGCAAAATTCTCCGATCCACACCGCAATACCCTCTCGTGAGGGGTGTATGTCTACGGCACCCCCCCGAAATGGAGGGCCGCCGGCTGCGGGCACGCTCGCGGTGCCTTGTGATGGCCGCCGGCCAGGCAACACGTTGAAAACCCGCGTGAAAGCCCGACTGCAAGCATGCTGTCAGGCCGTCTGGTGGAATCCATGCTAAGATGGCTACCCGAAACCCTTGGGCAACCAGCATGGCTGGTTCAATACCATTTGCATCAATGGACTTCAACGGCGGCGTCACCGGCAGTGCAGGCGGCGATGGACACGTCGGTCCGGCGGTCTGCTGAAGGCGAGGCTGCGGAGGGCCGGCGCGAGGCGCGACGAAGGGGACGCCCAGGACGGCGAGGTCGGGGGCGCAGGTTCAAGGCCGGCGTGCGGGGCGGGCGAAGGTTGATGCCGAGGGGCGTGCGGAAGACGACACCGGCCACGCCCGGCCCATGACGATCACTCGTCTTCCATCGCGTAACCCTCTTCAACCGCGGCGAGGAGGTCGAGCCCGTCTTGGCATTCTCTCTCTTCTGCATGTCGGCGTATCAAGGTGAGCACTTCTTCCTGCGGAATCAGCCACGAATCCTCGCTGAGTTCGTTGGCTTCGATCTCCTGATCGGCGATCAGCTTCCGCACTTCACGGACGGACAGTCCGGTGAACTTGGCCGTTTCTGGGATGGTGAAGACCTGCTTGTTCCGCAAGTGGCGGCGTTTGCGTTCTGCGAGGCTCTTGTGGACTTCTCGGATGACTTGGTCGAAGAAGATACTGGCAGGGAGGCGGGCGGGGGCGGCGTCGTGGTTCGATATAGTGTCGGGCATTGTAGTGGCCTTGCGGTACGTGGTGACGACGGAATCGTCGTCACTGCAACCACCATTATGCCGCGAGTGCAGACAACGGCGCAAGCCCAGAATCTGAGAGAAGCGACGGCGTTCCGGGCGCGATCAGTCGCTATCGCTGTGTCGAGAGGTCGGTCAGGTTGGCAGACCGGTCGCGGGCAGATTGAAGGGCGTTCTCGCTCGACTGCAAACCGTGGACAGTGGCCGGTCGGCAGGAAGCGGCCAACTCCTTGCAAAAACGCGGTTGCAAGGAGTTGAGGCCAAGAGCCCGCGAGGCGTAGGGCAGGCAGCGACTACCACCGCGATTGGGTCCGCCCGAACTTGTCCGAACGCTCGGACGTTTCGGTCGCGATGGCCGCGGGCGCCGCCAAAGCTGCCACGTCGACCTTCGAAGCGGGTCGGGCGGTTTTCCTCTCCGCAGGAGGCATGTATACTCGTAGCCGTACCGTTCGACTGGATTCCTCGGCGTGCGTCAGGGACTGGAGGGCTACGATCGAATCGACCGAAGAAGGGGTGACAGCCACTTTTTCGCCCACAGGATGAGGGGATTGCGCATGTATCGACTCGCACTCGCAGGGGCCATGGTGGCGGTTATGCAACTGGGGCTCAGCGTAGCAATAGCTGCAGATGCCGCGAGATCTTCCACAGGTACGGGCCGAGGGCAGGCTGCGCCGCCCGCCGCACGACAGGCTGTCCTGGATGATTGGAGCAGCCAGTACACGGAGTTGCTCGCCCTGATCAAGTCCGGAGGCAACCTGTATCCCGTCACGCCAGACATACCCTACGCGCCAAAGCCGCGACGTGATCCGTATATGAGCATCGCCTCTCTTGGCAACGCGGACAGCGAGCACGTGTACGATGCGCAGGCCCGCATTCTCGATACGGATAAGCATCCGTTGGACATTGTGTTGCGCCGCACGCGTTCTCTGATTCGATATCTGTCGTCCTCTGGCCGGGCGACGGCCTTTGCGGCCGAAGAAGCCAGCTTGGCCCGGATCGAACAGGCGGCAGCGACGGGCGACGAGGCGGTGCGTCGCGCTCTGTTCCTCGAAGTCTGTGCGATCCGGCGGAAGATCGCTTTCGCCAATCCGATCGTTGGAAGCATGAACCAACTGGTCATGATGAATCGCCATTGGAGCGGCGAGAACATGGGAGCTTTTCCTGTGATCGTTGCGCCGGGCGGATCGGCGTATCTTGTTCGCAATCCGTTCTCGGACGCTCCGCACGTGACGGACTTGCTGGATCGACCGATCAACAGCGGCCGCTACAAAGGCATCAAGCCAGCGGGCGGCGCGGTGCTTGGCCTTGAAGTGTCGTTCGACGCGAAGCGGCTCCTGTTCTCCTGGTGTCGCGGAGAGGCGAAGATCAACTCATTCGATCCCGAGCACGTGTACCACATCTTCCGCCTCGATCTGGAAAGCGGAACGTTGGACCCCTTGACCGACGGGCCCTTTCACGACATGGACGCCTGCGAACTGCCCAACGGCCGCATCGCTTTTGTCTCTTGCCGCCGGGCGACGGATAAGCTGGTGGCGCTTTATCCACGGTGCGGCTTTGGCACGCACACATGGACCCTGTATGACATGGCGGCCGACGGATCGGATATCACGCCATGGAGCTTTCACGATCTGCCTGAATCCTCGCCCAGCGTCGATTTCGACGGTCGAGTCGTCTATTCGCGATGGGACTACTACGACCGCATTTCGCACCACCACGGGAACCTGTGGATTTGCGATCCCGACGGCTGCAATCCCCGCGCTCCGCACGGCAACTACATGCAGCCGCTGCAAACGATAAAGATGGACGACGGGAACTCGATCGGGGGACAGTACTTCGGCGGCCGGGGCGTGCCGATGATGGAGTTCGACATCCGGGCGATTCCGGGCAAGCCCGGGCAATACACGGCCGCCGCTGGCTCGGTTGACGGCGGCTGGAACGTCGGCACACTCGTGCATATTGATCTGCGAATCCCCGACGATGGCCGTCTGTCTCAGGTGCGCCGCATAACGCCGCACGTCGGTTTTCCGGAAAGCGAAATCGGCGCGCTGGTCGACGGGAGCAAGCGAGCCTTCACGCACTGTTGGCCGCTC
>Ga0233425_10007119_pt1 | contig 15950 bp, 14 predicted proteins | sample Watercolumn_Towu_2_FD_181712 | JGI IMG/M metagenome (GOLD analysis project Ga0233425, IMG submission 181712) | Freshwater microbial communities from Lake Towuti, South Sulawesi, Indonesia - Watercolumn_Towuti2014_140_MG | ecosystem: Environmental > Aquatic > Freshwater > Lake | place...
TTTGGGGGTCGGTGTGCTGTAGTGTCTGCAGCCAGTCGTCGGTGAGGCCGCTGTCACGAATTACTGGATACCGCGTTCAAGACCTAGCCGCCGTACCGGATGCATTCGCGTCGGGAAATGTCGCGTGCATGGTGCGCGTGTAATTGGAATTGCCGCGGCGGTGCGCGGGAGAATTATCAACGTGCGCCGACCCGGGGAAACTGGTCGTTGTCGTCGTCCGGCTCGACGTCGGAGTCCGGCGCGTCGCTGGGGGCCTCGTCGTCGGTCTCGTGGTCGTTGTCCTCGCAGGTCTCCTCGTCTAGGTTGACGTCCGCGTCACCGTCCTCGGCAGGCTCGACCGCGTCGGCCTCGGCCCACTCCCGCAGCAGCGCCAGCCGCAGGCCGACCCGGATCTCGTCGGACTGCGACCGCACCCGGTGCAGCGCCCGCTCCGCCACCGAGTACGACTCGAAGGAGCGGGACCGACGGGTGCCGTCTACCGGGTCTACCCACCGGATCCTCCAGCGGCCGTGGTGCTTCTGCGGCCTGGCCATGTCCCTGCCCTCCGAACGCGGGTTCCGGGTCCGGCCCCCCGCTGTTGCGGGAAGCCCGGGCTCCGGGTCCGGTTGTAAGGGGCAAGGAGGAAATGCTCACTGCAGCAAACGCCACTACGTCGCGGCCGTTAGCTGCTTCACGGTCGCCGCGAGGCTACCGCGTGGCTACCGCGTGGCTGCTGCAATGCTGCTGCAAGGCTGCGCGAAATCGATGGGTTCGAGGCCTGCCCGAGCGGCCGCGTGACCCCGGGGTGACCCCAGGCGTGTGCGTCCCGGGGGACGACACGAGGAAACCCGCTGTTCACTTGGTCGCGGGGGTAGGACTTGAACCTACGACCTTCGGGTTATGAGCCCGACGCGCTGCCATCTGCGCCACCCCGCAATGTCAAAACAACGGGGCAGACAATACTCCGCAGGGCCGTGGTGTCAAGCAAAAAGAGTTGCCCCGCAAGGGGGCGGGAGATAGCATGCAGTCCGAGGCCTCGGCGCCCGGCCGCTGGTGTGAGCGGGGGCCGTGGACGCACGGGAAGTGAAGGAGGAACGATGAGCAGGTGGAAAGCGGTCGCATGGGCCGTCGCGATGGTGCTGGCAGCGGCAGGCGCGGCCGGATGCCGGGCAGAGGTGCCTCCGGAGACGGTTGCCAGGCAGTTCTACGACCTGTGCGAGGTCGGTCGGCAGAACGGGTTCCACGTGGTGCAGGAAGAGGTGTTCGCCCTGCTCAACAAGCCCTCCCAGCAGGTGCTCAGGGACTGCGCAGACGCCGCGAACGAGGGCCGGGCAGAAAGCGACCGGAAGCTCCGTCCCGAGGAGTGCTTCCAGCTCGTCCGCTTCGACGGCAAGCGCGGGGAGTTCGAGGCGGAAAGAACCGCGTCCGGGGCAAACCGGGTCAGACTCAAGATCACCAGCGCCGGCACCGACCGGGTGCTCGAGATGGTCCTGGAAGACGCATGGAAGGTCGACCTGGTGGCGACCGTCGAGCTCAATCGGCAGCCGGCGGCGCCGGAGGGGAAGGCCTTTCATTAATTCATTGTTGGCCCCGCTGGGCGCGTGTGATAAAGTATGCGGCCATGAGCGTGACTGACGGCGTGGACAAGATGCAGAACGCAGTGGAAATCGAGGGCATCGACAGACGCCGGTTCCCGCGGGTGGCGCGGCGCATCGGCGTCTCCTTCGTCTACGAAGGCGAGGAGCGCCAGGCCCAGAGCGTCGACCTGAGCAAGACCGGCGCACTGCTCATCAGCACGGTGGTCCCGGAGATGGGCACCCAACTGCTGCTCAACCTCTCCGACAGGAAGGACCCGAACCTCACCCTGTTCGTCAAGTCCGAGGTCGTTCGCATCCGGGAGGAAGGACGCCGCCGCCTGTTCGCCGTCGAGTTCGGTGACGCGGTGTCGAGGGATGCCCGCAGGCTGGGAGCCTTCCTCGAGACCGTGCTCGGCATCTCCGCAGGCCTCATCCGAGTCGTGACGCCGCCTCCGGACGCGGACGTTGAGAAGGAATATGCGTTCAGCTTCAAGCCCATCAAGCACGAAGGCGAGGAACGTCTCCGTGCCCTCCAGCTGAGCCTGTTCAGAAGCTTCGAGGACATGGAGACCGCGGACGCCATCCTTGCCAATATCGGCAACGCTCCCATCGAAGTCGCGATGGCGACCGGCCCGGGCCCGGCCGCAGCGGGCGGCGCGACGGCTCCGGCATCGGCCCCACTGCCCGACGTTCCTGCATCCGGTGCGGCAACCGTCCCGCGGCTGGACGCCCCTTCCCCGTCCCCGCCGTCGCGGCCGGACATCCCCGCGGCCGCTCCGGCGTCGGCCCCGCGGGTGGACCCCCGGGCAACCGTGGTAGGGCGGAAACTGCCGCTGACTCCCGGAGGGGCCGGGACCGGGACCGTGGACGGGGGCAGGGCCGACGTGGAAGTCATCGGGCTGGATGCCATCGTGGGCGCGCCCGTCGGTCCCCCGGGTCCGAAGCCGACCGCCGCGGACTTCGTCCCCGACGAGACCGGGGACGCGGCCGCTTCCGAGTCGGTCGCAGGTCCGGTCGCCTCTGATGCGACGCCCGCTGCACCGGCCAGGAAGAAGGGGTTCATGGCCGCGCTGTCCGGCCTGCTCGGCAAGTCGGGGTCCAAGGGGGAGTCGCTCCTGACTCCCGAGCCGGTTCCGCTCATCGTGGCACGGGACACGGAGCTTGCCATCATCTACCGCCTCGGGAACAGCCGCTACCAGGCCAAGGCCACAAAGCTCTACTGCGCAGGCCTCAAGGTGGAGACCGCGGACAAGCTGCCGGACCTCTATGCCAACGTGGCCGTCATCATCCCCGTCGCAGGCGGAAGGAAGGGGGCCGTCATCGAACTCCAGGGGGATGCCACCCGCCTGCGTCCCAACCCGGGCGAGGGCGCCAGCGGCGGCGTCTTCGAAGTCCGCTTCTCCATGCGCACCGACAAGTCCCACCTCGAGATGTACCGGGCGTTGCTCGAGAAGCTCAGCGGCGGAGCGCCGCCCGCATAGCCCTGGCAGCGGCCTCGGAAAGCGTCGCTCAGCGCCGCAACAGGACCCGCGTGACAGCGGACAGCAGGGAGCCGGACGAGTCCCCGCGCAGGATGTCCGAATCGGAGAGAATGCCCTCGCACAGCCGGGAGGTGAACTCCGCTACGCTCTTGGGCCGGTTCTCCGGCTTGACGGACAGCGCGTCCGCAACCAGCGCCTCGATCTTCCTGGGCACCCTGGCATCAGGCCGCGACAGCGGCTTCTCGCACGGCTTGCGGCCGGCGGACAGCGCCGCGACGTACTCCTCCCAGTTGGTGGAGCGCAACCCCATGGGCGGCTCACCGACCAGCATGGCATACAGCAGCGCTGACAGCGAGAACACGTCGCTTTCCACAGACCCCTTGCCCGAAGCGAGCTCCGGTGCGGCATACGGCGGCGTGCCGGCCAGCAACTGGCCCGCGACACCCGTGGCGTCGAGGTCCTGGATGCCGTCGACCGTGGCGTGGCTGAAGTCGAAGAGCCGTGGCCGTGTCGTGCCCTGGATCTCCTCCATCAGGATGTTGGAAGGCGCCAGGTCCCGATACACGATGCGGTACCCGTGCAGCTCCGAGAGCCCCTCCGCGACATCCAGCACGGTGCGCGCAGCGGCCGCAAGCGGGAACCGCCTGGCAAGCGAGACATCGTCGGACAGCGCGGTGCCCGACACGAACTCGAGCACCATGAACGGGCGCTGGACCTCGTCCAGGATGGCCCCGAACTCCAGGATCCGCGTGAAGCACGCGGCGCGGAGCATGGACATCAGCTCGGCTTCCCACGAGAAGCGCTGCCGGTGCACCCTCGCTTCCGGCGAGTCGCTGGTGCAGATGAGCTTCTTGAGGACGCGCACCGCGACATTGCGGTTTCCGACCGAGACCTGGCGGGCGAGGTAGACGTCGCTTACCGACCCCCCCGCGACCCGTCGCTCCACGGCGAACCGCTTGAGCAGCGTGGCTCCTAACAGGAGATCCTTCTGCGCCAGGGGCTTGCTCATTTGCGGGCAGCGGTCTTTCCGGAAGCCCTGTGCGCCGGGTTCTTTCCGGTGTTCTTCGGGGCGGGCTTCTTCCCGGTGTTCTTCGGGGCCGGCTTCTTTCCTGCCCCGGCCTCGGACCGCGTGGTGTCGCAGCAGCAGCAGCAGTCCGGCTCGCCGCTCACCAGCACGGAAGAGAGCACGAGGGACTTCAGGTCCGGCTGCCCCTTGCGCTCTGCCAGCTCGTAGGTCACGCGGACCGCGGGCTTGTTGAGCTTGAGGAAGCGCCGCAGATCCACGGGAGTGCCGATGACCACCGCGTCGCAGCGGGCCGCGTTGATGGTTTTCTCGAGGGCTTCCAACTGCTCCGGGTAGTACCCGAGGGCCGGCAGGACGGCGCCCATGTGCGGATAGCTCTTGTACGCTGCCGCGATGGGTCCCACCGCGTACTTGCGCGGGTCCACCACGCTCTTGGCCCCGAACTTCCTGGCCGCGACCGTACCGGCGCCGTAGCTCATCCCGCCGTGGGTGAGAGTGGGTCCGTCCTCCACGACCAGCACGCTATGGCCGCGGATGACGGAAGGGTCCTCCACCGTGATCTCGGAGTCTGCCAGCACCACGTCCGCGCAGGGATTGGCATTCCGGATGTTCTCCAGGACGAGAGCCAGGTCCTCCTTGTCCGCCATGCTTGCCTTGTTCACGATGACCACGTCGGCCATCCGGATGTTCGTCTCGCCCGGATGGAACTTCATCTCGTGGCCCGGCCGCAGCGGGTCCGCCACCACGATCTGGATGTCCGGGTCCACGAACGGCGTGTCGTTGTTGCCGCCGTCCCAGATCACGACATCGCTCTCCTTCTCGGCCTGGCGGAGGATCTTCTCGTAGTCCACGCCCGCAAAGACCACCATGCCGCGCTCGACGTAGTGCTCGTACTCCTCGATCTCCTCGATGGTGCACTTGTGCTTTGCGAAGTCCTCGACCTTTGCGAAGCGCTGCACCGCCTGCTTGGCCAGGTTGCCGTAGGGCATCGGGTGGCGGATGAGAGACACGGTGAGGCCCGCGTCCTGGATGATCTGCGCGACCTTGCGTGCGGTCTGGCTCTTGCCGCACCCGGTGCGCACCGCGCACACCGAGATGATCGGCTTGCAGCTCTGGAGCATGGTGTCCCGGGGCGCCACGATCCAGAAGGACGCACCCGCGGCCGAAGCCCGGGAAGCGAGGTGCATGACGGTCTCGTGGGACACGTCGCTGTAGGAGAAGAGCACGGAGTCCACGCACTCGTTCTCGATGATCTCTTCCATGTCCGCTTCCGGGAGGATGGGGATGCCCCGGGGGTAAAGCTTTCCCGCAAGCTGGGCGGGGTAGCTGCGCCCCTCGATCTTCGGAATCTGGGTGGCGGTGAAGGCCACGACCTCCGCGGCCGGGTTGTCCCGGAAGAGGACGTTGAAGTTGTGGAAGTCACGGCCGGCGGCGCCGAGGATCAGGATGCGGGGTTTCGTCGAGCTCATGAGTGACCTGCCCGGTTGTTAATGACCCGAACAACGAAAAGCGGCCCCAATATATCCAAGTAATGCCCGACGTCAATAGTTGGAAAACGGACGGGACTCCGGATTGCCGTCCAGCCGCACCATCTGCCGGGAATCCGAACGATCCTAGAGGACCAACTCGACGATCTGGGGGTCGTGCGGAGAGATGGGCGAGGCGAGCGCGGGGGTGAAGCGCTTCGTCACCCGGATGCTGCGTTCGGGCAGCACGTAGTCTGCCAGCCGTCGAGCGCCATCGGCGGCGGTGAAGGTTGCAAATGCAGCAGGGTCCTTGAAGTACTCCCAGTCGCGGAACGACGGAGCGAAGTTGCGGCGGGAGCGCAGCAGGTTGTAGGAGACGTCCATGCGGGACGCATCGCCCTCCCTGCGCAGCGCGGGCTCGGCAAAGAGGGTGCCCACCAGCAACCCCCTTCCGCCGCTCGTGTCTGCCACGACCTTTCCGGCTGCGCGGGCCTGGTTCTCGCGAGCCCCGACGCTGCCCGAGGTGAGCTCTGTCGTGTAGATCACGAGGTGCCGGCCGCGGGACGACACCTGGGCCTTGAGCACCGCGGGTTGGGGTGCAAACGTGGTCTGCCACCAGTCCTCCAGCGTTTCGGGGGGAAGCGCGAATCTCTCGGCTTCCTGCAGGGGCAGCCGGCTGAGGATCGCGAGGCCGGTGTCCACCTCTCCCAGCGTGATGCGGTCGAGGGGCCGCGGGAAGGGGAGGAACGGGTGTTTCCAGGTGCGTGCCTTGACCACGTAGCCGAACTTCAGCTTGGACGCGAGGTAGTCGGCCTGGTCCATGCTCCCGGAGAAGTCGCAGCGGAAGTCCACACCCTGGAGTGCGACGACGTCCACGTTCTCCCGGCTGACGGCGTCGGCCAGGGCATCCAGGCGCTGCGAGATCCCGGAGGCCTGGAGCGTCTGGACCTCTCCGTGCTCGACATCGAAGAAGGAGGGCGCACCGTGGTTCAGGTTGATGCTGAGCACCCGTACCGTGTCCTTCTCCGGGGCCGCGACGCCGGCTGCCGCCCAGCGCGTGACATCCGGGGTCAGGGACTCGGCCTGCTGCGGGCGGTACCCGAGGTGGTAGTAGGTGAGCGCTGCCAGCAGCACCAGGAGGGCTCCCAGCGTGGCAGCGAAGACCGCGTGGAAGAGGATCCGGCGCACCACGTCCAGGGGGCCTCTCGTGGACGTCTCGGGGGCAGCTTCGAGTTCTTCCATGTTCAACTCCTAGAGGTAGATGCGGAGCGGGTGCTCCGACACTGCGGGTTCGATGACGTCGCCGTAGACGAGCCGGTGCACGATGCGGCTTCCGTCGACGTAGAGGGCGGCTTCCGGGGTCAGGTTCGTGACCGAGAACCCGTCGAGGAAGTAGCCCCGCTTCAGCTGGAGCCGCTGGCGGGGGCGGGAGTAAGGCTCCCGCACCAGGTACTGCATGGTCAGCTCGCTGAGGTTCATCCTGCGGCCGCCGGCCGCGTGGATGCCTGCGGTGGAGCCCGCGGGAGTGGCCAGCCAGATGCCGGCGCTCTTCTGGCTCTCCTCAACGTTGTCGCAGCGGAGCAGGTAGGAGGTGGAGGCCGCGGGGTTGATGCAGGCGAACAGGATGTCGTTGAGCGCGGGAGGCCGCATGCGGACGCCGTTGACCTTCACGTCCATGCGCATCAGCTCCCGCGGCTGCTCCTTGCCGTCCAGGATGCTGTCCAGCACGCGGCGGAAGTTGGCGCGGTCCGCGGTGCAGAAGTAGCCGACGCTGAACCCGGGGCGGGAGTTGACGCCCACCACGGGGGTCTTCTCCACGCCATGGGAAGCGGCCAGCAGCGTGCCGTCACCGCCGACTGCAACGACGAGGGAGTAGCGACCGTCCACCAGGTCTTCCTGGCCTGTGCCCGTCGCGTGGGCGAGTCCGTTTCGCTGGAGGTATGCGACGACGGCCTCGACCGCGGTCCTGTTCTCGTCGAACTCTTTTTCGAGGGTGTCTGCCAGCCCCGGGTCCTGCGCCATGCGAGTGATGAAATGCGCTTCCTTGAGCTCCAGGGCATACCGCTCGAAGAAGGTCTTCTTGGACACCACGAGGATCGGCTTTGCGGCAGACGGAATCACTCCGGGTCCTCCAGGCTGGCAGCAACAGAGGAAGAGAGGACGTAGGCGTCCACGCAAACCTCGCGCTTGGCAGGGTCGCTGGACGAGACCGCGATCTCGAGGGCAGCGGGACCTGCGTGCTGCAGGTCGAAGCGGAAGCGGGAAAGAGAGTAGTCACGCTTCGGGATGCGGACGCCGGCGACCTCGGTTCCGTTCAGCCGGATGGATGCTTCCACGTCCTTCCCCTCCTTGCTGCGGGCCGCTTCCAGGGTGTTGCCCGCGGTAACGAAGAGCGTGCCCGGGCCCGGAACCTCTGCCGTCAGGACCGACCGGCCCTTGCGGGGCTCCAGCACCGTGCAGGACCGGGGCCCGCCCGCGACCTGCCGGAGCGCCGCGTGTCCCGGGAGCCCGGCCTTTCGCACCGGTGCGTTCCCCCGCGCGGCCCGGGTGCTCTGCAGCGACCATGTTAGCACGTCCTCGGGCAAAGCATAGAGGAAAACGGACAGGCGGCCGAGGGGGATCGTGCGGACGAGGGAGGCTCCCGGAAGGATGGGGAGGTCCCCGCGATCTGCGGCGTCGAGCGCTGCCACGAGCCAGACGCGTTTGAAGCGGTAGAGGAATCCCGGCTCCAGGGTGCGGTGGACGTCGAGGATGCGCAGGGGAGTGCGCGGCCCTCCGTCCAGGTCGCCGAAGTAGACCCGGCCGCCGGTCATCCAGGAAGGCTCGATACGGACCGCGTCGCGGTCCTGCCAGCCCTCGCGCACCAGGCGTGCGGCCTCGAGCCAGTCGTCGGGACCGGGCGCCTCGTCCCGGAAGAACGGAAGCACCAGGAGCACGACCGCGGTGACGGCCAGCAGCGCGGCCGGAAGCAGCATCAGGAATGCCCGGGCCTGGCGGGACACGAAGGATTCCTCCTAGCGGTCCTTGAGGTGCAGGGACGCCATGTACTGCGCCCACGTGGGGTCGCCGGGCATGCGGAAGCCGCAGCCGATGGGCCCCGCGGGCTTCGCATCCCTCCCGTACCACCAGTCGAAGCTCACGTGGATGTGGTGGTGGTGGAAGGGCCAGCCGTCGCCGTACGCGATGCCGTTGCTTCCCTGGTAGTACTCCGAGCTGGTGAGCATGCCGTTGTCCTTGAGCTTCTTCATCTCCGCGAGGACCAGCGGTGCGACGAGCTTGTCCATGCCCGCGACCCGGAAGCGCGGGTTGGCCGCGAGCTTCGCCATGAAGAACGCGGTCCTGGGGAGGTCGACCACGTGGTTGGCCACCGAGGTGCAGAAATAGCCGTTGTTGCTTCCGCCCGCGGGGTCGCATACCACCGCGCCGGAGTTGCTGCCGTCGGTCTGGTAGTAGGCCACGTCGATGTTGCCGCCTTCGTCGTGGGTGGACTCGGGGTGACGGGGGTCGCCCACGTCGAAGCCGGGAGTGATGCCGTTTATCTGGCACATGTCCATGAGCCCGAGGGGACCGGTGCCCGGGAACTGCACCTGCGTGTCGTGGATCGCCTGCCGGATGGCCATGATGGCTTCCCTGCGGAGCCACGAGTAGCCGGAGGAGTGCTCGACCATGTACCCGTCGCCCACGAACGGATCGTCGGGGTCGGGGTGCGGGAACTGGAGGAGGTTGGCCTCAAACGAGTCCTTGACGCACTGGCCGCCGTCGTAGCAGCCCTTGCACTCATCCGTGGAGAAGAACTGGGTGCAGTCGGTTCCGTCCTTCCACTCGGAGGTCCAGGCAAAGAGGTTGAATTGGTTGGTCGCGCCGAGGTAGCCGTCGGCCTTGAAGTAGACGGTGCGGTCGCCTGCAAGGGCAAACGCGCTGAGGAACTCGTCGTTCCAGTCGTGGTCGCGCCAGAGCTGGCTGTAGTCCTCGAAGGGATAGCGGCAGCTGACGAGCTTGCCCGCGGGGTCGTAGAGGCACAGGTCGAGATCGCCGACTTCGTGGTAGAAGTAGATGCCGACGGTTCCCGAGTGGCCCTTGGGGATGGTGAGGGAGAACCAGTCGTTGTCGCCCGCGCAGATCTGAAGGTTCTTCTTGATTTCGGTCTTGAAGGCGCCGGGGGTCAGCGGGGTGGAGGCGGCCTTGGTGTCGTTGACCTCGTAGGTCTTGTCGGTGCACTCGAAGGACCACTCCTGGCAGGTGCCGTCGATGCAGTAGAGCCCTTCGTCGCAAGTCCCGGTGGGGAGGTCGGGCGAGCAGGGGCCGACGCCCTGCTCCCACCAGCAGACGTTGACCTCGGGGTAGCAGAAGTAGCCGGGCCTGCAGTCCGCGTTGGAGGTGCAGTCCGCGACGCAGTAGGTGGAGGTGCTTCCGTCCGTGGAGGTGAGCTCGATGCAGGAGCTTCCGCCCGGGCAGTCTGCGGTGGACTCGCAGCCGGCCGATGCGCACATGCCTCCGGGCATCCAGTCGAAGCAGACGCCGTTTGCGGGCGGAGCGCAGTCCGTGTCGCTGGCGCAGGCCTTGCCGACCTTGCTGGCGGGGTCGACGGTGGACTCCTTGCAGAGGCCGCCGACGCACTTGAAGCCATCGTCGCAGGTCCCGCAGGCTGCGCCGCAGCCGTCGGGACCGCACTGTTTGCCGGCACAGGCGGGCAGGCAGGTGTCGGGGCAGAGGCCGTCGACGCACTGCGCGCCGCCGACGCACTCGCCGCAGGAGCCGCTGCAGCCGTCGTCGCCGCAGTTGCGGCCGTAGCAGTCCGGGGTGCAGCATGCGCCGCCCATGCAGGTGCCTTCGCCGCCGTTGCACGGCTTGGAGTTCGCGACGAAGAGGCACTGGAAGTCCTGGCAGACCGTGTCGGAGCACCAGTTGCCGTCGTCGATCCCTTCGCACTGGCCGCAGGAGCCGCCGCAGCCGTCGTCTCCGCACGCTTTGCCGGTGCAGTCGGGGGTGCAGCCGGCCGTGTCCCCGGCCGTGGCGTCCGCCGGAGAAGCGGCGTCTTCCCCGGGGCTGCTGCCCGAGCCCGATGCGCACGCGGCGGCCGTCAGCATGACGGCGGCCGGAAGCGCTGTCGACCACGTGCACGACCGGATCCTGGCTCCTGTCTTCATTGCGAGTCCTCCCGCTGCTTCCGTACGTGTGCCTGCGCAAGCCTGCACCGGCCTGCGGACGCACCAGTGTACTCAATGCCGATAGTTTGCAACAGGTGAAATGCGCGCGTCAGATAATGCTTTTCAAGCCGGGACGGTTTCGCGTACACTTCGTGGGCCCAACTTCGCGGGAGGAGGCAACATGCAGGCAGCATACATCGTGGCGCCGGTAAGGACGGCGATTGGAACGTTCGGTGGGATGTACAAAGGGATGATGGCCAACGAGCTGGCGGTGCACGTGCTCCAGGAGACGATCCGGCGGGCGGGCATCGATGCGGGGCAGCTGGACGACATCCTCTTCGGTAACTGCTTCATGAGGACGGACGAGCCCAACGTGGCCCGCGTGGCGAGCCTGAAGGCCGGGATCCCGCACACGGTCCCTGCCTGCACGATCCAGAGGCAGTGCTCGTCGAGCTTGCAGGCCGCGGTGTTCGCTGCGCAGAAGATCCAGAGCGGCGACGCGGACATGGTGCTCGTGGCAGGCGTGGAGGCCATGAGCGCGGCTCCGTACGTGCTCAAGGATGCGCGCTGGGGCAAGCGGCTGATGCACGCGGAGATGACGGACACGATCTGGGAGGGGCTCACCTGCCCCAACACCGGCGTGATCATGGGGGTGACCGCGGAGAACCTTGCGGAGAAGTACTCCATCTCCCGGCAGGAGCAGGACCAGTTGGCGTACGAGAGCCACCAGAAGGCCGCGGCAGCCACCCGGGAGGGGCGGTTCAAGGCGGAGATCGTGCCGGTGGAGATCCGGGACCGGAAGGGCAAGGTGACCCTGCTCAACACGGACGAGCACGTGCGGCCCGACATCACGCTGGAAGCGCTCGGCAAGCTGCCCGCGACGTTCAAGAAGGGGGGCACGGTGACCGCGGGCAACTCGTCGGGGATCAACGACGGTGCGTCCGCGGCGCTGGTGGTGTCGGAGCGCAAGCTCAAGGAGCTGGGCCTGGTTCCCGAGGCGCGCATCGTCGCGCACGCTGTGGCCGGCGTGGAGCCCGAGCTCATGGGCTACGGTCCCGTGCCCGCGACGCGCAAGGCGCTGGAACGGGCGGGCATGACGCTGGCGCAGATCCAGCTCATCGAGCTGAACGAAGCGTTTGCGGCGCAGTACCTGGCGTGCGAGAAGCTGCTCGAGCTGGACCGGAGCATCGTGAACGTCAACGGGTCCGGGATCTCCCTGGGGCACCCGGTGGGCGCTACGGGGCTGCGGCTGCTCGTGACGCTGGTCCACGAGTTGAAGCGGCGGAGCCTGAGGTACGGCCTCGCATCCCTGTGCGTGGGGGGCGGCATGGGCAAGACGGTCATCGTGGAGCGCGCATAGGGTCGCCATGTCGGGAGAACATGCAATCGTCGTCGACAGCCTGAGCAAGACGTTCCGGATCGGGTTTCGGCGCAAGGTGGTGGACGCGGTGCGCTCCATCCACTTCAGCGTGCCGACCGGCAGCATCTTCGGGTTCCTCGGACCCAACGGCGCGGGCAAGACGACCACCATCAAGATGTGCATGGACCTGATCCGGCCCACCGCGGGGTCGGTGCTGCTGCTGGGCCAGCCGCCGTCGTCCATCGCGGCGCGCAGGCGCACCGGGTACCTGCCGGAGCAGCCCTACTTCTACGACTACCTGAAGCCGGGAGAGATCCTGGACTTCTTCGGCCGCCTGTACGGGATCGGCTCCGCGGAGCGGAAGCAGCGGATCCGGGAGCTGCTGGCCCTGGTGGGGCTGGAGCACGCGGCAGGGCGCACCCTTCGGAAGTTCTCCAAGGGGATGCTGCAGCGGGTGGGGCTGGCCCAGGCGCTCATCGCCAGGCCCGACCTGGTGGTGCTGGACGAGCCGCTATCCGGGCTCGACCCCATCGGCCGAAAGGAGTTCAAGGACATCATCGTGTCTCTCAAGGAGCGCGGGTGCACGGTGTTCTTCTCCTCCCACATCCTTGCGGACATCGAGATGCTGTGCGACGGGATCGCGATCGTGGACCGGGGGAGGATCCGGTACACGGGGTCCACGCGGGACTTCATGGCGCAGGGGCAGACGGAGGTGGAGGTGCTGGCCACGGGCGTGTCTGCGGATACGCTGGCTGCGGTGTCCAAGCTGTCCGTGCGCGTCGAGCGGCTCGGCACCGGTGCGTGCAAGCTGCTGCTGCCGCAGCCCTCCGTGACTGCCGCGCTCGGCCTGCTGCTGGGAGCTGGAGCGGTTGTGGACGCGGTGGTGCCCCGGTCCGAGACGCTGGAGGACATCTTCGTCCGGACCGCGACGGGGAAGGGGGAGAAGCCATGAGGGCAGCCGGAAGCGCGGGTCGCATCGCGGCCATTGCGGCCAACACGTTCAAGGAGGCGCTGCGCAACCGCGTGTTCCTTGGGCTGATGGTGGGGGCGCTGGCGCTCATCCTCTGCTCGCTGCTGCTGTCCCAGATGGTGGTGTTCGACCAGCAACGGCGGGTGGTGCAGGACTTCGGGCTCGCGTTCATCTCGTTTGCCGGAGTGGTCATCGCCATCGTGGTGGGGGTGCTGCTGGTGTACAAGGAGCTGCAGCTCAAGACCATCTACTCGCTGCTGTCCAAGCCGCTGCACCGGTGGGAGTTCATCGTGGGGCGGTATGCGGGCATGTTCCTCATCCTCGTGCTCATGGCGCTGGTGCTCGCGGGCGGGTGGTTCGGCGTGATGGCGGTCAAGGGGGTGGCTCTGACGTCCCAGTACCTGATGGCCGTGGTCCTCGTGCTGGGGGAGCTGAGCATCGTGGGTGCGGTGGCGGTGCTGTTCTCGTCGTTTTCGAGCCCCATTCTTTCGGGCATCTTCACGTTCGGCGTGTTCGTGCTGGGGCGGCTCGTGTACCTGGTCGAGGAGCTGTTGCTGGCAAGCCGTGGGCTCTTCGTGGATGCGCCGTCCCTCCGGCCCTTCGGTCGTGCGGTCGTGCGGGTGTTTCCCGACCTTCGTGCGTTCGACGTGAGCCGCGAGATCCTGCTCGAGATCCCGGTGACGTGGGAGTACGTCGGGCAGTCGCTGCTCTATGCAGGGTGTTACGTGCTGGTGCTGCTGGTGATCGCGGCGGCGGCGTTTTCCCGGAGGGACTTCGTGTGAAGCGGTTCCTGGTCATTTGCATCGGAGTGTTGCTGGTGTTCGTGGCCGCTGCTGTGCGCGTCGCGGTGGACGGCGTCGGGGACCTGGGCGTGGCGCGGGAGGCGCTGGCCGAGGGCAACCGGGTGAAGGCGCAGAAGCACCTGCTGTTCGCGGCCCGGGCGTACCTGCCGCTGGCCGGCTGGAACCGGGAAGCGGCAGGCGAGCTGACGAGGCTGGGGGAGGCGTACCTTTCAGAGGCGCGTTTCCCGGAAGCGGTGGCAGCGTTCGACGATGCACGCGGGGCGCTGCATGCGACCGCGTGGCTCTTCGGGCCGGATCCGGAGCTTCTCGGCCCCGCGGACCGCGGGTATGCGCGGGCTCTGGCGTCGTGGAAGAAGCAGCTGTCGCCCTCGGTGGACCTGGAAGCGGAGACGGCCCGCTACGTTGCGATGGCGTCTGCGGGTCCGGTGGTGAGCCCCTGGTGGTCGCTGGTCATGGGCCTGTCGTTCCTGGGCTATGTTGCGGCGCTTGCGGTGCTCGCGTGGAGGTGGGACGCTCCGGGTTTCCGCAGGGCGGCGTGGGGTGCCGCGGCCGGGGCCAGCTTCGGGCTCTGGATCGTGGCCATGGTGATGGCGTAGCGCCGCGGCATGGGCCGGGCGGTCGGGTCGGGGCGGCAGGCCCGTCCCGGGCAGTGGGACCGGGGACTTGGACAAGGAGGTCTGCGATGAAGGAGACGGTGCGTGCGTTCTTTGCGGCGAATCGGGCACGGATCGAGGAGATGGTCGTCGAGATCACCGGGAAGCTGGTAGCGGCCCCGACGGTGAACGCGGGCGCCAGCAGGCTCAAGGAGTTCCCCTACCTGAAGGTGCCCGGGCAGGAGCGGCTGGCCGCGGACGTGGTGATCGAGTACTTCAGGAAGTGGGGCATCCCGGTGAGCGTGCACGAGGGAGCGCCCATGCGGACCAACGTGTTTGCGAACCTGTTTGCCGGCCGCCCGGTGCTGATGATGGGGTGCCACCTCGACGTGGTGCCTCCCGGGGACGGGTGGGACAGCAAGCCCTTCGAGATGGTGCGCAAGGGGAACCTGCTCTACGGCCGCGGGGTGCTGGACAACAAGGGGCCCATGGCCGCGTCCATGGTGGCTGCGTGGATGCTCAAGGAGTCGGGCGTGACGCTCAACGGGACGTTCCAGGTGGCGGGCATCGCGTCCGAGGAGTTCCGGGAGGCGGGCGAGATGGACCCCGGCCTCGAGTACCTGCTCAAGGAGGGGATCCTGAAGCCGGACATGGCCGTGATCCCGGACATCGGCGAGAACATGAAGCGGATCGACATTGCGGAGAAGGGGCGTGCCGAGTACCGCATCGTGACCCGGGGCAAGCAGGCGCACGGGTCCACTCCCGAGCGCGGCATCAACGCGGTGGACATGATGGCCCGCGTGCTGACCGCGGTGGAGGCGCTGGAGCTTCCCCACACGGTACACCCGGTGCTGGGCGCTCCCACCAAGAACCTCGGCATCGTGCGCGGGGGCAACGCGGCCAACAACGTGCCTGCGGAGTGCGAGGCGATACTGGACGTCCGGTACGTGCCCGGGCAGACTGCGGAGGGGGTCCGCGACCTGCTGCTTGCAACGGCCCGCGGGGTGGTGGGCCCGTACTGCACGGAGCCGGGCATCGGCGTGGAGGTCGCGTTGTCCACGGCCACGGTGCCGCACTCCATTCCTGCGGACCACGCGCTGGTCAAGGCGGTGCAGGCCAGCGTGCAGGATGCGGTGGGGTTCACTCCCGAGCCGTTCGGCATCGGCGGCGGGACCTTTGCCAAGGCGTTCAACCTCGCGGGCATCCCCTCGGTCGGGTTCGGTCCCGGAGCCGACGACCAGTTCCACGTGGTCAACGAGAACATCGAGGTGGAGGAGTTGGTCCAGTTCTCGCTCGTGGCCGCGCTCATCGCGTGCGACCTGTTGGCGTAGGATCGGCCGCACCCAACCCCGACCACGCGGGAGGGGCCGACACCTCGTACCCCTGGATGATGGCCGTGCTGCCGAGACGCGGCCCGTCGCTGACGCTCCGGGTAATGAGGGTGCCGAGCGAGGGGCTACTTGCCGAGTTGCTTCTTCAGATCTTTTGCAAGGGCGGGGTCGAGGGCCTGGAGCTTCTTCAGGCAGGCCTTGGCGTCCGCGGTGTTGCCG
>Ga0233425_10007120_pt1 | contig 15946 bp, 11 predicted proteins | sample Watercolumn_Towu_2_FD_181712 | JGI IMG/M metagenome (GOLD analysis project Ga0233425, IMG submission 181712) | Freshwater microbial communities from Lake Towuti, South Sulawesi, Indonesia - Watercolumn_Towuti2014_140_MG | ecosystem: Environmental > Aquatic > Freshwater > Lake | place...
GGCCTCGCGCCAGAGTCGTTTTGCAGCCCCCTGCGTCACCGCCCCTTCGCGCGCCGGTCCGCCAGTAGCTTCTCGGCGCGGGCGAGGTTGCGGCTGGCCGTGTCGATGTAGTAATCCGCCTTCGCTTCCTTGAACACTTCCAGCGCCGCGCGATAGGCTGCGACCGCCTCCTCCAGCCGCGCCGTCCCGCTCTCGCGCCCGCCCAGCGCCCCAAGCGCGGTCCCCAGGTTGTTCTGGGTCATGGCCCAGTCCAGCGGCACGCGCTCGCGCGTGCGCTCCAGCAGCGCCGCGCGAAAGGCTTCGACCGCCTCTTCGAGCCGCGTCGTCCCGCTCTCGCGCCCGCCCAGCGTCTGAAGCGCGTTGCCCAGGTTGTTCTGGGTCATGGCCCATTGCAGCGGTGCGCGCTCGCGCGTGTACTCCAGCAGCGCCGCGCGGCAGGCCGCGACCGCCTCTTCGAGCCGCGCCGTCCCGCTCTCGCGCCCGCCCAGCGCCGAAAGCGCGTTACCCAGGTTGTTCTGGGTCATGGCCCAGTCCAGCGGCACGCGCTCTCGAGTCCATTCCAGCAGCGCCGCACGATAGGCCGCGACCGCCTCCGCGAGCCGCGCCGTCCCCGGTTCGCGCTCGCCCAGCGTCGCAAGCGCGTTGCCCAGGTTATTCTGCGTCGCGGCCCATTGCAGCGGGACGCGCTCGCGCGTCCATTCCAACAGTGCGGCACGAAATGCAGCGACCGCTTCCTCTAGCCGTGCCGTCCCGCTCTCGCGCCCGCCCAGCGTCGCAAGCGCGTTGCCCAGGTTGTTCTGGGTCATGGCCCATTGCAGCGGCACGCGATCGCGTGTGCGCTCCAGCAGCGCCGCGCGAAAGGCCGCAACCGCCTCCGCGAGCCGCGCCGTCCGGCACTCGCGGTCGCCCAACCTCGCAAGCGCGGTGCCCAGGTTGTTCTGGGTCGTGGCCCATTGCAACGGCACGCGCTCGCGCGTGTACTCCAACAGCGCCTCGCGATAGGCGTCAACCGCCTCCGCGAGCCGCGCCGTCCCCGGTTCGCGCTCGCCCAGCGTCGCAAGCGCGGTGCCCAGGTTGTTCTGGGTCATGGCCCATTGCAGCGGCACGCGCTCGCGTCGCCAATGAGAGAGCAGTTGCCAATGCGCTTTGATCGACTCGTCAAGCCAATCGTTCGCCCTGCGCTGTTCGCCGAGCGTTCCCGCGGCGCAGGCGTACCAGGACATCACGCTCGCCCGCATTTCGCCGCCGAGCCACGCTGGCGGGTTCGCCAACAGCTCCTTCGTCTTTTGCACTGCCGGTTCCAGCAAATCGGCGACGAAGTGCCCCTGCTTCTCGCCGGCCGGGCGCAGCGACGCCAGGACCACGGAATGCAGGGCGGCCGCGAGGTCGCTGTGGAAGTCCGCGGGCAACGTAAGGTCGGCGCCCAATTCGCGGTTGGCGGCTCGCGGCATGGCCGCGCCCTCTTCGCGGGCGAGGAAGCGCAAACGCAGCACTTTGTTTTCCTGTTCCACGCTGCCCCAAATCAGTAGATCCGCGTTTATTTCGGCTAGCCATCGGCGGCCTTCGTGCTCCGTCTTTTCCTGACGCTCATGGACGTCGCCGAGGTCTGGTTCCCGGAGCGTTTTGCCGTACCGGATCACGGAGATGCCCTTGATGGGCTCAAGCGCGCGCTGGACGTGCCGCGCCTGCCGTTCACGCGAGTCGTTGTCGAGATCGGCGAGCAGAACCGTGAAATGCGTGCCCGGGGCTTCGGGAAGATGGTGGGTGCGGACGTGTCGCCACCACGCGCGCCATGGGAGGCGTTTCAGGATCAAACCGGCGCTATCCCCAAGCCATCCCATTCGATCGGAATCCAAAGGCGTCGGTTACCGTTGGTTGCCCGCGACGTTAGCACGGCCGGCTTGATAAGCCATAGTTCGCGGACATGTCCGAGTAGGCCCCCGTGCTCTCGCCAATCCCCAGTCGTCATCACCAGGCTTGTCCCGGTGATCCACGTCGTCACGCGGCGACAGCGCCTGCGAACGAAACCGTGGTTTTCTCGCCAACGATTTGCCACTTGCTCGACGTAGATGCCCGGCACGGAGGCCGGGCATGACGAGGGTGGGAAGTGCCGGCGCGAGTCTGGGCCTGGGTGCCAAGCCTACGCCGTCGCGCCGCCGCCCTACCTCGTCCCCTCCGCCAGCGACGCGCCGCAACTTACGCCGCGGCCCGTGACCGGGTTGTCCTCGCTGCCCGCGAACCACTTCCACACCTCCGGGCAGGCGAAGAAGCGGTCGGCCGCCTTGATCAAGGCCTGGGCGAAGCGTTCCTGGTGCCGGGATTGCCGCAGCAGCTTCTCGTCCGCCGCGTTCGAGAGATAGCCCATCTCGATCAGCACCGAGGGCACCTTGCGCGTCTTCAGCACCACAAAGCCCGCGCTGCGGTCGGGCGTCGGCAGCGTCTCGATCTCGGCGCGGCGCAGTTCCTCGATCGCGAGCTTGCGGAACGGCCGCGCGATCGGGCCGATGTCGTCGAACTCGAGGCGGAAGCGCAGGTCGGGGTTCAACAGGTCGAGGCCCGAGGCCGCGCCCGCGCCGTTGCCCTTGTCGGCCGCGTTCTCCTTCGCCGCCAGCGCCTCCGACTCCGCGTCCGACGCCTTGTCCGAGAGCGTGTACACGCTGACGCCGCGCACGTTCGGGGCCGCGATGGTGTCGGCGTGCAGCGAGACGAACAGGTGCGCGTCGTCGCGGTCGGCGAACGCCGTGCGCTCGCGCAGCGCCATGAACCGGTCGTCGCCGCGCGTGAGCTCGACGCGATAGCGCCCCGTGGCCTCGAGCTTCTTCTTCATCACCCTGGCCATCGCCAGGGTCAGATCCTTCTCGAGAACGCCGCTCGGCCCGATCGCGCCCGGGTCGTCGCCGCCGTGGCCCGGGTCGATCACCACGGTCCATTTCCGGTCGCGCGGCACGCGCGAGGCGGGCGGGGCCTGCTGATTTTGCGGGACCGGAGCGGCCGCCTGGACCACCGGATTTGCGACCGGTGGAATCGGTTTGGCCGGAGTCTGGATCGCCGGATTGGCGGCCGCGGTTTTCGCCGGCGCGGGTCCCGGCGATGGCCCAGCGGATGGCCCCAGGGACGGCTTCGGGGATGGTCCCGGGGATGGCGCCGGGGACGGCTTCGACGATGGCGGCGGTGCGGGTAGACCCGCTTGCCGCTGGGCCTGCTCTTTCGCCGCGCCCCCAGCGCAGGCGATCACGCCCGCCAGCTTCGGCAACCCGGCCTGCGCCTCGGCGAAGTCCTGGGGCGGGACGGATTCGAGTTTAAGAACGCGGCGGAAGCCCTTGCCGTCCTTGGCCGCGACGACGAACAGGTCGGCGACGCGCGCCGGCGACTTGAGCTCGAGAATCAGCCTGCCCTGCGGATTCGGTGCCCACGACGCCTTGGCGACGAAACCCAGGGGTTTGGGCTCGGGCCTTGGACCCTGGATCGCACCGAGATCGAGGATCAGCCGGTAAGGCTTTGACGCCAAAGCGATATTGGCGCAGAACGGCGCGTCGGCCTCGATCACCACGTGGGTCGAAAGGTCGTGCTTGCCCAGCCGCACGTCGCGCAATTCCGCGGATTGGGTCGCGCCCGGCCAAACGAGCACCACCGCCCAAAACAGGGTCCGGACCGTGCGCGCATTTCGCAAGTTCAGCATCCGAACATCGGCTCCGCCGGTTCCCCGCGACTTATATATCGAGCGCAGGAATCGCGGGCAACATCTTATTTGCAAAGGATTTTGTCGCCCCGGCGCCGGCGGCGACCCCCTCCCGCCTGGCGCCGCCGGGCACGCATCCCCATATCGCCGTTGTTATCCGGGGGCGCCCGAGGGTATGGTGCCCCGAGCGAAGAGTCGCGCGTGACGCCGAATATCCTTAAGGGGTGACGGCGTCGGCGACGCCGCCTGAAACTGCCGGATTTCCGGGCCGATGGGCCCATTTGCCGGGGCGACAGGGGACGGCGCCGGGGCGCGCGGCTGTTTTTGGAATCCGAGCCCGGTCCCGGCCTTTTCGCCGGGAAAACGGCAGCTAGAACCGGCCTCGCCCTGATGCGCCAACAGGTTAGGACCCTTTTCGGGCGCGTCGTTCGGCGGGGATTTCGGCAGCGCCGCCGGGCTCGTGGCAGCACAGGGCCGTCCGGGATCCGTCGTCTTCGCGCGGAATCCGGGTGCGGCCGGTGCGGAGACATGAAGCCAGATGGCTCAGCGCATGTTGATCGACGCCACCCATCCCGAGGAAACCCGGGTCGCGGTGGTGAGCGGCAATCGTCTTGACGACCTCGACTACGAAACCTCGACCAAGAAACAGCTGAAAGGAAACATCTACCTGGCCAAGGTGGTCCGGGTGGAGCCGTCCCTGCAGGCGTGCTTCGTCGATTACGGCGGCAACCGCCACGGGTTCCTGGCGTTCAGCGAAATCCATCCCGACTACTACCGCATCCCGATCGCCGACCGCGAGGCGCTGTTGGCCGAACAGGCCGCGGCCGCCGCGGAAGAGGAGGAATCGGAAACCGCCGAGCCCGCGGCCGAGGCCGGAGTGCCCGGCGTGGAAACCCAAGGGGAGCCCGCGGGCGAGCGGCCGGCCGAGGAAACCGGAACCGAGCCTCCGGTGGCGGAACCCGAGTTCGGCGGCGAGGAGCCGCCGGCGCCGCGCGCCCCGGTCGAGCACAAGAGCGCGCTGATCGCCGACCAGCTCGAGGCGCGCGCGCAGGAGTCCGACCGCGGCGAACCCGAGCGTCCCGAGCCGGAGACGCTCCAGCCCGACGCGTACCGGCCCGCGTCCGAGATGAGCGAGCCCGACGCGGGCGCGCCCTACGCGGGCGCTCCGGGGGTGGGCGCGGCCGAAACGCCCGCGCCCGACGCCGCCCAGCTCGGCATCCCTGCGATCGAGAGCGCCGCCATGCCGGAAACCCCGGGCGAAGCCCCGGCGCCGCGCCCGGCCACGCCGGTCGAGACCGTGGGCGGCGACGCGGTCGACGAGGTGCGGCGCCGCCGGCCGCGCCCGGTCCGCAACTACAAGATCCAGGAGGTGATCAAGCGCCGGCAGATCATGCTGGTGCAGGTGGTGAAGGAGGAACGCGGCAACAAGGGCGCGGCGCTGACCACGTACCTGTCGCTTGCGGGACGCTATTGCGTGCTGATGCCCAACACCACGCGCGGCGGCGGCGTGTCGCGCAAGATCACCAACGCGGTCGACCGCCGGCGCCTGAAGACCCTGCTGGAGGACCTGAGCCTGCCGCCGGGCATGGGCGTGATCGTGCGCACCGCCGGCAGCGAGCGCAGCAAGCCCGAGGTCAAGCGCGACTGCGACTACCTCTTGAAGCTGTGGGACGAGATCCGCGAGGTGACGCTCAAGTCCACCGCCCCGTGCCTGATCTACGAGGAGGCCAACCTGATCAAGCGCGCGATCCGCGACCTCTACGCGCGCGACATCGACGAGATCCTGGTGGAGGGCGACGAGGGCTACCGCGCGGCCAAGGACTTCATGAAGATGCTGATGCCCAGCCACGCCAAGCGGGTGCAGCAGTACACCGACTCGATCCCGCTGTTCCACCGCTTCCAGATCGAAAGCCAGATCGACGCGATGCACAATCCCGTCGTGCAACTCCGCTCGGGCGGCTACGTCGTCATCAACCCTACCGAGGCGCTGGTGGCGATCGACGTGAACTCGGGCCGCGCCACGCGCGAACGCTTCATCGAGGAAACCGCGCTGCGCACCAACCTGGAAGCGGCCGAGGAGGTCGCGCGCCAGCTCAGGCTCCGCGACCTCGGCGGCCTGGTGGTGATCGACTTCATCGACATGGAGGACAACCGCAACAACCACGCGGTCGAGCGGCGCTTGAAGGAGGCGCTGCGCTTCGACCGCGCGCGCATCCAGGTGGGCCGCATCAGCCCGTTCGGCCTGTTGGAATTGTCGCGCCAGCGCCTGCGCCCCAGCATCCACGAGACCAGCACCATGCCATGCCCGCATTGCGGCGGGTCGGGCCACATCCGCTCGACCGAGTCCGCGGCGCTGCATGTGCTGCGCGCGCTCGAGGAGGAGGGCATCAAGCGCCGCTCGCGCGAAGTCGTGGTGCACGTGGCCACGCAAGTGGCGCTCTACATCCTCAACCAGAAGCGCGCGATGCTGGGCGAGATCGAGAAGCGCTATGGCTTCGCCGTCGCGGTGATGGACGACCCGACGCTGATCCCGCCCAACTACCGGCTCGAGCGCGTGCGCGCCGCTGGCGGGCCGGAGGCCGCCGCACCCGTGCGCGCGGAGTCGGTGCAGCTTCCGCCCTACGAGGAGCCGGCGGAGGAGGAAGCCGCCGCCGAGGCCCAAGCGCCCGGCGAGCCTGAGCGCGCGGGCGACGCATTCGCCGAGGAACGCGGCCCGGCGCGCGAGCGCGGCGAGCGCCGCGAGTTCCGCGAGCACGGCCCGGACCGCGGCGGCGAGGCGGGCGAGGGCGGCAGGCGCGGACGGCGCCGGCGCCGCCGCGGCGGCCGCGACCGCCACGGCGAGGGCCGCGGGCCGCGCCGCCCCCACGCGGACGCCTATGCGCACGAGCGCGCCGCGACCACGGCCGAACCCTTCGCCGGCGCGGAGGCGGCGATCGCCGAGGCCGAGCTCGCGGCCGAGCGCGGCGGAGCGCGAGGGGAACCTTCGGGCGAACCCGCAGGTGAAGCGCGCGGCGGCGAGCCGCACGGCGAAAGGCAGCAAGCCGGCTATCCGCCGGGCGAGGGCGAGCATCGCCGCCGCCGCCGGCGCGGACGCCGCGGCGGGCGCCGCCGGCGCGACCGCGAGGGTCGCGGGCCCGAGGACGGCGGACCGATGGAGCGTGCCGAGGGCGGCGGCGAGAATCTGTGGCCGCGCGACCCCTCGGGCGAGCCGCCGCTGCCGCGCGACGAGGAAGTGCGCGTGGCCGAGGAACATGCCGAGCCCGGTCAGGCCTCGTGGAGTCCGCGCCCCGATCTAGGCGCCCCGCGCCCCGAACCGCGCGCTGTCGAACCGCGGCGGGCGGAACCGCGGCGTCCCGAGCCGCAAAGGGCCGAGCCGCAAAGGGCCGAGCCGCAAAGGGCCGAGTCGCCGCGCGCCGAGGAGCGGCCGGCGCCTCCTCCCGCCGGCGCCGCCGCGGAAGAAGCGAAGCCGCGCGCGCGCGCGCAACCGACGTCAAGCGCGCCCGCGAACGTCACCGTGGTGGGCGAGGACGGCGGCAAGCCCGCGGAGAAGCGCGGCTGGTGGCGCCGCATGACCTCGGGCGGGAAGTGACGGCGCGGTGCCTCGCGCGGCGCGCGTAGGCGGTAGTGCGGCGCAATCACCATGGACGTCATGCCTGGGCTAAGCAACAAGTCCGCGCATGACGAACTTATGTGGGCTTGCCGCCCTGCCAGGCGATGAGGCGCTCGGCGGCGGCCTTCATGTCGGCCGTCGTGCCCGCGAACGAGAAGCGCACGAAGCGGTGCCCGCGCTCGGGATCGAAGTCGGTGCCGGGCGTGGCCGCCACGCCGGTTTCCTCGAGCATGCGCCGGCAGAACGCGTGACTGTCGGGCGTGAGGTGGCCGACTTCGGCGTAGAGATAGAACGCGCCGTCCGAGGGCGCAATGCGCGCGAACCCCGCCTTGGGCAAGAGCTCGAGCAGTAGCGCGCGGTTATCGGCGTAGCGCCGGACGTTGGCGCCGAGCTCGTCCGCGCAGTCGAACGCCGCCACGGCCGCGTGCTGCGACAGGCTCGGCGGCGAGATGAACAGGTTCTGCGCCAGGCATTCCACGGGGCGCGCCAGGTCTTCGGGCAGCACCATCCAGCCGAGCCGCCAGCCGGTCATCGAGAAATACTTGGAGAAGCTGTTGACCACGATCGCGTCCCGCGTGAACTCGAGCGCGCTGTGCGCCTGATCGCCGTAGACGATGCCGTGATAGATCTCGTCCGACACCAGGCGCACGCCGCGCGCGGCGCATCCCTCGGCCAGCGCCTGCAACCCCGCGCGGTCGAGCATCGTGCCGGTGGGGTTCGAGGGGCTGGCGACGATGAGACCGTCGAGCTTCCCCGGCAGCGCGGCCAAGAGGTCCGCCGTGGGCTGGAAGCGCGTGTTGGCGCCCACCGGCAGCGGCACGGCCTCGATGCCGAGCGCGCCCAGGATGTTGCGGTAGGCGGGATAGCCGGGGGCGGCCAGCGCCACGCGATCGCCCGGGTCGAACGCCGCGAGGAAGCCGAGCAGGAACGCGCCCGACGATCCGGTGGTCACGACCACGCGCGCGGGGTCGAGCGCGACGCCGTACCACTCCCGGTAATGCTGCGCGATGCGCCGGCGCAGGGCGGGAATGCCGAGCGCCTCGGTATAGCCGAGCCGTTCGCTTCCCAGCGCGCGCCGCGCCGCCTCGATCACCTTCGCGGGCGCGGGCGTTCCGGGCTGGCCGACCTCAAGGTGATAGACGGCATGGCCCTGCGCCTGGCGCTCGTTGGCCTTGGCCAGCACGTCCATGACGATGAAGGGCGGCACATTGCCGCGCCGGGCGGTCTTGAGCGCCATAATGCGGATTTCAGTTAGGTTTCATGGCGTTGGATAAGGCAATCGTGAGTCGCCAGGGGCGGGATGCGACCCTATAATCCGCCCGGAATCGCCGCCCCGGACAGCGTCCGGGCGAGCCGGAGCGGCGGCGGGCGGCAAGGATCCTGAATTGCGCGTTCTTTCTCGCATCGTGTCCATGGCGGTGACGCTCGCGGTCGCGTCGACCCACACGGCCGCCCAAGCGCGCACGATATCGCTGATCCGCGATTCGGAGATCGAAAATAGCATCCGGGTCTGGTCCACGCCACTGTTCGAGGCCGCGGGCCTGGTGCCCGACGACGTGCAGATCGTGCTGGTCAACGACCGGCAGCTCAACGCCTTCGTGGCGGGCGGGCAGCGGCTGTTCCTGCACACCGGGCTTCTGCTGCGCAGCGAGTCGGTGCTTCAGGTCGTGGGCGTGATCGCGCACGAGACCGGCCACATCGCGGGCGGGCACCTGGCCCGGCTGCAGGACCAGCTCAAGAGCGCGACCACCACGATGATCGCGGCGCTGGTGCTGGGCGTGGCCGCGGGCGTGGCCTCGGGCCGGCCCGAGATGCTGGGCGCGGGCATCGGCGCGGGCGCGACCCTCGCGGAGCGCAACTTCTTGAGCTATACGCGCACCCAGGAGTCCTCGGCCGATCAGGCGGGCCTCAACTTCCTCGAGCAGAACGGGCTTTCGGCCCAGGGCATGATGGAGTTCTTCGACATCCTGGCGAAGCAGGAGGCGATGCTCGCCTCGCGCCAGGACCCGTACCTGCGCACCCATCCGCTCACCAAGGAGCGGCTCGATTTCGTGCGCGGGTTCGTGGCGTCCTCGCGCTACGGCAAGGCGCCGGCGCCGGCGGAATGGGCGGAGCAGCACAAGCGCATGAAGGCCAAGCTGTTCGGCTTCATCGAGCCGACGAGCCGCACGCTCACGACCTACAAGGAGGGCGACCCCGACGTCTCGGCGCGCTACGCGCGGGCCGTGGCGCTCTACCGCAAGCCCGACCTGCCCAACGCGCTCAAGGTCGTCGACGGGCTGATCCGGGAGGAGCCGGACAACCCGTTCTTCCACGAGCTCAAGGGCCAGATGCTGTTCGAGAACGGCCGCGCGGCCGAAGCGCTGCCGGAATACGAGAAGGCGGTGCGCCTGCTGCCGAAGTCGGGGCTGATCCGCGTGGACCTGGCCCGCGCGCAGATCGAGCTCAACCGGCCCGAGCTCGACCAGCGGGCCATCGGCAACCTGAACGAGGCGCTGCGCCAGGAAAGCGACAACGCCACGGCGTGGCGCCAGCTCGCGATCGCCTACGGCCGCGGCGGGCAGATGGGCATGGCGGCGCTGTCGCTGGGCGAGGAGGCGATGATCATCGGCGATTTCCGCGTGGCGATCGGCCAGGCGCAGCGCGCCGAGCACCTGCTGCCCGCGGGCTCGGCGCCCTACCTGCGTGCGCAGGACCTCCAGGTCAATGCGCGCCGCGAGATGGCGAACCGCAAGAACAACTGACCGGCGCGCCGAAGCGGCCGGGCACGAAAGGACCAGCGGAGATGCAGACCAGGCTTACGGCGGCCGCGGCGGCGGCCCTAACGCTCACGCTCGCGGGCCCCGCGCCCTTGCGCGCACAAGCCCTCACGCCCGAGCAGACCAAGCAGGTCGAGGACGTGGTGCGGCGTGTGATCAAGGACAACCCGCGCCTGATCCTCGAGGCGATCGAGGACCTGCGCCGTCAGCAGGAGGCCGCGGGCAAGGCCAAGGCGCTGGCCGCGCTGAAGGACAAGCGTCAGGAGCTGGAGAACGATCCCGCGACCCCCGTGGCCGGCAACCCCGCGGGCGACGTGGCGGTCGTCGAGTTCTTCGACTACCGCTGCCCCTACTGCAAGGCGGCGCACGAGCGCGTGAAGCAGGTGGTGGCGAAGGACGGCAAGGTGCGCCTGGTGCTGAAGGAGTTCCCGATCCTGGGGCCGGAATCGGTGTTCGCGGCGCGCGCGGCCCTAGCGGCGCACCGCCAGGATCCGAAAAAGTACTACGCGCTGCACGACGCGCTGCTGTCGGCGAAGGAGAAGATCAACGACGCGCTGACGCTGAAGATCGCGGGCGAGGCGGGCTACGACGTCGAGCGCATCAAGAAGGACATGGCTGCGCCCGAGATCAGCCGCATGCTCGAAGCCAACGCGGACCTGGCGGAGGAGCTCGGCATCAACGGCACGCCCGCGTTCGTGGTGGGCGAGGCGCTGGCGCCCGGGGCGATCGACGCCGCCACGCTCGAGAAGATGATCGCCGAGGCGCGCAAGAAGAAGGCGCCGTAAGGCCCTCACGCCGCCGGCAGCCACTCCTCGACCGGCCGGTCGAGCGCGCGGGGAAAGCGCGCGGGCGCCGCGAGCGCGCGGGCCAGCAGCCCGCGATACTCCTGGCGCGGAATCTCGACCGCACCGAAGCGCTTCAGGTGCTCGGTCACGAACTGCGTGTCGAGCAGCGCGAACCCGCCCTGGCGCAAGAGGGCGACCAGATGGGCGAGCGCGATCTTGCTCGCATCGGGTTCGCGGCTGAACATGCTCTCGCCGAAGAAGGCGCCGCCCAGCGCCACGCCGTAAAGCCCGCCCGCGAGCCGGCCGGAACGCCAGCACTCCACGCTGTGCGCGTGCCCTTGGGCGTGGAGCGCGAGGTAGAGCTCGCGGATCTCGCGGTTGATCCAGGTCTCGGGGCGCCTTGCGGTCGGCTCGCCGCAGCCCTGGAGCACCGCCGCAAAGTCGCTGTCCACGCGCGCCGCGAAGCGCCCCTGGCGCAGCACGCGCCGGACGCGCCTGGGCAGATGGAAGCGGTCGAGCGGCAGCACGCCGCGGCCGTGCGGGTCGACCCAGAACAGCGCCGGGTCGTCGCGGCTCTCCGCCATCGGGAACAGGCCCACGGCGTAGGCGCGCAGGAGAATCTCGGGCGTGATCTTGTCGATGCTCCTGGTCGCGGGGATCAGCCACCTCCGGCGACGAAGCGCTCGAGCCAGTGGATGTCGATGGCGCCGTCGATGAACGCGGGCGCGGCGGCGATCTCGCGGTGCAGCGGCAGCGTGGTCTCGATCCCGCCGATCACGAACTCGCCCAGCGCCCGGCGCACGCGCATCAGGCATTCGTTGCGCGTGCGGCCGTGCACCACGAGCTTGGCGATCAGGCTGTCGTAATAGGGCGGCACGCGGCAGCCCGAGTAGAGGCCCGAGTCGACGCGCACGCCCAGGCCTCCCGGCGCGTGGTACTCGGTCACGCGGCCGGGTGCGGGTGCGAAAGTCCTGGGGTGCTCGGCGTTGATACGGCACTCGATCGCGTGGCCCTGGAACGCGATCTCGCCCTGCCCGTAGCCGAGCGGCGCCCCGGCCGCGACGCGGATCTGCTCGCGCACCAGGTCCACGCCTGTCACCATCTCGCTCACGGGATGCTCGACCTGGAGGCGCGTGTTCATCTCGATGAAGTAGAACTTTCCGTCCTGGTACAGGAACTCGATGGTGCCGAGCGAGCGGTAGCCGAGCTTCGCCATCGCCGCCACGCCGATGCGCCCCAGCGCGGCGCGCTCGGCGTCGTTGAGCGCGGGCGAGGGCGCCTCCTCCACCACCTTCTGGTGGCGGCGCTGCGGGGTGCAGTCGCGCTCGCCGAAATGCACCAGGACCCCGTGGTGGTCGCCCAGCACCTGCAATTCGATGTGGCGCGGGTGGTCGAGGAATTTTTCCAGATAGACGGTGGGATCGCCGAACGCGGCCTGTGCCTCGCGTTGGGCGAGGGAGAGCGCCTGGGGCAGCTCGGCGGCGCTGCGCGCCACCTTCATGCCGCGCCCGCCGCCGCCGGCCGAGGCCTTGACCACCACCGGATAGCCGATGCGCCCGGCCTCCTTCAGCGCCGCCGCCTCGCCCGCGACCATGCCGGCCGAGCCCGGCACCAGCGGCAATCCCAGCTCGCCTGCGAGCTTCTTGGCCGCGATCTTGTCGCCCATGAGCTTGATGTGCTCGGGCGCCGGGCCGATGAAGGCAAGCCCGTGCGTCGCCGCCATCTCGGCGAAGCGCGGGTTCTCGGCCAGGAACCCCACGCCCGGGTGGATCGCGTCGGCGCCGGTGATCTCGGCCGCGGTCAGGATCGCGGGGATGTTGAGGTAGCTTTCGGCGGCGGGCGGCGGGCCGATGCACACGCTTTCGTCGGCGAGCCTTACGTGCATCGCCTCCTCGTCGGCCGTCGAGTGCACCGCGACCGTGGCGATGCCCATCTCGCGGCAGGCGCGCTGGATGCGCAGCGCGATCTCTCCCCGGTTGGCGATCAGCACCTTGTCGAACATCTAGGCCCGCCCCGGCCCGGTCAGGAGACGATCAGCAGCGGCTCGCCGAATTCCACCGGCTGGCGGTCGCGCACGAGCACGCGCGTGACCGTGCCCGCGCGGGGGGAGGAAATCGGGTTCATCACCTTCATCGCCTCGACGATCAGCAGCGTCTGGCCGGCCTGCACCTTGTCGCCTACGGCGACGAACGCGGCCGCGCCCGGCTCGGGCGCGAGGTACGCGGTGCCGACCATGGGCGAAAGCACGGCGCCCGCGGGCGGCCCCTCGCCGCCGTTGGGTTGCGCCGGCGCTTGCGCCTGCGCGGGTGCCACGGCCGCGGCCTGGCCCGGCGCGCGCGCTTCCGAGCGGCGCACGCGCACGCGTTGCTCGCCCTGCGAAACCTCGAGCTCGGCCAGGCCGGTTTCGTTCAAGAGCTCCGCCAGGCGGCGGATCAGGTCGGCGTCGACGTCGATCTTCGCCATCGCGCCTAGCTTTTCTTCTTGGCGCCAAGGCGTGCGCCGGCGATGCGCGCCTCCTGGATCCAGGTCACGAGCTCGCCCTCGTGGTTGGACTGGCGCGCGTCGACCTCGAAGCCGAGCTCGCCCGCGCGCCGCGCCGCCCAGTCCATCAGCTCCCGGAGCGTCTCCTTGCCGTAGATCGCGGGCTCGCGCGTGCCCAGCATGTTCAGGTTGGGCCCGTTCAGGATCAGGATCGACTTGCTGCGTCCCGGCCGGGCGCGGCCGGACTTGGGCTTGGGCTTCGCCACGGTAGCGGTTCCTTGGGCGGTGCGCGCGACCGGCGGGTTATAGCATTTGTGCGGCGCGGCGCAACCCGCGGGGCGGCGTTGGCGAGCGGAATCAGGCACTTCCACCGCCACGCGGCGCCCATCGCGGGACTTGGAAAAGATCGCCGCCAAGACGCCAAGACACCAGGCGCGGGCGCTTCACAATTCCCTTGGTGCCTCGGTGTCTTGGTGGTTTGCTGGTTCGGGTCGCCGCAGGGTAGGGGTATTCCAATGGCCGCCATCACCGACACGAACCCGATGGGCACGGACGGCTTCGAGTTCGTGGAGTACACCGCCCCCGACCCCAAGGCGCTGGGCCGGCTGTTCCAGTCGCTGGGCTTCGCGGCCGTCGCGCGTCATCGCTCGAAGGACGTGACGCTCTACCGCCAGGGGGACGTGAACTTCGTGGTCAACGCCGAGCCCGACAGCTTCGCGCAAGGCTTCGCGCGGCTGCACGGGCCGTCGGTGTGCGCGATCGCGCTGCGCGTGGCCGACGCGGCCCAGGCCTACAAGCGCGCCATCAAGCTCGGCGCCTGGGGCGTGGAAAGCCACCCCGGGCCGATGGAGCTCAACATCCCCGCGATCAAGGGCATCGGCGACAGCCTGATCTACCTGGTGGACCGCTACGGGGCCGAGGGCACGATCTACGATGTGGATTTCAAGCCCGTCGCGGGCGCGGACCCCAAACACAGGGGCGTCGGCCTCGCCGACATCGACCATCTCACGCACAACGTGCACCGCGGGCGCATGGCGGAGTGGGCGGACTTCTACACGCGTTTGTTCAACTTCCGCGAAATCCGCTACTTCGACATAGAGGGCAAGCTGACGGGCCTCAAGTCCAAGGCCATGACCAGCCCGTGCGGCAAGATCCGCATCCCGATCAACGAATCCTCGGACGACAAGTCGCAGATCCAGGAGTACCTGAGCGCCTACCGTGGCGAGGGCATCCAGCACATCGCGCTCGGCACCGGCGACATTTTCGCGGCGGTCGAGGCGCTGAAGGCCGGGGGTGTGCGGTTCCAGGACGTGCCCGACACCTATTATGACGCGGTGGACCGGCGCCTGCCCGGCCACGGCGAGGACCTGGCGCGGCTCAGGCGCAACCGCATCCTGATCGACGGCGCCTCGACCCAGGGCGGCGGGCTGCTGTTGCAGATCTTCACCTCGACCGTGATCGGCCCGATCTTCTTCGAGATCATCCAGCGCAAAGGCAACGAGGGCTTCGGCGAGGGCAACTTCAAGGCGCTGTTCGAATCGATCGAACTCGACCAGATCCGCCGCGGCGTCCTGAAGGAAGGGGCGCCGAGGTAGCGCCGCGCCGGCACTGTCGCCAGGCCAAAGCAATTTTCTGGATTGTCATGGCCGCACTTGTTGCGGCCATCTACGTCGGCCGTTTGAAGCCAGATCGCCGGTGCCGAGTCCCGGAAAAATCTTGGCAGCCTGACGACGTGGATGCGCGGGACAAGCCCGCGCATGACGGTCGGGGGAAATGTCGCACCGAGTCTCCAATGGGGCGATGAGAGCGAAACGCCAATGCCAGTCAGGCGCGCGCCTACCCCCCGTCCAGCACCAGGAGCGACTCGCGGGCGAAGGCGACCGCGGCCTGGTCGCCGCGCTTGGGCGGGGCGGCGCCGGGGTTGTTGAAGGTGTCGAGCGACACCGCGTTGTCCTTGAAGCGCACGCGGATGCGCACGACGGAGCCGAGGAAGCTCACCTCCTCGATGGTCCCGCGCATCAGGTTGGCGCCTGCCGGGTTCGCGGCGCCTTGGACCAGCGTCACCGCCTCGGGCCGGAGCGCCACGGCGCGCGCCTCGCCCTTGCCCGCGCCCGCGAGTCCCTTGGCCGCGACGATGTCCTGGCCGTCCACGCTGAGCCGCCCGGCAGCGGGGTCGGCGACGGTGCCCTTGAGCACGTTGAGCGTGCCGACGAACGAGGCCACGAAGCGCGTGCGCGGGTAGTTGTAGATCTCGAACGGCGTACCGACCTGCTCCATCCGCCCCTCGTTCATCACCACGATGCGGTCGGACATCGACAGCGCCTCTTCCTGGTCGTGCGTGACGTAGATCGTGGTGATGCCGAGCGCGCGCTGCACGCCGCGGATCTCCTCGCGCAAGGAGACGCGGATCTTGGCGTCGAGCGCCGACAGCGGCTCGTCGAGCAGCAGCACCTGCGGCTTGATCGCCAGCGCCCGCGCCAGCGCCACGCGCTGCTGCTGCCCGCCCGAGAGCTGGTAGGGGTAGCGCGCGCCCAGTTGCGGCAGCTTGATCAGCGCCAGCATCTCCTCCACGCGCGCCGCGATCTCGGGCCTAGGCCGGCCCGCGACCTTGAGGCCGAAGCCCACGTTCTCG
>Ga0233425_10007121_pt1 | contig 15945 bp, 14 predicted proteins | sample Watercolumn_Towu_2_FD_181712 | JGI IMG/M metagenome (GOLD analysis project Ga0233425, IMG submission 181712) | Freshwater microbial communities from Lake Towuti, South Sulawesi, Indonesia - Watercolumn_Towuti2014_140_MG | ecosystem: Environmental > Aquatic > Freshwater > Lake | place...
TTTCAACACACCATCTTCGGCGAAACCACGCCGAAGCGTATCCGCCTACACCAAGGCTACGGCGCGATACCATTTCTTCGCTTCATCTACGAGCTAACGCTCATAGCATTTTGCGAAGGCGGGTAAAATAGCGCAGTTCAATTAGTAAAGCAAAGATAAGCTACTGCTTTTGGGACCGGTTTTAGTATTACAACAAAGTAGTTTACTGGAAATTTACTTGTATAATCCAAGAAATATTTTAGAATTTTTATATAGAACTTTTATTATTTTTTTAATTTGTCATTATATATAGGAAAACTTATGAAGAAATTGTTCTCACTGTTATTGCTGCTATTAATTTTCTTGACTACTTTTTCGATAATAGCGAGTATTGCTGATGTTCCTACAAAAGAAGATGAAAATTATTGGAGGGAGCTAATACAAGAGAAGAAAAAAGAGATTTCTAATATTAAAAAGATGAGCGAGCTTCCTCTTAAATCATTAAATGACAAAGTAGCGGAAATCTCAAGGTTTAGAGAAACTTCGGAACTCAAGTTTGATCAGTTAAACCTTAGACTATTAACAGAAGTATTTACTCCTTATTCATTTAGAGCTACAACAAAAGAATCTTGTTTTGTTATAGAAGAATTCATTACTCAGCACACAGAGGCTAATAAGCTTTTAAACATTTTAAGTAGTTACGCAAGTATTTTTGAAAAGGTGAAGATGTCAATAAATATTCTTCTTGGAAAGGAAATACCTGCTGATGTAAAAAATTCTTTGGGAGAGATGTATTCTGATGTGGTTTATATCGGCGATCGTATAGTTAAGATACAAGATAAGTTAAAGGCTGAAATTGTCATTTTTGATAAGGATATAAAAACTGTCGATACTGAACTACTGAAATTTAAGGATATCGTGATGAAATATATGATACAATGGTACATAATGCCTTCTAAGGATATGTATGATCCTAATGCGTGGAAGATTATAGGTGCTATTTATAAAGATTTGTTTTATTCTCTTTATCGTAATGTGTTACGGGGAATTCCTGATTTTCAAAATGAGTGGAAAGGTCTAGTCAATAGTTTCTCCGGCGGAATATTTTCATTTCTGTTGGGCTGGTTCTTACTTCATAGATTTTTTAAAAAAGAAGAAGCAAAACGTAGGATGTTTATCAGAGCCTTGTTTTGGGCTGCGGCGGGTTCCATACTTTTTATTTATACTAAGTTAATAAATTTTTACCCAAGAATTGATTTTAATTATTTTCTTATTGCAATATTTTTTGTAACTTCTATGGTGTATCTATCTTGGGGGTTTAGATGTAAGGAATACGTTTCTGAGAGAAAATCTCCTTTTGCGCCTATGCTATGGCTTTTTATTTACGGAATGATTTTGCAGTTTATGGATATTTACTACCCGCTTTTGAGCGTATTATGGCTTTTAGGGATTATTATAAGTATTCCTTTTCTGAAGAGGCAAATTAGAATGGACTATGTCGTTTTCGAAAAAAACCTATTGATAATCTCGTATGTTCTTTATATTTGTTGTGCCTTAATAGTGTTGGTGGGGCTTACGCACTTGTCTATACTTGTTATTCTTTCCTGGTTTATTATGTGTTTGAGTGTACAGCTTGGGTTAAATGTGAATGCAAGTGGAAGAAAGATTATAGAACATTTTGCAGTAGGCTCTCATTCTCTTTTTAAAATAATTATTATAGGAATCATAGCGCCTGTCGTATGGCTTGTAATGATAATGTTTTTATACTTATGGGTAGTTTGGCAGACATTAGGATCAGAATTACTTGTTATTGATTTTGCTTTGATTCGTATTATGGGGTAGAGGTTCCTTTAGTTTATATTATCTTCGGTGTTTATTTGTTTTTTGTATTCCGTGCGATTTCCAATATGACAAAAATTACAGTAAGGAAACTTGTTTCTACATCAAGGATAGAAGCTGGTGCAGCACCAGCTATTTCTTTATTAATTTCTTATGTTTTATGAGGCTTATATTTTGTTATTCTTTTGAATTTGGTGGGTATTAATTTAACAAACATTGCTCTTGTAACTGGCGGTCTTAGTGTAGGATTAGGTTTTGGACTGCGAGACATAGTGAATAATTTTTTGTCAGGTTTAATTATATTATTGGGTCGTTCTATAAGGCATGGAGATATTATAGAAATGGATGGGATAGTAGGAAAGGTTTTGGAAATTACAATAAGATCTACGGTTGTGCAAACTAATAATAATGCGATTGTGGCCATTCCCAATTCGGAGATAATTTCAAGTAAGTTGATTAATTGGACGGGTAATAATTCCGCAGTGATGAAAGAAATAAAAATTGGTGTAGCCTACGATTCAGATATAGAAAAGGTAAAGTATATCCTTTTAGATATAGCAAAGAATAATGAACATGTACTTAGAGATCCTCCTTCATTAGTTGTATTGAACGAATTTGCAGATAGTACATTAAATTTTGTCCTGAAAATATGGGTGGATGATATTAGAACTGCTCTTTCAATTACCAGTTCGATAAGAGAAAAAATCAATACTGAATTCAAAACTAACGGTATAAAAATGGCCTATCCGCAATTGGATGTTCATCTAAAGGAAAACATATCAAATATTTGAAAAGAGAAAAGTACAGTTTAATTTCTGTTTTGAACGTTTAAAACAGGACTATCTGCTATGAAAAAAATTCTTGTACCTATAGATTTTTCTGATGTTACGGATTCTGTCATGGAGAATGCAAAACTTTTTGCGAAATTATTTGGTGCTGAACTGAAGATTATACATGTAGTTACTCCTTTACCTAAAGAGGTAAGAAATAAGGTGCAGGCTGGAAGGAATGCGTTCGAGTTGGAAGAAATGAATACTGCCCTTATTGGGCCTCTGAATTATGAAGTTATAAGAGATGAGCTTGCAACGGAATTAAGAAATGAACGTAGAAAGATGTTTGAAATTAAGCAAAAACTTAGTAACGAAAAAGTAAAAGCAAAGACTTTTATTTTAGAAGGAAATGTTTCTAAAATTATCTTATCGCAAATCGAAGAATATGTTCCCGACATGATTGTTATGGGATCGCATGGTCATGGATACCTGATGAAAACATTATTGGGCAGCGTAACAATGTTTGTGTTAAAAAATGTAAAATGTCCTGTGATAATAATCCCAAGTAAAGCATAAAAAAAAAGAGGCAGCATTGTTGTGGAAGAATCGATTAAAGTTTTAGCTGTTGACGACGAGGAAGATATTCTGCATATAGTTAAGTATAATTTGACGAAAGAATTGTTTGATGTTTACACAGCCAAAAATGGAACAGAATGCCTTGCTAAAATTGCTGCGTACAGTCCTGATATAATACTATTAGATGTTATAATGCCAGGGCTTGACGGTATTGAAGTATGTAAGAAAATTAAGAACGACGAGCGGTACAAACATATTCCAATAATAATGCTAACTGCCAAGAGTACGGAAAAAAACATAGTTGATGGTCTCAATATAGGAGCAGATGACTATTTGACTAAACCTTTTAGCATGAAGGTACTGATAGCCAGAATAAAAGCTCTTATAAGAAGAAAAAGGGGAAGTGAATCCAAGATTGTACAGATTGGAGAACTTAAACTTAATCTTAAAACAAGAGAAGTTACACTTAAAAAAGAGAAAATCGAATTTACTAATTCAAGATTTCAGATACTAGTCTTACTTACGAGTAATCCTAATGTGGCTTTTTCCAGAAAAGATATTATAAGGCATATAAAGGGAGAGAATTATCCCGTAACAGATAGAGCTGTTTATGTTCATATAGTCGAACTCAGAAAACAATTGAAAGAATATGGAAAATATATAAAGAGTGTTCGAGGGGTAGGATACAAGTTTAAAATGGACTAATGTTGGTTATGGACTCTTATATTAATAATATGAGTATGGAAAAACTCCAACTGGAATGTATTCTTTCTAATATAAGAATAGGGGTGATAATTGTTGACAAAAGTTTAAATGTGTTAAATATAAATGAACGTGCAAAAAAACTTTTGAACATAGGAACGGATTATTTAAATAAAAGTATATTTAAAGTTTTAGCGGGAAATGAAGCTTATACTCCGATATGCAAATTTGTTATAAACGGACACGATAAAGACAGCTTTAATTTAAACCTGAAGGATAAATTATATTCTTTGCAAATTAGTAAAAGCGGATGTTTTATTAATGGACATTTTGAAGGGGGACTTATTTTTGTAAAGAAAGAATCGCTTGGCAGGAAATTCAGAGAAATGACAGAAGGATTTGTAGCTAGCGTTTCGCACGAGCTTAAAACTCCTCTGACTTTGATTTTGGGGGCTGTAGAGACATTGGAAGAGGGTGCTCTTAGCGATATTGAAGAAGCAAAAAGACTCATAAGTATGATAAAAAGGCATGCGGTGCGTTTAAATACCCTCATAGGGGATATATTAAGCCTTTCAAATCTTGATCAGGAAGTAAGTAATAAGGGCGTCAGGTTTGAGTCTGTTGACCTGCCTGATTTACTGCAAAATCTCGTAAAGATTTTTGATCAAGTAACTGAAGATAAAGGGATAAGAATTTCGGTATCATGTACGCCTGGTATTAGGATTAAGGTTAATAAAGTGTTGCTTGAGCAGGCCGTAATGAATCTTATTGATAATGCCTGCAAGTACACTAACAAAGGGGGAAAGATATTTGTAAGATGCGAGATAATAGAAAATGCGGTTCACATCGCTGTGGCTGATAATGGTATCGGGATTAGCCAAAAGGAATTGACAAAGATATTTGAACGGTTTTATAGAGTAGATAAGGAAAAAAGCAGAAACTTAGGTGGAACCGGGCTTGGACTTTCTATAGTAAAACAAATTGTCAAAATTCATAATGGACACATTACAGTAAACAGCACAGTGGGACAGGGTAGCACTTTTACTCTTATTTTGCCAGTCGGCAATAAATGAAGATGTTTAGTTTGATTGAGTACTATTCTGCTTTCGCAAAGGCTTTAAGGCAAACATGGGCGCCACAAAAGCTACCTGCTTTTGATGTGTCAGCTAGATCAACCCACTGATCATCTGATTCCGGTCCTTTAATGTAACTTTGCTCCTTACTACAGGGCTCAGAAGCAGTACAATAACTATAACGATTGTATTGTAATGGGATAGGATGTGGATATTTAGGATCAGGAGATGTGCTATGTACTACGACTGAAAATTTTTTCCCGGTTATTTCGTACTTCTTATCGAACTTAATTGTATGGTAGCCAGCACATTCTATTGTCCCTTTAAAATTAGCGGATAAATCATCAAACTTAGTTGGAAGGTTACCATTATCACAAACCCAAATTTCATAGGAACATTTAATTGCCGGGGTATAAAAACTTACAGCATATATATATCTATTCTCACCTTCGACAGTAAATACACTGGCAAAATATGCTGATTGTAAATTAACTTTGTTTTTCATAAATCCTACGAAATTGGCCATTCCTAAAGTATCATACTCATATTTTTTGGTATAGTTATCTGTATTCTCAACACCAGCAATTGCCATTAGGTATTTTAATGTAGTATAATAAGAGACGTAGAAATAACCATCTTCTCCCCAGCCTTCTCCCCAACTGTTTCTCATAATAAAAGCACCCGGTCCTTCGGGTTTATTGTTTTCATTAAAATTATCTTCAGAGTAATTGTCATCCCAGCCAACAATAGCTACTGCATGATTGGGATTTGTATAATTAGGGCAATAATAGGCACGATTGCTCTCATTATAATATGTACTGTTATAATACATACCAGTAAAAAGTACTCCATATTTCATAATAGCTTGTTTTATACAATTATTATCCATAGCGCCACCATCGCTGATATCTTTCCTATCAGGTAGCCATAATATTTCTTGAACATGTTTTTGTATTATTGGCTTTTTAGTCCAATCTTCAGGATAAGGCGGGGGTGAATAAGGTGGAGAAGGATATGGGAAGGGATACGGTACTGCGCTTTCAAGTACAGGTCCATCCCATCTTGCTAAATAACCTGTTGCCATTTGATGCTGTCCACCAGCACATTGTGCGTAGCCAAAATTGTTGTACTTATTTAAGTGTTGCGGAGAAAAATCATATTGTTCTCCTTTTCCGTCAGGTCCAAGTAAATTTGATTCTAATGCTGCCATAGTAGCAAAGCACCAACAGCTACCGCAATCTCCTTGATCTTTAACTTTTTTAGTAACTCTATTTTTTTCACGTAAGTCAAATTTGTCTGAAGAAGCTTTGTTAGTAGCAGAACTTTTACCTGCTTTGCCTTTATTGTCTTCTGTTTTTGGACTAGTTGACCCGGTTGAGCCAAATGATAGGTTACCACTAACATTATCTGCTGTATAATTAGAATCTTCAGACTTAGTTTGCCCAAGAGGTATAATTACATTGTTTTTATTTGTCGGCTCAATAGTACTGCCATCATTAGAAAATATAACTTTGTTACCCTGGCCTTTCATGTGTTCAAAACTTAAGAGCGTAGGGAGCAAGCCAAATGAAGGAGCATCAGGATCATTATCAGGCGCGGTACACATCATATTATCTTGAGATTGGGATATAAACTCGAGGTATTCTTTATTTACTGGAGCTTCGTTTATCTCTGTTGCTGCCGTGCATGAAAAATCCCAGACAAAAAAGCAGTTAATTAGAACCAATAATAACGGATTAGAACACTTAAGAATCTTTATACTCATACTTAAATCCCTTTCGTACAGGTTTCACATGTGATATTGTCATATAAATGTTAATAAATACAAGGAATGTACCTTTGATTTTCTCAGTCTTCTTTGTCTACTCCTTCAAGAATTCTGCGATACTTATCGAGCTGTTTATCCATTATTATAAGATGTGTAAAAAGCTGAGTTATAACGGCGCCGAGAAAACATATAACAGCCATGTACAACACCATATTTGCTACTCCTACTTTTGCTTGCAGCCATGGCAATATTATTATTCCCAATGTAGCTCCGGCTTTTGCAAATGCCGCGGCAAATCCATGTCCTGTAGCTCTGAAGTGAGTAGGGTATACTCTTGCCGGAATTAAAAACGTCATTGGATTAGGCCCGGTATTGAGACTTAAAAAGAAAAGTATAAAACCGCTAAACATGAAAAAATCACATAATGCTGGATTATTTATATGTTCAGTAAGCATGAGAATCAACATTCCTATTCCCATTCCCCAGAATCCTCTTACTTGTAGCTTTAGCATCCCGATTTTTTTAGCAAGTATTATTGCTATTATTATTCCTACTAATAGAAACGAGTTGACGAAAAGAGCCCCTTTAATAGCTTCAACGTCTTTTTCTATGAAATTATTAGCACCGCTTTTAAATAAAGCAGCTAGTATTATTGGAGTAAATATTCCAATTCCATAAAATGCTATATCCATCAGGAACCATGGAATACTGGATAATATTGTAAGTTTAATATAATTTTTTGAGAAAATATCTGTAAATTTTGTTTTTTGCTTATGTTCTACATTAAGTTTTTTAATAATTGTTCCTGTAATATCAGTTAAGGTTTTTACTGCTTCTTTCCTGTTGCCTTGGGAAGCAAGCCACTTTGAGCTTTCCGGCATTTTTAACCTGAAGAAAAAGAGTATGAACGAAAACAACGCAGGGATTCCCAGCATTAATCTCCATGTCCAGGTGTATGGCAAGAGTTCAAGTATTATAACTCCTGTTAATGCGCCGGCTATTGCCCCGACAGCTTGAAATGAAAAGTTTCCGATCTGCATTTGTTTTCGATATTTTTTAGGGATAATTTCTGCTATATAAGCTGAATTTACCGGGTATTCCCCCCCTATTCCTATCCCTGCTATAAATCTAAATACAATGAGAGACCATACAGACCATGCTACCGCGCAAAGGATTGAGAAAATTATAAAAAGTATCATGTTTAGAACAAGTATAAATTTCCTTCCTAAAGTGTCAGTAAGCCTGCCAAATACAGCAGCTCCTAGTATTGCTCCGATTGGTGCTGCCGCAGCTAATAATCCTACAAGAAAATGATCTGCTGAAAGAGTTATATATTCTTTGAATAATAATGGAAGAGCAATTCCTATTATGAAAAGATCAAAGCCATCGAGGGCAAATCCAATTCCGGTAATAAGCCAAAGTCCCCAAATACGAGGGGTTAATCCCGAACTATTTATAGCTTTTGAAGCTGTGATATGCTTTTTATGATGCAAAGGAGAAACATCACCGGCAGAAGTAGTTTTAACTGTTTCGATTTTATCTTTCATAATGATTTAAGTAAGTTCTCGCTTAAAATCACCTGCGATACAAGAAGGAGAGAAAAGATAGCTTCCCCATAATATTTTTACAATTTATGTATTTATTTTAACTGTTAATTTATTGTTATTATTAGAGCATGTATAAAAAAAGCGGCCTTATAAAAGACCGCCAAATTATAGGTGGATTACCATTTGATATTAATAAATGGCAGGAACGGAATCCATCCGTCTTTTATGTAGTTGATTACGCCGATTTGAGCGCCACAGGAATTACTGAGGTTGATTAAACCTAACTGGAAGCCGTTAGATTTTTCTGCTGTATTGAAAGCGCTCGTCTGAAACCCATTGAGAGTATCATTGATAACATTTACCAGGGAAAACTGTGCGCCGGTGACTGTTCCACGTGCAACATTTGTAAGAACTCCTGCTTGTATGCCGTCTATGTCTTTGGATACATTAACACCGCCAGGCTGAAACCCGGTCAAATTGCCTGATATGTTTACAAGGCCTGCCTGCAATCCTCTTAGCCCTTCTTTACTTATATTACATATAAAAGATCCTTGAGCTCCGGTTAAATATTTATTTTGATTGTAAATCCAGCATGCCTGTAATCCGTTGAGATTGTCTGTACCTGCTACTATCCATGAAATTTCAGCGCCGTTTACAAAACCTGATCCTGAGCTTATAGGCTGTCCAGTTTTGAGACCGTATACATTTGATTTGGCAGTAGAAGAAGGAAAGTCAAACCAAAACCCGATTTGCAGGAATGACCATTTTTCATCTTTTGTCGCTTGGGGCTGTGCTGCCCATTTGTCAGAAGTTCCAGGCTGAGTTTGGACTTGTGTTTGGGATTCAAACTGAGCATCATCAGAAAATAACATTGATGCAAAACATGCTACAAGTAACGTTAGAAGAATTTTTTTCATTATATTAACTCCTTAATTTTGTTGTTCTTACTTGCCGATAAAACGGACATTTATTACTGGTAAAACAGGAATTGGACTGTTTTCAATATAATTGATTATCCCAATCTGGAATGCTTCATCTTTTGCCATATTAAATACCCCAAGCTGTACACCATCTACATCATCGCAGAAATTTACTATAGAGCCTTGAAATCCTTTTACCTGTTTGCTTGTTGCAACCAGCACAGATGAAGAAACGCCGTTTACATGGTCCGTACCGCTGGCAAAGACAGAAGTTTCTATTCCATTTACGGTTCCTTTTCCGCCGCAACCGGGAGCTCCTACTTTTATCCCGTAAACGTCAGTGTATTCAGTTTCAGATGGTATCCCAAACCAAAAACCAAGCTGAAAAAAGTCCCAATTTGTTTTCTGTTCGGTTGTGGTTACGGGTTGAGTTTGCTCTGGCAAAGTTTGAACATCAGATTGAGCAGCAGACGTGGCACTGATTTGCTGAGCAGAGACAAAACAACTTGCCACGATAGCAGCAGCTAAAAACGTTTTTTTCATTTTTTTTACTTACCTCATTTTTTTGTTGATAAAAGTTGTTAATGAATTAACACTAATTATTACTAAATGTTACAATTTTTTCAAGAGGTATAAATTTTAAAAAATAAAACTGACACCTTGTTATCGTTAAGACTGTGTACGATACATTTATATTTTAGGAGATTTTTTCTAATTTAACGAAATAGTTAAGTATGAATGACATTAGTACACGCTGTCATCAAAAAAGGTAAACTTGCTCCTCAGGTTATATAGTGAAAAGGCCGTAGTTTTCATTGGTTCAGCCATTCTTTATCTGAGGCATCTGGAGGCATTCTCCAGTCACCTCTGGGCGACAGCGCTATTGTTCCGACTTTTGGGCCGTCTGGAATACAGTTTCTTTTGAATTGTTGTGAAAAAAACCTTTTAATAAAAACTTTTAAGTATTTCTCTATTGTACGGATGTCATACTTTTTTTTAAAAGCCAATTTTGCAAGAAACTTAATTTTTTCAGGAGATGCTCCATATTTTATAGAGTGATACAGGAAGAAATCATGAAGTTCATACGGCCCGATAATATCTTCAGTTTTTTGCGTAATTTTTCCGTTTTTTTTAGGGGGTAGCAATTCCGGAGAGACGGGAGTATCTATTATATCAAACAGTATGTTTTTTAATTTATCATTTGCTGTTGAAGCATACCATTCTATAAGATATCTAATAAGCGTTTTTGGGACTCCGCAGTTAACCGAATACATTGACATGTGATCGGCGTTATATGTTGACCAGCCCAATGCTATTTCAGATAGGTCTCCTGTACCTATTACTATACCATCAGTTTTGTTGGCAATGTTCATGAGAATCATTGTTCTTTGACGCGCCTGAACATTTTCATAAGTTGTGTTTAATTTATTTTTATCCAGGTTAAGTATCTTAAATTGATGTTTACAAATTTCTTTTATATCTTTTACTCTCAAGTCGCATCCGACTATTTTGCACAGCTCAAGCGAATTATTGTAAGTACGATCTGTGGTGCCGAATCCAGGCATTGTAATAGCGATTATATCGCTAAGGGGCTTTTTCAGTTTTTCGTGGGCAGCTTTGATTACAAGCAGTGCCAATGTTGAATCCAGCCCTCCTGAAATTCCAATTACAGACTTTTTTGCATTTAAATGCGAGAGCCGTCTGGATAATGCGGAAGACTGGATATTAAAAATTTCAGTGCACCTTCTTGTTTTGGTTTCAGATTCAGACGGGACAAATGGCAGGGGATTTATTTTTTTTTTAAGTCCCATTGGACAGTTCAGTGTCGCTAATTTTACTTTTCTATAGTTCTTTATCTTAGATGAAAAACTATTAATATTCAAAAGGGTGTCAGAAAATGAACTTTCAGATTTTCTTATGAAAGAAAGTCTTTGACAATCTATTTCTGTATATATAATTTCTGATTCCATCCCAAATCTTGAGTTTTCTGCGTTTAAGATACCATTTTCAGCTATTATGGCGTGTCCGCCATAGAGAGCGTCTGACGATGACTCGCCTATACCGCTCGAAGAATATACATATCCGCACATGCATCTAGCGCTTTGGTTTATTACCAATGATTTCCTATATTCTGATTTTCCAACAAGTTCATTGCTGGCGGAAAGATTTACTATTATCGTAGCTCCGGCAATAGCATGAAAACTGCTCTGAGGGATCGGTCCCCATAAGTCCTCACAGATTTCTATTCCTAATTTAAATTCTTCGTTGTATTCAAATATGAGATTTGAGCCAAACTGGATATTTTTCCCCAATAGAGTGATTTCAGCAGTGTCCGTAAGCATGTATGAAGGAGAAAACCATCTTTTTTCGTAAAATTCTCTGTAGTTCGGGATATTTGTCTTTGGTACAATTCCCAATATTTTTCCGCATTGTAATAGCGCGGCGCAATTATATATGGAGTTATTATAACCCAAGGGGAAACCGATAATAATAGCGATATTAGTGGAAGCTGTTGCTTCAAGTATTTTTTTTAATCCTTCCGATACCTGTTCATGCAATCTGGATTGAAGGAAGAGGTCTCCGCAAGTATATCCGGTGAGAGAAAGCTCCGGAAATAATATCAGCGAAGCACTCTCATTTTCTGCAGTTAGAGAAAGTTTTGTTATTTCTTCTGCATTGTATTTTACATTTGCTATCTTTATTTTTGGTACAGCCGATGCGACTTTGTAAAATCCAAACATACAGCCTCTGATTGTTCACTTTTTCATAACTTCACTATGTTTATAGAGAATAACCCTTAGTAAGATTTTTGCAATCTCTTACTCCATATTATCCTTAACTTGGTATTTTTAAAAAACTAATAATCCCATTACAACTTTGTAAGTATTAAAACTATAATTATATTTGAGTGTAAGTATAATTTGCGATTAAAATTTAAGGTTTGTTTTTTATGTGGAACTATACAGAAAAGGTAATGGATCATTTTCTTAATCCACGAAATGTGGGAGAGGTAGATAATCCAGATGGTGAAGCAACCGTGGGTAATATAAGATGTGGTGATGCGTTGAAGCTTGGATTTAAGCTTGATAACAATGGGAAAATAGCAGAAATAAAGTTCAAGACTTTTGGATGTGGAAGTGCAATAGCTTCATCTTCTGTTCTTACAGAGATGGTTAAAGGAAAAACACTTGAGGAAGCTGAAAAGATAACAAATAAAGATATCGTCAAGGCATTAGGAGGGCTGCCTGAAGAAAAAATTCACTGTTCCGTAATGGGTATGGAAGCGCTTCAGTCCGCCATAGCCAATTATCGTGGTACTGAGTACAAACATGAAGATGAGGACGAACATCATGGGCGTATAGTTTGTCACTGTTTTGGAGTCACAGATGCGAAGATAAGAAAAATAGCAAAAGAAAATGAGATAAAAACAGTTGAGGGAATAACAAATTATTGCAAGGCTGGAGGGGACTGCGGCAGGTGCAAAAATGATATATTAGAAATACTTCAAGGAGTATGGAAGCTTGAATCCCAAAAAGAAAAACAATCAGAAACGCCTGTGCTAACTTTTACTCAGAAAGTCATAAAAATTCAGGCAGTTATTGATTCAGACATAAGGCCGATGCTTGAACAGGATGGTGGCAGTATAGAATTTATAGATCTTCGCGGTGACACAGTCGTTGTTAGACTGAAAGGTCGTTGCTCAATGTGCCCAAGTTCGGGTATTACACTTAAAAATATAGTAGAAGAAAAACTCAGAGAATATGTATCTGCAGATCTCAAGATTAAAGAAATAAGAGGATGATATGAATCCCCAAGTTATTTATGTTGATAATAATGCGACTACGGCAATAGATCCTGAAGTTTTCGAAGCTATGAAACCGTTTCTTACTGAGTTTTATGGGAATCCGTCAAGTATTCACCATTTTGGAGGAAATGTTGCAGCTTACATAAAAAAGGGCAGGGAGCAGTTAGCTGAATTTTTGAGAGCAGAGCCTGAAGAAATTATTTTTACAAGTTGCGGGACGGAAAGTGACAATTCTGCTGTTTTAAGTACCCTTAATACTTACCCCACAAGAAAAAAAGTAGTTACTAGTAAAGTAGAACATCCTGCTATCCTCAATCTTGGAAAATATTTACGCGAAAAAGGATACATAGTATCGGAAATTCCGGTTGATAAGTTTGGAAAAATTGATATGACCGCGTTGGAGGAAATGGTTGATGCAGATACGGCGGTTGTTTCAATAATGTGGGCTAATAATGAAACAGGAAATATTTATCCTGTCGAAAAGATAGCCCAAATAACAAAAAGCAAGGGCGCTTTATTTCATACTGATGCTGTACAAGCTGTAGGTAAAATCCCGATAAATCTGAAAAATAGCGCAATCGATATGCTTTCATTATCGGGCCACAAGCTTCATGCGCCCAAGGGAGTTGGAGCGCTGTTTGTAAGAAAAGGGGTGGGATTTAAACCGTTTATGATTGGAGGTCATCAGGAATCGGGGAGAAGGGCAGGAACTGAAAATGTAGCAGGAATAGTTGCGCTCGGAAAGGCCTCTGAACTGGCCGGGAAATATATGAATTATGAAAATAAAGAAGTAAAAGAGCTCAGAGATTATCTGGAGTCTCGTATATTAAAAAGAATACCGAAAACTGTCATAAATGGGGACGTAGCAAACCGGGTGCCAAACACTACAAATATTGCGTTTGAGTTTATTGAGGGAGAATCAATCTTGCTATTACTGGACGAAGCGGGAATTGCTGCTTCAAGCGGAAGCGCTTGCACGACGGGAAGTCTTGAACCCTCTCACGTGCTTCGGGCAATGGATGTTCCATATACTTCGGCTCACGGCTCTATTAGATTTAGTCTTTCCAGATATAACACAAAAGCTGAAATGGACAGAATAATAGAAACACTCGTTCCCGCAATAAAGAAACTAAGAGAAATATCCCCCTACTGGCGGCCTTAGGTATTAATCGTTTAAAGTTTGATAAATAATAAGCATGACTTAAAAATCGCTGTATCCTTCTCTTCTATCCAAATCATTAGATTCAGTTTGGGTCTCAGGCTTATATACTCTTTCTCTCTTCCCATCCCGGCTTACCCATTCGCAAACCAATTTATCTGTGCGAGGAAAATATGCACAATGAAGGAACCATGTACCTGAAACGTCAAGTTGCCAAAACCCCCTAAAGTTTAAACTTGAATTACCATGCGTATGACCTACTATTATAGCTTTTATATTATACCCTCTTATAATGTTATAAAAATCATCCACATCCCTGGATTTCATAAAACCACCAGTCTCCCCAGTAACTGGAACATGAAAAAACAATATGATAGGTTGTCTCCTACTGATATTATTATTCGTCAGATAGGCTCGAAGCCACTCATTTGTGCCAGCAGCAGGCAACGTCGAGCCCAGAAACCCCCGATCACTTCTACGCAAACTCTCACCACGTGGGCCGTACCCTAAAGAGATAAACAAAAGATTTTCTGGGCCCCAATACGCATATCTAAACTTTTCACCATATGTACCTCCCTGCCACGGACCTGTATCGATGTCATAGCCTTTTTTCCAATCACCCTCATTAATATAATCAATTATTTTAGGATAGTCAGGCCACTTACGACCATCAAAGTCGTGATTGCCACAAGTGATAAGAAATAACACATTAAACATTTTCTCCTTTCCCGTTCTAGGATTGATGCCCAAGTTCTCGCACCAACGATCCTTAAAAAGCATCAAATTCCGCCATCCAAGCTTATTGTCATAATTTTCCTCATTCCCCCCCCAGTGAGATCCCCAGGCATAATAAACACTTTAGCGTTGTACTCAGCGATCCAACTCCTTATAGAATCCCGAAGATACGTCTTTTCTTGCATATCCGGATAATGATCAGTTTTGATGCAGCAGTGAACGTCAGACAACGCAAGAAAGTCGATCCTAGCCACGCCAGGCTCCACCTTGAACGGATCGGTTGGCACAGGTGACACCGGACCCGGACGCACCACCGGACTCGAATCAGGCCCGCGTCCGACACTAGGATACCGATACCGAAACGTTGACTTTGGTGTCGTGGCATCAAGAGGAGTAACTGAGAACCCACAAAATATAAATATAACAACGGGTAACCCAAGTTTCAGTAGGCGGTGTGGAGTAGTAAACCTAGTTGGCCTCCGACAACTCATGATGGGCATAGTACATACGTTTTGCACAAGCAGTTGGTAAGTATTAACAAAATAACGTTGACAAACCTCACTACCCGTTGAACCGAAGTTCACCGTCAATTGGCCACAAATCGTCCTTACTATAGCATTTCCCATAGATAGATTTTACCCAACGCAATCTGAATATACTTCGATGCACATTCAGAGATTGAGTATTTACCTCCTTCCATTAGTTTTTCTCTGCTTGTATCAGAGCTATTGTTTGAAAAATTTGAATTCGCTTAGTATTCCGTGCTTCGAATTTCTAGGATACACTCATTTAACCCTTTCTGACCAGTTTCGCTACAGCTTTTCTTTTCTTGTCAAGTAGTAATAAATATTATATTAAATCCTGCTCAAATAGTTGTCAACAACGATTAAAATAGGTAGTGTCTTATTTTGTGTGTCCATGATTAGCGATTCTCCAGGATAACTTCCAGGATTTCTTTCCCCTTCGAAAATTTTCGAAGGGGAAAGAAAAACGGCTAAAAACTTAGTTATCTCATTTTACAATTCCAATTCTATTAATCAAATCATCTAGTTTATCTTTTACAGAAAATAGA
>Ga0233425_10007123_pt1 | contig 15941 bp, 16 predicted proteins | sample Watercolumn_Towu_2_FD_181712 | JGI IMG/M metagenome (GOLD analysis project Ga0233425, IMG submission 181712) | Freshwater microbial communities from Lake Towuti, South Sulawesi, Indonesia - Watercolumn_Towuti2014_140_MG | ecosystem: Environmental > Aquatic > Freshwater > Lake | place...
CGCTTCCCCCGCCGGACAGACCCGATAAAGCAAACCAAAGGTGGGATGGTTGAGATAGCGCTCAGCACTCACTTGGGCTCACTCCTTGCTTAGTTCTCAATAGCTGCCAAAACGCATTCGCAGCGCTAATAGCATTATCAGAGCGGAAAGCCCTAACCCATCCAACCAGATCAAAGGGGAACGGGGTACCCGCAAGCTAACGGCAGGTCGCCACAATTGATCGCGGGCCATCAAGGCCTCAGCCCCCTGTTCCGCCCTTAATAAAACATTGGCAAGAAGCCTTTCTGCAACAGCTAAAACCAAACCCAGAATTTGTTTCCAACCCAACTCACGCCAATTCAAGGCACGGGTAGAAACACCGCGAATTAGGTTTTGTAGTTCCTCTTGCACCAATGGTATGAACCTAAGTGCAAGAAGTAACTGAAAGCTAAGTTTTTGCACGGGTACATCAAAGCGCTGCAGGGGTCGCAACAAGCTGCTTAAACCCCAAGCCAACTCCTCAGGCGCCGTACTAACCAGTAGAAGATTCGCGCTATGCATCACCGTAAATAGCAAGGTAGCACTGCTAACACCCAATTCAGCGGAACGCTTTGTTACTTTCAGTGGCCCCCACTGCAACACAAGCCAAGCTGGTGCTGGCGGGAGAGGATTTGCCATCGGTGGGCTCTGGGCAGGCAAAGGGCGTTCTTGGGCACTGGGCAAAAGGGCCGCCAAGATGCCAACAGCAAGGCATAGGGCAATCAAGGTGGGCAAACTGCGGCGCCATATCCTCCAGGCGATGCCACTGCAAAAACTAAATATCAGCAACAGCACCACAAGACCAATGCGCCAATAGGGCCCGGCCAAAATTGGGGTTAATAAAAAACCAAGGCTCCAAAGAAATTTCAAGCGAGCATCTAATCGGCGCAGCCAGCCTGAGCCGGCAACGTATTGCCCTATGGGTAATTGCCGTAGCCAGTCCATCAAGCCTCTAGCGAGCTGGGGCGATCCCGTTCCGCTTCTCTTTTTTGTTTACCTCGCCAAAACAGCCTCAGGGGAGAACCTTCAAAACCCAAACCTTCACGAATTTGCCGCTCAACATAGCGGCGATAGGTGTCGCCAAACAGCCTGGGATCATTAACGAACAAGGTGAAACTTGGGGGTCTTACGGCCACCTGGGTACCGTAGTAAACCTTGCCCTGCCGGCCCCCACGGGTTGTGGGTGGGCTGCGCCAACTGAGGGCTTCTTGTAAAACTTCATTCACAACAGATGTGCTCACTCGGCGACGATGTTGCTCCACCGCAAGGGCTGCTAGAGGAAAAATCCGCTCAACCCGCTGGCCGGTAAGGGCGGAAATAAATAGCATCGGCGCCCATTCCAAAAAATATAATTTTGATCTCAATTCCTTTTCCATCGCAGGCAGGGTGTGGCTGTCTTTGGAAATCAAATCCCACTTATTTACCGCCACCACGCAGGCGCGACCATCCTCCTCAATGCGTCCCGCCAGGCGTTGATCCTGTTCTGTTACGCCCTCTTCCGCATCGATCACCAGCACACACACATCGCTGCGATCAATCGCCTTAAAGCTGCGGTTAATCCCAAAAAATTCAGGGCCATAGGAAACGCTGCGACGGCGGCGAATGCCAGCGGTGTCAAGCAATTTCCAGGTTTTACCCTCCCGCTCAATCGTGGTGTCAATCGTGTCGCGGGTGGTACCCCTAATAGGACTCACAATTGCTCGATTTTCACCGCAAATGGAATTAAGAATGCTGCTCTTACCAACATTTGGCCTTCCAATAATCGCCATTTGAATGGGCTCTTCCAAACCCTCTTGCTCAGGGGTGGCAGGTAAAAAACCAACAACCTTATCGAGCAGTTCACCGGTGCCAGCACCATGAATTGCCGAAACGGGATAGGGCTCACCTAAACCCAGGGTCCAAAAATCTGCTGCCATCGCCAGGCCTTGATCGGGCGACTCACATTTATTAACCGCCAATAGAACAGGGCAGCTTTGTTGCCGCAGCCATTCAGCGATCTCTTCATCTGCTGCAGTGAGACCCTGCTGGCCATCAACGATCACAACCGCAACAGCAGCCTCTGCCATTGCCAGTTTTGCCTGTTCTCGAATTTCAGGCAAAAACTCGCTGTTGTCATTAAAAACTAAGCCGCCAGTATCCACCACCTTGAAGGTGCGATCCCCCCAAAAACCCTCCTGATAGGTGCGATCACGGGTTACACCGGGTTGATCGTGAACGATGGCATCACGGCTGCGGCAAAGCCGATTTACCAAGGTCGACTTACCCACGTTGGGACGCCCGATGATAGCCACCACCGGAAGAGCCACGGCTGTTGTCCTCTTAACTAATTATTTATTGACCCTACAGGCCCGACTTGTTGTTTACGCCAAGCCAGTAGCCAACTCACAGCCGTAGCGCGACGGGTTAAGCGTGGCACCAGCTGTTTTATTTGATAACCACCAAAACCTAACTCTTCTTTTAATAACTGTTTATGGGCAGATGGTATTGATCTTGTCAGCATCACGGTGGGGGGACGTTCGGCGATGAAATCCGGTGCGATCGGATAGGCCTCTTTCCATTCAAGTGGAGTTGCCGGACCGGCCTGCCAACTTGAATCTGCTGATGGCAAATAACCCAAACACTCCCAGATCAATTCACAAACATGGCGATCATCAATTTCCCCATCAAGAATCTGCCAAAGCAACTCATCATTCATGGCCATGGTGTTATGGGCCCTGTAGGGATTCAGTTATTTGAACACAGACCTTTGGCACTAGCCGATGCCGCCCGCTCTTGCAAGTGATCATCCGCAAACATCTTGGTTTGACCTATTCAGGATTTCCTGGCGCCCCCCCATCTACGACATGCCTTAATGAAGCAGATTTGGAGCAACTTGCAACTAATAAAATATGAATGCAATTATTTGGATTGCCCTTTTATGGCCGTTGATTTTGAGCCGCCGGAAGGAGGCTGATTGCCCAATCTGGAGGCGCAGGAGTTTGTTGATATTGATAACTTTACTAAGTCTGAATTATCTTTACTGGCGTTGTAGTGCGAGCCTTAATCTAAGCAATCCAGTCGCCACAAGCTTGAGCATTTTACTATTAGGAGCAGAATCCTGGTTATTAGTTAGTGGGTTGGTTCCGATTTTACTTTCATGGCGTTTTTATAGCGACGGCAAAGCCGCTGCTTATCGAACAGAAAAAGAATGGGAACAAACCAGTTGGCGACCTTGGGTAGATATATTAATACCAACTTATGGGGAACCACTACCAGTTTTAGATCGCTGTTTACTGGGCTGCTGCAGTCTTAATTACCCATACCGAAAGATTTGGGTTTTAGATGATTCAGGACGGCTGGAAGTTGAGGAATTAGCCCATAAATATGGTTGCTACTATAAACATAGAGCTGAACGCAGGAACGCAAAAGCAGGTAATCTAAATGCTGGTCTTCAACATGCTAATGGTGAATTAGTGGCTGTATTTGATGCGGATTTTATTCCCCAACAACACTTCCTTAATCGTTGCATTGGTTTATTACTTAACCCAAAAATTGCCATGGTGCAAACTCCACAAAGTTTTTTGAATGCCGATCCCATAATGCGCAATTTAGGCCTAGAAGACTGGCTACTGCCTGATGAAGAAAGCTTTTACCGTTGGATAGAACCTGTTCGCAATAGTTGGGATGCGGTTGTATGTGCCGGCACCTCTTTTGTGGTTCGGCGCAGTGCCCTAGATCAAGTTGGTGGTTTTATTGAAACTGCAATTTCAGAAGATTTTGTTACTGGTATTGCCATCGCTGCAAAAGGATGGCAATTGTATTACTTAGCAGAAAAGCTTAGCGCTGGTCTTGCTGCTGAAACCATGCAAGATTTTTTGCGACAAAGGCAACGCTGGGCTGCAGGCACAATTCAAGCTCTGCGTTTACCAGAAGGTCCCTTGAGAGTATCTGGTTTGAATTGGCAACAACGACTGGTTTTTTTTGAAGGAGCTTTGCATTGGTTTAACACAGTGCCAAGGCTGGTTTTACTTTTGATGCCATTAAGTATTGGTTTTTTTGGGGTGGTGCCAGTGCATTTCACCACAGATGCTCTACTTAATAAGCTTCTTCCCCTCTGGCTTTGTTTGCTCCTAAGTGTGGGATGGCTAAATCGGGGAAGTCGTCATGCCCTGCTTGCGGAGCTACCTGGCTGGGCCCTCGCGATTCCACTAGCCAGCACTGTATTGATGGGTATTTGCGGAAAAGTTATACCTTTTCGAATCACACCAAAACATCGAATCAATCAGAAAGGTGGCATTGCAACTCAATTAGCCATACCCCTATTTTCATTGCTTTTACTTAACGGCATCAACCTGTGGTCTATCATTATGGATATCAAAATGCAACAAATTGATCCAGGGCTTAGTTTGGGATTGCTATGGGCTAGCTTGAATTTACTTGGTATATTAGTGGCAATTAGGGCTAGCTGGGATAAACCATGTTCGGATCCAACACCTTGGCTAAAGCTTGAACTTAACGGTTGGCTAATCAACAAAGCCGGCGCAGAATTTAGAGTTAAGGTAATAGAAATTAGTGAAATTGGCGCAGTCTTGAAATATAATTCAGTTCCTCCAAATGAATTTAACTGTAAGCTTCTCCTAGATACCAGCAGCCTGGGCGGAATCCAATTACCAGCCTTAAAAATTAAGGAAAGTTCAACTTTACATAATTTAGGCGTGAAATGGGAAGATAATCAAATCGAAGAATTAAAGGCACTAAAACTTTGGCTGTTTGGCAGAGTTGGAGCCTGGCCTGAACGGCAAGCCCCTCCAGAATGGCAAGCATTTTTTGCCTTATTGGGCAGGTTGCTTTTGCTACCTAAGCAGATTTCTGGTTCCCGTTATCGCTGCGACAGCTAATAATATAGCTACCAATATGTTTGATGTAACATGCAAACGACGCATCCGGGTTGAATTTTGAATCTCGGGTTTTGCCGCCATCGAAAATAATAATAATCCAGCCAGTAAAACACCATTCCAATAATGGGATCCCCAAAAAGATGAAGCGAATGGATTATCACTTACTCGCCAAATTTCAGGTTCACTGCCCAAACCCAGCATTCCGGCCCAGCTGAGTAGGGCAAAAATTGCTCGCAAACTAGAATTTTTAACTATTGACAATGCCAAAACAGCTAAAAGCGTGCCGAAAGCAACAATTAATAGCAATGCCAGTCGCATTACACCACCATCAAAAGGTGTAGCAGGTTCAAACCATGTTTTTAAAAAAGAATGCATAAAAGCAATTAACACTAAAACCACAACTGAAATGGTGAGCCAACGCCCATGATCCGCATGTTCAATCGGAACTGCCGCTAACTGATAGGTTATCCCTAAGCGTCTTTCACGCACTAACAAGCCAAGCCGAATTGTTGCACCAACCACAGGATAAACAAACAAAATCACCAATACTGGATGAAGTAATGAAAACCAATTAATCGCAGTCATGGAAGCACCTCAGGCCAATTAAATCTGATTAATAACAATGAAAAATAAGGCCGCTCCTCTGGCGAAACTTGATCAGCACCCACGATCAATTGATCTGGCCAGCCCACCCGTTGAGCAAATAAGCAATTAGCCAAAAGTCCGCGGGTTTTAAGTAAAGGTTGCAACCAAAACCAGCGCTGACCAAGTTTAAGCAAAGCCAACACCGTGTTTGTTTGCATTGCTTGGTTGAGTAATTTCTCAACTTCCTCTGCCGTGTCTGGGGTGGGCTTAATCCATAACCCCTCCCGCTGCAAAGCTAAAGGCCAAGGCATACCCAAACCTGAGGCCGCCGCCGCCGCGGCAGACACAGCCGTTATGCCTGGAATCACAGCACTAGGGCAATCGGGATAACGATTTAAAAGATCTAGTAATACATAGGAGCAACTAGCAAATAATGAGGCATCTCCTTCACAAAGCAGCACCACCTGTTCTCCACTAGCAACAAGGGCTACTAACTGATCGGCAGCATTACGCCACGCCAATAATTTTGGTTCCGCTTCCGGCACCATTGGAAAAATAAGGGGCAACCGCCGTTGTGATGAGCTAAGCCAAGGGGTTGCAATACATGCGGCCATCCCCTCAGCGTTCTGCCTAGCAACGGGATAGGCCACAACCGTTGCTGCTTCGATCGCTCGCACAGCCGCCACAGTTAATAAATTTGGATCACCCGGCCCAACTCCCACCAGGGTTAATCCACAACGGCAGTTCAAAACCATTCACCGGCTGATCCCTTTCTAAGCTTTAGGGGTGGATGCCAAAACTAACCCCAACAATCAACCTTGAGCCAACTCACCATTTATCGCCACAACCCGGCTAACAACCTCGAAATACAACAAACCTTGAACAGTGGTGATTTTGCTGTGATCAGCAGCAACCTTACCCAACGGGGGATTGGGTTTGAGCGATGGCCTGCTAAGGCAAACCTGAGCGCGAATGCAGGCCAGGCGGAAATACTTGCCGCCTACGGCCCGGAAATCAACAGGGTTCAAGCAAACGGCCAATACCCAACCATTGATGCGATTCGCATGCAACCAACCCATCCAGATCGGATTAACTTACGTGAAAAATTTCTAGCTGAACATATCCACAAAGAAGACGAAGTACGTTTTTTTGTAGAAGGATGTGGCTTATTTTGCTTACACATAAACGATGAAGTATTACAGATTTTATGTGAACGCAACGATTGGATAAGCATACCCGCTGGCACTAAACATTGGTTTGATATGGGGGCCAATCCAAATTTCAGCGCGATCCGCTTTTTTAATAATCCTGATGGCTGGGTTGCAGAATTTACGGCCGACCCCATCGCCGACCGCTACCCAAGGCTGGCGGACTGAAGCCCACTCAATCGGTGAGCACTGGCAGCCCAGCCGGAGGGGCCACCAGGAGCTTCTTCAATTCGGGCTCGAGCTGTTGGCGAAAAGCCTGCCACTGGGGTGAGGCGATCACATCGCGGCTGATCGCCTCAGCCAGACGCTGGCTGGCCAACACATCGCTGGGGTAGTGCACACCGCAATATGTGCGTGCATAGCCCCCCTGGAGGCCCACCTGCAGCAGCCGCTCACGACGCTCAGGCAACAGATCTGCGAGTAAGAGCGCCGTTGAGGCGTACCAGGTGGCATGGCCACTGGGGAAGGACCAGGTGGATTCCAACGGCAGGCAGGGCTGGAACTCCTGGTGGGTCACATAGGGGCGGGGCCTAGCAACGGCATCCTTGAGCTGGTCCTTCACTTCATCGATGGCCTTGAGGAAGGTTGGCAAGCCCTTGAAAAGGGTGGGGGAAGCCTTGGAGAGATCGTTACCCACCGCCGCATCAAAGCTGCTCACATTGCGATATAGAAAGCGCCAGCTGTGCACCACCCCCTCGGGGTAGCGGCTGCGCTGGTTCCAGCGCAGGATCGCCAGATCGTCGGCCTCCTCCCTACTGCCTGGAGCTGGAGGCTTGCCGATTGCGGAGCGGTAGCGATCCGCCTGCAACACCAGCCCATCTGCAGGCGCCTGGGCGAAGGCGGCCAGGGGCATAGCGGCAAGCAAAGCAGCTGATATCACTACGCTTCTGATCATCAAACCGAGGTAGATGCCCGCAACATTGGATCACCAAGGTAAAAAGCTATACAAGGTTCTCACTTTCAAGGCAAATCCCAACGGAATGAATACGCACATCTTCTGGATTGCTCAGCACTCCGCACAACGCCTGCCGCTCCACCTCCGCCAACTGCTCAAGGCGCGGAATGATTACCTGCCTTGGCCAATAACGTTCACAGAGCAGCCAATAAAGCCCGAAATGCCTCGCTTCACTGGCGAGCAAGTCGCTGTAAAGCTGGCGCAGCTCGCTGTCTGGGCTGTGGGCCGCCAACAGCGCCATACGCTCATGGCTGCGGGCCTCAATCAGGCCGGCAACAAGGAAGCTATCGAGTTGGCGCAATGGTTCTTGGCGGCGTATGGCCGCGGCTAGACTGGTGCCATAGGTGGGTGCCGGCAGCGGCCTTAGGGCAATGCCTCGGTGCTGCAAAAGCTGCAAAACCCGATCGAAATGCTGCAATTCCTCCTGGGCCAGAGCACTGAGCGCCTCTGCCAAAGGTTCACTGGAGGGGTAGCGAAACATCAATTGCAACGCCGCGCCGGCAGCCTTGCGCTCGCAATGGGCATGGTCGATCAGTAGCTCAGCCGGTCTGGCGATCGCCTGCTCCAGCCAGTTGTTTGAACTGGCAGCAGCCAGCCATTTGATCGGGGCGGCAACCATCTAACCGTGACTGCGCAGGTGAGCCAGCATCCCCTCCAGGGCCAGGTAGTAGCTAGCTGGCCCAAAACCGCAGATCACCCCCACTGCCCGATCAGCCAGGTGGGATTGATGCCTAAATGGTTCGCGGGCGTGGGTGTTGCTCAGGTGCAGCTCCACATAGGGGAGAGCAACCGCCAACAGGGCATCGCGCAGGGCGATGGAGGTATGGGTGTAGGCACCGGCATTGATCAAGATGCCGTCTACCTCGCCCCTGGCCTGCTGGATGCGCTCTACCAGGGCTCCCTCATGGTTGCTCTGGAAACTGCTAACGCTTGCTCTCAGGCGTAGGGCTTGCTGTTCCAGCTCGGCATCAATTTCGGCCAGGGTGTCGCGGCCGTATAGCTCCGGTTCGCGGCTGCCCAACAGGTTGAGATTGGGTCCATGGATCACCAGAATTCGCATGGCGCAGCACCGGCTGAATCGATCGTAGAGGCCCCCAGCAGCGCAGACTTGAAACCGCACCCCGGCTGGTAAGTTCTTGAGGTGTGATTCGGGTCGGTGCCCGAGTGGTTAATGGGGGCGGACTGTAAATCCGCTGGCTCTGCCTACGTTGGTTCAAATCCAACCCGGCCCATCACACGCCCTTGTAGCTCAGCGGTAGAGCACTCCCTTGGTAAGGGAGAGGTCACGAGTTCAATTCTCGTCAAGGGCTTAATGGGGATCAAATACTCAATTTAATGATTTTGCGGGGCTGCGGGCCCCAAGATGTGTATTAAACGGACTGCTTGTTACGCAGGGAATCAACTAAGGCTAATAACAACAGCACCACACCTATTAATCCTGAAACCCATTCCGGCAGGTGCATGTGCCATTGCTTTAGCAAGATACCACTTAACATCAATAAACCCAATGCCCCAATTGCGTAATGGGCACCATGTTCTAGATAAATAAGACTATCTAGTGCTTTTTCTCGGCTTAACATCAAGGTAAGCGATCTTATAAATAAAGCACCAAGCCCCAACCCGGTAAGGATTAGGATTAAATTTGTTGTGATTGCAAATGCACCGATTGTTCCATCTAAACTAAAAGATGCATCAAGCAATTCTAAATAAAGCAAACTCGCAATACCCCCACCAGCCGCCAACTTTCCTGCCGCATCTTCCTCACTACCAAAAGCTTCCGCTATCGATGTACTTAATAATTGCAAAACTAAACCAATAACCCCTGCCACTAAAACCTCACCATGTAATCGAGAAGGTAAAAAGGCAACTAGTAAGAGTAGTAAAATTAATGCTAACGCCACCTCAAGTGCCTCGATCCTTCCAGCAGCACTTAAACGACGCTCTAGCGGTTTAAGCCAATGCAATGTTTTAGCTTCATTAAAGAAATAACGTAGAAATACCATTAACAAAAACATACCGCCAAAAGCTAAAATTCTTGGCTCAGCTAATTCCAATAATTCCTGATAATATTGAGGATGGTTTAAAGCTGCATCTAAAGCTTTAGCAACCCCCACGCCACCCGTTAAGCAAACCAAAGCAAGGGGGCCGATAAAGCGTACTCCAAACACAGGAATTACCAAACCCCAGGTAAGGAAAAACCGTTGTTGATTTGGAGTGAGTTGATCCAACACCCTTGCGTTTACAACCGCATTATCAAAAGAGAGTGAGATCTCCAGCAGCAGCAACACAAAAGTGATCCAGGCTGCCTCTAAACCGGCCATACCAAAAACCAACACCAAACCGAGGGCACAACAACCCAGGGGAAAAATTAAATACTTGAGATAACGTTGCATTAGAGGATTTGGGCTAGAAAGCGCTTGCTGCGTTCGTGTTGGGGAGAATTAAAAAATTGCTGGGGTGGAGCTATTTCAACAATTTCCCCTGCATCCATTAGAACAACCCTATCTGCCACCTCACGGGCAAAACCCACCTCATGGGTAACCACCACCATCGTCATACCATCCAACGCCAATTGACGCATTACATCCAATACCTCCCGCACCTTTTCAGGATCCAAAGAACTGGTTGGTTCATCAAACAACATCAACCGCGGCTCCATACATAGGGCCCTTGCGATTGCCACCCGTTGCTGCTGACCTCCACTCAATTGCCCGGGGAATTTATGGGCTTGCTCGCCAATTCCCACCCGTTCAAGCAAAACTAATGCCTGTTGTTCAACCTCCTCCCGTTTGCGCTTACGAACCCATTGGGGAGCCAAAAGCAAATTATCAAGCACCGATAGATGGGGAAAAAGATTGAATTGCTGAAACACCATGCCCACCTCCCGCCTCACTGCATCGATGTTGCGTAGATCGTTATTGAGTTCCATCCCATCCACCACCACACTCCCCTCTTGATAATCCTCTAGGGCATTAAAAGTGCGTAAAAAAGTGCTTTTACCAGAACCGGATGGTCCCATGATTACCACTTTTTCACCGCGATGCACCTCTAAATCCAAACCCCGCAGCGCATGAAAACCATTGGGGTACCACTTCTGTACCCCTTTGGCATCAATCATTAGTTGGGTTGAAAGTTGCATTGCTGAATGATTAGTTGAGATTGGAAGCAAGCCGTTTTTCCAGCGCGCGGCTGCCTAAAGACAAAGCCGCACAGGAACACCAGTAGAGCACTGCCAGCAGCAAATAAACCTCCGCATAACGCCCTAACCAATCTGGATTTGAAAGCACACTGCGGGCAATGCCCAACAGATCAAACAGACCAATAATTGAAAGCAGGGTGGTGTCTTGCAATAAGGAAATACATTGCCCTCCCATTGCTGGCAGCGCCACCTTTAATGCCTGGGGCAGCAAAACCAGGGTGGTGGTTTGAACATTGGATAAACCGAGGGATCTAGCTGCTTCTAATTGACCAGTGGGGATGGCATTTAATCCACCTCGAATTGCTTCAGCCAAATATGCAGCAGCGAATACGGTTAATACCCCCGTGGCACGCCACACCCGATCTGGCGCCAGACCATTAGGGGCAAGAAAACCAACTAGGTTCTGGCCAAGAAATAACAAAGTTATCAATGGCGCTCCTCTGATTAATTCGATAATCGCCACGCTGAGCCAGCGAAATAACAGCAAGCTGCTGCGGCGCCCAAGGGCCAAAAACACAGCTAAAGGAAATGCAAATAGAAGGGTGAGGCTTGAGATTGTGAGGGTAAAAAGTAAACCTCCCCAATCGCTAGGGCGCACCCCTGGCAAACCTAAGCCTCCAGCAATTAGCCACAAGCCAAATAAATAGGCCACACCCCAAATCAAAGCCCACCACTTAGCAAAACGCTCACTCCAAGAATTTGCACTGCAGTAACGTAAAAGCAGTAATAACAAAACTAGGGATATTAAACGAAATTGGTTAATAACGCCAAAGGCGAGTAATTGAGGCCCAATCAATGCCAATAAAACCAGCAAAATGGCTGCTAGGCGATCGTTAAATGGCCAGCTACCAACACCTCGAAGTCTTCCCCAACCAACCCCTGCCAAACTGGTGAGCATCCCCAACAAAAACCAAAGCCTCCACTCCTGCGCTTCTGGATAACGACCGATGGTTAACGCCGCCGCATTAGCGCGTAAAACCATCCATTGAGCAGAATTAAAAGCCCAATTCAAAATCCCCCAGCCCGCCCATAAAAACATAAGCAGTAAAACAATTGTGATCGCGCTATTGGCGGGGCTACCAAATAACTGTTGGCGAAAAGTTAAGGGCGGTCTTTTCATCTTTCTTTCAACCTCACCAAACGATCCATACCATTCATCAGAACTGAAATTAATAAATTAAGCAATAAATAAACCAGCAGCAATAAAAGAAAAACCTCAATGCCACGGCCGGTTTGATTCAAGGTGGTTTCTGCTACTGCATAAAGATCTGGATAGCCAATTGCCACAGCCAAAGACGAATTTTTCGCAAGTGAAATATATTGGCTATTCAATCCGGGCACAATCACCCGCAAGGCTTGCGGTAACACCACAAACCGCAAAATTTGCAAGGGGCGCAAACCCAAAGAGGAAGCTGCTTCCCATTGTCCCTTTGGTACAGATGCAATCCCACCTCGCACAACCTCGGCAATAAATGCAGCGGAATATATAACCAAACCAGTTAGTAAAGCAGCTAGCTCCAAAGAAAGCCTTAGCCCACCAATTAATTCGCCATTAATAAGCCTGGCCCCAAAAAGATAAACACCACTTTTAGCCAATTGAATTCCAGGCAAATGGATCGCCTGCTTTGCAGGTGGCAATGTTAAAAAAACTGCAAAATACCAAAAAACTAATTGCAATAGCAGTGGAATATTGCGCACAACTTCCACATAACATCTCGTTAATGCTCTTAAAAGCGGATTGCCGCTAAAACTGGCGGCACCAACTGCCACACCCAATCCAGTGGCAAGCACTAACCCAGATAACACCACCCTTAATGTATTAACAAGGCCCGCCAATAAGGCCCTGCCATAGCTATCGCTAGCCTGATATGGCAGCAGGGTTTCAGCAATATCAAAACCAGCAGGTTGGTTCAACCAAGCAAGGGTTAGCCGTAAACCAGCACGGGTGAGATTATGTTCTAAATTGCCAAGCAAAAGGGCAATTACAAGTAGTAAAACAATTCCGAAGCCAGCTTGAATAAGCCAATTCAACTTGCGGTTATCCCGCCACCAAGGCACTCGAATCAATTGGGAGGACACAGCTCTATCAGCGGAATGGAGGTGAATAAATCAAACCACCTTCTTTATATGAACGATTCAAACCCCGTTCTAATTTTAAGCGTGAACCTTGACCCACATTACGCTCATAAATTTCTCCATAATTACCAACACTACCAATAATCCTTGGTACAAAATCAGCAGCGAGGCCCAGCTGGCTACCTAGATCACCTTCCACCCCAAGAAAACGGCGCAGATCAGCTTGGTTTTGATTTTCTTTAGCAAAGGCCAATTTTTGTTTTAGATTCGCTGAATTAATGCCAGATTCCTCAGCCTGCATCGTAGCAAAAACCACCCATCGCAAGGCATCACTCAGGCCAGAATCATTATTAACCGTTACGGGCCCCAACGGTTCTTTACTAAGCACATCCATTAAAATCACATGGGCCGTCGGGTCAGGGAAACTGGTTTTTTTGGCGGCTAATTGTGATCTATCGCTTGTAACTGCTGCGCAGCGACCTTGCAAATATGCGCCGTAAGTTTGATCCCCAGTTTGGTATTTAACCGGTGTATATGGAATTTTTAGTTCACGAAAACGATCCGCTAAATTCAACTCTGTTGTGGTGCCATTTTCCACACAAATTGTTTTACCAGCTAAATCTTTTAAGCTTGAAATGCCGCTTGCAGCTGGCACCATCACCCCCTGGCCATCAAAAAAAATCGTGGGGGCAAATTCAAGCCCATTCCCCCCTTTTGCATCCCGGCTTAAGGTGCGTGTAGTGTTTCGAGATAAAACATCAACCTCCCCACTAGCGAGGGCGGTGAAGCGTTCGCTTGAAGTTAGCTCGCGATACTCAACTTTATTTGGATCATTAAATAAAGCAGCCGCTAAAGCTCTGCACACATCAACATCAATCCCAACATATTTACCAGCATTATTTTGATAACTAAATCCTGGCAATTTGCCATCCACGCCGCAGGTGAGGCTGCCCCGCGCTTTGATTGCATCCAGACGTCCACCACCAGCGGTTTCCGTGCCACCGCTGCAACCAGCTAGAAGCATGGCCATACCGGTTAGCAGGATTGCAATTGGAGATTTGAGATTACGGTTCACGGTGAATTGAAAAGTCCCATGAACGTTAAGCGCATCCCTTCCCCATGACTGTTCATGCAATAGACATCGAACCTATGCGGCGGCTGGTTAAGCAAGGCCAAACCAGCCCAAAAGCTTGGCGCCTTGCACAACTACAGCGATTGGGGAAGTTGCTTACTGCCATAGAAAAACCCTTACTAAGAGCCCTTGATGCGGATTTAGGCAAACCGGAACTGGAGGCATATCTGGAAATTGCAGGGGTAAATGCAGAGCTAAAACTTGCCCAAAACAATTTGCAGTTTTGGATGGCTCCAAAACCGGTGGAACTGCCTTTTGTGCATCAACCGGCTAGGGCTTGGGTGCAGGCGGAACCATTGGGTTGTGTGTTGGTAATCGGGCCTTGGAATTACCCGTTCATGTTGATGTTGAAGCCCTTAGTTACAGCTTTAGCCGCTGGTAACACGGCAATTCTTAAACCATCGGAGCAAACCCCCAGGGTGGGGGAGTTGCTTTCAAAGATGGTGATTGACCATTTCCACAGCGATGTGGTGCAAGTGGTTCTTGGCGGCATAAGCACTGCCCAATCCTTATTGCAACTACCTTTTGACCACATTTTTTTCACCGGAGGGCCCCAGGCTGGTCGCAAGGTGTTAGCGGCCGCGGCAGATCAATTAATCCCGGTAACCCTTGAACTTGGTGGCAAAAGCCCTTGCATCGTGTTGAGTGACGCCGATCTTGATGTAACGGCGCGGCGCATCACCTGGGGGAAATTTCTAAATGCTGGTCAAACCTGTGTGGCCCCCGACTACCTTCTGGTGGTTCCTGAGCTGCGTAAACCACTGGAGTTAGCACTTAAGAGCACCATAAAAAAGTTTTTCGGAACAAATCCCCAGCACTCGCCTTGCTTTGGCAGGTTGGTTAACGAACGCCAATTCGATCGCCTTGAAGCCCTGCTCGAGGGGACTCAAGTGCTTTGTGGTGGTGATCGAGATCGAGAAAACCTTTACCTGGCGCCAACCCTGGTAGCTGTTGAGCAAAACCACCCATTGATGCAGGAGGAGATCTTTGGCCCGGTGCTTGCAATTTTGGAAGTTGCCGATCTGGCAACTGCTCTCGCCATGGTGAATGCCAGGCCCCAACCCCTTGCCATTTATTTATTCAGCAATGATTCCAAGGCTCAAACGCAATTACTCAGCCAAAGCCAATCCGGCACAGTGATTTTTAATGATGTGGTTTTGCAGGCATCAATCGCCACCCTCCCATTTGGTGGCGTGGGGGCAAGCGGCATGGGCCGGGGCCACGGCAGGCAGGGTTTTGAAACATTTTCCAACCAAAGATCAATCTTGAAACGACGATTTGGGTTCGATCTACCTTTTCGCTATCCCCCATATGGCAATCGATTGCGTTGGTTGCGTTTTTTTCTGGATTAAGCATCTACCGAGGGGACTGGCGCTTCTCGCCAGGGTCATTAAGGTGCGGTCACTGTTCTTTGTTACAAGCCATGCGCTCCCCCCTGTTGGCCCTGCTGTTGCTGGTCACTGCATTGCCTCTGCAGGCTGAGGAGTCGGTCCATGTGGTGCAGCCAAAACAAACCCTCTCCTCCATTGCCCGTCTTTATGGGATTTCAATGGCCAGCCTCGTGAGCCTGAATGAAATCGAAGACCCAAACAAAGTAAAAATTGGCACCTCTTTAAAATTGCCCGCAGGTGTTAAGCAAGTGAAGCCAATTGCATCAGCAACTGCTCCTGCGACTGCTCCAGCAACTGCACCATTGGTTCTGTCAAAAAAATCAGCAACTCCCGATTGGCGTCATTACGGCCCTCTCCAGGTGGATTGGAGCAATTGGCGCAGCATGGCCGGCAGCCTCGTGGCGCCGAGTATTAATAAAGAGGGTCAACCTCTTTATGTGGCAGTAAATTGCGGTGCCAAAAAACTCAACGTAACCGGACCTGCAGGAGCCTGGAAGGCC
>Ga0233425_10007124_pt1 | contig 15938 bp, 13 predicted proteins | sample Watercolumn_Towu_2_FD_181712 | JGI IMG/M metagenome (GOLD analysis project Ga0233425, IMG submission 181712) | Freshwater microbial communities from Lake Towuti, South Sulawesi, Indonesia - Watercolumn_Towuti2014_140_MG | ecosystem: Environmental > Aquatic > Freshwater > Lake | place...
TGGCGAAGGTCAGCCGGCGGAGCAGCTCGAGGTCAGTGGGGTTGTTCGACTGGGCGAGGTGCCAGACGATCGCCATCATGGCCTCGGTGCCGGCCACCTCGCTTCCGTGCTGGCGGGCGATGATGAGGAACCGGGCCGTCTGCCCGAAAGTAGTCTGCGGGTGGTGCACGGCGACAAGGGGGATCGTGCGTCCCTCGACACTCCGGCCGATGGCGCCGACCCAGACGCGGTCGTTCCGGTCCAGCTGCGTCAGCGTCGCCATGAGCTGGTCGTAGGTATACGGCGTGTCGCCGCAGCGGGCGAGGACCTGATCGATCACACTCCCCTGGGCCGGCACATAGACAGCCGGGAGCGCCAGGAGAGCCACCAAGGCGTAGCGGCACAGGTTGCGGGGTGTGGTCAAGGCTGTTCGTCCCCTTTGGGTGCGATGCGGGAGTATGTGTTGAACAGCGCGCCCCATTCCGTCTGCATGATCTCGTCCACGCGGCGGCGGCCGACGCACGGGAACCAGTACCCGTCATGGTAGAGCCGTGAGGCCAGGTACGACCACGGGACGATGGGCGTCCGCAAGAGAAGGTGCTCGAGCGGCTTCAGCCAGCCGTGGTAGATCGCCTTCTGGTTGCGGCTGGCGAACGTGTCGCCGACGGTGAAGCCGAAGTTCACGTCGCGAACGTCCTCGCCCACGACCTCGATCTCGCTTGGGTTTCCGACGCCCAGACCCCGCTCATGGGCCAGCCGGATGTAGTCGAGCCTCATCGGGTCAAAGCCCATCATCTTCGCGGCGGTGGCGTCGATGGCAACCTGGTCCGCGCTGGCTAGTAGGTAGTTCTTCACCACCGGAACCATGGCCCGAGGGCCGGGACCGTTCCCCGCGATCGTGCCGTCCATCACGGCGAACAGGCCGGGATGGATCTCCTGCTGAATTGCCAGGAGATCGACGAGGGTCTCGTGGATGCGGGAGTGGGTCCAGTGTCGGTTGTCATTCAGCAGTCCGCCGAAGGCGTTCTTCATCGCCCCGGTGGTGGTGGTGAAGACATGGGTCTTCATCGTTGGGAGGTGCAGCGCATTGCGGCCCAGCATCAGCTTGGGGATCTGAACGCCCTGCGGGAAGATGTCCGGCAGCGCGGTCAACTCGCAGTGCGGGTGGTATGTGATCCACTCCTGGCCCGGCTCGTAGAGGTACACGAACTCGAGCCCGTGCCGCTCCATCACCACATCAAGCCGGTTGCGGACCGCCCCGACCTTGGGGTCGACCACCACCGTGCGGTTCTGGGCCGGTATGAGGGTCTCCGGGGCGCGACCATCCTCCAGGAGCTTCTTGGTGACGCCTTCGAGCTGCCAGGGGGTCGTCGAACAGGCGGGGTAGTAGTGGTGCCACGAGATGTTGATCTTGAGGATCGTGTCGTGCTCGGCGGGCAGGGCTTCGCGGAACCCTGCCAGCTCCATCAGCCGGCCGATGTCCTCCGCCACGGTCTCGGCCGAGGTCTTCAGAACGGCGACCTTGCCCCGGAGCGCCTCGAGAGGGTCGACCCTCGGCTGTGTCTGCGGCTGCTGAGTCATCTGCGATGGTTCCTCCAGCCCCTCTCACTGGTAACGCTCAGCCGGGCGGAACGTCCCCCGCGGACGGCGGCGGCGACGCAACGCCCTGGCCGGCCACAGGGGCCCCGCCAAGCAGTGGACCTGACGGGCGACCTCGACAGCAGCGCGCGCATCGCTTGGAGTGGGGTCGACGGCCTCATCGTAGCGAACGGTGACCGCATACGTGGTCAGGTCCTCAATGGCGGCCGCGAACTCCCTCACCGCGGGCCGGTGTGGCGTCACGACCTGCAGCAACTCCACGAGGTCGTGGGTCCATGGGTAGCAAACGTCGTGGACCGCCAGCAAGGCCTTCAGGCTCTTCTCCACGGCCTGTTGCGCGTGGAAGCAGACCGTGTCGAACGCAGCGCCTGTGGGGAGCGTTGCGTCGGCCGCAACCAGGTCGTTGGCGGCCTTGCGCAGCAACACCGCGCGTGGTCAAGCGGGCCGCTCATACAGCACCTCCCCCTCGCGGAGGGCCGTCGTAACGAAATGGGAGCGGACCGAGCGCCACTCGTCGATCTCTCGGGGCGTCCACCACAGGACGTCCTTCGGGATCCGTAGGCCGGCGAGGGCGCGGTACAAAGGCAGCGCGCGGCGCAGCCGTGATTGCTCGCACGGCGCCACCACCAGCAGGTCGTAGTCGCTGTGGGGTCCCGCGTCCCCGCGGGCGCGGCTGCCAAAGAGCACGATGCGATCCGGGTCGACGGTCGCCACGATGCGACGCACGATCTCTTGCCGGATGGCCGCTTCCTTCGCGTCCACGGTGCTCACCGCAATCGGGTCGGGTTCTGCTCGATTATAGGTGGGGCGGTGAGCCGGGTCAAGGAGGTGGCGGAGGGAAACGCATCTGGGGAGCGAACACCTCGGCCGACTGCGGCCGAACCGGGAGGTGCTGACTCCGTGCCAACCACCGTGTCTACCGAGGTACTCAGCGTCGGGGTGGTGGGGGTCGGGATCCAGGGCGAGGGGCATGTGAAGTGCTACCAAGCGATCCCGAACGCGCGGGTAGTGGCGGTGTGTGACGCGAACGCCGAGCGCGCGAGCGCGGTCGCTGCGCGGTACGGGGCCGAGGCCGTCTGCGCGAGTTACGAGGAGTTGTTCGCCCGGGCGGACATCGACGCCGTCTCGATCGCGCTTCCGGATCACCTGCATCGCGAGGCATCGGAGCAGGCGTTCGCGGCCGGGAAGCATGTGCTCCTCGAGAAGCCGATGGCGACGACCGTCGAGGACGCCGAGGCCATCCTGGCGGCGCAGAGGGCGTCCGGGCGGAAGCTAATGGTGAACTGGAGCAACCGTTGGATGCTCGCGTTCAGCCAGACGAAGGGGGCGCTGGACGCGGGCTCGCTGGGCGATCCGCTGTACTGCTACGCGCGGCTGAACAACACGCTGTACGTGCCCACCCAGATGCTCTCCTGGTCGGCAAGCACGCAGCTCCCCTTCTGGCTCATCTGCCATCGGTTGGACATCGCCCGCTGGTACTTCGGCAGCGAAGCCACGCGCGTCACGGCGGTGCGCCGGTATGGCGTGCTGCGGGGCATGGGCATCGACACTCCGGACTTCTATCAAGCGACCATCGAGTTCGCGAACGGCTGTGTGGGCAACTTCGAGAGCTGTTGGATCCTCCCGGAGACGCTGCCCTCCATCGTGGACTCGAAGTTCCAGTTGATCTGCACCAAGGGCTACGTCAACATCGACCCGTTGCAGCCGGCACATGTGCGAGCGAGCGACACGAAGTATGAGCAGCCCGGGTACCTCGCCGGAGACGTGATGGGCGAGCCCACGGGGTTCGTGCGCGAGGCGATCCAGCACTTCGTCAACTGTGTGCTCCAGGACCGTCAGCCGCTCATCACCGGGGAGGACGGCCTCGCCATCACGCGCACGCTCTGCGCGATTGTGCAGGCCGCGGAAAGCGGAGAAGCCGTCGCACTCCACTGGCAGCCGGAGAAGCCGAAGTGATGCTCACCACGAACATCTCTCTACCACTGGACGAGATCGCCGCCATCTGCCGGCGGTTCCCGGTGCGCCGGCTGTCGGTTTTTGGGTCGGCACTTCGGGACGACTTCACCCCTGGGAGCGACATCGACATGCTGGTGGAGTTCGAGCCGGATGCCGGTGTGAGCTACTTCGAACTGGTGGACATGGAGCTGGCCCTGACAGGCCTCCTCGGCCGGAAGGTGGACCTGAACACCGCCGAGTGCCTCAGCCGCTACTTCCGCGACGAGGTCCTCTCGGAGGCGGATGACATATATGTCAAGGCGTGATCCAACGCTGCGAATGCGGCACATGCTGCGGTACGCCCATGCGGCGCAGAAGGCCGCTACCGGGCGTCGCCGTGAGGACCTCGAGACCGACGAGGAACTGGCCTTCGTCCTCATCCACACCGTCGGGATGATCGGCGAGGCAGCCTCTCACGTGCCTTCGGAGGTCAGAGCCCAATATCCGGCGGTACCGTGGCCGGCCGTCGTGGGCACCCGCCACCGCCTCATTCACGGGTACGATGAGGTGGACCTCAGCCTTCTCTGGGAGATCGTCGTTCGGCACGTTCCTCCCCTCATTGCCGAGCTCGAACGCATCCTCGACCTCGAAGGGCACGCATGAAACAGGAACTCGTCGCGCTGCTAGATCGCGTCCTGACGACCCACTCACCCTCCGGTTGTGAGGGGGAGATGGAGGCGCTCTGCCTCAGGGAGCTGGAGGCGGTCTGCTCGCGGGTGTGGCAGGACGAGGCGGGGAACGTGATCGGGCTCATCGAGGGCTCCGGCGACGGGCCGGCCGTCCGGCTGATGGCGCACAAGGATGAGATTGCGGCCCTGGTTGCGCGCATCGAGGACGACGGCAAACTGCGGCTGGAGCCCCTGGGCGGGTCGCTGCCGTGGGTATACGGCGAGGGACCGCTCGACGTGCTGGGTGACGAGATCGTCACCGGCATCCTGGGCATCGGCAGCAAGCACGTCAGTGCGCTGTCGGCCGACGTCCATGCGGCCAAGACCAGCCAGCCGCTTTCGTGGGACAAGGTGCGCCTCGACTGCAAGCTGACGCCGTCGGAGCTGGCGAAGAAGGGCATTACCGTCGGGACGCGGGTGTGCCTCAGCCGCGCGCGGAAGGCGCCGACGCAGTTGGGCGACTACGTGGCGGGGTACGCGCTCGACGACAAGGCGGCGGTCGCGGTGCTGATCCTCGCGGCGCGGTTGCTTGAGCAAGCGGGCAAGCGCCCCCAGCAGGACACGTACCTGTGCATGACCTCGGCGGAGGAGCCCGGGTGTGTGGGCGGCATCTACGCCGCGCGGAGCCTACCCGGCGACACCGTGATCGCGGTCGATGTGGCTCCGGTGGCCCCGGAGTACCCCATTGAGGCCGGGCCGCGCCCAGTGGTCTTCTACATGGACGCGATCTTCATCTATGATAAGGGGTTGTCGGACTCGCTCTGCGAGATGAGTTCGAGGCTCGGCCACGACCCGCAGCGCATGGTGGTTCGGGGGTACGGGAGCGACGCGAGCGCCGCCGCCAAGCACGGGCTGGCGGGCAAGTCGGCACTCATCGGCTTCGCGACGGAGAACACGCACGGGTGCGAGATCGCGCATTTGGACGGGCTGGTGAACTGCGCGGAGCTCGTGGCGAGTTATGTCGCTGGAACGACGATCAGGACGAAGCGCCCGTCGGCGAAGAAGGGAGCGAAGAAGCGTGACTGACCAACTGGGAGCCGCCGTCATTGGCCTCGGTGTGATGGGCGAGCGGCACGCGGCGATCTGGCAGGAACTGCCGACCACGCGGCTGGTGTCGGTCTTCGACATCGTCCCGGACCGAGCGCAGGCGATCTCCGGGGCGTTGGGTTGCGACGCGGCGGCGTCGATTGCGGCGGCGGTGAACCGCCCGGACGTGGACCTCGTCAGCGTCTGCACCGACGACGGGCGCCATGTCGAGCCCTGTCTGGCGGCAGCCGCGGCGGGCAAGCACATCCTGCTCGAGAAGCCGCTGGCGACGAGCCTGGAGGACTGCGACGCGATCATGGCCGCGTGTGCGTCGGCAGGTGTGAAGCTGATGGTGGGGCACGTGGTGCGCTTTGACCCGCGGTACGCGGTCGCGCGCCAGGCCATCGCCGAGGGTGCGGTCGGGGACATCGTGCAGGTCTACGGTCGGCGGAACAACATCGTCGACTCAGGCCGTCGGATCGCTCCGCGCACCTCGGTGGCGTTCTTCCTGGGCGTCCACGACCTGGACCTGATGCGCTGGTTCGTGGGAGCGGAGGCGGTGAAGGTCCATGCCGAGTCGGCCTGCAAGGTCCTGGCCGAGGTCGCCGCCGAGGACTCGATCATGGCGCTCCTGAAGTACGAGAGCGGCGCGGTCGGCTGCCTGGAGACCTGTTGGGTCATGCCCAAGGGCATTCCCTGCACGCTCGACGCACGGCTCGAGGTGATCGGCACCGAGGGCATGGTGCGCGTCACGGTGGGCGACGAGGGCTGCACCGTCATCAGCCCGGATCGCGCGACCCGCCCGGACATCCTCTACGGGCCGCAGTTCCGCGGTCAGCAGTCCGGCGCTCTGCGCACGCAGCTCGAGCACTTTGCCGATTGCGTCGGCTTGGACCGCGAGCCGGTGATCTCGCCCCAGGACGCCCGCGCCGCGGTTGAGTTGGCCGTCGCGATCCACGACTCCCTGCGCTCCGGCGCGCCGGTGTACCTTTGAGATGGAGGGCGTCCCGTGCCCGAGCCCCTGAAGCTCGACCTCTCCGAGAAGCTCTACGCGAAGGCGGTGGAGCTGATCCCCGGCGGGTCGCAGACGATGTCGAAGCGGCCCCAGGGGTATGCGCCGGGCGCGTTCCCGATCTACGTCGAGCGGGCGAAGGGCTGTCGGGTGTGGGATGTCGACGGGAATGAGTACATCGACTACCTGATGGCGCTCGGGCCGATTGTGCTGGGGTACTGCTACCCAGCGGTGGACCGAGCGATCAGTGAGCAGCTGAAGAAGGGCATCATCTACGGCCTGCTGCACCCGCTGGAGGTGAAGGCGGCGCAGTTGGTCCACGAGACCGTTCCGTGCGCCGAGATGGTGCGGTTCCTGAAGGGCGGCGCGGAGGTCACGACGGCGGCGGCGCGGATTGCACGGGCGTACACGGGCCGCGAGCTGATCCTGAACTGCGGCTACCGCGGTTGGGCGGACCAGTGGACCGCGCAGATGACGACCCCCAGCGCGCGCGGTGTGCCGGAGTGCCTGCGCGGCACGATCCGCAGCTTCCCCTACAACGACCTCGCCGCACTGGAGACCATCCTGCAGGAGGTTGCCGGGCAGGTCGCCCTCGTGTTCCTCGACCCGGTGAGCGCGACGGAGCCGGATCCCGGCTACTTGGCCGGCGTGCGAGAGCTGTGCGACCGGTACGGTGTGCTGTTGGCCTTCGATGAGATCGTGACCGGCTTCCGCCTGGCGCCCGGCGGCGCGCAGGAGCACTATGGCGTGGTGCCCGACCTCGCCTGCTTCGCGAAGGGTGTCGCGAACGGGATGCCCCTGGGGGTCGTGTGCGGCAAGCGCGAGGTCATGCGGGCCGCTGCCGAGCTGCTGATCAGCGTGACGTACGGGGGCGAGTGCCTGAGCCTCGCGGCGGTCTGCGCGTGCCTGGAGGAGTACCGGAACGGCCGCGTGCACCCGCACCTCTGGCGGCAGGGCGGCAAACTGGTACAGGGCTTCGTGGAGTCGGGGAAGCGCCACGGCGTGCCCTTCGACTGCACCGGTATCGCGCCGATGGCCTGCCCCCAGTTCACCTACCCCGACGCGGAGTTAAACGGCGACGCGTGGTCGTACTTCTTGCAGGAGACCGCCAAGCGCGGCGTGCTGATCCGCCGCGGCGGCCTGCTCTTCGTCACCTTCAGCCACCACGACGAGGACATCGAGCAGACGCTGGAAGCGGTGGACGAGGCCCTCGCGCTCCTCGCCGACGCGGTCCGCACGGGCGCCCTGAAGGAGCGGCTCGCGGTGAAGCCCATCGAGGAGAGCTTCCGGCGGTTCTGAGGTGGATCAGTCGGTCGATTCGAGCTGCTCCTCCTCGGGGGACGCCTTCGGCCGGAGAACGAGGTACAGCAGGACGATCCCCCGACCAGCGGCACCTCGAAGTGTCCGGGCGGCTCATTGGTGCGGCGCTTGAGAACGATGAGCGCGCCGTTGATCACGACGAACACGCTCATCAGCAGCACGCTGGTTGCCTTGGCCAGTGACTTGATGTCCCCGACGAAGGCCAAGACGCACACGAGGCCCATCAGAGTGAGGATGGCCAGGTGCGGCGTGTGCCGACTCGGATGGATGACCCCCAGGTAGCGAGGCAGCAGCCCCTGCCGCGCCATCCCGTAGGCCAAACGCGAGCCCATGATGTAGTTCAGCAGGGCGGTGTTGGTGATCGCGAAGAGCGCGATGGCCGAGAAGATCACCGGCGGGAAGGCGGGCGCCGCGCGACGGACCACCTCAACCAGCGGCTCCTTCGACGCCGCCAGCTCCGCGTGCGGCACCACGGACACCGCCGATAGGCTGACCGCCATGTACAGCACGGTTACGCACGCCATCGCGATCACGACGGCGCGCGGGAACGTCCGGCGCGGGTCCTTCACCTCCTCCACCACGTGGATCATGTCCTCGAAGCCGATGAAGGAGTAGAACGTCAGCACTGCCCCCTGCAAGACGAGTGGCAGACCCAGCGGCACCGGGCCCTCGGCGCCGGCCGGGGTCTCGAAGTAGTCCACGCTGCCCCAGTACCGGAGCCCCACCACGATCACGATGAGGAGCCCGGAGACCTCCACGGTCGTGCAGAGGAGGTTCAGCCACGAGGACTCCTTGATCCCCCAGAAGTTCACCAGCGACAGGATGCCGATGAACCCGACGATGAGGACGGGAATCGGCAGGACCCCCACAAGGGCTGAGGCGTACTCCGAGAAGGCGCGGGACTGGGTCGCCATCGAGGTCAGCCCCGAGGCCATCACAGCAAGGCCCACCACGTAGGAGAGGAACCGCCAGTTGAACGCGCGCTGAGTGACATACGCCGCGCCGGCTGCGCGGGGGTACCGTGAGCCGAGGGACGCGTACGACAGGGCGGTCAGCAGCGCCGCCACCATGCTCACCCCGAAGGCGAGCCACGCCGCATTCCCCACCGTGCCCGCGACCTTGCCCGTGAGCGCGTAGATCCCCGACCCGAGCATGTCGCCGATGCCGTAGAGCACCAGCGACGCCAGCCCCAGTGCTGGGAGCAGGCTCGGGGCCGCCTTGTCGTTGGCGTCAGCCATGTTCTTTCGTGGAACCCTCCGGTGGCCGCCGGCGGAGGCAGGCGTCGCGCGCGTTCCGACGGCAGGGCCTCCGCGCCCTGCTCGCAGGGCCAGGCTTGCCCCGCGACGAATGGGCTCGGACGTTGAATCGAGGAAGGGGAACTTCAGTGAGGGCCGCCCTGTGCCTGGCCCTGACCATGGCAGCCCCAACGGCCCTGCCGCAGGAGGGTGATATGCTCGTGCTGAGCGCCGGACCGCTGCAGGTGCGGTTGGACGCGACGGGTCGCGTGACGAGCCTATGGGACGTGCGGACGGACCGGGAGTACGGTGCTCGCGATCGACCGGGCCCTCTGCTGCGGCTCACCGTTGAGGGCAACAGCCTCGAACCCACGTCCGCGGACTGGAGCTCTGAGCCCGGGCGGCTGAGGCTGCGATTCGGGCAGACCGGGCCGACCGTCGACGTGCGGGTCGAGCAGAAGCCCACGCATCTGACCTTCGAACTCACCTCGATTGACGGGGCGCAACCGACGGCGGCGGATTGGGGGCCGTTCCTGACGACCATCGGGCAGACCATCGGCGCGACTGTGGGCGTGGTGCGCGACACGGAGTTCGCCCTTGGCGTCCAGGGGCTGAACATCGCGACCAACGCCGGCGCCGGGCCACAGGACTCAGGCAGCGTGCTCTTCGGCCAGGCGCTGGAGCACGACGGCGGCGTGCTGGGCTCGAAGATCGCCCTGTTCGGCTGCGACGCAGCCGATGCGCTCGCGACGATCGGTGAGATCGAACTCGCGGAGGGGCTGCCTCACCCCATGCTCGATGGCGTCTGGGGCAAGGTCTCGCCGACGGCGCGGATGCCCTACCTCATCTGCTCCTTCGGCGAGGGCAACCTCGACGCGGTGTTGGAGGTTGCGCGGCGTGGCGGCTTCCGGTACGTGTACCACCCCGGGCCCTTCGAGACGTGGGGGCACTTCCGGCTGAACCCGCGCGAGTTCCCGGACGGAGATGAGAGCCTGCGGCGCTGTGCGGAGCGGGCGGCGCAGGCCGGGGTGAAGCTGGGCGTGCACACGCTGACCGGCTTCATCACCACCAATGACCCGTATGTGACGCCCGTGCCGGACCCTCGGCTGGCGCGGCTCGGATCGACGGCTCTGGCGGCCGCCATCGATGTCGAAGCCACCGAGTCCCCCATCCTCGACCCAACCGCCATGCGCGCCGCCCAGCCGTGGGGCTGGAGCCGCAAGCTCGCCCTCGTGGGGAGCGAGATCATCGCGTACGAGGCCGTGTCCGAGGCCGAGCCCTGGCGGCTCTTGGGCTGCGAGCGCGGCGCCTTCGGCACGACCGCCGCGGCGCACGAGACCGGCGCCGACATCGGTCGGCTGGCGACCCACGACTACCGCACGGTGTACCCCGGCATCGACAACGGCATGATGGACGAGATGACGGACCGCCTCGTGGAGCTGGTGAACGAGGCGCCGCTGCACCAGCTCTCCTTCGACGGGCTGGAGGGGCTGTGGTCCTATGGCCACGGGACTTGGGCGGCGACCCGTTTCGTGAAGCAATGCTGGGACCGATGGCGGCCCGAGGTCATGTCCGACGCCAGCGGCTTGCTGCACCACAACTGGCACATGCACTCGCGCATGAACTGGGGCGAGCTGACTCAGTCCGCCAAGGTGGATGTGGATGTGTACCGGGCCAACAACTGCCGGTACTTCGAGGGAAACCTCTTCCCGAAGGCGCTCGGCTGGTGGCGCTTCGATGGGCCAGCCACGGACTGGGAGGCGACGCGACTGGAAGACGTGGAGTACCTCCTCGCCAAGGCCGCCGGCTGGGACGCGACCCATGGTCTGCAGACCAGCCCGGAGGCCGTCGCGGCCCATGGGTACGGTGACCGCTGCCTGGGGCTGGTCCGGACGTGGGAGGAAGCCAAGCGCCTCGGGGCCTTCACCCCCGAGCAGCGAGCGAAGCTGCGCGAGAAGGGCCGCGACTTCCACCTCAGGACCATCGGCGACCAACGTTGGGAGCTGACCGAGGCCGCGTACTCACCCTTCCACTGGCTCTGCCCGGGCTCGGGCCGCGCGAGCCCGCATAGCCCGCAGCGGGAAGTGCTGAGCTTCAACACCGCGAGTGAGGCCCACCTGGAGCGGACCTGCCGACTGCAGAACCCCTTCGAGCCGCAACCGCTTCGGTTCGAGCTGCGCGTGCTCGGCGGGTTTGACTACGAGGACCCCGGGAATGTGCCGCTCTCGACCATGCCCGCGGCCGCCTTCGCCGGCCAGCCGGACCTCCACGAGGACGCGCCGCCGATGCGCGTCCAGGACGCCACGGTCAACGGGCTGCCCGGCTGCGAGGTCAGCGCCGAGTACTTGGGCGCCGACCGGGAGTCCTGGGCGACCCGGGCCATTGCGACGTTCCCGCAGGTCCTGGACTTGCGGGCGCACCGCGGCCTGGGGATGTGGGTGCGCGGAGACGGGCAGGGGGAGCTGCTGTTCGTGGAGTTGGTCGCGCGCGACTGCAAGCGGCAGTACTACGTCCCCATCGACTTCACCGGAGACCGCTACTTCGAGTTCCCGCTGGGTGAGACGTGTCTCGGCCGGTACTACGCCTACGACTGGAACCACTGGAGCGGGTTCGCCTCCTGGTGGGTCACGCTCAAGGGCTTCGACTACGGCCACGTGGAGAAGGTGACCGTGGGCTACAACGGCATCCCTCCCGGCGCTCGCGTGGCCTGCGCCGTGGCGGGCATCACCGCGTTGCGCGAGAGGTCGGTCGCGCTCGCGAACCCCTCGGTTACGCTCGCCGGAGCGCGTTTGGCGTTCACGGGCACCGCACCGACCGGAGGCTACCTGGTCTACGAGGGCGGGGAGAGGGGAGAGGTGCGCGACGCCAGCTACCGCCTCCTCGGGGAGCTCGCGACGGAGGGGGAGCCGATGCGCGTACCCACGGGGGAGCACGAGGTGGTCGTCGACTACTCCGGGGCAGAGGGTCCGGCGCCCTGGTCGCGATGGGAGTTCGAGTGCCGGGGCGATCCGGAACCCGTGGCGAGGCCGTAGCGCAAACGGAGACCACGCGAGAGATGAAGATGGCACTGAGAGCCGCCTTCGCGGCCTTGCTTGCGCTCTGGGCCTTGGCGTGCCCGGCGGCCGACTGGCCCATGTGGCGGTATGACGCCGGTCGGACTGCAGCCTCGCCGGAGGAGCTGCCCGAGCGGATGGCGCTCCAGTGGGTGCGCGAGCTGCCGACGCCGCAGGCGGCATGGTCCTGGGATCAGTACAAGCTGCAGTTCGACGCCTCCTATGAGCCCATCGCCGCCGGGAACCGCGTGTTCGTGGCGTCGATGGTTCGCGACAGCGTCACTGCGCTCGACGCGGCCACCGGGGCCGAGGTGTGGCGCTTCCATGCCGAGGGCCCCGTTCGCTTCGCGCCGGTCTACGCAGACGGTCGGCTCTACTTTGCATCCGACGACGGCTGTCTGTACTGCCTCAGCGCCGACGACGGGCGTCTGCTGTTCCGGTTCCAGCCGGCCCCGCGGATCCGGCGCGTCCTGGGCAATGAGCGGATGATCTCCACCTGGCCTGCGCGCGGTGCGCCGGTACTGGTGGACGGGGTCGTGTACTTCGCGGCCGGCATCTGGCCCTTCATGGGCACGCTGATCTACGGGCTCGATGCACAGACGAGCGAGGTGGTCTGGGAGAACAGCGGCAGCGGCACGCTGTACCTGCTGCAGCCGCACGATAGCCCGGCCTTCGCCAACGTCGCTCCCCAGGGCTACCTGGCAGCCGTCGGCGAGACCCTCCTGCTCCCCGGCGGACGCTCGGTTCCCGCGGCCTACGAACGGCTCACCGGCGCTTTCCGCTACTACCGCGGCAACACGAAGGAGGGCGATTACGCCGTCGGCGCGCGGGATGAGTGGTTCGTGAACGGGGGCAGCATCCACCGGCTCTCCGATGGCGAGGCCTTGGCCTCATGCCCCGCGACGGTCCTGGCGGCGGGGGAGATGTACGGGCTCGGAGGCGAGGGCGTGGTCGTGGCGCAAGCGCTCCGCCCGCCCGATGAGAAGACGGTCACGAAACAGGACAAGCGCGGCGAGGACTACGAGGTCACCGAGTACACCTTCCCCGAGCTCTGGCGCTTCGACTCGCGGCAGCCCCTGACCCGCGTCCACCTCAGGGCGGGTTCGCGGCTCTACGCTGCGAGCGCGACCGGGCTCGTGGTGGCCGTTCAGCTGCCTGCCCCAGGCGTGGAAGCCCGAGTCGCGTGGCAGGCGCGGGTGGAGGGCGAGCCCTGGAGCATGATTGCGGCCGACGGACGCTTGCTGGTGAGCACGAAGGGGGGACGCCTGTACTGCTTCGGGGCGGCGGGCGGCGGCACGTCGCCGGCGGTCCTGGCTGAGGGGCAGACCGCCACGCCGCCGCCCGACCGCTGGACCGAACAGGCCTCCACCATCCTCCGGGCCTCGCGCGTGGAGGGGGGCTACGCCCTGGTCCTCGGCGCGGGCTCCGGTCGTCTGGCGGAGGAGTTGGCCCGCCAGTCACGGCTGCACGTGGTCGTCCTCGAACCGGACGCAGCCCGGGCCGCTGCCGCGCGACGCACCCTCGACGCGGCCGGGCTGTACGGGCAGCGGGTGGCGGTCCTCACCGGGACCTTGCCGGAGGCCGGCCTGCCACCCTACTTCGCGGGCCTCATCGCCTCGGAAGGCCCGTCTGCCGTTGGCCTCGACTCCGCGAATGTCGCGCAGCTGTTCCACTGCCTTCGCCCCTACGGCGGGGTCGCCTGCTTCCCCAAGGAGGCGGCCGAGGCACTGGGGCTCGCGGACGCCGCGCCGGCCCTGCCCGGGGCGAAGGTGGCTGCGAGCGGAGGCTGGCAGCTGCTCACACGGGAGGGTCCGCTGCCGGGCGCGGGCTCGTGGACGCACCAGTACGCCGATGTTGGCAACACGGTGATGTCCCCCGACCGCATCGTCCGGGCGCCGCTGGGGCTGCTGTGGTTCGGCGGGCCGTCGAACCTGGAGGTTCTGCCGCGTCACGGCCACGGCCCGTCGCCGCAGGTGGTGGGCGGGCGGCTGTTCATCGAGGGCATCGGCGTCTTCAGCGCCCGCGATGTCTACACGGGCCGGGTGCTCTGGTCACGCAAGTTCGAGGACCTCGACACCTTTGGCGCCTACTACGATGAAACCCATAGCGCGGACCCCTTCGTCCGGTCCTACAACCAGGTCCACATCCCCGGGGCGAACGAGGTCGGGGCCAACTACGTGACCACCGAGGACCGGGTCTACTTGGCGGCCGGGCCGGTGTGCCACGTCCTCGATCCAGCCACCGGCGAGGCCCTGGCGGACTTCCGGCTGAACATCCCGGGCACCGATGCCGCTCTCCACTGGGGCTACCTGGGAGTCCTGGGTGACCTGCTGATCGCCGGCGCCGCGCCGATCAAGGCCGGGGAGGACGAGGTCACGCGGAACGCGCGCTTCGGGGCCGAGAGCGCGTGGTTGGCGGTGCTGGACCGGTACTCGGGAGAGACGCTCTGGACCCGGCGGGCCGTGAACGCTTTCCGCCACAACGCCATCGTGGCCGGAGCCGGGCGGGTGTTCTGTCTCGATGGGCTGACCGAGGCGAAGCTGGACCTAATGAGGCGGCGCGGCATGGAGCGCAGCGTCCCGCCGCGGCTCCTGGCGCTCGATGCGCGGACCGGGGCCCACTGTTGGAGCTCGTCGGTCCTGAAGCTCGGCACATGGCTGGCATACTCGACCGAGCACGACGTCGTGCTGCAGGGCGGCAGCAAGTCGGGCGATCGGGCCGCCGACGAGGCCGAGTGCGGCATGGCGGCCTACCACGGCTCGGACGGGACGCTCCTTTGGCAGACTGAGGCCTCTTACCTGGGCCCGCCGATCCTCCACCATGACCGGATCATCGCGCAGGTCTCCTACGGCACGCGCAAGGCCACGCCGGCGAAGGCCTACAGCCTCCTGACCGGCGAGGAGATCACCCGCAGGCACCCACTGACCGGGGAGACGGTTCCGTGGACATGGGTGCGCTACTACGGCTGCAACACCGGCGTCGCGAGCGAGAACCTGCTGACCTTCCGCTCTGCGGCGGCGAGCTTCGTCGATCTCGCCAGCGGACAAGGCACGGCCAACCTCGCCGGCTTCAGGTCAGGCTGCACCTCGAACCTGATCGTGGCCGATGGCGTGTTGAGCGCGCCGGACTACACCCGGACCTGCCTCTGCTCCTATCAGAATCAGAGCTCCCTGGCGCTCGTGAACGACGAGACGGCCGAGATGTGGTCCTTCGACCACTTCCCGGCTCCGTCCCAGCCCACGCCCGTGCTGCGCCTCGGCCTGAACCTCGGTGCACCGGGCAACCGGATGGCGCCCGATGGGACGCTGTTCATCGAGTACCCGAGCGTCGGCGGGCCTTCCCCTGACATCCCGGTGCACTGGGAGGGCGACGCTCCGCGCTGGTTCCGGCGGCATCCGGCCTACTACACGGGGGAACTGCCGTGGGTTGGCGCCTCCGGGCTGGAGGGGGCAGGCAGCCTTGTGATCCGCCCCTTCCTGCAGCCTAAGGAGACCGCAGACGACGGCGCCGAGGCGTTCCTCCGCCACGCGCTCTCCCCCAACCTCGCGCTGTTCGAGGCCCCCGTCGGCGCGTTTGATGACCCCCGGCCGTACACCGTGCGGCTCTACTTCGCGGAGCCGGAGCGCCGACCCTCGGGTGAGCGCGTGTTCACCGTAGCCCTGCAAGGGACCCCGGTGTTGCAGCGGTTCAGCCTCCACACGGCCGCGGGCGGAACACAGCACACGGTCGTTCACGAGTTCCTACACGTTCCCGTGCAGGACGACCTCGTCGTCACTCTGCAACCCGACCCCGCTAGCGCGGCGCCTCCATTGCTCTGCGGCCTGGACTTCATCGCCGAAGCGCCATAGCCCCTTGCCGGACGCCCCCCTTGGCCCGGAAAAGCCTTGTGGGCTCTCCCCGCGAACGCGGTATATGAGCCCGTGAACGCGCACGAGCGCAGTCGTGGAATGGCCAGGGGAGTTGGAGACGATCACGGGCCCCGCGCGCAGCGACCGCCCAGGCCAAGGTATCTCAGGGCCGGCAACCACGACGCGTACCACACTTAGGGGAG
>Ga0233425_10007125_pt1 | contig 15937 bp, 11 predicted proteins | sample Watercolumn_Towu_2_FD_181712 | JGI IMG/M metagenome (GOLD analysis project Ga0233425, IMG submission 181712) | Freshwater microbial communities from Lake Towuti, South Sulawesi, Indonesia - Watercolumn_Towuti2014_140_MG | ecosystem: Environmental > Aquatic > Freshwater > Lake | place...
CAAAGCCCTTGGTCGCCAACACTCGAGTTATGGCAGAGGTCAGTGTGGTCTTGCCATGATCAATATGTCCGATCGTGCCAATATTGACATGGGGTTTTGTTCTTTCAAATTTTTGCTTAGCCATGATGATTCCTCATTCAATCGTTATGTGGATCGTACTAATATAATCCCTTAATTTTTCTTATAATTACTTCCGCAATTCGAGCAGGTATCTCATCATATGAATGAAACTGCAAGGTGAAATTTGCCCTGCCCTGTGTTGCTGACCGCATATCTGTAGAGTAGCCAAACATTTCAGCTAAAGGCACATGGGCCTCCACTACCTGATACCCGTTGTCCCTGACTTCCATGCCAAAAATTTTGGCTCGTTTACTATTGAGGTCATTAATGATATCTCCCACATACTCGTCGGGAACTATCACTTCCAACTTCATTACCGGCTCAAGAAGTACCGATTTCGCGTCGATGAGTGCCTCACGAAGGGCTAAACTGGCTGCTACCCCGAAAGCTTGAGCAGTAGAATCTTCCTCATGATAAGATCCACCAACTAGTGTCACCCGACAATCTTCAACAGGGAAGCCGAGCAAGGGGCCTGAATCAAGTGCGGACTCAACACCCTTTTTTACGGCACTGACAAACTCGGGAGGAATCAACTCTTCTGTGATCTTGCTAACAAAAGAAACGCCTGATCCACGCTCGGTTGCCTCAACTTCGAGAATAACATGCCCATACTGCGATTTGGATACCCCTTGCGGTTCGAAGCGACCTTCACCTCGTCCCCGCCCCACTATCGTCTCCTTATAAGAAACCTGCGGGTTGCCGATATTGGCTTCAACTTTAAACTCCCTTATCAGCCGATCGACAATAATCTCGAGATGTAACTCGCCCATTCCAGAGATCAGAGTCTGTCCTGTCTCATCATGCACAGAGACTCTAAAGGATGGATCTTCTAAAGCTATTTTCCCCAAGCTGTCTCGGAGTTTTTCTTCGTCAGCCTTTCCTTTGGGCTCGATTGCAATACTTATTACCGGTACGGGGAAATCAATTTTCTCAAGCGTTAAAGTATCGCCCTTGTCGCACAACGTGTCGCCCGTGGTTGAAAACCTAAGTCCAACTAAGGCTGCTATATCACCAGGTCCAACCTCTTTTATCTCCTCACGCTTGTTCGCGTGCATCCTTAATATCTTACTGACTTTTTCCTGTTTGTTCTTGCTCGGGTTGAATACTTTATCTCCGGCTTGCAGCAAACCAGAATAAACCCTCACAAAGGCAAGATTACCAACAAACGGATCGGAGACAATTTTAAAAGCCAGAGCTGAAAGTTTTTCTTTCTCTGTGCTCTCGCGGATATGCTCACGCCCTTCCGCGTCAACGCCTTTAACGGGTGGCACATCGAGTGGAGAGGGCAAGTACGATACTATAGCATCCAACAAGGGTTGCACCCCCTTGTTCTTAAAGGCGCTTCCACATAATACAGGAACAATTCCCAAGCTTAAGGTTGCTTTGCGAATCGCCTGTTTTATCTCATCCGATGAAACTGTTTGTTCATCTAAAAATTTTTCCATGACTCCCTCATCGAAGTCGGCCAGCTTCTCGACGAGAGTCATATGTGCAGCCGTGAATATGTCTGAATAGTCCCGTGTAATTGGCTTCTCGATAACCTCTGAGCCCTGGGTAGCCTCATCAAAGTAAAGCATCTTTCCTTTAACGAGATCTATCACCCCAGCAAAAGTCTCTTCTTTACCAATTGGGATCTGAAGTGGAACTGGTACTGCGCCCAGTCTTGTTGCCATCATGGATAGGCAGCGATCAAAATTCGCTCCAACCCGGTCCATCTTGTTGACAAACGAAATTCTGGGTATTTTATACTTATCAGCCTGCCGCCAAACTGTCTCTGACTGAGGCTCGACACCACCTACTGCACAAAAGACTGCTACAGCACCGTCAAGAACTCGTAAGCAACGCTCCACCTCAATGGTAAAGTCTACGTGTCCCGGAGTGTCAATTATATTAATTTGATGATCGAGCCACTGACAGGTCGTTGCCGCTGAAGTTATTGTTATTCCGCGCTCCTGCTCCTGCTCCATCCAGTCCATGACCGCTGTTCCGTCATGGACCTCGCCGATCTTGTACGATCGACCGGTATAAAATAATATCCTCTCAGTTGTCGTCGTTTTTCCCGCGTCAATATGAGCCATTATGCCAATATTTCGCAGGTTCTTGAGCGCGGTCTTCACAGTCACTTTTGTTCCCTATGTGCTGAAGCCGTACTCATCAGGCTAAGTCAACGAGCCACAACCAAAAAACAAATTTTATACTCCAGCCTTGTCGAGTTGTCAATAGATAGTAGATTGAAAAAACTACCACCTATAGTGAGCGAACGCCTTGTTTGCATCCGCCATTTTATGAGTATCCTCTCGCTTCTTAACCGCAGCGCCCCGATTATTAAAGGCGTCAGTCAACTCAGCGGCAAGTTTTTCAGCCATTGAGTGCCCCGAACGCTTTTGGGCATAAGTGGTAATCCAGCGCATCGCCAATGCATTCCTGCGTTCAGGACGAACTTCAACAGGAACCTGATATGTCGCTCCACCAACCCGGCGTGACTTGACCTCAACCCGTGGGCGGACAGACTCCATTGCCTTATCGAACACCTCCAAAGGAGTCCCTTCCTTAATCCGCTCAGCAATTATATCCATGGCATCATAAAATATGGTCCGTGCCACATTCTTTTTGCCATCAAGCATGAGTTGATTGATAAACTTGGAGACTATGACGCTCTTAAAGCGCGCGTCAGGAGCTATTGTTCTCTTGGCAACCGTTTTACGTCTTGGCATCTTTCTTCCTCACATGCTCAAAAAAATACTATTTAGGACGCTTTGCGCCGTACTTGGAACGACCCTGCTTCCGATTGGCCACGCCCAGGGTGTCCAGCGTACCGCGAATAATATGATATCGCACACCCGGCAAGTCCTTAACACGACCACCACGGATCATGACCACGGAATGCTCCTGCAGATTGTGGCCTACACCTGGGATATAGGAAGTCACTTCCATCCCATTAGTCAAACGCACCCTGGCAACCTTACGCAAGGCCGAGTTAGGCTTCTTAGGGGTGGTAGTATACACACGTACACAGACACCACGTTTTTGCGGCGATCCTTTCAAAGCTGGGGTCGTAGCCCTGCTGCTCATTTTTTTACGACCTTGCCGTACCAATTGGTTGATGGTTGGCATTGAAATACTCCTCTCTCTTATTAACTCGTGAGCGCGACAACCCGCGCATTGTTCCAGAAAACAAGCTTTTTACTCGAAGCCATCACCTCTGTCAAGCGTTATATACACTATTAACAGATGGCCTGCTACCTACTCCCATGATACTTCGAGGGATGGACGGATATTACACAACAAGATCATCCCTTCATCCCCCGGGGGGGTGTGCCCTCTTACGATTCAAGCTGAGTATATTCCTTTCGCCCGGAGCCCGCGGGAATAAGCCGCCCCATAATCACGTTCTCTTTCAATCCGGTTAACTTGTCAATCCGGCCCGCCATTGAGGCATTGGTCAACACCTTGGTGGTTTCTTGGAACGATGCCGCGGAGATGAAACTATCGGTACTCAGCGAGGCCTTGGTGACACCAAGCAGCAGCGGCTCAGCATGGGCAGGCTGCCCACCATCGCGCATAATCTTGTCATTTTCTTCCTGAAAACGCCACCACTCCACTTGTTCACCCAACATGAAAATGGAGTCGCCCACGCCAGTGATGGTGACCCGGCGCAACATCTGACGCACAATTACCTCAATATGCTTGTCATTTATCTTAACACCCTGCAACCGGTAAACCTCTTGGATCTCATTAACCAAGAACTTTGCCAGCTCCTTAACGCCCATGACCCGCAAGATGTCGTTCGGGGCAGGCGAGCCATCCATTAACGCCTCTCCAGCCTTAACATAGTCACCCTCGTGGACGCTTATATGCTTACCTTTTGGTATGGCGTATTCCTTTGCCTCGCCGATCTCTGGGGTAACAATGACGCGTTTCTTGCCCTTGGTGTCCTTGCCATAGCTAACCTGGCCATCGATCTCCGAAATAACAGCATATTCCTTCGGGGTCCTGACCTCGAACAACTCGGCAACCCGTGGCAGACCACCGGTAATATCTTTGGTCTTGGTGGTTTCGCGAGGAATTTTGCCAAGCACCGTGCCAGGGGCTATTTCCTGTCCTTCCTGGACGCTGACCAATGTACCGACGGGTAAAGAGTACCGGGCCACGGTCCCGGTCTTCGGTAGCTTTACGCCTCGGCCATCCTTGTCTTTCAGGGAAATCCGGGGGTTCAAATTGCTATGCCTGGACTGCATGATCACAAAGCTTGATTTGCCGGTAATCGGGTCAAGCTTCTCCTGCATGGTAACACCCTCTTGAATGTCGCCAAACTTGACCATACCGCCAACCTCACAGACAATCGGGATAGTGAACGGATCCCAATCAGCAACCATAGTATCGGGCGGCACTTCGTCACCGTCATTAAAATGGAGTTTGGCTCCATAGTTAACTGGGTAGCGCTCACGCTCTCTCCCCTTGGGGCCAAAGATGCTAATCTCACCGTTTCTGTTCATCACGACGAGCTTGCCATCGCTGCCGGCAACGGTGTGTAGTCCCTGGAGCCGGATAATGCCGCCATGCTTGGTGCGCACCTCAGCTACCTCGGCACTACGGCTGGCCGTTCCGCCGATGTGGAAGGTCCGCATGGTAAGCTGGGTCCCGGGCTCACCAATGGATTGGGCAGCAATAATGCCGACCGCCTCACCCTGATTGACCATATGCCCACGGCCCAGGTCGCGCCCATAGCACTTGGCGCAGACGCCCCGCTTGGCCTGACACGTCAACACTGACCTAATCTTGATCCGATCAATACCGGCTTTATCAATCAGCTCGACCTCACGCTCGGTAATCTCCTCGTTGGCTTGGACCAACACAGTGTCAGTGTAAGGATCAACAACATCTTCCAAGGCTACGCGGCCAAGAATACGGTCGCCGACGTGCTGGATAACCTCGCCACCTTCCATCAGCGGTTCGGCCTCGATACCGTCCAAGGTTCCGCAGTCGCGCTCAACAATGGTGGAGTCCTGGGCGACATCCACTAAACGCCTGGTTAAGTATCCGGAATTTGCCGTCTTCAAAGCGGTGTCCGCCAGACCCTTACGGGCGCCATGGGTCGAGATAAAGTACTCAAGAACGTTGAGGCCTTCCCGGAAATTGGCCTTGATGGGTGACTCGATAATGGCACCGGAGGGCTTGGCCATCAAACCACGCATACCGGCTAGCTGACGAATCTGATCCTTGGATCCTCTCGCACCGGAGTCGGCCATGATATAGATGGAGTTAAAGCTCGGGGTTTCGATAAGCTTATTGTCCGCGTCCCGCAGATAATCAACACTCAGCTCCTTCATCATCTCCTGGGCCACCTCATCGGTGGTCCGGGACCAAATATCCACCATCTTGTTGTACTTCTCACCGGCAGTCACCAGACCGTCAGCATATTGACGTTCGACCTCCATGACCGACTGGGTCGCCTTGCCAATCAAATCCTCCTTGCTCACTGGAATTTTCATATCGTTGATACAGATCGATATGGCTGAGGTGGTGGCAAACTCATAGCCCATATCCTTCAAGCGGTCGGTCAGGATAACGGTATCTTTGGTGCCGGCATGGCGGTAGGTGTAATCGATCAAACGCGCCAATTCCTTCTTGGTGAGCACCTTGTTGACCTGGGTGAATGGCACTGAACTCGGGAGCAGTTCCGACAGCAAGATTCGGCCCACTGTGGTCTCCTCCAGTTTTCCATCGATCCTCACCTTGATCTTGGCCTGCATACTGATCGCCTTATGATCAAACGCGACCCTGGCCTCAGCAGGGCTGGCAAAGACCCGGCCCTCACCCTTGGCGAGCGGCCTGATCCGGCTCAAGTAGTAGAGGCCGAGAACAATATCCTGCGATGGCACAATAACCGGCTCACCGTTGGCAGGAGACAAAATATTGTTGGTCGACATCATCAGCACCCGGGCCTCAAGCTGTGCCTCAACCGTCAAAGGGAGATGGACGGCCATCTGATCGCCGTCGAAGTCGGCGTTGAATGCGGAGCAGACCAGCGGATGCAACTGAATTGCCTTGCCCTCAATCAATACCGGCTCAAATGCCTGCATACCAAGGCGATGGAGCGTTGGCGCACGATTGAGGATCACCGGGAATTCGTTGACCACTTCGTCAAGAACGTCCCAAACCTCTTTGACGCCTTTTTCCACCATCTTCCGGGCACTCTTGATGGTGGTGACGTAGCCATGCTGCTCGAGCTTGTTGTAGATGAAGGGCTTGAACAACTCCAAGGCCATCTTCTTGGGGAGCCCGCATTGATGAAGGCGCAGATGGGGCCCAACTACGATGACAGTACGACCCGAGTAATCGACACGTTTACCAAGCAAGTTCTGACGGAAACGCCCTTGCTTACCTTTCAGCATGTCGCTTAGGGACTTCAGAGGACGCTTGTTGGAACCAGTGATAACCTTGCCGCGGCGGCCGTTATCAAACAAGACATCGACCGCCTCCTGCAACATCCGCTTTTCGTTGCGGATGATAATTTCCGGGGCATCCAACTCCAGCAAACGCTTCAGGCGGTTATTGCGATTAATGACCCGGCGATAGAGGTCGTTTAGATCAGAGGTGGCGAATCTGCCACCTTCCAAAGGCACCAAGGGACGCAAGTCCGGTGGCAACACAGGAATAACGTCAAGGATCATCCACTCGGGTTGATTCTCGGAATCACGGAAGGCCTCGACTACATTGAGCCGCTTGGCCAATTTTTTTCTTTTGGCATCAGAGCTTGTTGTCTTCATCTCTTCGCGCAAAGAGATGGAGAGGGCCTGCAGATCAAGGTTGTGCAGCATATCCTTGATGGCGGCGGCGCCGATACCTACCGTAAACTTTTCACCAAAATCAGTCCTGGCCTGGCGGTACATATCCTCATTCAACAGTGTGCCGACAGCCAAAGAGGGTTCGTCTGAGCGGACAACCACATAGGAGTCGAAGTATAAAACCTTCTCCAATTCCTTAAGGGTCATATCAAGCATATTCCCGATCTTGCTGGGAAGGCTCTTCAAGAACCAGATATGAGCCACAGGAGCGGCGAGCTTAATGTGGCCAAGCCGTTCACGCCGGACCTTGGATTGAATAACCTCAACACCGCACTTCTCGCAGACGACGCCGCGGTGCTTCATCCTCTTGTATTTCCCGCAATTGCACTCGTAGTCCTTGACGGGCCCAAAGATCTTGGCGCAAAACAAACCATCCCGTTCGGGCTTGAACGTCCGGTAGTTGATGGTCTCTGGCTTGAGCACCTCACCATGGGACCAGTCCATGATCTTCTCTGGCGATGCGATTGAAATTCTGACCGAATTAAAATTTACCGGCGCCTTTGCTTTGGAAAAAAAACTAAAAAGTTCGTCCACGGCACACCCCTATTTCGTTATAAAGTAACGTCTGCTCACGTGACGTCTTGTTCCTCATTTTACCGACCAGCCAAATGGTGCCTCTCGCCCAGTGACTTGCCAATTGGCTCATTGCACTTGACAAGGAGCCAGAACGCCATGCATACGCACTGGCCATTATCCTGGGATAATAGACACTACCTACTCGTCGAGCAGCTCCATATCAAGGCAGAGTCCCTGGAGCTCCTTCACCAGAACGTAGAACGATTCAGGCAATCCTGCTTCCAGGAAATTGTTGCCCTTAACGATCTTCTCGTACATCTTGGTCCTGCCTCCCACGTCGTCCGACTTGACAGTCAGAAACTCCTGCAGGGTATATGCGGCCCCATATGCCTCCATGGCCCAGACTTCCATTTCACCAAGACGCTGGCCACCGAACTGGGCCTTGCCGCCAAGGGGCTGCTGGGTGACAAGGGAGTACGGTCCGGTAGATCGGGCATGTATCTTGTCATCGACCAGGTGATGCAATTTGATGATATACATGGTTCCAACCGTGATCGGATTCTCAAACTGCTCACCGGTCAGCCCATCATATAAGTAGCTCTGCCCTACCTCACTCATCCCTGATTCCACCAGGAGAGAACGGATTTCTGTCTCCTGGGCGCCATCAAATACGGGCGTTGCCATGTGCAGACCTTTCTTCATCTTGCGGGTCATATCCAGGATGTCCTGATCACTCAGGCCGTCGGTCAGCTGCTTGTACTCACTCTTAGAGTAAATTCGTTTGAGTTTTTCTTTAACGGCCTTGATCTCATGCCGCTGACCAAACTCGTACAACTGCTCGCCCAACTTCTTGGCTGCCAGCCCAAGGTGAGTCTCGAGAACTTGGCCGACGTTCATGCGGGAAGGGACGCCCAAGGGATTCAGAACGATGTCCACCGGCGTGCCATCGGCAAAATACGGCATATCTTCTTCCGGCAAGATCCTTGAGACGACACCCTTGTTACCATGACGGCCAGCCATCTTGTCTCCCACCGACAGTTTCCGTTTCTTGGCAACATAGATCTTAACCATTTTGATAACGCCAGGAGGCAGATCGTCCCCTTTGCGCAACCGCTCTATCCTGGCCTCATAACGCTTACGCACCTCTTTGGCCTGGCTCTCGTAACGCTCATAGATAAGGTCGATCTCTCCTTTATAGGTTACACTCTCGGCAAAGGAGATCTTGCGGATCGCATTAAGTCGCATCTGCAATACGTTGTCACGGTGAATCACACCGCCTTTCTTGACCAGCACTTCTGATTTCTTAGCGATGATGTCCGCACTTGCCTTCTTTCCCTCAAGGATGTCCGCAAGACTGTTGATCACGCTGTTTTCCAGGCTGTCCAGTTCGTCATTCATGTCCTTATTCAGGCGGACAATCTCAAACTCCTCGATGGACAGGGAACGCTCGTCTTTTTCTACACCTTTGCGGGAAAAGACCTTGGCATCGATGACCACGCCTTCAATCCCTGGCGGGACCCGTAGCGAGGTATCCTTAACATCGCCGGCCTTCTCACCGAAGATGGCGCGCAATAATTTTTCCTCAGGCGACAGCTGCGTTTCACCCTTGGGCGTAACCTTGCCCACCAGGGTATCGCCAGCCTTGACCACAGCACCAATGCGGACAATGCCTGACTCGTCCAGGTTACGCAGGGCCTCTTCTCCGACATTTGGGATGTCGCGGGTGATCTCTTCCTTGCCCAGCTTGGTGTCCCGGGCAACGGTTTCAAACACTTCAATATGGATGGAGGTGTAGGTATCCTCCTTGAGGAGCCGCTCGCTGATCAGAATCGAGTCCTCGAAGTTATAGCCACGCCAAGGCATGAAGGCCATTGTCACATTCTTGCCGAGTGCCAGTTCACCCATCTCGGTGGCGGGTCCGTCGGCCAGGACCTCGCCTTTTTTGACCCGTTGGCCGGGCAGCACCAGAGGGCGCTGGGTAAAACAGGTGTTCTGGTTTGATTTCTTGTACTTATCTAGCCGATAGATACCCACGCCAGCCGGGAAGCCGTCGGTACCGGGCTTATCGTAGCGAATAACCACCCGGTTGGCGTCGATCTCCTCTATCAAGCCATCACCGGCGGCAAGCAGGCATACCCCAGAGTCCTGGGCTACCGTCTTCTCCAGGCCGGTCCCAACCAAGGGAGCGGCGGTGCGCAACAGCGGCACACCTTGGCGTTGCATATTCGAACCCATCAAGGCCCGGTTGGCGTCGTCGTTCTCGAGGAAGGGGATCAGAGAAGTAGCGACACTGACCAGCTGATTGGGGGAGACATCAATATGGGTGATGTCTTCGGCCTTGACGTTGACGACTTCTCCGTCCATGCGAGCAATCAGCATGTCATTGACGATCCTGCCGTCTTTGTCCAGCTCAGTCTGGGCAGGGGCGATCACCATCTCATGCTCGGCTATGGCATTATAGTAAGTAACATCATTGGTCACTCCCCGATTCTCAACTCGACGGTAGGGCGTCTCGATGAATCCGAACTCGTTGACATGGGCATAGGCGGCCAAAGAAACGATCAGACCGATATTCGGTCCTTCTGGCGTTTCAACCGGACAAATCCTGCCATAATGGGTAGGATGAACGTCCCGAACCTCAAAGCCAGCCCGCTCTCGGGAAAGACCGCCGGGTCCCAAGGCGCTCAAACGGCGTTTATGGGTCACCTCAGAGAGGGGATTGGTCTGATCCATGAATTGCGACAACTGGCTGGTGCCAAAAAATTCTTTAATTGCCGATGTAATGGGCTTGGGGTTTATGAGATCGTGCGGCATCAAGGTTTCAACTTCCTGCAGGCTCATACGTTCCTTAATGGCCCGTTCCATCCGCACTAAACCGACACGATACTGATTCTCAACCAGTTCGCCGATGGTCCTCACCCGGCGATTGCCGAGATGGTCAATATCATCCACAGGACCCTGGGCATCTTTCAAACGCACCAACTGGCGAATCGACAGAATGATGTCTTCCTTGGTCAGTGTCCTGATACTGATATCGGTCTTGATGCCAAGCTTGGCATTGATCTTAAAGCGACCGACTTCAGACAAATCATAGGTATCAGGGTTGAAGAAGAGGCTGTCAAAAAAAGACATCGCCACGTCGATGGTAGGAGGACTGCTCGGCCGCAAACGGCGGTAAATCTCAAGCAGTGCCTCCTCAGGGGTGTTGACCTTGTCCAAGGCCATGGTCTTCCGGAATGAGTCCGTATACTTAATTCCGTCAATAAACAGGGTGACAAAGGAAGTGATCCCAGCTGAACCAATAGCCTCCAAAGTCCCTTCAGTGATTTCCGTGTTGCATGAGACGATCACCTCGCCTGTTGCCGGGTTGACAATATCTTGGGCAATAATCTGTCCAATTAAACTGGCGGCGTCGGTCTCAATACGATCAAAACCGGACTCAACGATCTTTTTCGCCAGGGACTTGCTAATCTTACGGTTATGCTTGACCAGCACCTCGCCGGTGACTGGGTGGACAATATCATGGGGTGCTCGCTGGCCAACCGAAAGCTCTTCATTGAAGGCCTTAAAGAACTTTCCATCTGAAAGCAGCACCTTCTCAGTGGGATAAAAAAAGCAGAGCAGATCATCGGCGCTCTGGCCCAATGCCTTGAGTAGGGTTGTCACAGGAAATTTGCGTCGGCGATCAATACGGACATACAGCACATCCTTGGCATCAAACTCCAAGTCAATCCATGATCCCCGAACAGGAATAATTCGAGCTGAATAAAGCAACTTACCCATGGAATGATTTTTTCCATCATCGTGGGCATAAAAAAGGCCGGGTGAACGCTGTAACTGGCTGACAATGACACGCTCAGTGCCATTCACCACAAAAACACCTGCCTTGGTCATGAGGGGGAGGCTGCCGAGATAAACAGACTGCTCTTTAATGTCGCGGATACTCTTCACTTCGGTATCCGGGTCAACGTCAAAAGTGATCAGGCGTACCGTGATTTTGATGGGGACCTCGTAGGTCATCCCGCGCTCAATACACTCTTCGACTGTATATTTAGGTTCACCAAAGGTGTAACGGACATACTCAAGGGAACAGGCGCCGTTGAAATCCTCAATGGGAAAGATATTCTTAAAGATTCCCTGAAGGCCTATATCGGCGCGGTCATCAGGGTCGATATCCATTTGCAAAAATTTTTCATATGACAGCTGCTGCATCTCGATAAGATGCGGTTTTTCAATAGCCTCACCAATTTTGGCAAAACTCTTTCTAACTCTCTTCATCATCTTCATCACAGACCTGTCCTCGCCATTTACCTACAATAAAGTCAGTTATGCGCACATCCATCCGCAGGCTATCAAAAACGGTTGGTCTTTCAGCAGCACATTGACCAGAAGTATCATGCAAAAACGCACTAAAACGTTACGGTCTCCCGCAACGTTTTAGTGCTGTAAAAAAGTGCCTTTTCCTCCTCGATTAAGGAGGGGGCACCATAAAAATTACTTAATTTCTACTACACCGCCAGCTGCCTCGATCTTAGCCTTGATATCAGCAGCTTCCTCCTTGCTGACCCCCTCTTTGATCGGAGCTGGAGCACCTTCAACCATGTCCTTGGCCTCTTTCAGGCCGAGTGAAGTGATCGCCCGCACTTCCTTGATCACCTGGATCTTCTTGTCGCCGCCAGATTTCAGGATGACATCAAACTCAGTCTTCTCTTCCACCGGTGCAGCAGCGACAGCAGGGCCAGCAGCAGCAACAGCAACAGGCGCGGCAGCACTAACACCAAACTTCTCTTCCATTTCCTTGATCAACTCAGACAGCTCAAGGACAGTCATATTCGCAATAAAATCAACAACATCTTGTTTCGTTACAGCCATGGTAGTTCCTCCGATATTCCAAATCACGCCGTTACATTACGGCAAAATACATTACAAAATTATTGTTCCTTCTGATCTTTAATCGCCTGCAGAGCGTATACAAACTTCTGTGGTATTGCGTTAAGCACCCGAACAAAGCCTGTCGGTACTGCCTGCATAACAGAAAGCAACTGCCCAAGAAGAATCTCTTTGCTGGGCAGTGTAGACAATGCAACCAAATCTTCAGTACTCAACAACTTGCCATCAAGCACAGCAGACCTGATCGAAAGCTTCTCATGTCCCTTAGCAAAATCAACCAACACCTTGGCCGGCGCCACCGGATCGCCATAGGCTATTGACAACGCTGTTGTCCCCTTGAACTGGTCGTTCAAAGGTTCAAACGCCGTATTCTGGCTTGCCTTGCGCAATAATGTGTTCTTTGCAACCTTTACTTCAGAGTCACACTTCTTCAGCGCGATTCGCAACTCTTCAAATTCTGTTACAGTCAGACCTCGATAATCGCTGACAACAGCGATCGATGCTTTGGCAAACTTTTCTGACAACTCTTGTACTACCGATGCCTTTTCATCACGGTTCAATGAATTCACCCCCTTTTATGACTTTCTGAGATAAGAGAATAAGAACAGTCGAGGTCGACGGAATTGGACATGTGGCATTACCCTTGTCTCGGCAGGCCGGGACTCATTGAAGGCCCGATTAAACCAGTAAGGAACCTGCTGTCTTCGACTTCAAAACTGCTCACCAACGTGTGCAGTGGTTATCACAGCACTAAATGCCTGATAATGAGGCAGGTAACAACTCAAAAAAGAATCATCTCTGCCTGTTAAGTGGTTCCCCCAGGGTGCAGGGAACTGCACCTCGAAAGGTAATCGATCAGATAACAATAGACCCTACTCTCTACGAGCAGGGTCTATGTAAAGACATCAGAAAAAGAATCGTCCTACAGAGAACGCAACGGCAAGGTGTCGAGTTTGATGCCAGGTCCCATCGTCGATGACAGGCTAACACCTTTCAAGTAGACGCCTTTTGCACTGGAAGGCTTCAAATGATTGAGTTTATCAATCAAGGACAAGGCATTATCACGCAACTTCTCCACCCCGAACGATGCCTTGCCGATCATGGCGTGGATAATACCGGCCTTATCAACCTTAAACTCAATTTTACCTGATTTGATTTCTCCGACCACCCTAGCGACATCGAAGGTCACTGTGCCGAGCTTAGCGTTGGGCATCAGCCCACGCGGTCCCAGAATACGCCCGATTTTACCGACAGTGCCCATCATGTCAGGGGTTGCTACCGCCCGCTCAAACTCAAGCCAACCACCTTGAATTTTCTCAACATAGTCATCACTTCCCGCATAATCAGCGCCTGCATCAAGGGCCTCTTTGACTTTGTCACCTTTGGCAAAAACTAAAACACGTTCAATTTTGCCTGTCCCATGGGGAAGGACCAGACTGCTGCGGATCATCTGATCGGCATGACGCGGGTCTACGCCGAGCCGGACAGCAAGATCTATAGATTCATCAAACTTGGCATGCACACAACTCAGGGCAAGTGTAATAGCATCATCAATCGAGTAAAGCTGCTGAGAATTAACCTTTGCCAAGCTTGCTTTATGTTTCTTTCCAACGTTAGCCATCATTATCACCTTAAAGACAAACTATTACTCTTATCCAATCATTCAGTGACGGTAATACCACAACTCTTGGCCGTCCCCTCAATAATCTTCATGGCGGCATCAACATCATAGGCATTCAAATCTGGGAGTTTCAACGTGGCAATTTCCCGGATCTTTTCCTTAGATATTTTCCCTATTCTCTCACGCTTTGGATTACTCGATCCCTTGCCAGCATTTAAGGCCTTCAACAAAAGAACTGAAGCTGGTGGGGTCTTAGTGATAAAGGAAAAAGAACGGTCTGCATATACGGTAATAACAACAGGGATAATCATATCCCCCTCGTTTTGTGTCTTGGCATTGAACGCCTTACAAAACTCCATGATGTTGACGCCATGCTGACCGAGGGCTGGACCGATCGGAGGGGACGGGTTGGCTTTCCCTGCAGGTACCTGCAGTTTGATATAGCCTGTTATTTTCTTTGCCATTTCTTAACTCCTAATTATCTTAGCGTAGGTTACTTCTTGAGTGCTTAAATATCAGCCTTTTGTTACCTGAATGTATTCAAGCTCAACAGGTGTTTCCCGTCCGAAAATACTTACCATGACCCGGACGCGTCCCTTATCGGGATAGACTTGGTCAACAACTCCCTGAAAGCTTGAAAAAGGTCCATCTGTTACCCGTACAGAATCTCCAACCTCATATGAAACTTTGGGCTTTGGTTTTAAGGCGCCATCTTTAATCCGGTTAATAATCTTATTTGCCTCGTCATCAGGCAATGGATCTGGATGAACATCGTTGCCAATAAAACCTGAAATTTTAGGCGTCCCAGTTACGGTATGCCATGTCTGATCATTCAGGTCGACATTAACAAGTATATATCCGGGGAAGAACTTTCTGGCGGAGGTCTTCTTGGATCCCTTCACCATTTCAACCACTTGCTCTGTAGGAATCAGCACGTCTCCAAACATATCCTCCTGATGAGCATTCTTGATTCGCTCAACCAGGGCGGCTTTAGCCTTTTCTTCAAACCCAGAAAATGTGTTAACAATATACCAACGAAGCGCCATTAGTTTTCCTAAAGTTCGTTATGACCGCAATTACCGGAGTACAGCCCCAATCAGTTTGCCGAGAACCAGGTCAACTGTCGCCAAATAAAACGATAGAATGACAACGAGAACTACAACTACACCTGTCGATGCCATGGTATGTTTTTTGTCAGGCCATGCAATTTTATTGAATTCACTCTGCACTTCAGAGGTGAATTCCTTGACTGTATCAACACTGAATTTAGGCTTTTGATCTGCAATCGCCTCATTCTTGTCAATATTTTTTCCTTCTTTTGCCATGTAGTTGGCCTCTAGACCTTTGGTCCTTCATGAAGACATATGCTTGAAGCATGAGCGAATCAGTCTTCAAGCCCAAAATGGCTCACACCTTTGACACTGGCAGGCCAGGAGGGACTCGAACCCCCAGCCCTCGGATTTGGAGTCCGATGCTCTACCATTAGAGCTACTGGCCTGCGCAATTTATTTTGTTTCCTTATGGGTGGTGTGGGTACGGCAGAAGGGACAGAACTTTTTAAATTCAAGCTTTTGCGGAGTCTTTCTCTTATTCTTGGTGCTTGTATAGTTTCTCTGCTTACAGTCTGTACATCCTAGCGTAATGATATCTCTCATAAAGTCTCACCAATATTATTTGCATTTGCTGCGTTTGTCCGAAACTTGGTCAATCAGAATATAAAAACATTAAGAGAAGATGAATGTCACCTTCTCTTAATGTCAACTCCAAGGATCCTTCGGGCAATACTATGTGTCTTATCGTGGTTTACTCGATAATCTTATTGATTACGCCGGCGCCGACTGTCCTACCACCCTCGCGGATAGCGAATCGCAACCCTTCAGCCATAGCGATCGGAGTGATCAGGCACCCATCGATCGATACATTATCTCCTGGCATGACCATC
>Ga0233425_10007126_pt1 | contig 15937 bp, 12 predicted proteins | sample Watercolumn_Towu_2_FD_181712 | JGI IMG/M metagenome (GOLD analysis project Ga0233425, IMG submission 181712) | Freshwater microbial communities from Lake Towuti, South Sulawesi, Indonesia - Watercolumn_Towuti2014_140_MG | ecosystem: Environmental > Aquatic > Freshwater > Lake | place...
GACTCCCATGAAGACGCACATTCGCAACAGCAAGAGAAAGTGGCTCAAGAAGGTCGGTTTTCTGACCCGCATGAAGACCAAGGGCGGCCGCAAGGTCATCAAGCGCCATCGCCGCATCGGGCGCCAGATCACGCCCAAGGGCTGATCCCGGCTTGCGGGTGCGTGTGGAGGGGGCCCCCCGCCCACGCCCAGCAAGAACGCACACGGCTCCGAACGCCTGCGTGGCGTCGGAGCCGTTTCGCTTGAGAAGCGAGCGCGCAGCCTCAGACGCTAGCGGAGGTGTTGAACTGCATCAGGAACTCTGCGTTGGTGCGAGTGCGTTCGAGCTTCTCCACAAGTAGGCGCATGGCCTCATTGGGGTTCAGCTGATTGAGCACGCGCCGCAGCATGTTGATGCGGTTGGCCTCGTCGGGGTGCAACAACTTCTCTTCCTTGCGCGTTCCCGACATGCTGATGTCGATGGCGGGCCAAATGCGATTGTTGGCCAGTAGGCGCGAGAGCACGATTTCAGAGTTGCCCGTGCCTTTGAACTCTTCAAAGATCACTTGGTCCATGCGTGAACCTGTGTCAATGAGAGCGGTGGAAATGATGGTCAAGCTGCCGCCACCTTCAACATTGCGCGCGGCGCCGAAGAAGGCTTTGGGTTTCAGCAAGACCTTGGCATCAAGGCCACCCGAGAGGATTCGCCCCGAGCCCTTGACTTCGTTGTTGTAGGCCCGGCCGAGACGAGTGATGGAGTCGAGCAGCACCACCATGTGCTTGCCGGCTTCCACCGAGCGCTTCATCTTGTCGAGGACGAGTTCTGTAACCCGCACGTGATTGCCTGTGCCTTCATCGAGGCACGAGGCGATGACTTCGGCCTTGGTATTGCGCCGGAAATCCGTCACCTCTTCAGGACGCTCATCAACCAACAGGACGAGGGTGTGAACCTCGGGATGGTTGTGATGGATGGCATTGGCCATCTGCTGCAGGATGACGGTTTTGCCGGAGCGCGGCGGAGCCACGATGAGCGCACGCTGGCCGCGGCCGATGGGCGCCAACAGGTCCACAACGCGCATGGAGATGTTGTTGGGCGTATCCGTTTCCAACACGTAGCGCTCGCACGGATCTGTGGCGAGCAGGTTCTTGAATGGAACCTCTTGGGCGTGCAAATCGGGGTCCTTCCCGTTGATGGTGCGCACGCTAGCCAGCGCAGGCTTTTGGCCTGGCCGCCTCGGCGGCTGAACATCTCCGAGAATCATGGAACCTGGGCGAATGCGGAAGCGGCGCACCAATCCCGCGGGGACGTAGATATCGTCCTCGTCGGGCAAGTAGTTGTTCACCGCGAAGCGCAGGAACCCAAAACCATCCTGCATCAGTTCGAGGAGACCTTCCGTCGCCATGGGCTCCGGAGGCTGCACGTCCATGGGTGGCTGCTGTTGCTGCGGAGCCTGATACGGCCCCTGCATCGGCCCGATGGAGGGGTCCGCCGGCTCAGCCATGACGGCTCCGCCCATGCCCTGCTCTTCAGCAGCGAACATGCCCTCGGGCCCCGGCCCATTCATTCCCTCTTGGAACACGCCCGATCCAAACTCATTGCCGAATCCCGGGCGTGGGCCACGCCCTCTGCGGCGCCCGCGGCGCCCGCCTCCACGTCTCCGTGGACCTCTGCCATTCATGCTCGGTTCTCCCCGAACTAGTTACCGGCAAGACGCAACGGCTCTGCCGCAGCGGATGTCCTGCCGCCAATCAGATATGCCTGCCAGTGCCTTGGCGAGTCCCTTGAAGAAACTCGGCCTTCCGCGCGGAATCCCAGCGGAATGCATACTCACTGGTGCGAGCTACGACGGGAGGGCATCAAAACCCTGCATGAGCGTCGGACTCGCCATCCGCCCGAAGCAAAGCGGCGGATTCAGCTGCCGCCGGATCATGGCGTTCAAAGCCATCCGGGGCGGCCGCATTCTAGCCTATCGGCTCGGCAGCACTCAAGTCCTTGAGCCCTAGAAACCATTTCCCCTCGGCTTTTCCGGCACGAGCTAGCCCCTGAGCACCGCGGGGGCAATGCCAAGCCTGTGCCCCCCTTTCGCCGGTGGAGCATAGGCGTGAACAGGGAGGCCTCGTGGCGACTCGGGTTCGAGGCGGGGTTTCGAATGCAATGGCTCGACTTCTTGGCGGAAATCCCTGCTCGACAGCTACCACCGCCCCCTGACGCTCGAACTCAATTCTTGGTCTTGATGCGATAGGGATACACGAACCGGCCCCAGCTCGGGTCCAAGACCTCCACAGGGGCGGCCTCAATGGCCTGCCTCGACGCATTGGTGAAGGCGGCTTGCCACCCGTCCACAAGGTCTTTCAGATCCGCACGCTTGATATCGACCTCACGCATGCGCTGGGCCATTTCGGCGTCGTAGTGGATCAGAATCTGGCGCACTTCGCGCTGCTCGGTCCCCCCGTCCGGACTCGCGTTCACCTTGTCCACCTTGACGAACTGAAAGCCCACCTTGGAAGCGAAGGGCCCCACCACTGCACCCGCCTTGGCCGCGAACACGGCGATTTCCATCGGCTCGGGCAGATTGGCCAGCGAATCCTTGGTGCGCGTGACCGTGCCGTAAGCCCCGCCTTGGCGCGCCGAGAGATCGTCTCCCACATCCGCGGCCACGGCTTCAAAAGCGTCCCCACGTGCGAGCCGATCTGCTGCGCCACGTGCGCGAAGACTCATGCGGGGGATGTCCGCCGCGTGTTGCGCATACAGCGCGGCCAAGGGAACGATGACATCTTCGATGGTGCGCATGCGCAGCGTGTCTTGGCTCATGCCTGGGTACTTGCGCGCAAGCAAAGCGGCGTAGCGCTCGATGCTCTGCGCCGGCACTCCAATACCTGCCACCCGCAGCACGGGCTCACCTGCGTCTTCGAAGCACGGCACAGCCACAACTGTCGTATTCGACACTGGTTGGGTCGCGGTGGGCTTAGGAGCCTGCTGCGCATCGGGGCTGCACGCGCCGAGAGAGAACATGAGCAACGCGAGGCCTAGGGTCTGCAGGCGAGGCAATGGGGTCATGACGGAACGCGCTCCTGCGGCAGTGGAACTTGAGAGCCGCGCCGCGTCCGCATAGCGTACCCCGCATTTTGCAGAGCAGAATCACATGAACACCACAACCCACGAAGGCGAGAGTCTCTACGCTGCTGCGCGCGCTCAGTTCCTCAAGGCCGCTGAGGTGATGAACCTCGATCCGGCCGTGCGCCAGATCTTGGAACACCCCAAGAACGAGATCTGCGTGAACTTCCCCGTGCGCATGGACAATGGCGAAATCCGCGTGTTCCGCGGTTACCGCATCCAGCACAGCAATATCCTTGGCCCCTACAAGGGCGGTATTCGCTACGCCCCTGAGGTGAATCTCGACGAGGTGAAGGCCCTCGCAGCGTGGATGACATTCAAGACCGCGCTCGCAGGGCTGCCTTACGGCGGTGCCAAGGGCGGCATCACCTGCAAGCCGTCTGAATTGTCTCTAGATGAGCAGATGCGTCTGACGCGGCGTTTCACCCACGCCCTCGGCACCAACATCGGGCCGGAGTCGGACATCCCGGCACCAGACGTGGGCACCAACTCACGCCACATGGTTTGGATGTTCGACACTTACGCCAACTCTCACGGCGGCTCGGATCGCAACCGTGCGAAAGCTCTCGTGACGGGCAAGTCACTCGCATGCGGCGGTTCCGAAGGTCGCGAGAAGGCGACAGGCCAAGGCGTTTGCTACATCATCGAGCGCTGGGCCACGAATGCGAAGCTCAAGACCGCGGGCCTTACGGTCGCAGTGCAAGGCTTCGGCAACGTGGGTTACCACGCAGCCCTCATCGCCTCGGAAATGGGCATGAAGGTCGTTGCGGTGCACGATCACACGGGTGCTGTGGCCAACGCCGCGGGCCTCGATGTCGCAGCACTCAAGAAGCATCAGGACGCAACGCGCTCGCTGAACGGCTTCGCCGGCGGCGAAACCATCGCGCCTGAGAGCTTCTGGGATCAGAACTGCGATGTGCTTGTGCCCGCCGCCATTGAGAACCAACTCACCAGCGCCCGCGCGCGTCGCATCAAAGCGAAGGTCGTGGTCGAGGGTGCCAATGGCCCCACCACACGGGAAGCAGACGTGGTGCTCGCAGAGCGCAATATCACCGTCATCCCGGACATCTTGGCCAATAGCGGTGGCGTGATCGTGTCCTTCTTCGAGTGGCTGCAAAACCGCAACTGCGAGCACTGGGAGCTCGCCACCGTGGATGCGCGCCTCTTGGACCTCATCACCAAGGCCTATGACAAGACCATTGATCGCGCGCGCCGCTACAAGACCGACGTGCGTACGGGCGCCTACGTGGTGGCCCTTGAGCGCATCGCTCAGGCCTACGCCGAACGCGGGATTTTCCCGTGAGCGCAAGCTGACCGGCCTTCTCGCTGGTTAGATTCGGCGCGCGCTGCTAACACGGTGCGCGCCGCATTGTTCCCTGCCGGGTATTCCTCATTGCGGTGACTCCCATGTCAGACTGCACGCCAGTTCATCCAAACCTCCGCAACGTGGCCATTATTGCCCACGTCGACCACGGCAAGACAACGCTTGTGGACAAGCTCATTGCCCAAGCTGGGCTCTTGCGCGCCAATCAGGCGGTTGAGGAGTGCATGCTGGACAGCAACGCCCTTGAGCGCGAGCGCGGCATCACCATCCTCGCCAAGAACATCTCCATGCGCTATGGCGGGGTGAAGATCAACCTCTTCGATACCCCTGGGCACGCCGACTTCGGCGGCGAAGTGGAACGCACGCTCAAGTTGGCCGACGGCGTCCTGCTGTTGGTCGATGCTTTCGATGGGCCCATGCCGCAGACGCGCTTCGTGCTGCGCAAGGCCCTTGAAGCCGGGCTCCCTCCTGTGGTGATCATCAACAAGATGGATCGCCAAGGCGCACGTCCCGCGGAGGTGCTCGACGCCGTCTTCGATCTCATGGTGGATCTCGGGGCGAGCGATCAGCAACTCGATTTCCCGGTGATCTATGCCGCGGGCCGCGACGGTTGGGCCAACACCGTGCCCGAACCGTCCACCAACGGGCTCACCTGTGTCTTCGAAGCCATCCTCGCGCGCGTGCCACCACCACGTGGTGACGACACCGCGCCAACCATGGTGCAAGTCGCAAGCCTCGACTGGAGCGAATTCACCGGGCGCATTGCCATCGGTCGTGTCCGACGCGGCCGGGTGGAACAAGGCAAGGCGCTCGTGGTTCAGCGCGCCGACGGATCGCTGCTGCGCGTGCAGCCTCGCAAGGTGATGACGTTCGAAGGCATGGGCCGAGAATCCGTGTCTTCCGTGGGCACTGGCGACGTCTGCGCCCTCGAAGGCCTCGACGAGGTGGAAATCGGCGACACCCTCTGCTCCCCCGAGTGCGTGGAGTCCTTGCCGCGCATCCACGTGGACGAGCCAACCATCGCCATGGTCTTTCAGATCAACGATGGTCCCCTCGTGGGGACTGAAGGCCGCTTGGTCACCAGTCGCCAGATTCGCGAACGCCTTGAACGCGAAACCCTGCGCAACGTGGCCTTGCGCCTGAAAGACACAGCGCGCGCCGATGCCATTGAGGTCTCCGGCCGCGGAGTGTTGCACCTCGGCATCCTCATCGAAGAGATGCGCCGCGAAGGCTACGAGTTCTGCGTCGGGAAGCCGCGGGTGTTGCTGCACGAAGAGAACGGCCAGAAGCTTGAGCCGTGGGAATCCGTGATGGTGGAAACACCAGAGCGCCACGCGGGCCGCGTCATCGAGCTGTTCGGGCAGCGCCGCGCCGAACTCGAGAAGATGGAACCCGGGCCTGGCAACACAGTGCGCATTTCGTTGAAGTGCCCAGCACGCGGATTGATCGGCTTGCGCACCAAGCTGCTCAACATCTCCCAAGGCGAAGCCGTGCTCTCGCACATCTTCGCTGGCTGGCAGCCGTGGAGCGGTTCTCTACCCTCCCGCGGACAAGGCGTGATGATCTCCATGGAGCAAGGCGAAGCCGTGCTCTACGCCCTCGAGAAACTGAAAGATCGCGGGTACTTCTTCGTACCGCCCGGCGCGCGCGTCTACGAAGGCATGATCGTGGGCGAGCACAGCAAGGACAACGACATCGAAGTCAATTGCTGCCGCGAAAAGAAGCTCACCAACATCCGCACCACCTCTGCGGACCGCAAGCTCTACTTGCCTCCCCATCGTCAACTCGGTGTCGAAGATGCACTCGAGTACATCGAAGATGACGAGTTGGTGGAGTTCACGCCCCAAAGCGTGCGCCTGCGCAAGGTGCTGCTGCGCGAAGCCGACCGCCGCCGCACGCGTCGCCAAGAAGCATCCTGAGAGTTCTCAGGCCGGGCTAGGCAGCGCCAGTTTCAAGCAAAACACCGAGCCACCGGATTTTCTAAACTCACCGGTGGCGATCGGGATGGGCACGTACCCCTCGCGCTTCAGCACAGCCATGGTCGCTTGCGCGTTGGCATCAATGAGCACGTGGCGTCCGTCCGGGCAATGCGCGTTGGCGGCTAGCGCTTGCTCGCCCTCGTTCTCAGGCACCGCGATCAACCTCGGAAAGAGGGCGCCGAGCCATCGTTGTTCTTCGGTGGCAAACGCTTCCGGGACCCACAACGCCGTGCGCGGATCTAAGACCGCAATGCATGTATCGAGATGGTAGTAGCGTGGGTCTGCAAGGCGCAGGAGCACAAGGTCTGATGCAGCCATGGCCGCAGCCTCCTCCAACGCGGGGCGATCGGAGCGCGGTCCCATTCCGCCCAACAACAAGCGTTGACCGGGCACACTCACGAGGTCGCCAGTCCCTTCGAAGGACACTGAGGCCGACGAACGCACAACGCGAATACCCAGTGCGTTGAGAAACGCACCCAGCAATTCTGGCTCCGCGGCCCGCTCAGCATGGCGCATCCGCGAGAGCACCACCGCACAGGCGCCGTCTTTTGGGTCCGAGAAGGGGAATGCGGGATTCGCGGCAAAGACCTGATCGCACAACCCCATCGTCGCGGGCATCACACGCACGGGATAGCCGAGGGCTTCGTAAGCCCTGCGCAACGACTGCCACTCAGAGCGCGCACGTTGGACATCCACTGTGTGTAACGCGCCGTCCGAAGTCCGCATGTGAGCGTTGATAGCCCAGCGAATATCGAAGGCCGCAGGGTCCACCATGACGATGCTGCCCGTGCCCGCGCAAGGGCTGCGGCGGAGGGCCGCAATGCGTTCGAGAGCTGAGGTGTGATCGAGTACGAGCGGCATCTGCGTGGATTTGCGGCGCGCGGTCGTACCATACCTCCCCTCCACGGAAATGAACCCCATGCAAGACCTCTGCTCTGACCTTGCCGCATGTGCGCGCGCGACTCTTGTGGCGCAGTGTGCCGCGGACGTCACCGACATCCCTCTCGCAATCCCCGAGGATCGGTCCAAGGGCGACGTCGTGATCAACGCATTCCAACTCGCGAAGGTGGTGCGCCAAGCGCCTCCGAAGCTAGCCGAGATCCTCGCGACGGGGCTCGCCACTCATCCGGCCGTGGAATCCGTTGAAGCCGTGAAGGGCTACGTCAATCTGAAGCTCAAGCCTTCAGCCGTGCTCACGGCAGCAACAGAGGCGGTGCTCGCGGATCCTCTGCACTTCGGGGATAGCCAAGAACTCGCCGGCCAGCGCTTGATGGTCGAATACTCCGCGCCGAACACCAACAAGCCCCTGCATCTCGGGCACATGCGCAATAACTTTCTCGGGCATTCACTAGCTGCCATCCTCACGGCTTCCGGTGCGAATGTGATCCGCGCCAATCTGTTCAACGATCGCGGAATTCACATCTGCAAGTCCATGTTGGCTTGGAAGCGCTTCATGAATGGAGCCACGCCAGAGAGCCTCGGGGTCAAAGGCGATCATCTCGTTGGCGACTGCTACGTGCGCTTCGAACGCGAATTCGCCAAGGAAGTCGAGACTTTTTGTGCAGCCAACGCCGCAGAGTTCGAGAGCTGGCGGGCGAAGCGCATCAAGTCCAGTCAAGACAACAAATCCGAGGAGGCAGAGCTCAAGGAATGGAAGAGCAGTTTCCGTGAAGAGGGATTCACTCGCATTCCGCTAGGCCTCGAATGCGCCGAGATGTTGCGCGCTTGGGAGAAGGGCGACGCAGAAGTGCTGGCGCTCTGGTCCATGATGAATGGATGGGCCTTCGCCGGCTTCGCTCAAACCTACGCTGCGCAGGGAGTGGCATTCGACTTGGTCTATCGCGAAAGCGAGACATGGACGCTCGGCCGAGACGTGGTCCTTGCCGGATTGGAAAGCGGCGTTTTCTCGCGCCGTGCAGATGGCGCGGTGGAGATTGATCTCAGTGCCGAGAAACTCGGCTCCAAAGTCGTGCTGCGCTCCGATGGCACCAGCGTGTACATCACGCAGGACATCGGCACCACCATCCTCAAGGCCAAGCAACACCAACTGCAAGGGCAGATCTGGGTCGTGGGCGACGAACAGGAGCGACACTTCGAAGTCTTGTTCGCGATTCTCAAGCGCCTTGGGCATCCGTGGGCCGCGAACCTCCATCACCTCGCCTACGGCTTGGTCAATCTGCCCGAGGGACGCATGAAGTCTCGTGAAGGCACCGTGGTGGACGCGGATGACCTTCTTGCCGAAACCGCGCGCCTCGCCGCCGAGGAAGTGAAGGCTCGTGACGTTGAGAATCGCATTCCGGCCGATGAAGTCACGCGCCGCGCCACGGCCGTCGCGCTAGCCGCACTGCGTTTCATGCTGCTCAAGGTGACTCCCAAGGCCAGCATGACCTTTGATCCACGAGAGTCCGTGAAGTTCGACGGCGACACTGGCGCACGCGTGCTCTACGCCGCGGCACGTTTGAATTCTCTTCAGGACGGCCAACCCGTAGCGCGTGCCTCCGCAGCGCAAGCGCTCCCCGGCGATCAGGCCGAAGTGCAACTCGCGCTCACGATCCTCACTTTCCCCGTCGTTCGCGCGCGCGCAGCCCGCGAATACAACCCCGGGCTGATCGCGAAGTGGCTGCTCGATCTCGTGCGCGACCTGAATCGCTTTTACGACCGCTGCCCGGTGCTCAAGGCAGAGCAAGCCGAATGGCGTGAGGGCCGATTGGCGCTGTGCGCGGCGGCTCAGGGCGCACTCGCACGCGGAGCGGGCCTACTCGGCCTTCCGCTGCTTGCGCGCATGTGAAGCTCAGCGCCGCAAGTACGTGCCCGAGGACAACACTCGCAAGAAGCAATCGCGGTAACGCATGGTGTCCGACGAATCGTCGCCGCCGTGGCGATCGTCGAAGCGGCTGACCAGCATTTGGCGTTCGTAGCCAAAGGGCTGCATGGCTTCGCTCACCGTGCTGCCACGGTATTGATTCACCACGCGGAACTCGCCGGGACCGTCGATCCACACGGCGGCCTCGTTCGCCGCGCCCATGAGGTTGTGGTAGTCCCCCAAGGTGTCTTGATAGGCCCCCACGAGGTAGATGCCGAGCAGAAACGGCTCATCAAGGTTGAGGGTCGGCAGCGGAATGGTCTTGGTGCACGAGCCGGTTTCGCCAAGGAAGTCGTCAATGCGGCCATCGGAGTCGCAAGTGATATCCCCGATGGTGGCCAGCGCGGAACCGTCATCGGTCAGACGCGATAGCGGCATGATCGGGAACACTTGCCGCACGGCCCAAGTATCCGGCGTGGATTGGAAGACTGAGAAATTGCAAACCACCATGGGGGCCACATGGCCTTGGAGTTCTGCGACCTCTTCCGGGTCTTCGTCCGCAGGATTCATGACTTCGAGCGCGCGCGCGCAGATCTCCGAGAACAGGGCTTCACCCGCGGCGCGGTCCTCCAAACTCACGAACCCGAGTTTGAATCCGAGCAGCACTTCCTCGTTCAGCGACTTGGCGTCATTCACACTTTCGCGCCAGTTGCGCCGATTGATGTCCGCCAAGATGGAGCGCAACTCGACGGCTTGGTGGCACGGATCCTTGCCCTGCTCGATCTGCCGCGGCCCCGTACGCCCAATGATCTTGAGGGGCGAGACCACCGTCAATGCGCCAAAGGCCGTGACCGCACGTCCGGATTCGGTCACTAGAACCGGTGGCTTCACTTCTTCCTGCTCGCAAACGCTGAGCACGTTGTAGACGCAGTCGCGGCAATACTCCTCAAGGGTGTAGTTGCGACTCCAGTCCGTGGCCGTGCTGCTGCCGTCGTAGTCGATTCCAAGCCCACCGCCCATGTCCAAGTAGTCGAGGCCCGGAGAACGGCGCTTGATGTGGCAATACAAGCGCGCCGCTTCCTTCACGGCCTCTTTGACCGCGAGGATGTCGCTGATCTGAGAACCAATGTGGAAATGCACGGCACGCAACACCTCCGGACAACCGGCTTCTTCCAAGAGCTTCAGGCACTCCAAGATCTCGAGGCTGCTTAGGCCGAACTTGGCGTGGGCTCCACCGGATTCGATCCACTTGCCCGACCCGCGTGAATTCAGACGCACGCGCATGCCCATGGCAGGCTTGATGCCCACTTCCTGAGAAATCGCGAGCACGTCATGCACTTCGTGGATGGTCTCGCAAATCAAGACCACACGACTGCCCGCTTGTGCGGCACGCAGCGCGAGCTCGATGTAGTCGCGATCCTTGTAGCCGTTGCAAATGATCAGGGCTTCCTCATGCAACTCCTGCGTCAAGGCCAGAACCAACTCAGCCTTGGAGCCCGCTTCCAAGCCGTAGCGGAAGGCATTGCTCTCCTGCACGAGGGCTTCCACCACCACGCGCTGCTGATTCACTTTGACGGGATACACGCCCTGGAAGTGCGCCGGGTAGTTGAACTCGCGAATGGCTTCGGAAAACGCGTTGTGCAAACGCCCGACGCGGTCCTTCAGGATCTGCGGGAAGCGCAAGAGAAAGGGCGAACGAAAGCCGCGGCGACGCAACTCCTCGACGATGTCTGGAATGCGCACGACATGGCGTGAGCCCGGCTTGTCAGCGACGGTGGCGAAGCCTTGTTCGTCAATGGAGTAGTAACCAGCACCCCAGCCATCCACTGCAAAACGACTAATGGCTTGTTCCCGCGTCAGCATGAGGCGATGTTACCGATCGAGGTCGAATCCCCCACTGGGCATTGGAATCACTTGCTGCGAGAATGCCGCCATGCATGCGGATGGCAGCAAGCGTGAAGGTCCGGCCGTGGTGGCCGCAGCTGTCTCCGCGCTCCTCGCCATTGGCAAGCTCGGCGCGTTTTGGGTCACTGGGTCGGCCAGCCTCCTAGCCACGGCCATCGACAGCCTCGTGGACGTGCTGATCTCATCGGTCAACGCCCTGATCATCCGAGCCGCCGGCGCGCCCGCCGACGAAGGCCATCCTTTCGGTCACGGCAAGCTAGAGCACTTGGCGGCGCTGTTGCAGTCGTTGGTGGTAGGGGCGCTCGGCGTAGCGGCGGGCTGGCAAGGATGGCAGCGCCTTGAAGGAGGCGAGCCCTTGGTTCAGCCAGGGTTGGGCCTCGCCGTCGCCGCACTGAGCACGCTGGTGGCCCTCGGACTCGCCGTTTACCTCACACGGGCCGCCAAGGCTATGCGCAGCCCCGCCCTGAACGCGGATGCTGCCCATTACACCTCCGACTGGATGATCAACGCCGGCGCAGTTCTCGCCATCCTCGGAGAGATGTGGCTAGAAACCACCCTGATCGACGCCGCCGTCGCGTTTCTTGTGGCGATACTCATCTTGCGCACCGCCTTGCAGCTCTTCGCCGAATCGGCGAGCTCACTCCTCGACCGCGGCCTCGCGGAGGATGAAGTGCAGGCGGTCCATCAGGCCCTGCGTTCGTTCCAAGGCCGCATTCACGGCTATCACGACCTGTTGACGCGGCGCAGCGGGCAGGATCGTTTCGTGCAGTTCCACATCGAAGTGGAAGGGACAACGACGCTAGTCGAGGCGCACAATCTTGCCGAAGAAGTCAGGCGCGCCGTGGAGGCTCTGCTGCCCGGTTCGCGAGTGATGATCCACTTGGATCCGTGGCCTGAAGACACCGCCCGAGATCCGCACGACGCGCACGCGCCCTCAGCCCGCCTGTGACCCCGTTGGGAGATGCGCTGAAGCGGCCTATGATGCGCCCCTTGGCCGGGGTGGCGAAATGGCAGCCGCGGCGGATTCAAAATCCGCTGGTCGCAAGACCTTGAGGGTTCGAGTCCCTCCCTCGGTAATCGCGGGCTCCTAGCCGGGCGGCCACTGCAGGCTGCGTCCGGCGATCACGTGCAGGTGCAAATGCATCACCGATTGCCCCGCGCCCGCTCCGCTGTTTGTGAGCATGCGGAACTCAGGCCAACCCGCTTCCCGCGCTAGGCGCGCGCCCACGAGTTGCAGGTGCCCGAGGAGCGCCTCATCGCTCGCACTTGCATCGCCGACATTCACGATGGCTTTGCGCGGAATCACGAGAATGTGGAACGGAGCCACCGGCTGAATGTCCGCGATGGCGATGCAACGCTCGTCACTGTGCAGGAGCGTGGCCGGGACTTCACCTCGCAAAATGCGTCCGAAGATGGTGTCAGCCACGCTGCACCCCGCGGCGGGCCATGGCTGCTAGCCATTCCTGCTCGGACAGCACCTCCGAGTCCTCGAGAATCATGTCGGGGATCCCCTCCTCGATGCGGTAGCGACGGCGCGTGGCGCCGTCAGTACTCACCAGCCAATCCCCATCGCGGACTAACGGCGCCCGCGATTCAGGGCAACGCAACAACTCAAGCATTTCAGGGTCGAGATCCATGAGGTGCGGCCGTCCTAGGCCGTGCCTCCGGTTTATCCCCGACGCGCCTTCACGTAAAGGTCGGAGTGTGAGGCGAGTTCTCAGTTGCTAGCATGTCGGACCGCGGACGCAGCACCGCCGGAACCACATGAGCCAGACACTTGCCCGCCGTCTACGTGAGTCCGCCGAGCGCAATGACGATCTGAAGGAGTTCGAGGCCGTGTGGGTGGAGATGATGGCCAATCATCCCACCGAGATCACAGCCTTCATTGCCGGCATCGACGCCCTGCACGCCAAAGGCCACATGGATAAGGCGAGCACCTTCCTCGGTGCGTTGGCACCTGTGCTGTTGGAACGACGGCTCCACTCCGAGGCCATCTGTGCCTTGCGTCGCCTCGCCACGCTGAATCCTCGCGAGAAGGGGCTGCGCTCGGGGCTGCTCACGGCTTACAAGGCGCTGTACGCCACGGATGAACGGCTGCCGATGCTGCTCGAAAAGAGCGGGCTCGAGAGCGGCGGTGAGATCAAGCCGAGTGTGGACAAACTCGAGTCGTTCCTCGGCTTCACTCCGGGCCGCTATGTGTTCCACCCCGCGGGCTGGGGCGCAGGCCGAGTGATGAACGTTGATCTCAGCGAAATGCAGGTCGTGATGGACTTCGAGACCACCAAGGGCAGAAAGCTGACCCTTGAGATGGCCGCCAAAGTCACCCAATTCGTCGAAGCGGATGACTTACGCGCCATGCGCTTCGATCGTCAGGATCAACTCGCAGCCCTCGTGGAAAGCGACCCTGTCGCACTCATCCGTGCAGCGCTGAAGAGCCGCGGTGGTAAGTCGTCTCTGCGCGACATCCGCGATCGGCTCGCCCCCTCACTGATCCCGACGGCCCGCTGGTCGAGTTTCTGGAACAAGGCGAAGGTTCAGGTGAAGGCTGCTCCGGATCTTGTGGTTTCCCCCGGAGCGAACCCCGTTGTGGAGTTTTCCGCGGAAGATCGCGGCTATGCCAGCACTTGCTTGCGCGACCTCGCGCTCCTCGATGCTGACGACAAGCGTTTGCGCTACCTGAAAGCCCTGCTGCCTGAGGCGAAAAAGCAAGCGGAAGGTAAGGAAGCCGTGAGTGCCGTCGCCAAGAAGCTCATGGAAATCTCCGTGCACTTCCAGCGCGGCAGCATGATCTCCTTGAGCTTCTTGCTCTCAGACTGCAAGGCCTTCGTGCCAGAGCTTGAAGTGCCCGAGAAGTTCTCGACCCCCGCCCTGTGCCGTGAGCCGCGCGAGCTCTTGAAGGCTCTCGACCAGATCCCGGTGGGCGGTCATCGCCAAGCCGCGGTGCTTCTGCTCCGGCCGAGTCTCGGCGATCAGTGGCCGCAGTTCGCCGAGAAGTTGTTGCGCAACGGTGAGCCCGAGTCCGCCGAATTGGCGCTCTCAGACATGATCGGCTCAGGTCGTGTCGATGCTGCCCGCGCGGTCATGCGCGCCATCTCCGAGCGGTTCCGCGATCATCCCGCGGCCTTCCTCTGGTACTTGCGCTCGAGCTTGGCCAACACGCTGCCCAAGGAAATCCCCACCGAGACACAGATCACGCTGCTTGAGAAGACCTTGCTGCTGCACGAGCACTTGGCACTCGCAGAGAGTTCCAAGGACGACGCGGGCAAGCGCATCGCGCGCAGCATCGTCTCGGTGCTTCAGTCCCGCGACTATGAAATGGTCCGCAGCGCATTCCTCTCATGCAGCGCGCAAGCGGGAAGCAACGCAGCCGCCATGATCCGCAACCACCGCTCCATTTACGGTGAGACACGGGATCAGATGCTCGCACGCATGTTCCGCGCGCGGCCAGAAATCGGAAAGATGCAGCTCGGAGGCACCCTCCGCGCTGAAGCACCGACGGATCCGCTGTTTGATTCCAACGTGCTGTTCTGCACGGAAGCAGGCCTGCTGCGCAAGCGCCGCGAATTCGAAGACTTGGTCAATCGCCAAATCCCAGAAAACGCCACCGAAATCGGGCGCGCGGCCAGCTACGGCGATCTCTCCGAAAACTCGGAATGGTCCGCCGCGATCGAGAAGCAAACTCGACTCACGCGCCACTCGGAAGAACTGGGCGCTGAGATCGCGCGCGCACGGGTCATGGATGCCACACAACAAGACGGCATTCACGTCGGCCTAGGAACGCGCGTCAGCTTGCAAGATGAGAACGGCGCTAGCGAGATCTACACCATCCTCGGCCCCTGGGAGGTGGATCCCGAGAACGGCCGCATCTCTTACCTGTCGGACTTGGGGCGCGCCGTGATCGGCAAAGCTGTCAACGATGACGTGGTGGTGGAAAGCCGCAACGGTCAACGCAAGCTGCGCGTGACGGCCATCGCCAACGGCCTCGCCTGATCGCAGCGAATTAGCCGCGCAAGAAGAACCCAGCGCCTCGGAGCGCCTCGGCGATGCGGGGCGTCCCTGGATCTTCGCCAAGCAGCAGCGTGGTGGGGTTGAGTCGCTCCAGCACCGCGGCCCTCAACTCCCGCACGCGCAAAGCCCGGTCGACCGCGTCTTCGCTAGGTGCGCGCACGAGCACACCCCGCCGCACGGAAAGGACCGTCACCGCGTCAGCCCATCCGCGAACTGACTGCTCCACGTTGGTTGGCAATCCATGCCGCGCATTCGTGGTGAGGGCGTCCAAGATTTCCTCCACACTCATGCCCGCCGCAATGGATTCATGCACAGAGCGTTCCGAGATGCGGTAGTGCAGGATGTAGTCGGCCTTTTCGCGCCGCGCAAAGCGCCCGAGTTCGTGCAGCAATTCCATGCTGGCCAGTTCGGGATACACAAGGATCTCGAAGTCCGGGGTCACGATGAGGCTGCCCCCGCCGTTGCCGGAGTCTTCCACCGGCAATCCCAAGACCGCCGCGCCCACGCGGGTCAAGCGCAGGGCTTCGGGACCAAAATCGTCGCAACGCAACTCGGTGATGCCACAGTTCCACAGCGACTCACCGGCAAAGTCCATCAGGTCGCGCGCAAGGACGGCGGGCGATGGCAGGGTGGTCGCGGGGGCGCGCTTGAAGCGCCGTTGGAAACGCTCCACAGCACTGGCGCGGTCGATCCCGGCTAGCCAAGCATTGCGCGCCAACAAGGCCAACGGCTTGATGGCGATGGCTCCTCCACGGCCTAGGTCCTGCAACTGTGCGACCAGCGACTTGCGCAAGCTAGCCACGTGCGCTGGCGCCTGCACCTTG
>Ga0233425_10007127_pt1 | contig 15936 bp, 15 predicted proteins | sample Watercolumn_Towu_2_FD_181712 | JGI IMG/M metagenome (GOLD analysis project Ga0233425, IMG submission 181712) | Freshwater microbial communities from Lake Towuti, South Sulawesi, Indonesia - Watercolumn_Towuti2014_140_MG | ecosystem: Environmental > Aquatic > Freshwater > Lake | place...
AAGACTATTAGAAAGAGTTATTGCTATAAAGATCTAAGTAGAGAGGATTTTCTCTCCGTAATTAGCTATCTTGCAGGAGATTATGCACTCGAACATAGAAATGTTTATGCAAAGATATGGTATGAGCCTAAGACGGGACAGATAGGAAAGAAGGGGAAACTAGCCAGAGTAATTTATATGACTAACATAGGAACTATTCCTGGTGAGAGCTTTATGAATGTGGAAATAGGGATTGGAGAGAGAAGAGGACAGATAGTCGGAAAGATAGATGAAAGTTTCTTAGAAAGAATGAAAAGGGGAGATGTATTTGTATTAGGGGGACAAAAGTATCAGTTTCTGTTTAGTAGGGGGATGAAAGCCTATGTAAGGGGAGATGTTTCAAGAAATCCAAACATTCCTTCATGGTTTTCAGAACAATTGCCTTTAAATTTTGATGTTGCACTGGAAATCAACCGGTTTAGAAGACTTGTGAAAGAAAGAATAGGAAAGAAGAAAGAGGCAGTTGAATTCATTAAGGGACATGTTTATTGTAAGGAACATATTGCTGAAGAGATATATGAATACTTCAAAGAACAAGCAGGTTTTTCAGAGATTCCAGATGATAAGACGATAGTTGTTGAGAAACATAAAGAAGATAAGAAGGAGTTTTTAGTATTTCATAGTCTTTATGGTCGGCGTGTTAACGATGCTCTTGCAAGAGCCTATGCTTTTGCTGCTGCTAGGTTGAAATATAGAGATGTGGAGATAGGAGTTTCAGATAATGGGTTTATACTTGCTGGTGAGATCTTTGATGAAGATAAAATAATCAATTGGGTTAAGTCTAAGGATCTTAAAGCAATACTTAGGGAGGCGATTGAAAAGACGGAAGTACTAAAGAGACGATTTAGGCATTGTGCTGCTCGTTCACTTATGATATTGCGTAATTATAAGGGTAGAGAGAAAAGTGTCGGAAAACAGCAAGTACATTCGGGGTTCTTATTTGTAGCTGTGAAAAAAATAAGTGATGAATTTCCAATACTTAGGGAAGCAAGAAGGGAAGTAATGGAAGATTTGATGGATATTGCTAATGCTTTTAGTGTGCTTAAATGGATTGAAAACGGGCAGGTGAAGATAAAGAAAAAAAGGTTGTTGATTCCTTCTCCGTTCGCGTTAAATATGATTATGGAGGGTCGTTCGGACTTGATTAGAATGGAGGACAAATTAAGTTTCTTAAAAAGAATGCATGAGTTGCATCTAAGGAGTATAGATGAAAAATGACTAAACTAATATATATTGGAAAATGCTTGTTGATTGAAACGGGAAAAAAAGATAAAAAAGAAAGGAAAAAGATATTAGTAATTGGGGATTTGCATTTGGGATATGAACAAGCTCTTAATGAAGGTGGTGTGTTTGTTAGTAGAAAGATGTATGATGAAATGATTTTAGAACTTGATAAGGTGTTTAAGATTGCTGAGATGGGAGGTAAAGTAGATGAAGTTGTTCTTGTTGGTGATGTTAAACAAGAATTTAGAGGTATATTAAGGCAAGAAAGGGGAGATATAATTGGGTTAGTGAATTGGTTGCTTGAAAAGACGGAAAAATTAGTAATTACTAGGGGTAATCACGATTCTATACTTGAACCAATACTGCGTGGGAAGGAAAGAATTGAACTCAGAGAAGTTTATTGTGCTGATGGGGTGGTATTTGCACATGGAGATAAGAATCTAAAGGATTTCTGGAATAAGGAAACAGAGCTTATCGTAATGGGTCATTGGCATCCGGCTGTAGAGTTTATCGATGGTGTTAAGAAAGAAAGATATAAGTGTTTCCTTGAAGGAAAAACTAAGGGAAAGACTATTGTGATTTTACCTAGCTTTATTGATAATCGCGAAGGAATTGATATAAGACATACGGATTTTGAAGAAAAATTTAATGCGTCTGTTGAGAAGTTTAAAGTAAGGGTTGTAAATTTAGATGGAGAAATGAATGTTTTCGATTTTGGACAATTGGGTAAGATAACAGGTTAATAATTTTAATTAAAAATAAAATTAATTGCTTTCAGATTGTTGACCTGCTTTAAGCTGTGGGAAAGGAAGATGTAATGGAAGATTGATTTGATCTTCAAGATCTAATGCTTTTGAAGAGCACTTTCTTAAAATAATATTAAATAGAGGTACTTTGAAAGCTGATGGGAGCTCTTTTTTCTTCCAGGATTTTTGAACGTCTTTCATTTCTTCTTTTGTTGCTGAGAGAACAATATTCCCTTCAATGATTATCTCGCCTTTTTTGTTCATATTTTCAGGCTGGTCTTTCTTTTTGTCTTCTTTTTTGTCCTTATCTTTTACTTGTGAATGAGTTATAGAATATTGGAATATAATTTTTACTGCTTCGGAGTCTTTTAGGAGAGAAAGCTTTTCCTCTTCTAAGTCTAAGAATTCAATATTAGTATTTATTTGCGATTTTCCTTCAAATTTAGGGAAATGTTCTGCTGATATTTTTGTAAAGTTAAATCCTATTACTTGCATGTTTGTGTTTGTTTTTTGGTGTTTTTAAAGATTTGGGTTTTTGTTTAATAATTGAGTTGAATCGAAAATAAAATATATTTAAGCAACGTCTTCTTCGGAAATAACTACGAAATCGCCAATAGCAATTATTGCGTTATAAGGTATTAAGGCTTCTTTACTAGATGCCATTTCAATATTAAGGTTTCTTGTGTGAGGTGTTGGATCTCTTATTACTAATTGGATTAATTCTCCCGTCTTTGTTTCGAAAGTAATATCTTTAACAAAGCCCAACCTCTTGCCTTCTTTTGTTACAACAAGTTTTCCAACCAATTCTTTTAGTGGATGTTTATCTAATCCCATAAGGATTTTAGAAATAAATGATATATAAATCTTTCTAAGAAATTTTTATTAGTTTATAGAGACAAAAATATTATATAAGTTTGAATATATTATTGAATTCTAATTTTATTTTGAAGAAGAATATTGGCAATATATATTTATTGATGTTTATTAATTGAGTTTTAGATGTGTGTGACTAGAATGTTGTGTGTTCGTGTTAATTGAAAAATTATTTGAATTTATATTAAATTAATAGCAAATTGAGGTTAACCTTCTCCCCCTATGATTTCATATGGAAATAATAATAATGTTTAAAAATGAATTCTAATTTTATTTTTTCTTTTCTTCTATATATAAAGATTTATATATTATTAATATATATATTAAAATAGAATAACTTGTTCGTATTAATATATTATAAAAAATTGTTTTTTATTGTTATTTCATTTTGGAGTGGAAACAATGGTGTGGGGATAATTAGTTTATTTTTATTATTTTTCATCGACGATTAAATAGTTTCTAATAGAAATAGAGCTTAGAGTATAGATAAGTTTATAATATATTTTTGAATAATTTAATAATAAAAAGAGATTAAAAAAAGTAAAATGGGACAAGAAAATAAATTAGATGAAATTTTTGATAGTTTTGTGAATAATAATTTATTTGTAAATAAAATGGTTTTGCAAAGTAATTATACTCCAGAAAATATCCCTCATAGGGACACTCAAATAGAGCAAGTTGCTAGTATTCTTGCTCCAACGTTAAGGGGAGATAGAGTAAGTAATTTATTTGTTTATGGAAAAACTGGAACTGGAAAAACATTGAGTATACAAAAAGTTGTTAATAGAATGAGTGAAAAAGCTAAAAAACTTGGGAAAGATAGTTTTAAAGTTCTTTATATTAATTGTAAATTGAAAAAAGTTGCAGATACGGAATATAGAATAATTGCTGAATTGATTAAACAACTTAAAGGTAATGTACCTACAACAGGATTACCTACAGACTTTGTTTATGGGAAATTTATAGATATGATTGATGATAAAAAGCAGAATATTATACTTGTTTTAGATGAAATTGATCAAGCTGTGAAAAAAATAAGTGACAATTTTATTTATACTCTTACTAGAATGAATACTGAGCTGAAGAATGCTCAAATTAGCATAATAGGGATATCTAATAGCCTGACATTTATGGATAATTTAGATCCGAGGGTTAGAAGTAGTTTAGGAGAGGAAGAATTGGTGTTTCCACCTTACAATGCCTTACAATTACAAGATATACTTAAGGAAAGAGCGGAAAACGCATTTAAATTAGAGAATTTAGAAGAGGGAGTTATCGCTAAATGTGCTGCTCTTGCTGCAAGAGAGCACGGAGATGCTAGAAGAGCACTTGATTTACTAAGGGTTGCTGGAGAAATAGCTGAAAGGGAAGGATCAAATAAGATAAAGTTAGAGCACATAGATTCGGCTAATCACAAGATAGAGAAAGATAAAATGCTCGACATAATTGAGAGCGAGCCTACACAATTCCAGTTAGTTCTTAATTCGATTATGACTTTAAGTGAGAAAGAAGGGTCAATATTTACTGGAGATGTGTTTAATGAGTATGAGGTGTTGTGTAAGAAAACTAAGAATGAAGTATTAACTCAAAGGAGAGTTTCTGATATTATTGCCGAATTTGACATGCTTGGAATAATCAATGCAAGAGTAATAAGTAAGGGGAGACAAGGGAGAACTAGGGAGATTAAACTAATGCTTGCTCCACATATAACTGATAAGGCTAAAGAAATACTAAAAGATGCATTAAATTTGTAATTTTAGCATTTCTTTATTAAATCCCCATGAATCCAGAAATATTACAAGCAGTTAGAGAAAAGGGTCTTTTATTAGAAAAAGATCTATTTGATATTCTTGAAGCTATGGATGTTTCGAATGCTCGACTTTTATTAGATAATATCGCGCAGGTATCTGGGCAAAAAATGATTACTAAACAAGTCCTTAATAAGAATTTTGAAGTTGTGAAAAAGTTTGTTTCTAAGCTGGAAAATAAAGAAGTAGTAGAAAAAGTCTTTGTTAAGTTAGGATTTAGTGTTGAAATACAGAAAGAAAGTAGTTTGAATGTTGATCAGAAGGTGGAGGCGATTAAACCTGCTCCAGCGATTGAGAAGAAAACGCAGAGTTATCGGATCTTTTATTCAGCTAGTAAGAATGAAAAGAAATTGACTGTAGAGGATTTTGTAGGTAACTTTAGGGCAAGGTATCAACAGTTACAGAGGATACTTATGCAAAGAAATGAATTACAAAATTTAACAAGTATTGGTAAAATTGGGAGCGAGAGGAAGAGTTATGCTATCATAGGTATGTTATCTGAGAAGAGGAAGACTAAAAATGGCAATTTAATATTAAAATTAGAAGATTTAACTGGGCAAATATCTGTCTTAATTAAAGAAGATAAACGGGAGGTGTTTGAGAAAGCGGATGAACTTATGTTAGATGATATAGTAGGAGTTAAGGCTTCCGGGGACAGGGAAATATTATTTGCTCAAGATATAATATTTCCAGATGCTCTAATTCCTGAGAAGATGAAGTTCACAGAAGATATTTCTATTGCTTTTGTTAGCGATGTTCACGTTGGAGGTATAAAACATCTTGAGAGAAGTTTTGAAAACTTTTTAGTATGGTTAAATGGGGATGATGAAAATGCAAAGAAGATAAAATATATATTTTTTGTCGGAGATAATGTCGATGGAGTGGGTATTTTCCCAGGTCAAGAAGGTTTGTTAAAGTTAAAGAGCATGGAAGAGCAGTATGCTAAATTATCTGATTATTTGAGAAGGGTTCCAAAGCACATTACTATGTTTATGTGTCCTGGGCAACATGATGCATCTAGAGTTGCTCAACCGCAACCGATCATAAGCAAGAAATATGCTGCGCCTTTGTATGACATTGAGAATCTAGTGCTTGTGAGCAATCCTTCTACAATAAAGTTATTAGAGGGAAATAGGGAATTTAAAGTGTTAATGTATCATGGAGATTCGATTCATACATTTATTCATGAAATTAAAGAGCTTAGAGAGATGAAAGCTGCTAAAACGCCTGCTAAAGTTATAAAGCATATGCTTAAGAGAAGACATCTTGATCCATTTCATAGTGAAGCAGTTTATATTCCAAATATGGAGCGGGATAATTTGGTAATTGGAGAGGTGCCCGATGTTTTATGCACTGGTGAAATGCATAGAGTTGATGTTGAAAATTATAACGGAATCATGATTATAACCGGAAGTTGTTGGCAAGGGCAGACATCTCATGAAGAGAAGATTGGAAGCATTCCAGATCCTTGTAAGGTGCCTATTTTGAATCTTAAAACTAGGGAATTTAAGATTCTCGACTTTGGAGTTGAAGAAGAACTAAATGAATTACATATAAGGAAGATGTGAAAATGAATACCTTTGAATATTTTAAGAAATTGGATAAGGATGTTAGAGATTTGTATGAAGTTGCAGGAAAGGCTAGAAAAGTAGGGATAGATCCGAGTACACAGGTTGATATTCCTATTGCTACATCTCTTGCTGAAAGAGTTCTTGGACTCGTTTCAGTGTTATACCCTCAGATAATGGACAAGAGGATTGTTGAGAGGATTCTTGAATTGGAAAAGCAATTTGGAAGTTTAGACCCTGCAGTTTCACTTACAATCGCAGAAGAGATTGCTAAAGAAAGGTATTGTAAGTTTGAGAGTCATTTACAAGCAATGGAGGCAGGAGTTAGAGTTGGAGTAGGATATTTGACTTTGGGATATGTTTCTTCGCCTATTGAAGGATTTATACAATTAAAGGTTAAAAAGACTAAAGATGGAAAAGATTTTCTTGCACCATATTATTCTGGACCAATTAGAAGTGCAGGAGGAACGGAGGCAGCATTTTCTTTAGTTATAATTGATTATTTGAGGGAGATGTTCGGGTATGCAAAATATGATCCTACTCTTGATGAAATTAAAAGAGGAACTCATGAGTGTTATGAATATCATGAGAAAATAACTAATTTGCAATATCTTCCAAGTGAAATGGAACTTGATTTTTTAATGGCTAACATTCCAGTTCAAGTCACAGGAGATGCGAGTGAAGATAGAGAAGTGTTTAATTATAAGGATCTTGAAAGGGTGGAGACAAATAATCTTAGAAGTGGATTTTGTCTTGTTATGGGGGAAGGTATTGCTCAGAAAGCTCCAAAAATATTAAAAAGAGTTCAAGGATTACTTGCTAAGGGATTCAAGTTGAGTGATTGGGGGTATCTTGAAGAGTTTGTAAAATTACAGAAGAAGATAAAAGAGAGTAAGGCTTCTGGAGCGAGGGCTGGAGCAACATATATTCAAGATTTAGTTGCTGGAAGACCAGTTTATGCTCATCCTTCAAGAAGTGGAGCATTTAGGTTAAGATATGGCCGATCAAGAAATATGGGTTATTCCACTTTGGCGTTACATCCTGCGACAATGGGTATAACTAATGGGTTTATTGCTATTGGAACACAATTAAAAATAGAAAAACCGACAAAAGGATGTACTGTTGCTTCTGTTGATGGTATTGATGGTCCTATTGTTAGGTTGAAAAATGGTGATTTAAAGAAGCCCGAGAGTTATGAGGAGGCTAAGGCGATGTATCATGAGATAAATGAGATATTATATCTTGGAGATTTATTGGTTCCATACGGAGATTTTGCTAATCGAAACCATGTGTTGGAGAAGCCAGGTTATGTCGAGCAGTATTGGCTTGAAGAATTAAAGAAATTAGGGGGAGATTCATCATTATATGTTTCATTTGAACAAGCTGTCGAGATAAGCAATAAATTTGGTGTTTCTTTACATCCAAAGTATATTTATTATTGGAGAGAAATAAACAAAGAAGAGTTTTTGGGGTTAGTTGATTGGTTGACAAGAGGATTGGTGACTGAGTCTAAATTGTTATTGCCTTATGCAGTGCATGAAAGAGAGAGGTTTAGGCAAGGAAAGAGGGCGTTGGAGTTGATAGGATGTGAGCATAGCGTTCACTTAGACCATGTTATTGTTGAAAAAGGTAATGCTGCCGCATTATTATTTAATTTTGGGGTAAATTTAAATGAAAATATTGAAGAGACATTCAATAGGAATAGTTTAATAATAAAAGAAAGTATCGGTGAAAAAAGTATCCTTGAAGTTATTAACTTAATTGCGAAGGCAAAGATTAGGGATAAGTCTGGAACATTTATTGGAGCAAGAATGGGGCGACCTGAGAAGGCAAAGTTAAGAAAATTAACTGGAAGTCCGCATGTTCTTTTCCCAGTTGGAGAGGAAGGTGGTAGGTTAAGAAGTATTCAGGCCGCGATCGAGAAGAGATATGTTAGAACTGACGGACCTATTTATTATTGCGAAGCATGTAAAGAAGAAAGTGTTTATCCACAATGCTATATTTGTAATTCTTTTTGTAAAAAAATGAATTTTTGCAGAGAGTGTGGAGAAAACGTATTGGATAAATGCGAAATACACAATACCTCGAGTGAATATAAAGAAGTTAAATTAGACATTAATAAGTATTTTGAGGGTGCGAAGAAATTAGTAGGTGATAGTGGGGTTGTTATCAAGGGAATTAGGGGGACGAGTAATAAAGATCATAGTTGTGAGCATTTAGCTAAGGGAATTCTTAGAGCTAAGCATAATTTAAATGTGAATAAAGATGGAACTATAAGATATGATATGACTGAGATGCCGATTACTCAGTTCAAACCTTTTGAAATAGGAACTTCAGTAGAAAAATTAATCGATATGGGTTATGAAAAGGATATATATGGATTAAAATTGGAGAAAGATGACCAAATATTAGAATTATTTCCACATGACATTATTCTTCCTAGTTGCCCTGATACTCCTGATGAGAAAGCAGATGATGTTTTGATGAATATTGCAAGGTTTATTGATGAAGAGCTTGAAAAATTGTATAAACAGCCAAGATTCTTTAACGCAAATAAGAAAGATGATTTGATAGGCCATTTAGTTGGATGTATGAGCCCGCATACTTCGGCTGTTTGTTTAGGTAGATTAATTGGATTTTCTAAGGTACAGGCTTTGCTTGCTAGTCCGTATGTTCATGCAGCTATGAGACGAGACTGCGATGGCGATGAGGGGGCAATTATGCTGTTAATGGATTTATTATTGAACTTTTCAAGAAAGTTTATTCCTTCGCATAGAGGTGGGACTCAGGACGCGCCACTTGTACTTAATATAAAGATAAAGGCAAACGAAGTTGATGATATGATTTTTGATTTAGATGTTGGAAAAAAGATTCCTTTAGAATTATATGAGGCTGCTGAAGCACATAAAATGCCTCACGAGATTAAGTTGGAACAGCTTAAATCGCGACTTGGAAAAGAAAAAGAATTTGAGGAGATAGGATATAGTTATGAGACTTCTAACTTGAATTCTGGTAGTTTGTGCTCTAGTTACAAGACTTTGCCGACAATGCAAGATAAATTAGATCATATGATGACTTTATGTAGTAAAATAAGAGCCGTAGATGTGTCTGACGTATCAAGATTAGTAATTGAAAGACATTTTATAAGAGACACAAGAGGTAATTTGAGAAAGTTTAGTCAGCAAGGTTTTAGATGCACTAACTGTAATTCTAAATACAGAAGGCCTCCATTGGCTGGAAAGTGCTCTAAATGTAGCGGAAGATTGATATTTACAATTTCGGAAGGCAGTATTTTGAAGTATATGCAACCAGCGCTTGATTTAGCAAGGAATTATCATGTTAGTCCGTATTTGATTGAAAGTCTTGAACTAACGGAGATGTTTATTCATAGCATATTTGGAAAAGAAAAGGAAAAACAAGAGGCTTTGAGTAAATTTTTCTGAGTTCAGTTAATATGTTTAAAAAAATAAAACCTACAACACCAAAAGAATATAGTAAAATAAAAAAGAATACATAGTAAATGGACTGGGAGCTAATTTAGCTTTTATACAACCAGTTTAGACGAGAATGGGTACAATGTTGGTGAGGGTCATATGAGAATGTATGATAAGGTTAGACTCTTGGAAATAATGATTTTATCTGACAAGGGATTAATTATAGAAGATTTGCATTAATTATTTTAGAACAAATAATAGATAATTGATGGCAGAATAAGGCAAGCCATTAGGTTTATTCTTCTGCTGTTTGATGAAATAGTAAAAAATCCAAGAGAGGTGCCTGTTGCTAGGACTAAAAGACCTAGCCAGTTAGAAAAGATTATGTTGATTAGTACTATAATTATGATAACTGCAAGGGTTAGATCGGAATAGTTGAGCTTGTTTATATTTTTTGAGAAGAATTTTGAGAGATGTAGGGCTAGGAAGAATGAAATAATTCCGGAAAGGAGAATCGCTATTAGAATTATTGTTAAATTTGTTTTTGACAGCTCTCCTAAAAGAATTTGAACTGATGCTGCTGTACCTGTACGAGCTTTTTGGATGGAATAAATAGTTACATAAGAAAGTCCCATGATTATTGTATTGATTGCCCCTAACATGAATAGGAAACCTCGGTTATCTTGTTCTATAAATTCACTTCCAAGTGTTGCTGCGTGTCCACTGCCTATTCCTGGAAGGAAAGAACAGAGGGGGGCGAAGATAACTGATGCTACACTTGATCGAATAAACTCTTTTTTTGTGAGAAATATCTCTTTTAGGGGTTTAATTTGTTGTTTTGGAAGGCAGGTTTTTGATTTTAGGGAAAATAAAAGATTTGAAAGACCAAAAAGTCCTGACAAAAGTGGCAGAAGAGGTTCTTTGATTGGGAGGTTGAATGTTAGAAGTCCGAGTGAGCCCGCAAGAATGAAGACTAGTGATGCGATAAGAGGCTTTTCATCTCTTAGAATGATAAATAATGAGAGAAATATAAGAATAAATGGAATAAATGTTTTGATTAATGTAAATAAAATAGGAAGGCCAGTGATAAAAGCAGGAGTTATTAATAGAATTGTAGGGATTGCGAATATTGAACCATAAAGAGTGAGAATAAATGCTTCGTGAGCCATTCCTTTAAGTAAAAGTTGATGCCCGGGTAGAATCGAGAGAAAAGATTCATCATCTGGCGCTCCTAGATAGATTGATGGAATAAAGTCTATGAAAGTATGGGTGATTGACATTGAAACGATAAAAACTGCTAATGCTAAAACAGGAATTTGGGATAGATAAGCTAGAGACCCTAATATTATGGCTGAAACGAGATTTATATGAATTCCTGGAGCTAGGCCTGTGAATGTGCCTGCGAGGATGCCTATTAGAAGGGCAATGATAAGCTCAATTATCATAAAAAGGTAAGGATTATAAATAATAAAAACCTCACTGTTTGATGGGTGATTTTATTTCTTTGAAAGGAGGTATTAAAAGATGGCAAAATTGAGCGCATGGATCGTAACTATCATTGGCATATTGCTCATATTACCTTTAATTGGTGTGAATATAGGAGCAACGTTGAATAGCTGGCTTATAGCATTAGGCGTTTTGATAATGGGTGTAGGCAAGTTAATGAGAAGCTACAAGAAGAGAAAGTAAATCTTCTATAATCTTTTATTTTTATCTTTCTATTCTATTATTTCTATTTTTGTTATTTTTAGTGTTTTATTGTTATAAAATTCAGTTATCATTCCGTTGGCTCTAATGGTTTGGTTTATCAGTGGAGAGGTATGCTTAAACGAAGCTGAGATATTGTTTTCAAATTTTATTGTGTTATTTGTTTCTTTTATTATTTTTCCTTCTAGCAAAACTTTCTGGTTTGGTTCATAGAGGTTTATTTCCTGTGGAGAATTTAGTTGTTTTATATTAACTGGAAGAATAAGGATTGAGAAAAGAAGAAAGAGAAGTTCAAGAGTGATTAGTAGGGCAAGGAGAGTTATTTTTTGCATATCTTTATGGATGGAAAGGTTTATATTAAGTTTTTTGCTTTGTCCTAAATGGCAAAAAAGCTAACCTCGGAAGAAAGAATGAATCTGATAAAAAGAAATACTGAAGAAATCTTGACTGATGAAGATTTAAGGGTTTTATTAGAATCTGATGAGAAATTAAAACATTACATTGGTTTTGAGATATCAGGCAAGCCTCATTTAGGACATGGTTTGGTTTGTATGAGTAAAGTTAAGGACTTTGCGGATGCAGGTGCGGAAGTATCAGTTTTCTTAGCAGATTGGCATTCTTGGATAAATGATAAACTTGGAGGGGATATGAAAATAATACAAAAGATAGGTGTTCCTTTCTTTAAAGAGGCTCTAATTGCTGCTTACAAATGTGTTGGAGGCGATCCAAAAGAATTAAAGTTTGTCCTTGGTAGTGAATTATATAAAAAGAGCGGAGACTATTGGGAAACTGTAATTGATGTGAGTAAGAATACAACTCTTGGGAGAATTGAGAGATCTATTACAATTATGGGTAGAAAGGAAGGAGAGTCTGTTGATTTTGCCAAACTAATATATCCTCCAATGCAGGTAGCAGATATATTCGTCCAGGGAGTAAATATTGCTCATGCCGGTAATGATCAGAGAAAAGCCCAAGTTATTGCGAGAGATGTTGCTCTAAAATTAAAGAATCCTTTAAAAAATAAGAAAGGGGAAACAATTAAACCTGTCGCAGTTCATGGGCATCTCATACTAGGTTTACAAAAACCTAATGTTTGGCCTGTTCCAAAGGAGAATTTACAAGATTTGTGGGCTCAGATGAAAATGAGTAAGAGTATTCCAAGTTCTGCGATTTATATGACTGATAGCGAAGAAGAGGTTAGGAAGAAAATTGCAAGTGCTTTCTGTCCTGAGGGAGAAGTTGAATTTAATCCTTTAATTGATTGGGCAAAATATATTGTTTTTATTAATGATAAATCTAAATTAGAAATTAAAAGGCCCGAAAAGTATGGGGGTAATAAAACATATCATAATTTTGAAGATTTGAAGAATGATTTTGGCGCTAAAAAATTACATCCGATGGACTTGAAAAGTGCAATGGCTGATAAATTAGTCGAAATATTGGCTCCTGCAAGAGAACATTTTGCTCAACCAAAGATAAAGAAGTTGAAAGAAGAGATGGATAAATTGTTGATTACAAGGTAGTTAATCTATTTTGTAATTCTTTATCTAGCCATTCTAAAGGGTTGTTTGTGTTAAAAAGTCTTTCTGATTTTAGCTCTTTTAATAATTCCATCCCATAAACATCATAATAAAATAAAACCTCTTTTAATTTCCAATCGAGAAATCCCTCAGCATATACTATTTCTTGTAAGAATAAACAGACTTTCTCTATGTTTTTATCTTTTTTCAGTAAACTATTAATAATTTCTGTTTTTTCAATATGGGCTACAAGGTCAAAGTTATCTTTTTTTACAAAATTTTTTCCAGGTGTTAAAAGGAAGCGTAACTTTGCAGAATCCCCATCAAGGGCTTTTTTTAGATATGTTAATGCTTGTTGTACTAATTCATGTTCTTTAACTAAAGCGTCAAATGCCCCGTGGGTAGCATAGGCCTCTCTCAGGACAGGCCATATAGCTATCTTTTCTTTTAACTCTTTTTTACCTATGATTTTTTTGGCAATAATTGCACCATCACAAAATGATCTTACTGAATCTTTCTTCAGTTTTATATATTTACTATATTCTTTAATTTGACTTATTTTATCAAAATATTCTTTAATTAAATTTCTATGAATGGGTCTTTTTTTGTTTCTATCAAAGAGATAGGATAGATCGAAATCTTTTCCAAAATTTTTTATTACATAATTTGTTTTTTGGTCAGGTTTATTCATTTTACTAATTCTTTACTTGTGCGATGTTTTAACCAGAGAAGCGGACATCCTCCCGTGCAATTCTCTGAACAATTATCTTTTTTACACTTTTCTGAAGGATAATGATTTACTATTTTCTTGAATTCAAAACCTTGTCCTGCTTGTTCAAAATATTTTTTTCTAAACTTTCGAGCAGTTATTATTTTTCCATCTTCAAATATATTGAACAGAGGGTATCCTATTAGATGAGTGCAGGGTAAGATATCTCCATTGAAGTCTATTGCAAAGCTTCTTCCATCTATTAGTTGACATGGTCCTCCATAAACTATACCTTTTTGAATTATTTCTTCTTTAATATCTTTATCTAAAAGGCATATAGGGGCAGGAGTCACTAAGATAACTTTTTTATTTAATTGTTTTGCGATTTGATATACATCTGTAAAAGCACTCAGGCTTTCTTTAATAGTCATAATTTCTTCTTCTCTTTGATTCACATTTATTGGGGGAATAAATAAATTAAATGCCATCTCTGTTATTTCTTTATCCTTCAGCAAGTTTATTATTTGAGGTAAAACTTTGTAATTTACATTACTTATAACTGTGTTTGTCGATAGTTTTATATCTTCTTTAGTACAAGTATCTATTCCACCCATCGTTTCTATAAAACTTCCTCTTACGCCAGTCATCCGATCATGTATTTCTGCAGTTGGTCCATAAATAGATATTGTAACTTGACTTAGACCGCTTTGCTTTAATCTTCTTGCTAGATCCTTATCTTTTAAATTTCTACCATTACTCACCATACTTATTTCAATATCTTTACCCGATCCAAATTTGATTATTTTCTCGAGATAAGAATATTTTGTAGGTTCTCCACCTATAAGGGTTAATCTATTTATGTTTAATTCATTTAGGAGATTTAAAATATCTTCCGCTTTTTCTTTTGCGATTTCTTTTTGCGGGTAGTTCAATAATTGACTTGTGGCATAACAACCCGTACAGCAGTTATTGCAAGAATAAGTTAAAGATAGCCAGGTTTTTACAAATTTTTTATCTTCTAATCTCGAACTGAGCGTTTCGAATTTAGTCTCCGCAATCATATGCTGCTTGAATGGTTGCTATAGGTTTACGATCTCCACAATCGTATGGTGCCCGGTCTCCGCAATCATAAGGTTTACTATTTTCCCTCGTTTTTGATCTTTTTTTCAAATTAGGTAATACTGGACCCTTCAGATTCATTAGTTGTGCAATTTCTACTAAACTCCCCATCTTGCTCAAGAGTTCGTTCAATATTTAAACTTTTTGATTGATCATAGGAGTTTATTAATTTTAATTGATAAATCAGGTCTAACTGATTTTATTCCTGTTAGAAGAGAAGATTTTGGAACTGCAGAGAGCAGGGTGTTGATAGTTATCTCACTTTTTTGAAGCTCTTCATCAGTACAATTAAATTTTATTATGTCATCTAGGGATCTTGCAAGTGCAACTAGCTCTTTTTCTGAGAATTCTATCATTAAAACTCCTGAGATAAGATCTGCCTCTTTTTCATTCAGATACATTTAAACTTAAAGCAGAAGGGATTAATAAATGTTATTTTGTATAGAAATCAATTTGAATGCAGACTTTTTAGTTATTTTATGGCTAAACCTAGTTGGTATCTTGAAAATCTAATGAATTATACTAGAATTGAGAACTATATTAGAAGAAATCAGGAAGAACTTAGAGTTAAATATGATAAAAATAATCTAGCTCTAATTTGTTTGAACGGGATTGTAAGGGTCTACGATTTTGATAAGAGTGCGCAAAAGTTGGGCAAAAGGATATATAGGGGCGGTATTAATCAATCTAATCTGGTGGTAATCGGGACTATTGATCAACTTGTTGATAGAACTCCTAAAATATTTAGTTTTTCTTAAATTTTTGCTTTATCTTGTATGGAACTCTACTGTGTCTATGTCTTTAAGGACGTGTTCGAGTCCGACTTTTTGGTTTGCGAATTTACTACTTGGACCTGTTATCCTTGTTTCTTTGATTGTTTTGTAAAATCCATTTCTTATGGATTCTGCGACATCTTTGACTGTTGAACCTATTGGGAGAACACAAGGGTTCGGTGCTGGAGGTTTTCCAGGTTCTTTTGTGTAAACTCTGATTACATCCATCGATTTAAGAATATGTGATTTTAATTGATCTATATTATAATCAGTTATCGTTGAGATTGGGATTGCGTTTATTTTTTTACTCTTTATTGTTTGCTCTAATTTTCTCAGCTGTTCCTGATTTAATAAGTCGCATTTGGAGATAGCTATAAGATGTTTTCCGTATGTTTTTGTAAGCATAGGTGTTATCT
>Ga0233425_10007128_pt1 | contig 15933 bp, 17 predicted proteins | sample Watercolumn_Towu_2_FD_181712 | JGI IMG/M metagenome (GOLD analysis project Ga0233425, IMG submission 181712) | Freshwater microbial communities from Lake Towuti, South Sulawesi, Indonesia - Watercolumn_Towuti2014_140_MG | ecosystem: Environmental > Aquatic > Freshwater > Lake | place...
CACGCGTTACTCACCCGTGCGCCACTTTACTCCCCCGGCAAGCCGGGGTTTCTCGTACGACTTGCATGTGTTAAGCACGCCGCCAGCGTTCATTCTGAGCCAGGATCAAACTCTCCAATTAAACTCATAAACAATTTTAAATTATAGGGACCACAAAAATCGTCTCACTATTTAGTTTTCAAAGATCAAGCGAAATAATAATATAACAGCTTCTTCTTTGCTTGTCAAGGAGAATCTCTTCTCCCGAACAAAAAAGACCATAATACTCGTTTCAAAAATTATGTCAAGGAAAAAATCAAATAAAAATAATTTTTATAAATCTTTTTTTGCCAATTTTCAGAAGAATGGGTTCGCCTTTGAAATCGGCAAGATAGACCATCTGATCAAATGAAGAGATCCGTGAGTCATTGAGACTGACCCCTCCTTGACCGATCAACCGCCGCGCCTCACCCCGGGTCTGACAGGCCCCGGTGTCGACCAACAGCAGATAGGCTTCCATCCCTTCCTCTAATTTTTTCCTAGAAATCCGGGCTTCAGGAACGGCTCCGCTTTCCAGGCCTTGCCCGTAAAAAAGATTTCGGGATGTTTCCTGTGCCTTTTGAGCTGCCTCCTGACCATGAGTGATCGTTGTCGCCTCAAAGGCCAGGACCTCCTTGGCGAAACGCAACTCTGCTCCGCCTTTGTGGGTCAATTCTTCAATACGGGTCAAGTTAAGAAAAGTAAAGAGGGCTAGAAATCGGCGCACATCCTGATCATCGGTGTTGATCCAGAACTGATAATACTCATATGGATTTGTTTTTTCCGAATCTAGCCAAACCGCTCCCTTGGCGGTTTTTCCCATCTTTTCTCCGGAACTGGTAACGATCAGCGGGAAAGTCAAGCCATAGGCCTTGCCCCCTTTCATTCGCCGAATCAGATCGATACCGGCGACGATATTTCCCCATTGATCCGCCCCGCCCATTTGGAGCAGACAATCATGATGACTGAATAAATGGAGAAAATCATAGGCCTGAAGGAGTTGATAATTAAATTCAATAAACGACAATCCGGTTTCCAGCCGCTGTTTAACCGATTCGGCGGTCAACATCCGGTTGACACTGAAATGGCGGCCGATATCCCTTAGAAACTCAATATAATTTAAAGGTACCAGCCAGTCCATATTGTTCAGGAGCAATCCATATTGTCCGTCCAGCCTCATGTAGCGGGACAATTGTGTCTTCAGGCCTTCGGTGTTGTGACGAATCTTCTCATGGCTCAATACCGGACGCATTTCCTTTTTCCCACTTGGATCTCCAATTAAGGCTGTCCCCCCCCCTACCAAGGCGATGGGACAATGTCCGGACCGTTGCAAGTGAGCCAGGGCCATGATCGGAACCAGACTGCCCACATGGAGACTCTCCGCCGTGGGATCAAAACCGATATAGGCCCAGATGGTCCGGTTTCCTCCGAAAAGGCCTTCCATTTCCTCAGGATCGGTAACCTGCTCAAGAAATCCTCTTTCTTTCAGTATAGCATAGAAATTATCCGCCATTGGTATTGCCTTCGTTTGATAATCTTTCTCTGATTCGGGAAATTTCCAAGGCCTTCCCTGTCTCCGGATCTATCGACAACAATACACCTTCCAAAGCCAGATCCCGTTTGGCCACTTCGAATTTATATGGCATTTGAGTTAAAAACCGCTCAATTGCTAAATCTTTTTTAACCCCGATTACTGAATCGATCGGGCCGGTCATCCCTACATCGGTGATATAGGCCGTCCCCTGAGGCAAAATCCTCTCATCCGCTGTTTGAATATGGGTATGGGTCCCAAGAACGGCGCTGACTTTTCCGTCTAAGTACCAACCTAGGGCCATTTTTTCAGAAGTGGCCTCGGCATGAAAATCGACCAAGATGATCGAACTTTCTTGAATTAATCTGTCTCGCTCCTCTATGGCCTTTCTGAAAGGACAGTCCACGGCCTCCATAAAGGTCCGCCCCAGCAAATTAAGAACTGCGATCCGACGGCCGGATCGGGTCTCTTTGACGACAAACCCCTTACCCGGGGTTCCCGGGGGGAAATTAGCCGGCCGTATTAAATCCGGGTTTTGTTGGATATAATCGACGATCTCTTTTTTCTTCCAAATATGGTTTCCCGATGTCAACACATCGATACCGGCGGATAACAATTCATCCGCCCCCTTGATTGAAATTCCAATCCCTCCAGAGGCGTTCTCCCCGTTGGCCACAACCAAGTCTATCCGGAACCGCTCTTTTAGAGGGCGAAGTACTTCCCTGATTACTTTTCTTCCTGGTTTTCCAACAATATCGCCTATAAATAGAATATTAACAGACACGGTTCGTTTGACTTTCTGGTTGCGGGGTTCGGGTTACGGGTTGCGGGTTCTAATTTATATTTCCTCTGGTATCTCTAACCCCTATCGCCTAACCCATAACACGAATTGCTTTACTTGGCGTATTCTACCGCTCGGATTTCTCGAATGACTGTAACCTTGATTTGACCAGGGTAGGTTAAACTTTCTTCTATCTTTTTGGCGATATCTCGAGAAAGGATATAGATATCATTGTCGGAAACCTTTTCACTTTCAACGATAATCCGAATTTCCCTACCGGCCTGCAGGGCATATGTCTTGCCTATCCCATCAAAAGATTTGGCAATCTTCTCTAAATCTTCGAGACGCTTGACATAGGTTTCGAGCATCTCCCTTCTGGCCCCCGGCCGAGCCCCGGACATGGTATCAGCTGCCTGAACTAAGACATCCAATATCGATTCCAAAGGAACGTCTTCATGATGAGCCGCGATGGCATGAATGACCCGATTGGATTCGGCATATCGCTTAGCTAAATCAGCCCCGATTATGGCGTGAGATCCTTCGACTTCATGATCGACAGCCTTGCCGATATCATGAAGCAACCCAGCCCGTTTTGCCTGCTTAATATTTATTCCCAATTCAGAGGCCATCACTCCGCACAGGAAAGCCACTTCCAGGGAGTGTTGCAGGACATTCTGCCCATAACTGGAGCGGTACTTCAACCTTCCGATTAGTTTGACCATTTCCGGATGGATACCATGGACCCCCACGTCAAAGGTGGCCGCTTCCCCGGCCTCTCGAATGGACACTTCCATCTCTTGAGATACTTTTTTAACCACTTCTTCAATGCGGGCAGGATGGATACGTCCATCACTGATGAGTCGCTCCAGGGAAAGCCGGGCCACTTCCCGGCGGACCGGATTAAAACCCGAAAGAATAACCGCCTCCGGAGTATCGTCGATAATAAGATCAATACCTGTAGCCGCTTCAATGGCTCGGATATTCCTTCCTTCTCTTCCGATAATGCGACCTTTCATTTCTTCGTTTGGCAGGTTTACATAGGAAACAACTTTTTCTGCCACGTAATCCCCGGCATACCGCTTAATAGCCAGGGAAATAATTTCTTTAGCTTTTTTATCGGCCGTTTCTCGGGCCTCGTTTTCCAGGCGACGAATCGTCTTAGCCGCTTCATGCTTGGCTTCATTCTCCATAGCCTGAAGGAGCAGTTCTTTGGCCTCTTGGGAAGAAATTCCGGCCAGATATTCCAACTCCCTCTTCTTTTCAGCATTTAATTGTTCATATTTCTCTTTTAACTCCGAAGCCTCCATCTCTTTTTGGACTAAGGCCCGATCCTTCTTTTCAAAATCGGATTCCCTTTTTTCAATAACCTCGATTTTTCGATCCAAGTTTTGTTCTTTTAGAAGTATTCTTTTTTCTTGATCTTGGATCTCCTGTCGACGCTCTTTAGTTTCCTTTTCAAATTCCATCTTCATTTGATAAAGGCTGTCTTTGGCCTGGAGCATAGACTCTTTTTTGACCGTTTCGGCCTCTTTTTTGGCCTCCTCGACGATCTTTTTGGAGAGGGTTTCGATCGATTCGACACGACTTTCCGTAAATTTTTTCCGAATAAAAAATCCGATCAGGATTCCACAAAAAAGTGCCAGGACAACCCCACTGATCAGACTAATTAATTGCGTAGATATCTCCATGAGTTCCTTATCAAAACCTTTTAAATCGAACGTCCTATGATACTTTTAGTCCAATGGAATATAGGGCAAGCTAACATCGGGGATATTTCCCCGAAAAGGCGGGCAGTACAAAAGGATGGGCTATGGCAACTTGTTAATTATAATTTCGAAAAACATATATTTCCGTATATCTTGGACCCAAACCTTCTTGAGGATAGCCAGCCTTTATTTTAATCTTAAAATTATATAATGACCTCTCTGACGAGGGATGGTTACTTGTTATAAGAATCCAGTTTTGTTACCCATTGGGTGGTTTTCGCTTCCATCAGCTTTTCCACCCGTTCCAACTCTTCCTTGGCCTGAAGGTAATCGTAAGCAATATTTAAAGCCGTTAATATAGCGAGATGGAATTTATTGGTCGACGGCATCGAGGCTTCCACCTCTTTAATTCTTTCATTTAAAAGAGCGGAAACTTTTTCCAATAGTTCCGGATCAAGATCTCCTTTTAGGGTATATACATTCCCTAATATGTCAACTTTAATTATCTCGGACACGGGTTATTATACTACCCCAATACTAGATTTATCTTTACTAAAATCCCTTCAATCTTGCTTTTTACCAGCGCTTTTTCTTCTTCAAGAGCGTCTATCCGCTCTTGGGCGCTGCGGAGGATCTCTTCCTTCTCTTGAATCTTTCGGTTCGCATCCTTGTTTTCTTGAGTTATAGTCTCAAGCCTTTTGACCATCTGGTCAATTTTTTCTTCTAATATTTCGAACACTTGCCACTCCATAGGAAACCATTGTGATTTTAAGTCTTGATAAAATAATATCTTGGATTAAAGGAAAAAGTCAAGGAGTAATTGATTGTTCTGAAATTTCAAGAAGCTATTAGGCAGAGGGGCCGTTTTCTCCTTGCCAAGGCGGAAAGGGCATGATAAAATGCAGAAAATGATATAAGTTTCCTCCCTATTATGGCTTAATCGAACCAACTTCGGATAGGATAATGGTTGGATGTTTTTGAGGTTGGGTTTCTCCAAACTCTTATCTAGAAAGGAGGTGAGTATATGTCAGCCCGCGTTGCCCGAGTAACCGAAATTATCGCCGCATCACCAAAAAGTTTTGAAGAAGCCATTTCCCTGGGGTTTAAGAGAGCTACAAAAACCTTAAGAGGCATTACCGGCATGAAGGTCATTGAGCAAAGAATCTCCGTAGAAAACAATAAAATCGTCGAATACCGAGTTCGGTTGGAGGTCATTTTTATTTTAGAGTCTTAGAGGATCGGCTCCAAAATCCTTAGGGCCCCGCAAGGGGCCTTTTTTTATTTCTTCCCAGATCCTTCTTAATCATTTCCAAAGTTGTCAACTTTATGCCTACATATTCATATAAAGATTTTTCGAAAATATTAGCTGATGCGGAAAAAGACCGTCCGGTACCGGTCTATCTCATTAGCGGAGATCCCTATCTTTCAGAGGACTTTCAAAAGCAATTGATCAATCGTCTTCTTCCCCAAGAACAGCAGGCCTTTAATTTAGAGATCCTCGAAGGAGAAAAGGCGGACGTCCTGGTCCTCTTAGAACGGCTGCAAACTTATCCTTTCTTCCCAGGCCGAAAAATCGTCTCAGTCAAAAACCCGATCCAAATTTTTTCCTCCGGCAACCAAGATCGTTTATGGAAAAAGGCGGAAGAGGCCTGGCAAAAAGGAAATCAATCAACCTGCTTTCGACTAATAAGGTCCCTTCTCCAACAGGCCGGGATCTCCAAGAGCATGACGGAAAGAGGCGGTGACGAAGACCTGGACATTATTTGTGAAAAGCTTTTTCCCGACAAAAACGATCCCCTTCCCGATTGGTTTAAGGAGGCCTTGAAAGGTCTAAAAGATCACCCTTATGAAGAATCCCAGGACCTTGATCCTGAACATTTGCTTCAAAAAGCTATCCATCAGGGATTCCCGAAGGATCATATCCTAATCCTCCAAGTAGAAGCCCTCCCGAGTTCAAAAAAGATTGTCAAGACTATTTCAGAACACGGCGTGGTCCTGAATTTGTCAATACGGCAAAATAAAAAAGGGGAGCAGCTTGAAACGTTAAGGACCTATCTGAGGAATCGTCTCTCTCAGGAAGGAAAGACCATTCAAGCCCAGGCTGAATCGTTGTTATTAGGACGAATCGATCCGGAGGTTTATCTTCTGGAAATGGAGATCCAGAAATTACTGGCCTATTTAGGAGAAAGAAAGCAAATCCTATCCAAAGATGTTTCCGAATTAGTGGCTGGGAATCGGGAAGAACCTTTATATGAGTTGACGACTGTCTTAGGGGAACAAAATTTAGAAGAAGGTCTTAGAAAGCTCAAACATCTTTGGGAACAAGGCTTCAATCCATTACAGATCCTAGCTGGCATAACGAATGCAATGCGACGTCTGTTGATGGCCAAAGAACTTTTGGATCGAGTATCTGAGGCTCCCGGTCGGGTTTGGCAGGATTTCGGGGCCTTCTCAGCCCAAATCCTTCCCCGCTTAAAAGAGGCGCCCCTTCCGGAAATCCTCTCTAAAACACATCCTTTTGTCCTCTTCCAAACCCTGAAGACATCCAGAAAATTTTCTTCCTCCCAATTGATTTCGGCCCTTCAAATCCTCCATGAAGCCGACCGACGGATCAAAACCAGCGCTGCAACACCGACCTCCCTCCTGGAAGACTTTATCTTTTCATTTTGCAAAAAGAATTAGGGGAATGAGGTGCGCCGGGAGACCGGCGCACCAAAGGGAGGATTAATTGACTTTAAGCACCAAGGCCGCTGCGGTATCACCAGCCGCACATCCGGCAAAGAGGCCATAGCCCCCGCCCAGTTTTACCAATTCTTCGATCAGTTCGATTGTACAGCGGGCACCCGTTGGTCCCTGGGGATGACCGAAAATCAATGAACTGCCGTAATTGTTAAAAATCCCTTCAGGGATGTTCATTAATTTTCCCATGACCACATCATTAACCGAAAAGGGATTATGGGTCTTAATGGCCTTCAGGTCCTTAACCCCTATCCCTGCATTCTTTAAGGCCATTTCAGCTGCCGGGGTGACCGCTGCGGCCATATGAGCTTTCTTAGCCCGGTCATAACCATAACTAAGCAGTTGGATGGTTACACCCTTATCTTTGCTGAGTTCCTGGGCTTTTTCCTTAGTCGTCACAATCACACCCGCATTCCCATCAGCCGGATGGGTTTGGGCTCCGAAAGAAATACAGCCGCCGGCGAGGACCGGTTTTAACGGGGCCAATCCTTCCGGGGTACAAGGAGAAATACCTTCATCGGTCTCCACCAGGACCGTTTTCTTTTTGGAGACCTGAATCTCCACCGGGATCATATACCTTTTTTGAAATTCCCTATCATTAGCCGTACTCATCAAATACTGTTCATAGCGGCGTATGGCCATGGCGTCCGATTCTTCTTTGGAGACCCCGCCGTACATGGCGGCCACATTTTCAGCGGTCTTGAGCATGGCCTCTTGACCATAGGGATCCCGGTTAAAGTTATCCATCATCCAGTTCTCACTGCGCACTTCTCCACCCGGACCGTTCGGATTGGGCCAGATCGTATGAGGACCGTTGGAACAGCGGTCCGCCGTAGCCACCAGGACATTGGAATAGGTTCCGGATTCCACCCAAAGCCCGCCCGTAAAAATGGCCGTGGCACTGGTGGCACAGGCCTGGCTCAGGGTCGGTCCGCTGATATTGTCATTACCCATTAAGGCACAAAACCAGGGATTGGCATAAAACCAGGACGGTTGTCCGATAGTCATCCCAAACACACATCCATCAAAAATATCCGGAGTCAATTCCCGCAGTTCCAAAAACTTGCGGGTGGTTTGAGCGGCCAATTCAATGGCATGGACGTTCTGAAACGACATCTGCCAACGAGAAAAGGGCGAGGACCAATAGCCCTTGTAAGGTATATACGTTTTTTGAAACATCACAACCTCCTTGCATGAATTGTTTGTTCTAGTATATGTAGATTAAGTAAAAATATAGGAGAGAGAACCCTTTCTGTCAAGAAAAAATCAAATCTTGATTTTAGTTCTGATTTGATAACTTATTAAAATTGCATTAGTTTTTATGAGGTCGGTTTTATTCCCCTTCTCCTTAACTCTTTTTCAGGAGATAAGAGGATGGAACCATTAAGGGATACCCATATAGTTATAGAGGAGGGATGGTATGGCTGTCATAACCAAGGAAATTTCGCTAAAGACCGGTGGCAACCCCGATGTCCTTGACTTAACGCATCAGGTTCAGGAAGGCCTTCGGGATCTCTACCTTAATGACGGGATCGTTACTGTTTTTGTCCCCGGTTCCACGGCCGGGATCACCACCATCGAATTTGAGTCTGGGGTGGTTCATGATTTGCAAGAAGCATTTGAGCGGCTTATTCCCCAGACTATCTCCTACGAACATAACCGCCGTTGGGGAGACGGAAATGGCTTTTCCCACGTCCGCGCCGCATTATGCAAACCATCCCTTACCATTCCTTTTGCCGGGAAAAAACTCCTTTTGGGCACCTGGCAACAAATCGTTCTGGTGGATTTTGACAACCGTCCCCGAAAGAGACGAATTGTCCTGCAGATCATAGGAGAATAAGGACCGCCTTCAATCTATCTGAAAGCAATATGAGTTATAATGGGTTAAGCCCGGGCTAATTTAAAGACCCAAAATTTACTACCCAAGAAATTACTCATGGTGGTGATAGCAATCGCCGTTAGCTGGGCCAGGACCTTATGCCAGTTTTGGAGATCGACCAAAAACCATAATACGATGATATTGATCCCGTAACTGCATAGGGTCACTAGGGCATATTTAATGTATTGATTCCGAATGGTCCGAAATCCTTGAGTGTGTGTCTTAAAGGTCCAACGCAGATTGAGGATGAAATTACTGGTCATAGCCCCGATAAAGGAAAAGGTGGCCGCCAGAAGATAATGGACATGGAGAAGATATAGGGAGCCTGAATAGATAGCCAGATTGACAAAAACACCGCTGCCGCCCACCAGAGCGAAACGGATGAATTGATTCCCGGTTTGCCCGCTAGTCATCAGGCTGGTCATCATGTCTTCACGATTGAGCTTTTTCGTAACCCCTCCGCCTGATCATCATTTTTTTTAAACAACGTTCAAGAATTCGAGGATTCAAGTGGTTTTGTTTCGCCACCTCTCCCTAGAATCTTTGAGTTTGTCCCAAGGTTATGTGATAGTTGTGTTGCTGGGGGAATCAATGCCAAATATCGTTCAGACTCAAGGGGTGTTGATTTTGTGGATTGTCCACCTAAACGCCATGATCACAACACAACTTAATCATTATCGTTTTTTTGATTAAGCAGGCCAATATAATAACTTTTTTCCCTTTAGACCATCTGATTAATCGGGAACCCACGTAGAAATCAGGGCCGGGATTGGGCAACAAAATCCCCTTTGGACAACCACAAAATCAACACCTCTTGAGTCCGCTTTCACGTAACTTTGGGACATTCCCGAATCTTTTCATACCTCTGGATGCTATACCTAGCACAAAAGTTTAATTTAGAACGAATAAGAAAGGCAAGGCCTAAGGTCACTGAAATAAAGAGGAGGGTTGGCAAAGGCGGGTAGCAAAGTCCCATACAATAACTCAAAAGAACAAAAAGCGGCTGTTCTCGAACCCAATTTTCCAACATAGGTCATCGCGACAGGGCTTAAGGGAGGGAGAACAGGCCGGGACAAAAATGTAAACTTTTAGTCGCCTCGAGCCTTTTCCGCGGCCTCTTCTTTTTTCTTACAATCAATACAAAGGGTCGTTACCGGCCGGGCTTTTAAGCGTTGTTCGGAAATATCCTCGCCGCATTTTTCACAGATGCCAAAACTTCCATCCTCGATCCGTTCCAAGGCTTCCTCGATCTTTAAGATCAGTTTCCTTTCCCGTCCCCGGATCCTAAGCATGAAATTACGGTCTGATTCCAATGAGGCCCTATCCGTTGGATCGGGGAAGTTCTCTTTGAAATCAGTCATCCCGCTGACCGTCTTCTGAGCCTCCAGAATCAGGGCATTTCGTTGTTCATACAAAAGTTTTTTGAACGCTCCTAGCTTTTTAGCATTCATTTCCCCGCTCCTATCCTTTACTAACTGCCTTGCCGAAGAAATTCCTTATTTAAATAAAGGCCGCTCTTCCCGCCTGACTTTTTTTGCAATCCAATATCACTGATTCGAATACCCCGATCAATGGCTTTACACATGTCATAAATGGTCAGGGAGGCTGCCGCCACGGCCGTTAAGGCCTCCATCTCTACTCCCGTTCGATCTCTGGCCGAGACTTTAGCCCAAATATCGATCCGCGGTGGATCCTTGATCAAGGAAAAAGTCAGGTCCACCCCGGTTATCCCCAGAGGATGACACATGGGGATAAGCCCTGAAGTCTGCTTTGCCGCCATAATACCCGCAACCTTGGCTACGCTAAGGACATCCCCTTTTTCAATGGTATTATTTTCTATTCTTTTTAAAGTCTCCGGTTTCAAATAGACGCTTCCACCGGCCCAGGCCTCCCTTTTTGTTGCGCGTTTGCTGCTGACATCAACCATCCGGGCTCGTCCCCTGGGACCCACATGGGTCCAATCCTTTTGTCCCTGTACGGTTTCCAGCCCTTTCGGTTTAAGCGGAGATTTCTCTCCGGCCGTTTTTTTCACTTTCGAGTCCTATCGCTTTCTGGATGGAAGAAAAGTCGTTTTCTAAAAAATCCACTTTCCCGGCAGCTATCTCTCGAAGGGCGACAACGACCTCTTTATTCTTGGCCTGGACAATTGGGGAGATTCCGGTCCGCAATTGTTTAACTCTTTGAAAAGCGAAATGAATTAAAGCAAAACGATTAGGCACCTTCTCGAGGCAATCTTCAATGGTTACGCGTGCCACGGCTGTCCTTTCTAAATATCTTTAAATTAAACTAGAATTTATAACACAATAATTAAAAAAAGTAAATTCTTTTATATAATGAGGAATTCATCAAACTCCATCGGTTTTACTGAAAGTTATTCCTCTCCTTTCAATAAATTCATTATGATCTAAAGACAATTTATGATAAAATAATAGGAATTAAATCGTAATTATGATATATTATAGACGAATTCACATGAAGGAATATTAAAAGAATGACATGGATAATTCCCGGCCCCATGGCTTGGCAGGCCTTTCTCATTAAAGAAAAAAAACGATGATAGCCAAAATATTCAGCAGTGCTGTATCAGGAATAGATGCCTATGTCGTGCAGGTAGAGGTGGACATCGCCCGGGGCTTGCCGGCCTTTTCAACAGTAGGATTACCGGAAGGAGCAGTTCGCGAGAGCAAGGATCGGGTTAAATCAGCCATCAAGAACTCCGGGTTCGAATTTCCTAGCCACCGCATTACCGTTAATCTTGCCCCGGCGGATGTAAAAAAAGAGGGATCTGCTTTTGACCTGCCCATTGCCGTCGGCATCCTGGCAGCCACGGATTTGATCCCTACTTCTCGTATCTCCGAGTATTTGATTTTAGGAGAGCTTTCTTTGAATGGAGAGATCAAAGCTATCCGGGGGACCTTACCCACGGCCTTGTCCGTTAAACAGTTCGGCTTCAGAGGCTTGATCGTCCCGGAAATTAATGCCCTGGAGGCCTCTGTGGTGGAGGGGATAGAGATTATCCCGGCTCAAACCCTAGGCCAGGTAACGGAGTTTCTTAACGGACTCAATTCAATAACGCCTTTGGATCAAAATCAGGAAAGGGTCTTTTTCGGCCGTCAAAGTTATTCTTTCGATTTCAATGAAGTAAAAGGACAGGAGCATGTTAAGAGGGCCCTGGAAATAGCCGCTGCCGGTGGACATAACATTATCATGGTCGGGCCACCGGGGTCCGGGAAAACCATGCTGGCCCAGAGGCTGCCTTCTATCCTTCCAGACCTGACCTTTGAAGAGGCCTTAGAAACCTCAAAGATTTACAGTGTCATGGGATTAATGCCTCAAGATCAAGCCTTGATTACCACCAGACCCTTTCGATCTCCCCATCACACCGTCTCTGATGCCGGGTTGATCGGGGGAGGACAATTCCCTCGGCCGGGGGAAGTAAGCCTGGCCCATAACGGTGTCCTCTTTTTGGATGAATTGCCCGAATTCAAAAAAAACGTCCTGGAGGTCCTTAGGCAACCCCTGGAGGATGGCCGGGTCACCATTGCCCGGGCCATCACCTCTCTGACTTATCCGGCCCGATTCATGCTGGTGGCGGCCATGAATCCCTGCCCCTGCGGATTCCTCTCCGATCCCCAGCGGGAATGTCAATGTACCTTTCCCCAGATCCAGCGCTACAAATCAAAAATCTCCGGCCCTCTCTTGGACCGCATCGACCTCCAGGTCGAGGTCCCTACCGTGAAATTCAAAGATCTGGCCTCCCCGGCCGGAGAAGAGTCCTCCGCTGCCATACGGGAGCGGGTCATGGCCGCCCGGCAGCGGCAAAAGAACCGATTCCAGAGTAAAACCATTTTTTGCAATGCCCAGATGGGGCCGCGGCAGATTAAAAAATATTGTCCCTTGGATGCCGATTCCCACACCCTTCTGGAAAAGGCCATGGACTATTTGGGCTTGAGTGCCCGGGCCTATCACCGCATCTTGAAAATCTCCCGAACCATCGCCGATCTGGAAAATTCCCAGGATATCCGCCCCCACCACGTCTCCGAGGCCATCCAGTACCGAAATTTGGACCGCCGCCTTTTATAATTTGATGCTATGAAGACATCATGAGAAAGACACTGGCCTTAGACGACGACGTTTTGGATAAAGCCAAAGCCGTGGCCACAGAACTGGACTGGCCTTTTAGACGGGTGGTTAATGAAGCGCTACGCAGCGGATTACAAACCCTAAAAGATTCCCCTCGGAAAACTCAATCTTATCGGACCATCCCCCATAAGATGGGCCTGAAATCCGGGAGGAACCCGGACAATATCCAGGAACTCTTGTATTAGACAGAAGAGGAAATATTAAGCCAGAAATCCTTGGCGGCCAAAATCTGCCGGTCTAATTCATCAAATTGCTTTGCCAGTTGAGTTTCATCCAAGGCCAACTGTTTTGTCCATTCATCGGTAACCACCGGTAAGCTTTTCTCAATTTTGTCAATATCGAAAAAGAGCATCCCGGTTCGACGGATAAAAAAGTCCGCCAAACAACAGGCCATTTCAAAATGGATCACATACCAGACCTCGGCCCTTAGCCAGGCCTCTTTGGTTTTAATGATTAGACGACAATAATCCAGGGCTTTTGAAGTCAGCCGGTCGATATTTGTCCCGTATCGAAAAAAAAGCCTTTGAAATTCTTCCGGGGATATCCCGGTTGTTGCGGCGTCTGAATACTTTCTCTGCACTAAAACTTCCAGATTTTCTTTTGAGGGTTCAAAATCGATTTCCCCACCGGAGAGCGAAATTTTTTGAGTAGAACAGGGTGGAACAACTTTGTTTTCTTTTTTGGCCATCTTTTTGGCTAATACATCGACGACCTTTTTGGCCATCAACCGATAACCGGTCAGTTTGCCGCCGGCAATGGAAATCAATCCGCTGGGGGAAAAGAATAATTCTTCTTTTCGGGAAAGTTCAGACGGCTCTTTACCCTCCTGATGAATCAACGGCCTAAGTCCGGCCCAGGTCGATTGCACATCATCAATAATTAAATGAGCCCCGGGCATCAACCGGTTTACCGCTTTTAAGATATAGTTGACGTCCTCCAGATCCGCCTGGGGCAGATCGTAATCCCCATCATAATTGGTATCGGTAGTGCCGATATAAACGATATCTTCTCGGGGAATGGCGAAAATCATCCGTTTATCCCCCACATCAAAATAAAGGGCATGCTCGAGAGGTAATCGTTTTCTGGTGACGACCAGATGAATGCCTTTGGTGATATGCAGCCGCCGACTTTGCTGTGCATTATCCTTGAGACGAACCCGGTCCACCCAACAGCCGGTGGCATTGATGACCCAATCGGCCATGATCTGACAAGATTGGTTGGTTATCTTATCAGTTACGACAACGCCCTTGACTTTCCCTTTCTCATAAAGAAACTCGCCGACCTCTGCATAATTTAAAGGCACGGCCCCGTGGTCAAAAGCCTTTTTTAGAACTTCCAAGGTCAATCGGGCGTCATCCGTTTTATATTCGGTGTAGATCGCCCCGCCTTTAATAAAATCACTTTCCAGCAAGGGCTCAAGAGCGATCACTTCTTCGCGAGAGAGCATCTTCTTTTTTTCCGCTTTTTTAACCTGGGCCAAGTAATCGTACAGATTGAGGGCAATGGAAGTGGCGAATTCCCCCAAGCTCCCATCTTTGATAATCGGCAAAATCATCTTTTCCGGGATAACGAGATGCGGGGCGTTTCGATGGACGATGCGGCGTTCCCGGCCTATCTGTTTGACCAGGTTGAATTCCAGATGCTCAAGGTAGCGTAATCCGCCGTGGATCAATTTAGTCGAACGGCTGCTGGTCCCGGAGGCAAAATCCCCTTTTTCCACCAGGGCCACCGACAAGCCCCTGGAGGCGGCATCCAGGGCGATGCCGGCACCGGTGATTCCACCGCCGACGATCAAGACCTCAAATTTTTGGGCCATCATTTTTTGGCGGAACACCTCCCGGTGGGGGGCGCCGAAGGTTTCCTTGTCTTCCAGCATAACAATAGGTGTATCACAACAGCCTAATTCGTCAAGAAGAATGTATCGTTAGCAAAACTTCTCTCCTCCCTTTTTTCCTTGACCCCTAAAGGGTCTTTTTTTATACTTCAGCCCATCATTGATTTTTATCTAATAACATCCCACTTCAACTTCTTATCAACAGAGGGAGGAAAACGGCATGAAACGTTTGGCAGTCCTTTTTATTCTGTTATCTCTTGTATTCCTCGGCCAGACCGGGAACGGTTATTCCCAGGCCATTGAAAATGAATTCTACCTCATTACCCCGGTTTCCAAAGATGTCCATGATCCGGTCCTAAAGGCCTTTGCCGCTTATGCCAAAAAGAAATGGAATGTGGATCTGAAGACCAGCGCCATGCCTCAGGGAACGCCGGTAGCCTACGGTCAGATCCTCGAATGGAGAGGCAAACCGAGGGCCGATGTCTTTTGGGGCGGGGAAGGGACCCTTTTCGATAATCTTGCTAAGGAAGGCCTCCTGGAAAAAGTCCAGTTGCCCGACAAGGTATGGAATGAAATCCCGGCCGAGATCGGCAAGCCGGTGGGTCTGCCCCTGAAAGATCCGAAGAAATTCTGGGTGGGGACCATGTTGGAACCCTATGGTATTATCTATCAGCCGAAATTACTGAAGCGGCTGGGCGTGGAGATCAAGGGCTGGGACGACCTGCTCAATCCGAAGCTGAAAGGCCAAATCGCCCAATGCACGCCTGACCGTTCCAGCAGCAGCCATGCTTCTTACGAGGTCATCCTCCAAACCTTCGGCTGGGAAAAGGGTTGGGATTGGTTGAAGAAACTGGCCGCCAACACCGGTATCTTTACGGCCCGCTCCCGGGACGTGCCTAATGTGGTCGCCAAAGGAGAATTCGCCGTGGGTTTTGCCGTGCCCAGTTATATGGCCTTTGCCGAGGTCCTCAACGGATATGAGGTTAAATATGTTTACCCCAAAAACGCCTATTTAACCCCGGAACCGATGGCCGTGCTTAAAGGGGCGCCTCATCCCAAGGCCGCCCATGCCTTCATCGAATTCCTCTTAAGCGAAGAGGGACAAAAACTCGTCTCGGCCATGGGGGTCTACCCCATTACCTCGAAATACAAGGTTCAAGGCCCGGCCGGGTCCAGCCAGGAAAAGGCCGTGGCCTTCACCGGCGGCATGCGCTCTTTTTTTGATATTCAGGTCGGCAATGTCTATGATGACGATATCGCCGGAAAGAAAAAGCGTATCGAAGAAGTCAATGCCTATTTCCG
>Ga0233425_10007130_pt1 | contig 15932 bp, 13 predicted proteins | sample Watercolumn_Towu_2_FD_181712 | JGI IMG/M metagenome (GOLD analysis project Ga0233425, IMG submission 181712) | Freshwater microbial communities from Lake Towuti, South Sulawesi, Indonesia - Watercolumn_Towuti2014_140_MG | ecosystem: Environmental > Aquatic > Freshwater > Lake | place...
CGCCGTTGTTATGGTTTGTTCAATCTCAAACACTTCTTTCAGCGTCTCTATCTCGACTTGAATGGCTACCGCTTGTTCAGCATCCGACCACCATATGTGGCTTAATCACGGCGATTCCCAATGAACCTTCGATTTTTACGGACAGACCCGCACGGTGGATGTCCACATTGCCCACCTGCGGAAAAAACTCGAAGGCGCAGCCGTCAAAATCGAAACGGTGACAGGGGTTGGATATAAGTTGGTTGTGTGATGTCATTGCGAGGGCGCTCTTGTTTTTTGCCTGAAGCAATCTCCTCATGGCTTGTAGATTGCTTCGTCGGGGAAAGCGCCCTCCTCGCAATGACATAATTTCTTCCCCATGTTCTCCTCCCTCCGCTCCCGCCTCTGGCTTAGTTACGCCCTGCTCATCGTTACCGCGTTGGGCATTGTGGCGGCGGTGTTGTTTATCTCCCTGCTCCGAAATCCCCTTTTGTATCGCCAGACTACCGAACGATTGAAGACCGTGCAAACCGCGTTGATCCAGCGCGAGAGCCAAAACATTTCGACAGCGGCGCAGAAGGCGGCGGAAAACTTCGACGTGCGCGTGTTGATATTTTCGCGTGACAGGCAGTTGATTTTGGACACCTCTGCCGCGAGCGAAGTCCCGTTGCCTTTCCCGACCCGACGGCTTGCGAATAGCCTGCCGCTGGCGCGGGATGAAAACAAAGCGGCTTGGCTCTACGTGACCGAAAAACTCTCCGACGGGACGTTTTTGGTGGTCGCCGCGCCGCGCCCGCGTTTTTCGATTGTCAATTTGTTCACTGACGACTTTCTGCCAGTCATCATCCAAAGCGGATTGATTGCCCTGACGCTTTCGCTGGGCGTGGCTTTTTTGATTGCGCGTTGGATTGCCGACCCGCTTCAAAAGGTGATTCTGGCGGCGCGGGCAATGCCCTCGGCGGAGATCAAGCCCGTCGAATCCCAGGGTCCGCATGAGGTGCGGGAGTTGACTCGCGCCTTCAACTCGATGGTGGCGCGAGTCCAGTCGAGTCAAAAGTCACAGCGCGATTTCGTCGCCAACGTCTCGCACGAACTGAAAACCCCGCTGACTTCGATTCAAGGTTTCGCCCAGGCGCTGCTCGACGGCACAGCCGACGACCTGCAAACCCGTCAGCAAGCCGCGCAGGTGATTTACGACGAGTCCGCGCGAATGCACCGCATGGTTTTGGATTTGCTCGACCTCGCCAAACTGGACACTGGCACGGCAGACATCACCATGTCGCCTGTCAATTTGTCGGCGCTGTTGAACGCCGTGTGCGAAAAGTTCACGCCGCAGTCACAGCGGGTGGGCGTGGAAATTTTTGTGGAAGCCGCAAACCTGCCGACCCTCACCGCCGACGGCGACCGACTGGCGCAAGTCTTCACCAACCTGGTGGACAACGCCCTCAAGTTCACTCCCAGCGGCGGGCGGATTCTGCTCAAAGCGGCGGTGGCGGACGGCGGAGTCTTGGTCAGCGTGACCGACACGGGGGCGGGAATCCCAGACGAGGCGCAGGCGCATATCTTCGAGCGGTTTTATCAAGCCGACCCAGCCCGCAAGGGCGGAATGAAGCACGGCGCAGGTTTGGGGCTGGCAATCGCCCATGAAATTGTGCAGGCGCATGGTGGTAGAATTGGCGTCCGCAGCAGGTTGGGAGAGGGGACGACCTTTGAAGTGTTTTTGCCGAAGAGGTAGATAAGTACACAGGTAAACAGGTAGACAGGTAAACAAGTAGACAGGTTATGAATCCATCCGTCTCGATTATTGTTCCGTGCTACAACGAAGAGAAAACAATCCGTCATTTGCTCGAAGCGATTCTGGGGCAGACTTATCCGCGCGAGTTGTTGGAGTTGGTCATCTCTGACGGCTTGTCCACCGACCGAACCCGCGAGGTGATTGCCGCGTTTCAGGCGGAACATCCCGACCTGACGGTGAGCGTGACCGAAAACACGGCGCGGACGATTCCTTCCGGACTGAACCAGGCCATCTGCGAGTCGCGGGGCGAAATCATCGTCCGCCTCGACGCGCACTCCATGCCCATTCCCGAATATGTCGAACGCTGTGTCGCCGCGCACGAATCAGGCAAGGGCGACAATATCGGCGGCGTGTGGGAAATCCGCGCGGGAGCCGATACCTGGGTGGCGAAATCCATCTCGTTTGCGGCGGCGCATCCGCTTGGGGTGGGCGACGCCATGTACCGTCTCAACGCCAAAGCGGGCGCGGTGGATACAGTTCCGTTTGGTTCGTTCCGCCGTTCGCTGATTGAAAAAATCGGCGCGTTCGATGAAACGCTTTTGTCGAACGAAGATTACGAATTCAATACCCGCGTGCGCGAATCGGGCGGTGTGGTCTGGCTCGACCCGTCCATCCGCTCGGTGTATTTCTCGCGCAGTACCTTCGGCAAACTCGCCGCGCAATATTGGCGTTACGGATTTTGGAAGTTCAAAATGCTCCAGCGGTATCCGCACACCTTGCGCTGGCGGCAGGCGCTGCCACCCGTCTTTGTGTTATCCCTTTTTGCGCTGATTGTGTTATCCTTGCTCTTACCGCCTGCGCGTTTCCTCCTCGCTGCCCAGTTGCTCGCTTATTTTTCAGCGTTGGGGCTGGCTGGCTTGAAGCTCGCATTCGGAAAAAAGACAGGATTCCTTTTGTTTGGATTGCCGCTTGCAATTGCCGTCATGCACCATTCCTGGGGCGCGGGATTTTTGTGGAGCGGCATTTCAAGCGTATTCAAGAAACATGGCTGATATTTACCGACCCAGATTGAGACTCCGTCCCAGCGAACAACGCCTGATTTTGCTATTGGGTGATTTAATCGCTTCGGCAGGCGCGGTGGCTCTTTCGTTATATGTTTGGTACCAACTTTCGCTGAATGGAAAGGTCGAGTACTTGCTGTCGAGGGGGTATTCCCTTGAACGCGCCGAAAGGCTTGCTCCTCAGCTTATTAGCCTCAATATTCCCTATTGGTTTTATCTCCTGCCGCTGGTCTGGCTTTTGTTGATGGTGGACTCATACGAGCTTCACACTGCCGCCAACTGGAAGAAGACCCTGCGCGGAATTGCCGTTGCGCCCATCGTCGGTTTGGTTGGCTACTCGGTAATCTTTACGATTAATCAGGACCCCACTTCCCTGCCGCGTATTGGGATTGGCGCTTTCCTTCTCTTTGCCTCGGTGTTGACGCTGGGCTGGCGAGCCATTTACATTCGATTGTATACTTCATCGGGTTTGATGAGGCGCATTGTGTTTGTCGGCGCAGGCAAGGCGGGACATTCGCTTGCCGATATTTATCGTAAACTTAATCCGCCGCCTTTTTTGTTGCTTGGATTCGTTGACGATGATCCGAAGAAACAGGGGAAATCGGTGCATGGCTTTGCCGTACTGGGGACGAGTAAAAAATTATTGGATATTCTCGAAGATTACCAAATCTCCGATATTGTGGTCGCCATCAACGGCGAAATCAAGGGCGAAACCTTCCAGGCTATTTTGGACGCGCAGGAAAAGGGCATCGAGGTGACCCGTATGCCCATCCTCTATGAAGAAATGACCCAGCGTGTCCCCGTCGAGCACCTTGAATCGGATTGGGTCATCCGCTCTTTTGTGGACCAGGTTCGGGTCAGCGGCATGTACGAGTTGTTCAAGCGCCTGATGGACATTCTCGGCGGGCTGATGGGTTCGCTGATTTTTCTTCTCGTCTATCCTTTTGTTGCGCTGGCAGTTGTCATCGAGAGTGGGTTTCCTGTTTTGTATTCGCAGGAGCGACTCGGCAAGGGTGGGCGCGTATTTCGCATTTACAAATTTCGCTCGATGAAGCAGAATGCCGAAGCCGACGGCGAAGCCAAACTCGCCGCCGTCAATGACCCGCGTGTGACCAGGGTTGGCGATTTTATTCGCCGTACCCGTCTGGACGAACTTCCGCAATTTGTCAGTGTGTTGATGGGCGAAATGAGTCTGGTCGGCCCGCGCGCCGAACGTCCCGAACTGGTGGCGCAGTTCCAGAGGCAGATCCCCTTTTATCGCGCGCGCCTGTTGGTGAAGCCCGGTCTCACGGGCTGGGCGCAGATCAACTATGGCTATGTGGCAAGCGTGAAGGAAACGATGGTTAAGTTGGAGTACGACCTGTACTATATCAAACACCGCACGCTGAATATGGATTTCACCATTGTCCTGCGTACCGTCGGCACGGTGCTGCGAAGGACAGGAAGATAAAATGCGGATTTCGGAAGTCTTCAAGGCTTCCGAAATCTATATTCCCAAGGAGTCATAAAAATGAAATATCTCGTCACAGGCGGCGCGGGTTTTATCGGTTCGCATATTACGCGCGCATTATTGGACCAGGGCGCAGAAGTCCGCATCCTCGATAACTTTTCGTCTGGCAAGCGCGAGAACCTGAAAGGTCTCGATGTGGAAATCATCGAAGGCGACTTGCGCGACGCCTCCCGTGTTGCCGAAGCCGTGCGCGGCGTGGAGATCGTCTTCCACGAAGCCGCGTTCGTATCCGTGCCTGAATCGATGGAAAAGCCGCAGGAATGTTTCGATGTCAATGTGACGGGTACATCTATTTTGTTTGAAGCCGCCCGCAAGGCAGGTGTGAAGCGTGCCGTGATTGCATCCAGCGCCGCTGTGTACGGTGACTCGACCGCCATGCCGTTGGTGGAGGATACTCCGCTGAAACAACTTTCGCCCTATGCCTCCTCCAAGCGCGTGGATGAAATGTACGCAGAACTTTATACCCGCTCTTTTGGATTCGAAGTTGCCGCCCTGCGTTATTTCAACGTCTACGGTCCCCGCCAGCGACCTGACTCGATGTACGCCGCCGCTGTGCCGATTTTCATCCGCCGCCTGCTGGACAACAAACCCATCACCATCTACGGTGACGGCGGACAAAGCCGCGATTTGGTTAATGTCCGTGATGTGGTGCAAGCCAACCTGCTTGCCTCGCAGCATTCCGCCGCGCCCGGTCAAATCTTCAACGTCTGCACGGGAGTCGAAACCCGTCTGCTTGACCTGCTCGACATCCTCTACGGCATTTTCCCCGATGCCCCCATGCACATCCACGCCGAGCCTCGCGCGGGCGACATCTACCGTTCCATCGGCACGCCTACAAAGGCAATGGAAACCCTCGGCTTCAAGCCGCAAGTCACACTTGCCGAAGGGGTGAAAGAGGCGGTGGAGGAGATGAGAAACCAGTAACGAGAAACGAGAAATGAGTAACGAGATACAAAATCTCACTCACACAACTCGTAACTCGTATCTTGTAACTCGTAGCTTTCCTCCATGTCCTCCTCCTCCTCCTCCCGTCACCACGTCCGTAATCGTTTTGTGCTCGCAGGCGACCTTGCCCTCATCACCATCTCGGTGTTGGGGAGTTTTGCTTTGCGACTTGACGTGAGCCAGTTGCCGTTTTACTTTCCCGCTGCGTTGATGATGTGCGCCGTGGCATTGCTGGTCAAAGTCCCCGTCTATTTTTACTTTGGCTTGTACCGCCGCCTGTGGATTTACGCCAGCACCAGCGAGTTGCGACTCATCACCGTTGCCGTTTCCACCGCCTCGGTCTTGACCTCTGGAGTCATGCTCCTGCTCATCAGCGCGGGAATCCTCCAGCCTGGAATGCCGCGCTCCGCCCTCGGCATTGACTGGCTGCTCTCGCTCGTCCTCATCGGCGGCTCACGCTTTGCCCTGCGGATTCTCGCGGAGCAATCTGTCGCCACCCGCAACGCAAAATCCAAACGCGCCCTCATCATCGGCGCAGGCGACGCGGGCGCACTCGTCGTCCGCGAACTTCAACGACCTTCCCAACTCAATCTCGTCCCGATTGGTTTTCTCGATGACGACCCCGCCAAGCAGAATCATCAAATTTATGGCGTTTCGGTTATCGGCAAGGTGAATAAACTCGCCGACATTCTCGACAACCAGCAAGTGGATGAAGTCATCATCGCCATTCCGTCTGCGCCTGGAAATATCATCCGCCTTGTCAACGATGAATGCCGCAAAAAAAACATTCCTTCGCGCACCATGCCTGGCATTTATGAACTGCTCGGCGGCAAGGTCAGCGTTAATCGTCTGCGCGAAGTGGACATCACCGACCTGCTGCGCCGCGAGCACGTCCGCGTGAACGATGAAAAAGTAGGGCAGGCACTCGAAGGCAAGCGGGTTTTGGTCACGGGAGCGGGCGGCTCCATCGGGCGCGAACTCAGCCGTCAGATTGCGCGGCGCAATCCCGCCGAACTCGTCCTGCTGGGTCACGGCGAAAATTCCATCTTCGAAATTTTGCTTGAATTGCAGGGCAATTATCCAAGCCTCAAACTTATCCCCGTCATCGCAGACATTCGCAACGCGCAACGCCTTGAATCCATTTTTGCCAAACACAAACCGCAAGTGGTCTTTCACGCCGCCGCGCACAAGCACGTCCCGCTGATGGAAGCCAACCCCGTCGAAGCCATCTCCAACAATGTGCTTGGCACGCGCAACCTCACGCAAGCCGCCGTTACGCACAACGTCGAGCGCTTTGTTCTCATCTCCACCGATAAAGCCGTGCGCCCTTCGAGTATTTACGGCGCAACCAAACGCCTCGCCGAGATGATTGTCCTCGATGCCGCGCACACACACAACCGTGCCTTCACCGTCGTCCGCTTTGGTAACGTGCTTGGCTCGCGCGGCAGCATCATTCCCATTTTCAAAAATCAAATCGCCAACGGCGGACCAATCACCATCACGCATCCCGACATGGTTCGTTTTTTTATGACCATCCCCGAAGCCGTGTACCTTGTTTTGCAAGCCGCGTCCATGCAGGGCGGCGGCGAAGTTTTTGTGCTCAACATGGGCGAGCCTGTCCGCATCCTCGACCTTGCCGAAGACCTCATCAAACTTTCGGGACTCGAGCCGCACAAAGACATCGAGATTACGTTTATGGGAATCCGTCCAGGCGAAAAGTTAGCGGAAGAACTCTGGGATTCTGATTCTGCCCTCAAGCCGACTCCACACCCCGACATTTCCCGCCTCGACGAGCCTTCGACCTTGCCAACCCTTCGACAAGCTCAGGGCGACGCCCCGAACCTGATTCAAGCCATCGAGCAGTTGACCACCCTCAGCCTCTCCGAAGACCGCGCCGCTCTCGCGCAACTACTCGACAGCCTCATCCCAGGCTCCCACATCACTGACCAACCCGCTGACCTTCAACTTTCAACTTTTAACCTGTAACCATGCAAGTCAACCTCACCGACTGGAACCAATTCCTTAGCAACCATTCCGAAGCACATCTCCTGCAACTCAGTGAATGGGGCGAACTCAAAAAAAACTTTGGTTGGAAGCCTGTCCGCATCCTTCAAAACGAAATCGGCGCCCAAATCCTTTTCCGTCGCCTCCCGCTGGGGTTGACGATTGGCTATCTTCCAAAACCAGTAAATGGTAATTGGTTATTGGTAATTAATGATTCGTTTTGGAAAGAAATTGACTTGGTCTGCAAACAAAACCACGCTCTCTTCCTAAAAATCGAACCCGACCTTTGGCAAGACCAATTACCAGTTACTAATTGCCAATTACCAATCTCCCCCCATAACATCCAACCTCCCCGCACTATTGTTATTCCGATAGCTGAAGCCGAAGACCAAATTTTGGCGCGGATGAAACCCAAATGCCGCTACAACATCCGCCTTGCCGAGAAAAAGGGAATCACTGTCCGCGCATGGGATGACATCCCCGCCTTTCACGAGATGATGACCGTCACAGGCGGACGCGACAACTTCGGCGTGCATTCGCTGGAATATTATCAACGCGCCTATGAGTTGTTCCATCCCAAGGGGACATGTGAATTATTGGTTGCCGAATACGAAGGCAAGCCGCTTGCCTCGCTGATGGTCTTTGCCAACGGCAAACGCGCCTGGTATGTGTACGGTGCATCTAACGACCAAGAACGCAACCGAATGCCGACCTACCTCCTGCAATGGGAAGCCATCCGCTGGGCAAAAGAACGCGGATGTGAAGAATATGATTTATGGGGTGTCCCTGACGAAAACGAAGAAACCCTCGAAGCGCAGTTTGAGTCCCGTCACGATGGTTTGTGGGGAGTTTACCGCTTCAAACGCGGATTTGGTGGACAGTTGAAACGCGCCGCGCAGGCTTTGGATAGAGTTTATAATCCGCTGTTGTACTGGCTTTACACGAAGTACATGGGGAATAGGGAATAGTGAATGGAAATGGAGGATGCCATGCCCGAATATGACCTTTTCAACCCTGGACCGAAACCATACGAATCGCTCGATGAATTATTCGCCGTAATGAAGCAAATGACCGACGACCCGCTGGCAAATGCGGGGACGAATGTCGTCATCAGCCGCGGAAACCCAAGGGCAAAGTTGTTGATTGTCGGCGAGGCGCCGGGACCAGAGGAAAATATCAAGGGCAAGCCGTTTGTCGGGAAGGCGGGACAAATGCTCGACAAGATTCTACAGGCGGCAAACTTCGACCCCGAAACAGACGTCTTCATCACCAACTCGGTCTTCCGTCTCCCACCAGGGGACGATGGTAAAGCCTTCCGCAAACCTACCGACGCAGAGATCGATTTTTACCGTCCTTTTGTTTTGGAAATCATTCGCCTGGTCAACCCAAAAATTATGTTGCTGACTGGCAATGTGGCGAGTTATTCGATCCTCCGCAAAACTGGCATCACCACCCTGCGCGGCAAGTGGACGGAATCTCACGGGCGCTGGATCATGCCCATCTACCATCCCTCATACCTGCTGCGGAATCCGTCCCGTGAGCCAGGCTCGCCCAAAGCCCAAATGTGGGACGACATCCGCGAGGTCCGCAGGAAATATGATGAGTTGACCGCCTTGAAATAAGTCCCCCTGGCTGGGTTGTTGTCCTTTATTTGCGGATGTTCTTCTTCCTGGTGAGCAACGCAGACGTGGTTGAGGGGGCGGACTCTGGCTTGGGAGGAATTCTCGTCACTTCTTTTTCGCTGCTCGGAGTTGGTTCGGTTTCTATCGGCATCTCCACCGTCGATACCTTTTCATTTCCGCGCGCGCGACTCTTTGCACTGCGCAACGCTTCCATCTGCGGATTTGCTGGAATTGATTCATTCTGATCGCGTCGGAGGGCGGGCAATCTTTGCGCAACCCACTCTTGGAACAAAACCAAATCATGCTTTGTGATGATCAACCTGCGGACGGCGATGTCAAACGGCAGGAGCAGGGCGGCGATGAGCAACAACAGCGGAGCCATCGGCTGGGAGGCGTGGGCGGCTTTCAAGTCGTGCTTGAAGACTTCTTCGGGACGCGGCGACGAAACCTGCCCGTTGCCTAAGGCTGATAGTCGCAGGAGCAGGTCAGGGTCGGGGTCGATACGCCGATATTCTGGGGAGTAGGACAAAGCCCAGCCCGTCGTCTCGGCAAATGAGGCGTCACCCGCTTCGGATTTTCCAGAAAAATGAATCAGGTAAATTCCCTGCTCGGTCGGGACAAATTCCGACTTGTACCGCCCTGGCGCGATCTGCGAGAACTTCACGGTTTGGGATTCGCCATTGGGCGCGACGATGCTGGCTTCGATCTGGTAGCCGTTGAGGAATTCTCCCGTGCGGCTGTGCGCGTCGAGGATGATGCTGGACTTCTCGCCCTGAGGCTCGACCGTCATTTGCAGCGCGGAGTTGAGCGTGTCGTTGACCGTGTAGCGGACGGCTTGCGCCCAGAAGGTGGGGAAGATTTCCGAACGCGCCCAGTCCCGTGCCCAGCGACCTGTGGCGTCGGAGGTGAAGGCGACCGACCTGCCCAAGCCGTATTGCCAAGCCGCGAGGATGGGGTCGCCCTTGTCTGATTCGAGGATGACTTGCGTGAGGTCTTTGGCGCTGGATGCCACGTAACCATGCAGGCGCGGCGTGGCGGTGATACCCGAAAGAATCGGCGACGAGTTGACCAGCGTGGGATAAAACGACTCTTCGACGATGTAGGCGCGGGTGGCAAGGGTGGTCTCTTCGGTGAAGATGGTGGCGATGTTGCCCGCGTTGTTGGTGAAGTGATAGCGTCCGCCGCCGAGCGCGGCAAGGTCTTTGAGGAAGGGCGCGGCGTCGTTGCCCACGCCCACCGTCGAGAGCGTGATGCCGTTTTCCTTGTACAGCCTTTCGACCAGTTCGGGAATGCCCGTGATGTCGGCGCCGCCGTCGGTGAGCAGGATGACGTGCTTCACTTTCGATGGGTCGTCGGGCAGGGCTTTCGACATCGCCAGCAAACCCGCGTAAATATCGGTGCCGCCGCCGATTTGCACGCCGCCAATCGCGCTGACAATCTCGTCGCGGTTCTTGGCTTCGGTCATCGGCACTACCCAACTGGCGGTATCGTCGAAGGCGATCACGCCCACGCGGTCAGACGGGAAAAGCATATCCACCGAACGCGCCGCCGCTTCCTTGGCTAGCTCCAGTTTGGTCACGCCGCCGCTGGTCTCGCCCATGCTACCAGAATGGTCAATGATGAAGACGATGCTCAGCGACGGGCGACGCTGCTCGTCTTTGATTTCCATGTCGATGGGGAGCGCCTCTTCGAGCGGCGTGTGGAAATATCCGCCGACCCCGAAGCTGGTCGGTCCGCCGACAGCCACCAGCCCGCCGCCGAGGTCGCGGACGTAGGATTGCAGCGTCTCCATTTGAGCGGTGTCCAACTCGCGCGCGGGGACATCCACTAGCACCACCGAGTTGTATTGGGCGAGAGTCGGCAGGTCGGCGGGCATGAGACTCGGCGTGACGGTTTTCACGTCAAAGCCAGCCGAGGTGAGGACTTGCTGGAGGAGGGAATACTCGTCGGGACGCGGCTCCCCGTTGGGCAGAGTCTCGCCTGCGGGCGGCGCAACCAACAACACCCGAGGCGGACCCTCGACCTGTGAGAACGTATCCAGCCGATTGTTTTGGTAGAAGGCGTCCTGCTCAGGCGTGATCTGTACTTCGTAACTGACAAAGCCAGGCTCGTTGGCAGTCAGCGGCAGGCTCAGGGTTTGGCTGCCCTTGTGAAGTTCGTGCGTTGCTTCGTACAGGATTTGATTTTTGGCAAGCACGCGCACCGTCGCCCGCATGGACTGGTTCGCCTGAATCGAAACGTTCAAGTCGAACTGCTCTCCGCCCCGAAGGTGGGTGGGCGCGTCCACTTCGGTGACGAGGGCTTCGGCGTCCACCTGGCTGAGAAACGGCATGACCACGATTTGCACCTCGGCAGAGGAGGCGAACTTCGCCGCGTTGAGCGCGTCGCCTATAGTTTCGGCTCCATCCGAGAGAACGACCATGCGTTTGGCATATCCAGATGGGTAGAGCGCCAGTCCCAGTTGGATGGCTTCGGCGAGGTCGGTCTGATTCGTAATCGGGACAGAGGTGATGGTCGAGAGTTCGTTCAACGCCGACATCGGGCGCTCGACCAGCGCGTCCGCGCCGAAGAGGATGATCGCGGCTTTATCGTCCGCGCCGATGGATTTCAGCGCCTCGCGCACGTACGCCACTTCCTGCTCCACGGCTTGTTGCGGCATGGAGTCAGAGACGTCCATGAGGAAGACCACCGCGAGGTTGTTTCCGCTTTGGATGAGTTCAAGTCCTGCGAGTGAAAGGATGAGACAGAGGATGATGACTAATCGCAGAACAAGGGAAGTCCACTCACGCTGCTTCGATGTGCCCTTACTCGGCGCGCCAACATACACCACAAGCGGCACGAGGAGGAGTAAAAGCAGGAAAAGGGGGGAAGTGAACCGCATTGGGTTCAAGCATTATTATTTGAAGGGATTAACAATCTTCAATGCGTCGCGGACAATCAAACCATCTTGCATGTCTTCTGAGTAAAGGATTTCAGCGTTGGATGCCAGGGCACAGGCAACCACCATGCTGTCCCAAAAGGAAAAGGAATATTCCCGCCGCAGGTGCGACGCTTCCAGAAGAATACCCTCATCCATTTCTACAATTGGATACTTTTCATAGAAAGATTCGATGAGTTGGTAAATCTGGGATTCTTCAAACCCCGCTTTTTTTATCAGGTTGACGCAAACTTCATTGACAACCTGTACGCTCAACATCGGCTCTGCTTGTTGAAAAAGTTCCTTTGCCCGCGCCGATTTCTCCTCTTCGCCTGTGTCGAGAAAGGCGTAAAGCCAGACGTTTGTGTCAATGAAAACGGCTGGCTTATCTGGCATAGACCTGCTCCCGCGTAAGGCGTTGGAAATTTTTCACCTTGACGGGGTTCGCCATTAATTGGTCAAGGTAATTTTTGGAGAGGGCTTTTTTGCCTTCGACCCTGAGAATCACGCGGACATTGTTGCTGAATTTTCCCTGATATTTTTTGGGAACCTGGATGACGCCATTCTTTATTTTTGTTTGAAATTGTACAGTCATCATGTTACACCTCACTGCTAATTATAGCAGACTACCTTTTGGGCAATGCTTGCCATTACGTCAAAATTTAGCCAGGAAAATTGGGGTTGAAAGGGTAAAATAACCGCTATTCTCTATGACCTACTCCATCAAATATCCCCGCAGAGTAATTGTCCGCAGTTTGTTTCGGTCCGCCATACGCGGTTTGCTGCCTTTGCTTTCCGAGACGCGAATTTCGGGCTTCGAGAAATTTCCCCGCAAGGGATCGTTGATCGTGGTGGGCAATCACACGGGGGCAATGGAAGTTGTGCTCATGGGGACCTATTCCCCAATCGCAATGGAATTTATGGGTTCGGTGGAAATGCCCTGGCATGGCTGGATGGGGAAGGCAATTGACTTGTACGGTTTGATTCCCGTCCATCGCGGTTCCACTAGCAACTCCTCGATGAAAATGGGTGTGGACATTTTGCGTCAGGGCGGCATGGTGGGAATTTTTCCAGAAGGCGGCTTTTGGGAACCAGGCAGGCAGAAAGCTCAAACGGGGGCGGCGTGGTTGAGTTATGTCGCGCAGTCGCCTGTGCTGCCCATCGGCTTTGGCGACATGCGCGGAAAAATGTCGGAACTCTTCGAGTTCAAACGTCCGCTGTTCGAGATGAATATCGGCGATGTGCTTCCGCCCGTCCAGTTGGATAAATCCCTGACCAAGAAGGATGCCCTGCAACTGGCGGCGGATCAAATCATGGACGCGGTTTGGGAGTTGATTCCCGACGAGGAGCGAAAGCGCAAAGAGACCCGCCCTGGGGATGAAGTCTTTTCCTTCGATGTGGCATTCTTCGATTCGCACGGCGAGCCTGTTCCCATTCCACCCGAACTAGCATTGACCGAAGGCGCCTGGATCAGCCGCTTCGCCCATCGTCCCAACCTGATCGATTCCATCCGCGACTACATCTTTCTCCCCGTGCAGGTGTTGAAGGAACTAAACCAAAAGCCAACCGCGGAGCAAATTTATCGCGCCGCCCATTCCATGCTGGAATACGTCGAAACGCAAAACCCGCAATACTTCAATTTTCGCTACGGGTATAAAGACGGCGAGGCGTTCAAGCAAAGTTTCCTTCAATTGCGCGACTTGATGAAGTGGGCAATGGATGCGGGCTACCGCGTGCAAGCGGAAACCCGTTACGAGTACACCGATCCGCATTCGGGGCAGCGCTGCGTTTTGCATGTTCCCCGCGAAGTAGAGCAATGGTAGTTTGAAGTCAAATCAAAAACTGATGTTACGCGAAGTTCGTCCTGAGCGTAGTCGAAGGACATTCAGCGTAAAGTGAGTTAAAAAAACAGGATGTGTCCCGCGATGAATCTCCCCACCCAATCTTCTTCCGAACGTTTGCCGACCCGCTTCAAAATGTTGTTCAGCACAGGCGACCTAAGCACCAGCATTCCGCTGGCGATTTTGATGTTCTTCCAGCTTTTTTTTCTGACTGATGTCGCCCGCCTGCGCCCCGATTATGCGGGTTGGGCGGTTGGACTTCCCCGCTTGTGGGATGCTGTCAACGACCCGCTCTTTGGATTGCTCTCCGATCGTTTACGAACCCGATGGGGACGCCGCCGCGCCCTGCTGTTGTTTGGTGCGGCTCCATTGGGGTTGAGTTTCATCCTGATGTGGCTCGTGCCGCCGTTCAGCCAGTTGGGGCTTGCGGTGTACTACGCCCTGACCTTCATCGTTTTCGACACGGCGTTTACGGTTGTCCACGTTGGCTACAACTCACTGACCCCCGAACTGACCTCCGATTACGATGAGCGCAGCTCGCTCAACGGCTACCGCATGGTCTTTTCGATTGGCGGCACATTGGGGGCGATTATCCTGGCGACGGTTCTTGGTTGGTTCATCACGGATTCGCGCCTACTCTTTACCATCCTCGGCATTGGGCTGGGGCTGGCGTCCATCATCCCGCCGCTGATTGTTTTCAACATCACTCACGAAAAGCCCGCGGAAGAACAACCTGAACCGCTTTCGTGGTGGCAGTCCATGAAGATGACCCTCAGCAACCAGCCCTTCCGTTTGGTGATGGGGCTTTATCTTCTTTCATGGACAACCGCCAGTATCCTCGCCGCCATGCTGGTCTATTTTGCCAATTACCGCCTGCGCGTGCCAGATCAGGCGAATTATTTTGTGTTGATTGCTGAGGGGTCGGCGATATTCTTCATTCCCTTTTGGGTATGGGTGGCACGAAAGTTGGATAAACGCCGCGCGTTCATCATTGGCTCGCTGACCTGGATCGTCGTCCTGCTTGGGATTTCCGCCCTGCCCGCGGATGCAATCGGCTTGGCGTATCTGCTGGCGGCGCTTTCGGGTTCGGGCATTGCCTCGGCATATGTCCTGCCCTGGTCCATGCTGCCCGACATTATCGAGCACGACCAACTTCAAACGGGTCAACGCCGCGAAGGTTCGTATTATGCTTTTGCTTCGTTCTTTCAGAAACTGGCTACCGCTTTCGCGCTTTGGTTGATGGGGCAGGCATTGGCTTCCACGGGCTACATCACCCCAGATGCAAGTGGCGCTTTGCCCGTCCAACCTGAGTCTGCCGTCCAAGCCATCCGCTTTTTTACGGGACCCGTCCCCGCTGTGCTGTTGATTTTGGCTGTGCTTTTTGCCTGGCAATATCCCATCAGTCGCGAAGCCCATCAAGCTACCTTGCAGGAATTGGTCGCCCGTGAGACTTAAGCGCTTCTTCGTCCTGAGCGAAAAGTCTTCCTATGAAAAAACTGCCACTCGATCATCAAAATCACTAATGCCAATCCCGCCGGCCATTTCCATAATTCCTGCAAGCCGACTTGTTGGGATGCAGCGGGCGTGACCGATGTACTGCCGATTTGCAATTTCTCGCGCGGACTGATGTTCGACTCGGCAGGGTCGAATAGGTTGACAGCGAAATATTCGGCTTTGGTGGCGTCCTTCGAGATGAAGTTAACGGCGTAGTAGCCGAGTTCATTCGTTTCGCTAAAAAGGGTTTGTCCCGCGGCGAGGGTGTAGGCTTTGTCCGAGGGCGAGGCGATGACGATTTGCTCTGCGTCCGTCGGTGGGACAAGAGTCAGGGTTTCGCCTGCGCTCAAAGATTGAGATGAGTCAAAAGCACTGGGCGGGGCGAGGTAATTAGTCAGGTTGGAGAAAAGAATCGGGTAGGCAACCTGCAAGGGGAGGTCGCTTTCGCGCAGGTCAAAGGTCAGGGCGGCGATTCGCTGTCCGTTCGTTTCGCCAGCAGCCACCAGCGGAGTCGAGTCCGCTTCGATCAGCAGATTCATCCAGTTCGGCATGGTCGTCCGCTTCGCCTGCAAAACGTGGACGGTCTTCCAATCCACATATTTTGTGAGCGAGTGCTGATTGACTTGAATGTTCTTGATTTCTTTGGTTATCTCGCCGACTGTAAAAAACGGATTGGTCGGCGGATTGATGAGCAGCAGGTTTGCCTTGGGCAACTCTTTGGGGAGGATGCCGTCGAAGATGTAGAGGTCGAACGGCTCGTTGGGGATTTGCAGTGTGCCGTCGGCGGCGGGTAGTGCGCGGAAGGGTTGGATGCCTGGGAGTGA
>Ga0233425_10007131_pt1 | contig 15930 bp, 12 predicted proteins | sample Watercolumn_Towu_2_FD_181712 | JGI IMG/M metagenome (GOLD analysis project Ga0233425, IMG submission 181712) | Freshwater microbial communities from Lake Towuti, South Sulawesi, Indonesia - Watercolumn_Towuti2014_140_MG | ecosystem: Environmental > Aquatic > Freshwater > Lake | place...
CTTTTTTCAGCAATGAAAAAATCTTTTAGTCCATCTTTGTCTTGCCTTGTCCAGGCAATCAAGTGACCGAAGGGAACGGGCGGTTAGTAAAATATTCAAAAACTTACAAAGGAATTTCCTATACTATGAACTTATTTTGGGGTCTTTCCCTGAGGGCCTTCAGGCCCCTTTTTGACATCGCCGAAGGCATACTTGCCGATAAGGTCCTCGATATCCGTGGGCACGGAGGTCTGGATGATAAAACTTCCGGGCTTCAGCACCTCGCCCGATCCGCCCGGATCGATTTTGACATACCGATCTCCGATCAACCCTGCGGTTTTGATAGCCACCGAGGCATCGTCATAGACTTTGATTTTTTTATTCACGGTCATTTCCACAACGGCCATTTGCCTCTCATTGTCGATGCTCAGGCCCTTTACGCTGCCCACCTCCAGTCCGTAGACTTCGACGGTACTGCCGACCCTCAGGCCCGAGGCCGAGGCAAAACGGGCAAAGAGAGGGTAGGTATCGGTGGCCAAAAAGGAAACCTTGCCCAGCTTGACGGTCATATAGCCTATACCTATCAGGCCGATCAAAACAAAAATGCCGACGGCCGTCTCCATAGGATACTTTTTCATTACACCTTTCCTCCGGTATCGCAGCGGAAGGTTGCGATAATTTCCTGGCTTTCTTCCGCCTTCTCGATGATTCGTTCAATCACGTCCGTGGGGGCAATGTCGGTGACCCCGGCCCGAATATAGATATCGAAGCATGTTCCGGCGCCTACTGTGGCTTCGACAACACTCTGAATCCCTTCAAACCCCTCTTGCTGTAATTCCAAAGCAAAACCCTGGACCAGTTCCCTGGCCTCCTCGGTGGTGGTATGGGGGAAAACGGTGAGGATCTGGTCCCGGCTGTGGCGGGCGGAAAATCCGCCCAGAGAATTAAAACGTCGGTTGGTATATTCCCCGAGGGCCTTGAGGACCTCCACCGCGGCCAAGGGACCCAGGGCGTCGTGGACCAGGTTCAAGCGAACGCTGAAGACGGCCGCGGAAAGGCCCATGGCCGGAGCGGCGCTTCCGAGCATGGCCGTATAATGGACCCTGAAGGCTTCTCTGGAAAGGAGGCCGGTCAATTCGTCCTGCAACCCCTCCAGGCTGCGGAGGAATTCGTTTATCAAGGGAAGTTTAAGCTTCATGGCTTCTTCATAGGTTCCCTGAAACCCTACCGATCCTTTCCATAAGACGATAAGCCGGTCGGAGATGAAAAAGACATCGGGGATATCATGGCTGATAAGAATGGCCGTAAACCCGAACTTCCGCCGGTAGTGGGTGATCATGCTCAGAATCATGTTTTTCCGGATCGGGTCCTGCCCCGTGGTCGGTTCGTCAAAAAGGACGATCTTCGGATCGGTGACCAGGGCCCTGGCCAGGGCCACCCTTTTCTGCATCCCTCCGGAAAGCTCCGATGGATATTTGGAGACGGCTTCAGTCAATTCCAGATCTTCCAATCGTCGCAATACCCGTTGCCCAATTTCCTTCCGGCTGAGGCTGGTCGTCTGCTGGAGGGGAAGGGCCACATTTTCGAAGACGGTCATGGAGTCCAGGAGGGCATTGTTTTGAAAGAGGTAGGCAATGGCCTTCCGGTATTCTTCCTTCTCGGCCCTTTTCATTGACTCAAGGGGTTTCCCCTGAAAAAGGATCATCCCTTCATCCGGTTCAAGCAGGCCGATAATATGTTTCAGAAAGACGCTTTTCCCCGTCCCGCTCTTGCCGATGATGGTCGTAATCTGGTTCTCATAAATTTTGGCATTGACCCTGTCGAGGACAATCTTGTCGCCGAATTGTTTGGTCACATTTCTGAACTCGATGAGAGGCGGTGATTCCATGATAACCTTACATGAGAAACGACGTAACCACATAATCGGAGATGAGGATCAGCACACAGGAAAGGACCACGGCGGCAATAGTGGCCAGACCCACGGCCTTGGCTCCATAGCCGTCGGTCCGCATATGACAGAAATAGCCCTGATAACAGCAGATACTGGAGACGAGGACGGCGAAGACCAGCGATTTAATAAATCCCCCTCTGACATCCATCAGGGTTAAGGCCGATTGCACACGGTAGAAATACGAACCGGCGTTGGCCCCCATGAGGAGTACCCCCGTAAAATATCCTCCAATGATGCCGACGAGATCAAAAAAGGAGGTCAGCAGGGGAAAACTGATGATGGAAGCGGCAATCCTCGGGCTGATGAGATAGCGGACCGGGTCGATGCGCATAGAATATAAGGCGTCAATCTGTTCGGAGATGCGTAAGATGCCGATCTCGGCCGCCATGGCCGAGCCGGCCCGGGCCGTGATCATAATGGCGGTCAGAACAGGCCCCAGTTCCCTGATCAGCGAGAGGGACACCGCCGACCCCAGGGCCCCCACGGAGCCAAAACGGATTAAAGTATAAAAAAGCTGCAATCCCAGGACCATACCGGTAAAAAGACCGACCAGCATGACAATCAACGAGGATCGGGCGCCGATATAAAAGACCTGCTTGACAATCTCCGAAAGCTGTTTGCTCCTGAAAATATTGACAAAGGCCAGGGAAAAGAAAATGGCCAGGGCTCCTAGATTATTGATGAGGAGCATCGTCCATCTGCCCAGGGCAGGGAAAATGAGGGCCATGGCCTGGCTGGTTTGCGACGATCCTGTTCCGATCACGTTTTCCTCTTCATCGTTTTCCCAACCCGGACCAGCCGGAACCAAAATGAATTTTCAAAATTTTGTAAATGTCCTGTCTGGTCCGGGTCAATATCATGCTCTCCCAATAATTCTATCCATTTTGCGTAGAATTTTATTCTTAAGTCACTAAATCGTTCTCATCCGGAAATGTCCTTTCCGGATGAGAACTAAATCATAAAGTCTGACTATAATTTTTTATTATCCTGCAATTACAATACGTTTTCAAGCCATTTTTTGATTGATCTAAAAACGCCGGCTTGGGGGCGGGTTTAGGCGCCGAACACCCCTTTGAACAACCACAAAATGACCTTCCCCTGAGCCCTTTATCAGGCCACTTTGAGACAGGCCCAAAATTTTTTCTCTTTAACTCTTCCACTCGTTCTATTATAGTATTTTATTACACCGGCAATTATAGAAAGTAACATAAGTAATGCAACACCAATGCATTTCTGCCGAATTATCCCCCCTTTAGCAAAGGGGGGCGAGGGGGGATTTAATCGCCGAAAAAATCCCCCTCATTCCCCCTTTTTCAAAGGGGGAGGTTCGGGTGAGCACTATCAAACACCCAATAACACTTTTCAAAATCGCAGAGGCTCCCATTGCATTACTTTTGCGGTTCTCAATAAACACTTAAAGAAAAAGTAGGGGGGTCTTGTTTTTAAATTTGTCCAAAGGTTACCCTGCGAGAAACCGGGAACCGCTCCGAAGGAGTGGGACTGAGCAGGTCTTCTTGCGAAGAAAATCCGGCCAGAATAGCCAGGTTGATTTAAAACAGGGCCTTAATTTGAGCCGGTTTCCGGCGTGGGGGTAGGCCTGCTTTTGATATAAAGCCGATTATTGGCCCGGCAAAGATGCTCCGGAGTAATGGTGGACCCCGGCTTCCTTTGGAAGCCTTCTCGCAAGGTCGACAGAGTCGACCGGCCAAAAACAAACCCCCCTGACTCCTAACGTTAGACCTTAATGTATTTTAGAAATTTAATTGCCGGAGTAATCGTAAGTCAATTATGAGTGAAATCATCCAAAACGTCTGAAGCACAATCTCTTCAGGACCTTCCCCCCGGGATCTAAGGAATGGACGACTCTAAAAAAAACAAAAAACAACTTCTTGAAGAATTACAGACCCTCCGGCAAAAGCCTTCTGAACAAATGATCAACCTGGCCTTTATAACCGGTCTGGATGCCATGTGTCTGACGACCATAGAAGAAGGCATCATTATCGATGTGAACGAAGAATTCCAAAACCTTTTGGGATATAGCCGCGAAGAACTGATTGGCAAGACCTCCTTAAGTTTGAATCTCTATCATAACCCTTTGGACAGGGAGAAAGCGATCGCCGAACTGAAAGCCAAAGGCCGTTTTAAAGATTGGGAACTGACGGGACGACGAAAAGACGGGTCCCTCTTTCTCGGTTTAATGTCGGTCAGTGTAATCATTCTAAACCAAAAGCCCTATCTCTTTTCCCTGATCAAAGACATCACTCTAAAAAAACAGACAGAAGAAGCCTTAAAAATAAGCGAGGAAAAGTTCCGGGCCGTGTTTGAAAACAATCCGACGGCCATCAGTGTCATCGAACCGGACCGGACTTTTTCCATGGTCAACGACACCTTCTGCCGGATTATCGGGTATTCGAGAAAAAAACTCATCGGAAAGCCCTGGACCGATTTGATCTCTCCCGAAGACCTTCCCCGCCTCATCGAGTATAACCGGCGAAGACTCCAAAATCCCGAAGAAGCTCCGCGCCAATATGAAGTTCATTACCGTCACAGGAATGGGGAGCTTAGGGAAGCGATTAATTTGGTCTCCTTCATCCCCAGCACCCGTCAATTGATTACCTCAACGATTGACATTACTGAACGGAAGCTGGCGGAAAAAAAATTATCGGCCAGCGAAACCCGCTACCGTCGGCTTTTCTCAACCGTTCCCGCTCCGATTATGGTTTTTAGGCTTGAAGATGGACGTTTTGTGGATTGCAATGAAGCGGCGGCTCAACTCTATGGGTATACCAGGGAAGAATTTTTTAAGTTACGTCATGCCGATATTACGGATGAACCGCAGCGTTCCGCCAAGAGTATTCAAAAAGTCGCTCAAGGAAAATTAAGCAAGATTCCGATCCGCTGGCATCGTAAAAAGGATGGGACAATCTTCCCGGTTGAAATTTCAGGCGGCAGCTTTGAGTTGGAAGGCCAACGATTAATTTTTGGAGTGATCAAGGATATCACCGAACAATACGAGAGTCAGAAGGAAAAGGAGAAAAAGTATCAAACCCTGATTGAAACAACCCAGACCGGCTATTTGATCATGGACTCCGAGGGGAAAGTTATCGATGCCAATCAGGAATATGTAAAGTTGAGCGGCCACAAGACCCTCAAGGAAATTATCGGCCGAAGCGTCCTTGAATGGACGGCCGTCCATGATCGTGCCCGCAATAAGGTCGAGATCGCTAACTGTTTGAAACGGGGATTTGTTCGGGGATTAGAAATTAAGTATGCCGTTAAAGGGAAAAAGGTCCCTATTGAAATCCATGGGACGGTGATGAAAACCGGCCAATCGAAAATGATTTTATCCCTCTGCCGGGATATTTCGGAACGGAAAAAGATTGAAGAAGCCCTTCTGGAGAGTGAAAATCGCTACCGGACGGCCATCGAACAGTCCAATGATGGGATTATGATATCCAAGGGAGTCATCCTTTTTCAGGTCAACAAAAAACTCCTGGAGATATTTGGTTATGAGACTCCGGAGGAGGTTGTGGGCCAATCGATCGCCAATTTTATCGCCCCCCAAGACCGCCAGCGAGTATTGACCTATGCCCGGAAAAGGAACCGGAATAAAACAGCTCCTTCCAAATACGAATTTCAGGGACTGAAGAAAAACGGGGAGCTTATCGACCTTGAAACCTCTGCGGCTAAAATTATTTTAAGAAGGGAAAATTTTATCATGTCGGTCATCCGGGACATAACGGCCCGGAAAAAAATTGAAAAATCTCTCCAAAAGGATCACGACACCCTGGAAGAACGGGTTAAAACACGGACCAGGCAACTTCAATATGCCAATGAACATCTGATAAGGGAAATAAAGGAAAGAAAAGGGATTGAAAAGGACCTTCGAGAGTCAAAAGATCAACTAAAGCGTTTATCTAATCAATTGATCAATGCCCAAGAGATTGAAAAAAAACGGCTGGCCATTGAATTACACGATGACCTGGGTCAATCATTGGTGGGTTTGAAATTCCATTTGAGCACTATTAAGAATAAATCGGATGCCCATTCCGCCAAATTGAAACAGGAAATCACCCACGCCATCGAATCCGTCGATCTGATGACTGAAAATGTCCGACGGCTTTCACGGGATCTCCGGCCTGCCGTCCTGGAACACCTGGGCCTGCTGGAGGCCCTTCAATGGTTATGGAATGATTTTTCGACCAGATATCAAATCAAGGTCATCAAAAAAATAAAAGGGTCCCCTTTTAACTTTACCAAAGATCAGGAAATAATGATTTTTAGAATTTTTCAGGAGGCCTTAACCAACATACGGAAGCATACCCAGGCGAATCGGGTGGTTATCGATCTGGACCAGAAGAACGGTTCGGCCGTCTTTTCCATCAAAGATAACGGAAAAGGATTTAACCTTAAGGCCGTCAAAGGTAAAAAATCCCTTGACGGAGGTCTGGGGTTAACGGCCATCACCGAACGGGCGATCATGGCCGGGGGGACCCTTGAACTGACAAGCGAAGTCGGCCAGGGGACAACCATTGTCTTTTCCATCCCTCTTAAACAGACCAAGAAAAAACAGTCTCTTTATCTTTTATTGCCTTCAGTGAAGGTGAAGGGTTGAAGCACAATTTTCCCGACGACGATTTTTTCAATTATTTTTCATCAAATATCCAGACCCCGCTCCAGCCACTTGGAGGAGGTTGCCTCATGAAGACATTAATCCGAGACAGAAATACCTTGGCCGGCCCATCTTCCGGATCAATCTCAAGACAGGCCTTCAATAACTCCATAGCTGTCTTCCATTCCCCTTTCCAATAGTATCGAAGTCCTTCTTCAAAACGATCCCGCACATCTCGTTTTATCTTATTTATTTCATTTTTCCGCCCAAGCAGTTCGTAAACCCGAACAGGCTCAGATTTTCCGGCAACAATGATCAAATCCAGTTCACGGGCTTCTATGTGATCGCAAGTCATAAGAAAGGTACTCTCCGAAATCAGAAGATGGGTGCCATACTGCTTATTTGCGGCTACCAGTCTTGAGGCAAGATTGACCGTATCGCCGATCACGGTATAGCTTTTGGCTGATTCCGCTCCAACCGTCCCAACCGTTACCTCCCCTGTGCCTATGCCCATGAGCACAGTGAAGTCGGGCAGTCCTTTTCGAAGTCCGGTAATATCCGGCAACATTTTCTTGAAATGTTCAAGACCGGCTTGCTGTTCCAGGGCGGCGTAACAGGCCAGGAGCGCATGTTCCTTATCGGAAACAAAAGGCGGCCCCCAGAAGGCCATGATAGCGTCTCCTATATACTTGTCTATGATGCCTTTGTGGTCTCTTATGGCTTCCGACATGGACGAGAAATAGTGGTTCAGCATGCGGACCACTCCGTCCGGAGTCAATTTCTCGCACAGGTCCGTAAATCCCATGATGTCGGAAAAAAAGAGAGTCATGACCCGCTTTTCCCCTCTGGGGGAAAGGGATTGACCATCCAGAAGGGTGTTAACTATCCTCGGATCAATGTATTTGCCGAAAGTCTCCTTTATCTTTTCCTTTTCCTTGAGGCCCGAGACCATATAATTGAAGGACTGGGCCAGCAAAGCGATTTCGTCGGCGGAACTTATTTTTATTTGGACGTTGAGGTCTCCTTTTTCGATAGCCTTCGCCCCCGTGAGGAGTTGACGCACCGGCCTCACCAGATTACGCGTAAGCAGGATGGCAAAGACGAGTCCCAGTATTGCCGCAACGAGTGTCATGCCCCAGTTGAAGCGAATAGCCTGAATTTCTAAATCATTGGCCTTTGCAGCGGCCTGCCGGGTATACACATGGAGGAGCAGGGAGACATTCCCGATTTCCTGGCCAATAATTTTCCTGTTGGTATCCAATTCTTCTTTCAGGAACGCTGCAGAATGGAAATCCTTTTCGCTTAATTCAGTAAGATACAAAAATGCCTTTACATCCAGAATATCCCGGACTCGAGGGATATTGGCAAGCTGCCCCTCTAATTTGGTAAATTGTTGAACATACACCGGATTCGTTGTTATAGCCCGCTGGGTGAGTGCTTTTTCCACAAGGGCCCTGGCTGTCGTCAACTGATTATCGGCACACCCTTTCTGCAATTGATATAAGGCGATATTTTTTTGTTGTGGATCGGAAAAGGTTTTCTGCAATTTAGCCGTCGCTTCCCGCAGTTTGACGCGCTCGCAGGCCCCTATCTCCCTGGCCACTTTTTCGCCTTCCTCTCGTGCCGTGTCCAGGTTTTTATTTGATTTAGACAAAAGGATGCGCTCAAAATACAAAATCTGCATGATATGATTAGCCCTGAAATCACTTAAGATCTGATCAAGGGGTATAAAATAATTTGAAAGGATGGCAAGTTCGCTGTTCAGTTTTTTCAGATTGGAGTTGGAGATGTAGGTCACAACCGCCATGAGTAAAAGAAGGATGGTTGTTATAGTTAAGACCTTTGCCCCAATCGGACGTTTGACTTTATCGGTAACTTGTAATTCCATAATCCTTTCCTTAAGCCCTTTCATGATGCCTTGGATAGATTTGTGGCCATGTATTTCCAAAATGATGAGGGATTAAGATGCTTCAGGTCACATAATTAGTTTCCATCCGGAAACGCCCTTTCCGGATGAGAACTAGATAATATCGATTAATTTGCCGCTGGTCAAACGAAGCCTCTGACTGATCGACTTGCCCAATTTCATAATCAACTTAACGGCCAGGAGGGGAAATTCTTCAATCAGATTGTTTAAATTTTCTTTGGTCAGGACTAATAGGGTCGTATGTTCGGAAGGGACAACGGTTGCCGAACGGGGCTCACCGTCGAAAAGGGACATTTCTCCGAATATTTTACCTTTTCCCAGGGTGGCGAGCACTTTTTTCTGCCCCTTCTCATCTTCTTTGACGACCTTGACCTCCCCTTCGACGATAAGACACATGAAGGCATCAAGATCTCCTTCTTTAAGAACCGGCATCCCTTGGATTGCCCTGGAAAGGCTTAAGTGTCCGGCTATCTTTTCTACTTCCGGCCAGGAAAATTCAGTCGACCACCTGGTCCGTTCAAGCATCTCCGCCCGCTCTTTTAGGGATTGTCCGGCATAGACCATAAAATTATCCTTTTTCTTTATTTTATTATACGTCAGGTCCCACGAGGGGGCGCGAAACCTCATCTCCGGGTCCTGCTCCTACCCTCATTCCCTCATGATTTCGGCCCCATCGTGATCATATTCCTGCTGGCTGATCAGGTCGTCCCGTCTCAGGGGTTTAACGCTCCCACACGCGGAATTTTCAGCCAGTCCGATCCCGATCAGAAAGGCGCCTAACATTAAAAAGAGGACTTCGGACGACGATTGTTTTAAGTGGTCACCCCTGACCATATGTCCCACTCTATTTTATCACAACATTATTCAAAGACCACTATATTTTCGGCCATTACCCAAATCGAGAAGTCCCAAATAAAAATGAGTTAATTGAATTTCCTGGTTGCGGGCTAAGGGGATAGGGAGAAGGAAGACCGGCAAGAATCATTTGTCGAAGATGTGGAAAAGCTGCCAAGGCAGAGGATCGGCCGGTTTTCATAGTTTCGGGCCTTACCATTTTTCATTCATGATCTCCGCCCGTTTCTGATCATACTCCTGCTGGCTGATCAGGTTGTCCCGTCGCAGGGCCTGGAGCTTCCGCAAGCGGCCCTCAAAATCTCCCAGAGCGGCGCCATCTTCCACATCCAACTCCAGCATGGCCGGCGGCTTCTTCCGGAAGAGGGTCAATAACCCGTAGACGATCATGAACAGGCAGGCGGCCCACCAGATGAGTCTGAAAAGCCAGAGGACCGTTTGAAAGGAAGGATCGGAATTTTCAGCCAGTCCGATCCCGGTCAGAAAGGTGCCGAAAATCAAAAAAATGCTCCCCATGACAATTAAGACGACGGAATTAACTTTTCCGGGTCTGACCCGAACCTGCTTGATCTGATCCATTTTACCCTGACCTCCTTTTCGTCAAACCACCTCCGAAAGAGCCGGAACCTTGTATTTTAGGGGATTTGATTTTGATACGATTATCAAATGAATGGCTTAAAATATCAAGCAGCTTTTTAAAGACAAATTGAGGTGATTTCTTAACCAAGACAAAACAGAAAAACACCTTTTCCATCCTCCGGGAATACTGCCGTCCGGTATTATCCCCCGGCTCATTCACCTTGCCGGGGTTTCCTAAATCCTAGACGGCACGTTCACCCCGCTTACCGGTGCTTATTTTAACGATCTCAAGCAAGTCCGTGACCCAGATTTTACCATCGCCTTTTTTCCCGGTATGGGCATTATTTTGGATGGTTTGAACAACCTCTTCCGCCATTTCATCAGGAACGACAATTTCAATTTTGACTTTAGACTGATACTCCACCAGGTCCTCTTCGCATGGCTGATTGGTCTCCCGGTCTTTTCTTTTGCCGAATCCCGTCACCTTAGTGATGGTAATTCCGGGAAAATGATCAATATTTAAGAGTCCGCAAACGACTTTGGGCAACAAAAAAGGTTGAATAACGGCTTTAATCTCTCTCATAATCTTATTCCTTTTCCTCAATCTGTTTTTCTTCGAACCATCCATACAAGGTCGGCAACACCACCAGAGTGAGCAAGGTCGATGTTATCAGACCCCCAATGACCACGATGGCCAGAGGACGCTGGATCTCGGATCCCGGCCCGCTAGCGAACAGCATAGGAATCAAACCCAGCATTCCCACCGTGGCGGTCATCAGCACCGGTCGAAACCTATGACTGCATCCCTGCCGGATGGCTTCAGATTGGTTAACCCCCTCGTTTCGCAGTTCCCGGATAAAGGACACCAGGACCAGGCCGTTTAAAACGGCAATACCCCACAGGGCGATGAACCCCACTGAAGCCGGGACGGACAAATATTCTCCCGTCAGAAACAGGGCTACGACGCCGCCGATCGAGGCAAAAGGGAGAACCAGGATAATCAAACCGGCATAACGAAGGGAGCGAAACAATAAAAATAATAAAAAGAAAATGGCAGCGATCGTGATGGGGATAATGATCATCAAATGCCCCATGGCCCGCTCCATATTTTGAAATTGACCGCCCCATTCCAGAAAATAGCCTTCCGGTAATTTCACCTTCTCATTGACCACCTTTTGTAGGTCCGAAACAAAACCGCCCAAATCCCGGTCTTTCACGTTGATTCCCACCACAATGCGGCGTTTGGCCTTTTCCCGGCTGATCTGGGCCGGCCCGTCCACCACGCTGATCTGAGCCAGATTTTCCAGGGCCACCAAAGCCCCATTGGGAGAATTGACCAGAAGATCGCGGATCGTTTCCATATTATCGCGGAATTTTTCCGGCAAACGGACGACCGCCTCAAAGCGGCGTTCCCCTTCAAATATAGAGGTAGCCGTCCGGCCCCCGATGGCCGCTTCAATGACGTCGTGAATATCGGCGACGTTCAGCCCGTGACGGGCGATGGCCTGGCGGTCTATGTCGATGGAAAGATACTGCTGACCGGTTACCCGCTCCACTTTGATATCCTGGGATCCCCTGACGCCGGCCGCCGCTTTGGCGATGGCATCCGCCTTTTGTTTGAGGAGATCCAGATCATCTCCAAACAGCTTTATGGCCACATCCGAACGCACACCGGTAACCAACTCGTCGACCCGGTCTGAAATCGGCTGAGCCATGACAATCTGGATCCCCGGAAGAGTCAGCAGCTTCTCTCGGATGGCGGCGGCAATGTGATCCTGATTCCATCCTCTGGGCCAATCACGACGGGGTTTGAGACTGACGATAGGGGTCGATTCATTTTGCGATTGGGTATCCGCCGGGTTTTCACCCCGTCCGACTCCCGAAATCGCCGATTTTACCCCGGGCACTTGCATGACCAGGCGCATGGCTTCCATTTCCATGGTAATGGATTCTTCCAGGGAGATGTTGGGAACTCGATTGATGCCGGGCACAATCGAACCTTCCCGCATCTCCGGGATGAAGGACTTCCCCAGGAAAGGGATGAGCAATAAAGTGATGACGACCATAACGGCCGCCGCCGTAATGGTCTTCTTCCTGTTGTTCAACGACCATTCCAACAAACGCAGATAGGGTTTTTTAGCCATTTTCACCAGCTGTGTTTCATGGGTCCCCTTACCCTTCAACAGATAAGAGCAAAGGACCGGGATCAGGGTAAAGGCCAGAAGGAGCGATATGAACAGGGCGATGGCAATGGTGAAGGCCAGAGGCGTAAACATTTTACCTTCCATACCCCGCAAGGTCATCAGGGGGAGAAAGACCAGGATGATAATGACAACACCGAAGATGACCGGTGTACCCACTTCCGCCGATGCCTCCAGGACGGTCTGCAAAGACCTTTTGCCGCTGCTTTGTTTTTCGCTCAGGCGGTGATAGGTGTTTTCGACCACCACGACCGCGCTGTCAACAATCAACCCCGTGGCTATGGCCAACCCTCCCAGAGACATCAGATTAGCGGACAGTCCGTAACGCTTCATGACCATAAAGGTAATCAGCGGCGTCACGAGCAGGGAGGAGATGACCACCAGGGACGAACGGACATTGCCCAGGAAAAGGAAGAGGATAAGGATCACTAAAATCATCCCTTCAATCAAGACCCGGACTACGGTTTTGAGGGCCACATCGACCAATTCGCTGCGGTCATAATAGGGGATGATTTTCAGACCCTCCGGAAGCATGCCCTTGTTGTTGATCTCTTTAACCCTATTCTTGACCTCGGAAACGATTTTCTTGGCATTGCCGGCCCGGACCATCATGACGATACCTCCGACCGACTCGGTGACACCGTTCTTTAATAAGGCCCCATAGCGGACTTCATGGCCGATGGTGACTTCGGCCACGTCGCGGATCAATACCGGAACGCCCTCCCGTTCTTTCAGCACAATGGAGCGGATATCGTCCAGATTTTTAACCAAACCGATACCCCGGATCAGATACTGCTCGGCATAATGAGGCAAAACCCCTCCTCCGGAATTGGCATTGTTTTTGGCCAGGGCCTGATAAATATCTTGAAGCGTTACCTTATAATGGCGCATTCGATCGGGGTTGACCAGGGCCTGATATTGTTTGACATACCCCCCCTGGGAGTTGATCTCCGCCACCCCTGGGATTCCGCGCAATAAGGGGCGGACGACCCAATCCTGAACGATACGGCGTTGAGTCAGTTCCTGGGTGCTCAAGACTCGATTACCGTCAGTAGGGTGTTCCAAGGTATACTGATACACCTCTCCCAAGCCCGTGGATACCGGCCCCAATTGGGGGGTAACGCCTGAAGGCATACGCCCGCCCACGCCGATCAGGCGTTCCATGACCAGTTGGCGGGCGAAATAGACATCCGTGGCGTCGGTGAAGACCAGCGTAATCAGAGATAAACCCGGCTTGTTCAGCGAACGCATTTCCTCCAGTCCGGGCAGACCGGTCATGGCCATTTCCAAAGGAACGGTAACCAATCGTTCAATTTCTTCCGGGGAGCGCCCCCGCGCTTCGGTGGCGATCTGGACCTGGACATTGGTCACATCCGGAAAGGCATCGACGGACAACTGATAGGCGGCATTTATCCCAAAGGCCGTCAAAGCGACGGCCACAACGACCACCACCAAACGCTGTTTAAGGGCCGTACGGATTAATGATAACAGCACCTCAGCCCTCCAGTTCTTTACGTTTACGTTCGTTATTGAGGTGGAAAGCCCCCTCGGAGACGATCTGCTCTCGGCCTTTCAGTCCGCTCTGGACCGGCAAATAACCGTTATTTTCCGGCCCCAGGATCACGGGGTGGAGCTGAAAGCGGGTCTCCTGCCGACGCAGGAAAACATGGTCCTTGTTGTTTTCACGGATCACTGCGGCAGCCGGAACCTGCAGGCGGCGTTGGGGCGCCCCCTGGATGACCATGGAAGCGAGCATTTCCGGTTTGAGTTGACCTGAAAAATTTTCAATGTCCATGCGCACCGTCACGGTTCTTCTTTCGGGATTAACCGTATCGGCCACATAAATCAATCGGCCGACAATTCTTTTTCCCTGAAGGGCGGGGATCTCGGCCTGGGCCATTTCCCCTTTTTTGATCAAGGCCGCCTGCTGTTCAGGGGCTTCGGCCACCAGCCAGACATGGGACAAGTCCGCTACGGTGAATAGGGGCCCGCCGGGTTGGACTACTTGTCCGGGAGTTATTTTTCGCTCAATAACCACCCCTCTTTGGGTGGCCAGGATGGAAGAAAAGGAATGGACGGAACGCGTTGAAGCGACTTTCTGAATTTCTTTGTCGGTCATACCCAGGACACTGAGCTGGCCATAAGCCGCTTGCATCTCCGCCTGGGCTTGGGCTAACTCGCTTTCACGCTTTTGTAATTCCGCCGCTCCGATGACATCCGCAGCAAATAATAATTTAGCCCGATCAACGGCCCGCCCCTGTAATTCCGATTGGGAAAGGGCCTTGAGAAAAGCCAGTTGAGCCACCGATAATTCGGCACTGTGGATCGTAGCCAGGAGTTGGCCGGGCTCCACCCTCTGTCCGAGGGTGGCATGGATTTGGGTCACTCGGCCGGTTACCGTGGCACCGATACGGGCCAGACGTTGTTCGTCTAATTCAACCCGTGCCGGTAAACGTAAGGTTTCGAAATAATCTCCCTCCTCAACGGTAGTGATTTTAAGCCGCTGGAGAAATTCGACCGATACCGCTGCTATGGTCGGATCAGTGGATGATGGCGTGGAAGGGGGAGCCTTTTTGTCTTTACAGGCCGTAAGTAAGCCGATGGCCAGGATGATCATCAAAAAGAGCAGCGCTCGACATCTCATAATCCACCTCCCAGGCTGGAAACAGCCCGCAAACGTTCCATTTCAATCAGAGCGGCTTGCAGCTCATATCGGGCGTTTAGAAAATCCAAACGGGTTGTGCGCAGCACCCGTTGGGCATCGAGATAATCTATAATCCCTCGTTCTCCGTAGCGGTAGGCCGCCTCCGCCACCTTCATCGCCTTTTCCGCTTCATTTAATAAACCGGATTCGAATATCTGGACCTGCCGTTCGGCGATTTGATAGCGGCCATAGACCTGATCCAGCTCCCCCAGCAGGACCTGGCGGATCTGTTGTAATTCGGCCTCGGCCTTTTGAACTCCGGCTGTCGCCTCGGCGATCGGCCCCTGGCGGCGATTCCATAAGGGAAGGGGCAGAGTCAGGCCGACCCGCCATTGATTGATATCCGGTTCCTGGTCGGCACTCACTTTTATGGTCGGCTGCGGAAGACGAGAAGCCCGTTCATATTCCAGTCTGGCCGAGGCCCTTTCTTTTTCGGCCTCGGCCAGCTTAAGCAAGGGTTGACGATTCAACAACTCCTGCCTTAATTCATCCAAAGACGGCAGAGCGGCGGCCAAAAAGGGTTCGTCGGCAACATTAAATTTTGGGGATAAAGGAGCACCGATCAATGCCCGAAGCCGGTCCCGGGCTTGGATCACTCTCAAATCGGCACTCTTTGCATTGCTTTCCGCCGAAAGAACTTCGGCTTCCGATTTGACCAGTTCATAACGGGGGGATTCGCCGACTTCGACTTTAATTTTCACCAAATGGCGGATTTGCAATAGCAAAGCCCTATTTTCTTTGGCCAAACGGGCTTCCTCCTGTTTACGGAGGACGTCAAAGAAAGCCTGTTTCACCGCCGTCAGTTGGGTAAGCCGGACATCCCCCAGGGCGGCTGTTCCGGAGATCAGGCCGGCCTCGGCGCCTTTTCGGCGGGCGCTGCGCAGGGATGGCAGTTCCAATGGTTGAGACAATCCCACCAATCCATTGGGGCCGCTGTTCCCCCCGCTTTGACGGGAATAGGAGGAGCCGGCGGCCACCTCGATTTCCGGGTTAGGATAAGCCAGGGCCGTGGTCAAGGCCGCCCGTGTCCCCTGTTCCTGCGCTCTGGCCGTGTTTATTTTCTGATTATGTTTAACAGTTAGACGTAAGGCTTCTTCCAGAGTAAGCATTTCGGCCTGAACCGGA
>Ga0233425_10007132_pt1 | contig 15927 bp, 8 predicted proteins | sample Watercolumn_Towu_2_FD_181712 | JGI IMG/M metagenome (GOLD analysis project Ga0233425, IMG submission 181712) | Freshwater microbial communities from Lake Towuti, South Sulawesi, Indonesia - Watercolumn_Towuti2014_140_MG | ecosystem: Environmental > Aquatic > Freshwater > Lake | place: Indonesia...
CCCGACGCCTCGCACGCCGCCTGCGCCTGGAACCACGTCAGCGACCGCGACGGCGTCACGCCGCTCACCGCGCAGGCGTACAGCAGGTCCGCGTCGTCGTTCACCTGCCCGCTGTCCGGGAACGTGCCCGGGTAGTCCTCGGCCTCGGCTCCATAGGGCACTCCCGCCCGGATTCCCGTTGTGCACCCCGAGTCGCTCCACACGCTCGCCTCGTACCGGTCCACCCAGATGTCGCCGACCTTGACCATCTGGTCGCGGCCGTTCGTGCACAGCACGAAGTCGTCGACCGTCTCGTCCCGCGTGTACCCGCTCGGGCACTCGGGCAGCCAGATGCTCATCGAGACCGTGAGCTCGTTCGCCTCCAACGTGTCGAAGGTGCCGCCCCCGGCGATATCCAGATCGCCGGTGCCCGAGATGTCTCCCTCGACCACCAGGTCGTGAGCCAGCGTGCAGGTGTCGCCGACGCAGTCCAGCCCCGCTCCGTCACGGCCATCGGCCCCGTCCTCGCCCGGCTCTCCTTGCAGGATGTACGTCTGCGCCACGGCGTCCCCGTGGGGGCTCATCAGCGTCAGCGTGAAGGCGCCGGCCGTCAGGGCCACCGGCAGCAGCAATCTCCTTTCCAAGGCCGTTCCTCCTTCTTCGAATTCCAACCCGTCCGCGGCGGTGAAGACCGCCGTCCCGCCGCTCGTCTGCTCCAACCTCGCGCTCGTCACCGTGTCCAACCGCTCGCCGCGGACCATCCAGGCGTACCGGAACCGGTGTGACGCGGGCGACGGATCCGGGACTCCCGTCGTGTCTCCCGAGACGGACCGACTCGAGCCGTCACCGTCGATCCCCGTGATCAGCGGCGGCAGATCTCCATCTCCATCGCTATCTCCGTCGCCATCCGTATCACCGTCACCATCCACGTCCGTATCGACATCGGTGTCACCGTCGCCATCGCCATCGACATCGTTGTCGGCGTCGCCATCGTTGTCGCCATCGACATCGCCATCGACATCGTTGTCGGCATCGGCGTCGGTCGGCCCTGTGTCGAGCCGGCTCAGGTCGATGTCGTGGGTGCAGGAGACGAGCGACACGAGGGCCGCGACCGCCATGGTCCACTCCAGAGCTTTCCGGATCTTCGGCATGACTCCCCTGGCAAGGAAGAATGATCGCAGTGTCCGTGGAAGTGTGCAAGCCACATCTCTTCCGCCGTAGCCGTGGCGAAGTCAGCTCCCCCCCATTGCCGGGACTCGCGTTCCACTCCTCGGACGAGACACTTCCCTCGTCGAATGAGACATGTGTTTCGTCGAGTGAGACAGATGTATCGGGGAGTCGGCAGAACGGAGGGCGAAGTCGATCGGGCGTCAGTCGGGGGTGACGTTTCGTCAGTCGGGGCTCATGGAGCACTCGTCGGACTCGGTAGAACGGTCGTCGTGGATTGCTTTTGCTCGCCGGAGCCGGCAGACCGCGTGTCGGAGGTCTCAGCGCGGTCGTCGGACTTCGAGCTTCACTCGTCGGGCGAGGCTCATGTCCGTCGGACCGCGAAGTCGACTCCTCGAATGATACACCCTGCTCCCTGAAGTCGAGGTCTTGGGTGTCGGACTCAGCCGGGGGTCGCCGTGCCGTCGGACGGAGCCGGCGTTGCCGGTGTCTCGGTGACGAGTGGTTCGGTGGTGATGCTCGCCACGGTTCTGCAACCCAAGAGCATCGTTCCCGATGTCACCACCCAACGTGACCAGGGCCTGGATGTCAATAGGTGGTATGAGGGGCACGTTCACCCGAACAGCCCGAGGAGCTCGCGGACCTTGTCGGGGTCGTGCAGCACCGAGAGCGCGCGCTTGCGGAGCGTCCGCGCGCTCGACGGCTCGACACCGGCCAGCTCCTCGAGACGCCGGATCAGCGTGACGACCTCGGCCACGGGCAGGACCGGCGGTCGTACGAGCTTGCCCTTGCCTCTGTGCAGCTCCCCGTCCGGGGCCGTGGGAACGCCGTCGAGCTTGCGCTTCTTCCGCGCCGGCTCCGCGCGGTCCCAGGCTGGCGGCTCGAGAGGTGGCCGGCCTCGGGACTCGACGCGCCAGGGTCCGGGGGGACGGGCAGGGAGCCGCAGCGGGCGGCCGTCGTTGGTGCTCGCCGCGTCGATCGGCAGCCAGCGCGGTCCGTCGGGCGTCGGCAGCAGCGCCATGGCCCAGAGGTGGTCTGGCTCGGCCAGCGATCCGTCGGAGAAGGTCCAGCCCACGGCCACCGCCGCCGGCACGTCGAGGCGCCTGAGCAGCTCGCAGGCCAGGACGTTGAGCTCGAAGCACACACCCCGGCCGAGGACCCGCTCGTCGCCACCGGCGTGGAGCGCGGCCACATGCGCGTTGGCGCGCCCGGAGCTGACCTCGCGGAGCCAGCGCGCGACCCCCTCGTCCTCCAGGTACGCCGGGTCGTACCGGTACCGCTCCCTGATGAACCGCCGGACCTCCAGGGCACGCTCGAACGGTGGCGCGTCCTCGGACTCGAGCCTGGCGAGGACCTCGTGCACCTCGTCGGGGAGGTCGCTGTCCGGGACGGTCGAGGTGAGCATCGAGGCTGGGCACTCGCCGCGGAGCTCGCCAGTTCCGCGATCGTATTCGGGCGCGAGGTCCAGCACGACGGTGTACCGCAGCTCCGTCGGACCCGCGGTGACGAGCAACGACCGGCCCTGGCGGGTCCGCACGTGCCTGGCCGGTGGATTCGTGTCCAGCTCGATCACCCGGCCGTAGAGCGGGACGGGTAGCACGACGTCCCCGGCCGGGACTCGGCCCCTGAGCCGCACGACATCTCGTCCTTCTCCACGAGGCGCGGCCCATGTGGGGTCCAGGTCCTCCGACGTCCACGTCTGAGCCCGGTGATCGAAGCGAGGCGAGATGAGCTGGACCCCGTAGGTCCACGGCAACGGGAGCCTCGGCGGGCCGAACGAGAGCCCGTAGCTCGGCGGCCTCTCCCGGTCCCGGAGCCAGGCCCGCGCCGCGTGGAGCTGCGAGTCCACGGAGTCGCGCGGCTTGAACCAGTCCTCATGTCGCCGGGCGCCGCTCCGTCCGTCGAGATCGAGGGGCTCGGCGTCGTCTCGGCGACGCCGACCGCTCGAATGCCCCTGTCGTCCGGGGCGCGGCTCCGGTGGTGGCGGCTCGCTGCCGCGCAGCCACCGTTTCATCCGGTCGAGGAGGCCGGGGGGCTGGCGGGGGAGTGACCTTTCTGAAGAAAGGTCACTCCCCCGCCAGCCCCCCTCTTCCAAAGACTTTTCACGGGGTTTTTCGATATGAATTTCCTGGCCTCGTGTTGGAGTACCGCTTCGGTCGGTGGGGGGCGTGGATATGGAATGCGATAATTCCTGAAAGTCTTTTCGTACGCCCAATCTCGCGAGGTAGGTCTCGGCTGCTTCGTATGCATCGTGTGGGAGGACCGGGAAGAACCACTGGCCCTCGTGCTCGACCGGTCCATCCGTCGGGTCCGGTGGAAGGGCCACGAGCGGGTCGGTCGAGAGCTTCAACACGACCGCGTCGTTCGGGTCGAGGCACGCGAGGGGCAGACGGCGAGGCGGGGTGTGCTCGCGATCGACCGCGAGCCAGCCCAGGCACCTCGTCAGCGCCGGAGCGAGCAGGGGCTCGTCGTCGGCGAGCCGGTCGCCGCCCGCGGCGTCGAGATCGGCGGCGACCTCCTCGAGGTACTCCAGGATGTCGGGAGCGCGGACTGCCCGGGAGATCCTGAGCGCCGAGGCCAGGCGCGGGTAGCGCTCCGCTCCTGGCCAGCTCCCGCGACGACCACCGAAGAGCTGGACATCGTCGCGGCGCACCAGCTCACGAGGGGGGCGCAGCAGGCCCGCGCCGTCCTCGAAGACCGCGACGTCGTCCAGTCTGGCGCGGACGTCGGCCGGCTTCAGACGCTTCGTGTCGAGGCCGCGTTCGAGCCAGTCCAGGATCGCCGGCGGGGCGGGGTGACGCTCCGATGCGAGGCGCTGCGCGACCTCGTCCAGCGAGATGTCGTCCGCGCGATTGAACGCGAGCCAGGTCCCGATCCGTTGCGGAACGGTGTGCACGAGCTCGGGATCGGGCAGGAGCGACGGGCGGTGGCCCAGGATCGCGGTGACGTCCTCGTGAGGCCAGAAGAGGTACCACGGGGGCGTGATGTCGCCGTTGCCGTTCGGGATCCATGCGGTGTCGTCGAGGTGGAGCGTGCTCCGCAGTGTCGCGTCTTCCAGCGCGCGGACCGCCACGTACCGGGCGTACGCGACGTCCGCCGCTCGCCCCGGCCGGAGCCCCTCGCGGGTGCGGTGGAGCGCGGCCAGCGACTCGGCGTCGAGGTCGGTCCTGGCCCCCGCCGCGACGAGGAGCCGCAGGACGAGCTCGTCGTCCTCGTAGGCCGGCGCGACGCGCGGCGGCGGTTCGAGGAGGAACGCCTCGACGAGCTCCCAGCGGTCCCTGGCCGGCAACATCAGGCGGCCTGGCCGCTCGAACTCCTGCGCGTCGATGCGTGCGACCTTGAGCTGGCGGTGGAGCCGGAAGCGCCGGGCCAGCGATTCGAGATTGCCGCTGGGGGCCTGCGACCGCAGCGCGCGGGCCAGGAACGACAGGAGCTCGCACGACCTCGACACGTCTCGTCGCGCCGCCGCGTCCCGGTGCCCCTCGAGCACGTGATTCACGATCTGCTCGAGCCGGGACTCGTCGAGCTGGTACAGGCGCTGGAGCCATGCGACGAGCTCCGGAGGAAGCTCGGACGCGACACCCCACCCGAGGCCGAGGTCGGGGAGCGACGAGTCGAGGAGCAGGTCGCGGGGAGCGCGCAGCACCTGGCCGACATCGGGGATGACGTTCGCCCGTCCGAGCTCGCCCTTCGCGTTGGCGTCCTCGCCGATCTCCGCGGACCGCTCGACCAACCAGCGGTGAAACCGAGCACGCGCCGCTGGATCGTGCAAGACCCGGTGTGCCGCGGCCGGCACCGCGTCGCGGCTGATCTCGCCCAGCGCGGCGAGGATGCGCCGGGCCGGGAGCCGCGGCGCGAGGTCCGGGTCGAGCACGGCGGCGCGCCGGCTCCACGCCGGATCGGCGAGGGGAGGGAGCCCGTCGAGGTCACCGAAGAGATCGACCTCGGCCGCGGTCACCGCATGATGGCGGCCCCGCCGGAGCTTCCCGGCCCTGTCAACGACGAGGGGGAGCGCGAGCGTGGCCTCCGCTCTGCCGAGATGACCGTGGACCAGCGCCAGGAGCCTCGTCAGCCGCTCGAGGTCGCCCAGGAGCGAGGTCTGCAAGGTCAGCGGCTCGCCCTCGCGGGCCGAGCGTTCGACGAGGGAAACGACGAGCGTCGCAGGGCTCTGGAACGAGACGAGGCCGCGCAGCGCGTCCGCGTCCTCGACGGCATCGGGTGAGAGCAGAGGTACGTGCTCTTCGCTGTCCGCGGCGAGGACCGCCCACTGTCCTGGCAGGGCACGCTCGAGCTCGTCGCGGCGTACGACGCCCGACGCGGGGAGCCGGCGCCCGTCGGTCGTCGGCCAGATGGCGAGCGCCTGCAACCTCGGGTGGCAGCCGCTTCCAGGATCGGGTGCGAAGGCCAGGGCCGTCTCTCGAGCCAGCGCCGCCAGAACGCTCCGTGCCGAGTCCGCTGCTTCCCGTCGGGCCATCGAAGGGTCCTGCTCGAGCGCGGCGACCACTTCCTCGATCCCGGCGATCGGGACGCCCATCGCCCGGAGGACCGGTTCGAGATCGTGCTCGTCCTCGAGCGACAGGAGCGCGCGCGAGCCCATGCTCAGGGCCTCACGCGTCGGTCCTGGTGCACGAAAGCAGGTGCTGTCCTCGATCGCGGACGACCACGGGCCGAGCGCGAGCAGGCGCCCGTCCATCGCGCGGAAGATGCGGGCGCTCGAGAGCGCCTCGAGATCCGAGCGCCGGACCCGGGCGCTCGCCTCGTCGAGGGCGGCGACGAGCAAAGGACGGTGGACCGGGTCGATCCCGGTCGCTCCTTCGCGGATCAGGTCCCGGATTAGTGTGGAGTGGTCCGTGACGCCGATGCGCGCGTCCAGCCCGAGCGCGCTCGCCAGCTCGAACGTCGAGCCGGGTCCTTCCTTGACTATCGGGAAACGGTCCCAGACGTCGTACAGGGCAGAGAGCCTCGGCGAGGTCGGTCGCCTGCGCAGGTCGGCGAGCGCCCGCGGGAGCCCACGTGCGTCCAGCCAGATCGGGGCCTCGGCGAGCCGCTGGAGCAGGCGCGACGGCACCTCCGAGCCGCGTGCGGCGAGGTACGCGTAGGCACGCTCGAGCTGCTCGGCGTCGAAGGGATCGACGAGCTGATCGTCCACGTCCTCGAGGAGGAGCGACCTGACGATCGAGGCCGGTCCCACGGGCTCGACACCGAGCATTGCGACGAAGGCGCGCGCGGCGACCTCCGGAGCGACCCAGGGAGTCCCGGGCAGGAGCTCACGGACCTGGGCATCGGCCGGGAGCCGCGCTCTGGAGGGTGGGCCCTCGAGCGGGCGGAGCCGGCCGTCCGAGCATCGAAAGAGAGGAGCACGCCTGATGAGATGGCAAAGGCGCGGAGACAGGTCGTCGCGACGCAGGTCGAGAGCATCGTGGACCGCGGCCAGCGCGGTGTCGTCGAGCGTGATCTTCCCAACAGCGACGGCATCGACGAGCGCCTCGATGTCGAGCTCCCGCGCGCCGAGCCGGACGAGGAAGGCTCCGAACCGTTCCTGGACGTCCGAGGCGACGAAACGGAGCGTCCGGGACGTGACGGATCGCAGCAGCTCGCCCATCTCCCCGCACGGGGCGAGCCACGGGGGATCGGTTCCCGCATCGGTGGGACAGAGTGGTGACCGTGCTCCTCGCTCGTCGGGGAATATCGGGAGCCGGCCCAGGTCTCGCGTGAGCGTGACGGGGAGGTCCTCGAGGTACTCCAGGAGGTGAATGATGCGATCCGGAGCCGACAACGCCTGGGCGATCTCCGGCCGGTCGATGTCGTGGACGAGGTCCTCGCCCCGGAGCTTTCGGACGCCGAGGCGTCCGAGCAGCGTTCGTCGCGCCGAGCTCGGACCATCATCGATATCGGCAGCGAGCAACGGACGGAGGTTGCCGTAGACCTCGCGCAGACGAGGATCGGCCACGCCAAGCACCTCGGGACGCTGGAGCCTGCCGAGCTGGTCGGGGAGCCAGGCGATACCTCGGAGCCGGCCGACGTCGATGTCGGCGGTGCCGAGGCAGTCCAGGATCACGGGAGCGGCGGACGCGATCCACGTCGGCGGGGAGTCGGCACAGGCTCTCGACGCGCGCGCGACGAGGTCGACGAGGTCCGCTGGCCCGAAGGGTCGAGCGCCGAAGCTCACCGCGGACAGGGCCTCGCGAGGAGAGAGCGCCGCGAGAGCCCTGCGGCCGCTCGGGTCGAGCGGGACGTCGGCGAGGTGGTCGAGGAGGCGCTCGTCCCAGACGACCGCGGCCTGGTCGGAGCGCAGGAGGTTGCCCGATCGACCAACGAGGAAGGCGACCCCGTCCGTGGCCGCACGGACAGCGTCCAGCAGGATGCGGTACTCGGGCCGGCCGAGGTCAGACTCGAGCGGGACCACGTCGAGGAAGCCTCGCAGGCGAGCCGCTGCCTCCGGATCGGCACCGGAGCTCCGATACTCCTCGGCCAACCTCCGGCCAATGCGCGCCAGGAGGTCTCCAGCCCGTGACAGCGCCCAGGTGTTCCACGGCGAGGACAGGTCCAGACGCTCTCGATCCACGGGGAGGTCGAAGTGCGCGTGCACGAGGAACGGCAGCCTCGACCGCTCGCCCGTCGGCAGGTAGCTGAACACGGTGGGTCCCGATGTGATCGGAGTCGGTCGTCCCAGGGCATCGAGCGCGACCGCGACCAGGACCGGAGACGACGCGGCCCTGCTCGTGTCACGCGGCCCGTCGTACGCGAACCGGCCCGACTCGACGAGGTACGCGGACACCCGGGCCGCGGTCGTGCCGGCTTCGGTCACCTCGTCCACGAGCTCCACCCGGCCCGGCGCCGAGCCCTCGCGGCGCCACGCCGCGCGCGTGCTCTCGTCGTGCCGGGCCTCGATGCGGCGCAGGTGCGCCAGGGTCAGGAGCATCTCCGCAGGGACACGGCTGGCGTACCGGTAGAGTGCCGCCGGGCTCCTGTCCGCGTGGAGCGGTTCCCGGAGCGGCAGGACGAGCAGGGTCCCCTCCGGAGGGCTCCCCTCGGGCCGACCCGCGAGCTTCCGCGGGACCGACACGTCGGCGATCTCGAGGTCGAACAGGCCCGAGTAGACCTGCGGCCGGTCGCAGACCTCGTACACGGACTTGAACCCGACGCCGAAGAACCCGATCTGCTCCTTGCTCTTCGTGGTCTGTCCGATCGAGAGAATGCCCACGACGTCGCGCACGTCGAAGTCGTCGCCGTCGTGCCAGACATTGACTTGCCGCGCCTCGATGTCCACGCACCAGCGCCGGGCGTGCGCGTCCTCGGCGTTCTGGAGCAGCTCGAAGAGGAAGTGACCAGGGTCCGTGTAGACCTGATGCGCGAGGATCTCCTCGGCATTGGCCTGCGAGAGGCTCTTCGGCGCGTGCTCGAGCACGTCGAGGACCCGATCGGCGAGGCTCCTGAGCCGTTCGCGCCAGACCGCGGTGCGGGCGAGGGCCGTGAGCCTCCGGCCCGGGAGCCGGATGAGCACGGCGTCCGCGACGTCTCGCGGTTCGTCCGTCACGGCGTCCACCTGCGAGGCGGCGGCGCGGCACATATCCGCGTGTCGCTCCGGCCGTGTGTTCCTGAGCCAGCGGTGCATCAGGCAGAGCGCGGCGATCCGATCGATCGAGAAAGTCTCGAGCGCTCGCTCCGCGCAGCCCGCGACGACCTCGACCTGGCTTTCGTCCACCTGGGTACGAGAGAGCGTCCGGAGCAGGCGCTGGATCGCCGTGTCCGTGAGCGTGGGGAAGACCTCGCCGAGCGTTCGCCGGACCTCGGGCGCATCCAGCAGCCGGCGTTGCGAGAGCGTCACGATGGTGAAGCAGAACGGCTCGGGGTCCGGCAATGCGGCGGTCGTCTGGAGAACCGACGCGGCATTTCCTGGATCGCCGATCGACCCTTCGATGAACTCTCGCTGTCGAGGGAAGGGGAGCGAGCTGAGGTCGTCGAGGGCCTGTGTCATCGCGATGCGCCAGTCGTGGGTTGCAGCGACGACATCATATCGCGTAACGGGGCCGGTCGGACCCGCGGCGTCAGGAGTAGAACGCCGAGATGCTCTCGAGCTTGCCGAGCTCGTCGTCGAGATAGGTGAGCGTCATCTCCCACGGAGTGAGGAACACCGCGGGTCCCTGCGATCCGCGTTCCTCCAGGAACAAGTCGAGCTTCTCTCGTGCGAGGGGCTCGCCGATCCGGACGAGACCGCGCAAGACGCGCTCGAGCAGGGGGAGGTACGCGTCGTTGCTGTCGTGGAACCGGACCATGAGCGCGTCATCGGTGCCGTCGGTGGGTGATTGCATCAGCCCCTCGAGCTTCGTGAACCGGTCCGCCTCGGAGCCGGTGAGGATGCGCCGTCGCACGAGCGCGGCGAGGCGGGTTCCAAACAGGGTGTTCATTCGGCTCCCTCACGTCACCCCCCTTCCGGCCGCCACTCTAATCACGACATGGGCGGCAGGCCAGTTTCCGGCCGTACCACGGCTGTCTTGTGCCGTGAGCGTGAGCGTCAGCGGCGGGCTTCAGCGCGGCTTCTTGATCACAGCTACGCCCTCGACGACGACCGTCCCGTCCTGCTTCGTCACGGTGGTGCGGAGCTTCATGACCGGCTTGTCGTCGCGCTTCTCGACCACCTCGACCTCCGCAGTCAGGGTGTCACCGAAGAACACGGGAGCCGTGAACTTGAGCTCCTGGCCGAGGTAGATCGAGTTGATCCCCGGGAGCTGGGTGCCGATCACCGTGGAGATCAGGCTCGCGGCCAGCATGCCGTGTGCGATCTGCCGGCCGAAGGCCGTGTTCCTGGCGAAATCCGGGTCCACGTGCACCGGGTTCACGTCGCCCGAGAGCGCGGCGAACGTCATGACGTCGGCCTCGGTGATCGTCTTCGAGAAAGCCGCTTTCTCACCGATCGCGATATCGTCGTACGGCCGGTTCCGGGTTGCGATCGTCATTTCTTCCCCTTCTTCGAGGCGGGCTTCGCCGCCGAGTCCTTCGAGCGCTCGGCGAACCAGGAGGCGATCGTCGGAGCGTAGTGCTTCTGTGAACGCGCGCTGGTGAACATGCCGATGTGTCCCGTGGGGAAGCTCTCGCTGGTCACGTCCTTCGAGCCCACGAGGTCCGGTATCCCACGGCTGCTCGCGGGTGGGACGAGGTGGTCGCGCTCGGCGAACAGGTTGAGCACGGGCATGGTGATGTCCTTGAGGTTCACCTTCCGACCGCCGATCACCATCTCGCCCTTGACCAGCTTGTTCTGGTGGTAGGTGTCCTTGAGGAACTGCCGGAACGCCTCGCCGGCCTGGTCCGGGCTGTCGAATATCCACTTCTCCATCCGGACGAAGTTGCTGACGAAGTCCTTGCTGTCGACGTGTTCGAGGAAGGAGATGTACTTGTCGAACATCAGGCGCCACGGGTTGAGCATGAGGAACCCGATGTTCATGAAGTCGCCGGGCACGTTGCCCAGGGTATCGACCATCAGGTCGACATCGATCGCCTTGGACCAGATGTTGAGCAGGCCGTCGCGCGTGTCGAAGTCGATGGGGGTGACCATCAGGGCGAGGTTCCTGATGTCCGTCGGGTGCAGCGCTGCGTAGATGGCGCTGAAGGTCCCGCCCTGGCAGACCCCCAGGACGTTGACGTCTCCCCGCTCGTGACGCGCCTTGAGCACGCCGATGTACTCGCCCATGAAGCGCTCGATGTAGTCGTCGAGGGTCAGAAACCGGTCGCCGCGACGCGGGTAACCCCAGTCGATGAGGTAGACGTCGAGCCCGACATCGAGCAGCTTCTTCACGATCGACCTGTCGTCTTGGAGGTCCATCATGTAGGGTCGGTTGACCAGCGCGTAGACGATCATCACCGGGACCGGCAGGAGCTCGCTCTCGGGCTTGACCGGCTTGAACCTGACGAGGCGGGTGTTCCCGATCTTGTGGACCTCCTCCGTATCGGTCGCTCCGACGTCGGTGTCCAGCGTGGAGGTGAGGACCTCCATGCCCCGGATCATGCGCTTCTGGAACTCGACCATCTGATCGAGCATGGCCGTGGCTGCGGCTTCCCACACCTGATTGGATGCTTGTGCCATGGATCGGGCCTCCCTCACTTCGCGGTGGCGATCTTCTTGACCTGTTGCCGGAGCTCGTCGATCTCCCGGCGGAGCTCGTACACCTCTTCGTGTACCTCGTCCATCTCGGTCCGAGTGATCACGGGGGTTACTTTGAGGTAGTCCTCTGTCAGCTTCTGCGACTGGTGGTAAAAGGAGAGCGACGCCTCGAGCGTGGTCTGCAACGACCGGACGAACTCGTCGCTCTCGAAGAGCACGTGGAACTGCTTCTCGGCGCTCTGGACCATCTGCTGATAGATCTGCCGGAACGTCTCGGGCGTGATATCGCCCTTCATCAGCTCAGCCGTCTGGCGTGTGAGCTCCTCGAACGCCTTGATACTCGGCTCGAGCAACCGGTTGGCGTAGTCGAAGCTCGCCGCGCACAGGCGCACGTACGAGTCCAGCGCCTCCTGGTAGTGCTCCTGGTTGCGGCGGAGGGGGCCGATCGACGGCAGCTTGAACCACCGGCCGAGGGTCTCCTCGTATCCCTTGATCCATGAGTCGTAAAAATCCCGGATCTGCTTCGGGGGCACGAAGCCGTCGGGAGCCGCTGACATCGTGCTCCAGCCGCGCTTCATCATGTCCGTCCACACCTTGCTCCACTCGCCTGTCAGGCTGGCGAGGTTGCTCGGCCAGTCCGTTGTCGAGCCGAGCAGGGCCTTGAACGGATCGGTCAGGGGCGTTGGGATCATGTGCTCCATGAGGGCGCCATAGCTCTTGCGCCAGGTCTCGACCAGCGCCTGTGGATCGCCCATGCCTCCCTCGGACGCGGTCTTGACCATGGTGTCCGCCCACCACCGGAAGACCTGGAGCTGTGTTTCCATGGCGTGGGTGAAGCGCTCGGCGAGCTCGGGGGTCGGGAACAGATGGTTCATCTCAAACCCCTTGCGCAGGAACTCGCTCTGTGTCTTGACCCAGTTCTCCGAGAACGCCTGGAACGCATCCGGAGCGAAGAATGACTTCTGTGATGTGGACGCCTGCTCCATCAGATCGTTGAGGTTGGCGACCCACGCCTTGTGGAGATCTGCCCACCTGCCGCTCAGACCACCCGGTGTCGTTTCTTTGTCTTGCTTCGACATGGTTCTCCCCTGTTTTTCTCATCACGCGTGGAATCCCCTCGTGGGGGTTCCACGCGATCTCACCAGTCTCGTACTGGGAAAGCCGTCTTGAGGCCTCGTCCCCGAATGACCCCGACGCTTTCACCCCCGAAGCCAGACACTAAACATGAAAAACGGACCTTCGTCTAGCTTTTTCCTCGATGTGCCCACAGGGGGTCCATGACGCGGAGCATCCTCGACGCTCAGGGCGGTGGTTCGAGGAAGCCAGGCGCACACGGATCGTCGCGTGGTGCATGAACCGCGGTTCACTGTGGGGGTATGACGGGGAGATCGCCGACGGGGAAAGCGCATACCGACGGAGACCGCACGGACGCACCAGTGGAGGAAACCACGATGCACGACCGGGTGGATCTCGGAGCTCGGGGAGAGTCGTCCGATGCCGAGTCGCCTGTTCGTCAGCCCTTGGGCTTCGCGATCTTGCTGGCCTTCCTGGTTGCGGCCTTCTTGGGGGCGCACTTGGGAGCGCAACCCTTTGCAGCGGCCTTCTTTGGGGCGGCTTTCTTGGGGGCGACCTTCTTTGCAGCGGCCTTCTTTGGGGCGGCTTTCTTGGGGGCTGCCTTCTTTGCAGCGGCCTTCTTGGGGGCTGCCTTCTTGGGGGCTGCCTTCTTTGCAGCGGTCTTCTTGGGAGCGGCCTTCTTGGGGGCTGCCTTCTTGGGGGCTGCCTTCTTGGGGGCTGCCTTCTTGGGGGCTGCCTTCTTCGAAGCAGCCTTCTTCACCTCGACCTGGGGCGTCACAACCGGCGGGACCATGTTCTCTGTCATCTCTTCCTCCTCCACGGTTCGTTGAACGAACTTCGAAAGTCGTGGTGGAGCAACCAAGGACCATGCCATGTTCATCCGTTCAGTGAGGAAACGTGCTTACATATTGATATTACGAAGGAAACTTGGATATAGGGAAAACAGCCAATAACGTGAGATATGTGTATCGGGGGCTTGAGATCCGATGAAATAGGATATAAAAACACCGATCACCTGAATTTCGGAGGTTGAGGTTCCGATGCATGGAAGGCTCGTGATCGCTCTCGAAGAGGCGGCGAAGGAGAGGGAGATCGAGGTCCAGCTCACGTCGCCGGGTTGGGTCATCGAACGGATCAAGGGGAAGCGGAAGCTCTGGGAGCAGCTCCACAACGGGCTCTGGGACCTCGCGCTCGTCTCGAGGCGTCGCATTCCCGAGCCTGTCGAGGAGAGCATCATGCGGCTCGCGTCGAACCCGGACTCGCCGGACATCGTGGTGGTGCTCCACCGGGCGAGCGCGGAGGAGCGGGCGAGGCTGCTGGCGGCCGGATGTCACGCCGTGCTGGACGCAAGTGTCGAACTGGAGACGATGGCCGACGTGGTCCGCACCGTCCTGGCCCGGCACCACAAGATCGACCAGCAGCGGTTCTCGGCCACGAGAGAGCTCCTCTCGCAGCCGTCGCTCGATGACTTCGTCTCGCGGAGCCCGACCATGGTGGCGTTCATGGGTGTAGTCCGGCGCGTGGTGGACAACGACGTGCCGCTGCTCATCCTTGGAGAGACCGGAGTGGGCAAGGAGCGACTGGCTCGCGCGATACACGCGGCCAGCCCGCGGGCAAAAGGGGCGTTCGTCGCGATCAACTGCGCCGCGCTGCCCGAGACCCTGCTCGAGAGCGAGCTGTTCGGACACGTCGAAGGGGCGTTCACCGGCGCGGCGCGTTCACGCCGGGGATGCTTCGAGCTGGCCGAGGGCGGGACCGTGTTCCTCGACGAGATCGGCGAGATCCCGATCCACCTCCAGGTCAAGCTGCTCCGAGTGCTGCAGGACCACGAGGTCCGACGGCTCGGAGGCGAGGCGGTCACGCAGGTCGACGTGAGGGTGATGGCAGCGACCAACCGCGACCTCGAGCGCGAAGTCGAGGCCGGGAGGTTCCGCAGCGACCTCTACTACCGCCTGTGCGTGCTCGCTCTCACGTTGCCGCCGCTCCGCGCGCGCCGGGACGACATCCCGGAGCTCGCTACGGGATATGTCGAATACCTGCGGCCGCGTCTCGGCGTGTCGGTCTTCCACATCTCGGCTGATGCGCTGCAGGCGCTCCAGCGATACTCGTGGCCCGGGAACGTGAGGGAGCTGATCAACGTGATCGAGCGCGGCATGCTCCTGTGCCGTGGCGATACCATCGGTCTGGCGGAGCTCCCGGAATCGATCCGTACGTACAGCGCCGTGGCGCCTTCGCCTCCGCTCCAGCCAGCGGACGTCGATCCGTTTCCGATGCTCGACGGCTGGTCGTCGCGTGCGTGGAAGGACGTGCGCGGCGAGATCGTGGCGCAGGCCGAACGGGCCTACCTGGCCGGGCTCTTGCGCCTCACCGGTGGACGCGTGGGCGAGACGGCCCGCCGGGCGGGCATCAATCCGAGGTCCATCTTCCAGAAGATGCGGCACCACGGGCTCCGCAAGGAGGACTTCAGGGGCTGATGCGACGAGCACCCGGTTGCCATCGCCACCTCCCTGAGCTATTGCTGGCGATGCATCGAGAGGTGATGAGGATGTCCAGAGGAACCTGCCTCCGCATGGTGTCGATCGTGGCGCTCCTGTTCGCGTCCTGCGGCTCGACGCAGGAGCCTCCTGAAACCAAGGAGTCCGCGAGACGAACCGGCCCGCCGGCGCACCCGCGACCGAGCTCGTCCGACCCGACGAACGGGCAGTTCACCTTGGCGCAAGCGCTCGAGGGCCTGAGTGGCCAGGGGCGGCTGATCGCGGTGATCGACACCACGATGGGCACGCTGACATGCGAGCTCTTCGAGGACCAGGTCCCGAACACCGTGGCCAACTTCGTGGGTCTCGCGCGCGGCACGCGGCCCTGGTGGGACCCCTACCAGGGGGCGTGGGTCCGGCGGCCGTTCTACAATGGGCTCATCTTCCACCGTGTCATCCCCGAGTTCATGATCCAGGGCGGATGCCCGCTCGGGACGGGCACGGGCGGGCCCGGCTACCGTTTTGCCGACGAGTTCCACCGCGAGCTGCGTCATTCCCGGCCGGGCATCCTGTCCATGGCCAACGCGGGGCCGGGAACGAACGGCTCTCAATTCTTCGTCATGGACGGCCGAGCGCCGCACCTCGACGGCCGCCACTCGGTGTTCGGCGAGTGCCGACCGGCCGAGGTGGTGTCGCGCATCGCCCGAGTGCATCGCAACGCGAGCGATCGACCGGACACGGATGTGGTCATCCGCTCGATCACGATTGAGCGGCGTCGGTGAAGGCCCGAATCGCGGGCGAGAGGAGGAAAGAATGGCGCTCCCGATTTCACGGGTGTTGCCGATGGTCGGCACGATGAACGCCCTGATCTATGCGATCCCGGGGGTGGGAGAGACCCTGGTGCGGGCAATGTCGACCACCACGGGAAAGCTGTTGTTCCGGCTGCCGCTGCTCGGCGGGACACCGGCCCAGCACGTCGGGAACGTGCACGACCAGTGGCTCCGGTTCCTCGGTCTGATGGGCATCCGATCCAAGATCGTCACCCGTCAGGACGGGCAGTTCGTGATGACCGTCGATGCGTGTCCGTATGGCTACGAGCACGCCGACCAGGAGGGGGTATGCGACGCCTGCATG
>Ga0233425_10007133_pt1 | contig 15924 bp, 10 predicted proteins | sample Watercolumn_Towu_2_FD_181712 | JGI IMG/M metagenome (GOLD analysis project Ga0233425, IMG submission 181712) | Freshwater microbial communities from Lake Towuti, South Sulawesi, Indonesia - Watercolumn_Towuti2014_140_MG | ecosystem: Environmental > Aquatic > Freshwater > Lake | place...
GCGCCGACGACCTGCTCTCCACCCTGTGCCTGGCCCGGGACTGCCCACTGCTGCTGGCCCCTGCCATGAACCGGCAGATGTGGGAGGCCGCCCCCACCCGCCGCAATTCCGCCCAGCTCCTGGCCGATGACGTCACCCTCCTGGGGCCAGACTGTGGCGAACAGGCCTGCGGCGAGGTCGGGTTCGGCCGCATGCTGGAGCCGGCGGAACTGCTCGAATCCCTGGTCGCCCGCTTCCAGCCCAAGCGCCTGTCCGGCCTGCGGGTGCTGGTCACCGCCGGCCCCACCTTCGAGCCCATCGACGCGGTGCGCGGCATCTCCAACACCAGTTCCGGCAAGATGGGCTATGCCGTGGCCCGTGCCGCCCTGGAGGCCGGCGCCGAAGTCACCCTGGTCACCGGCCCCACCTGCCTGGCGCCGCCCCGGGAGGCCCGCACCCTGCGCGTGACCAGCGCCCAGGAGATGCTGAGCCAGGTGGAGGAAGCGGCCGACCACCACGACATCTTCATCAGCGTCGCCGCCGTGGCCGACTACTACGTGCTCAACCGCAGCGAACAGAAGATCAAGAAGGACGCCCACATCCTCACCTTGGAACTGGCGCCCAACCCGGACATCCTGGCCAACATCAGCAGCCGCCCCAAGCCGCCTTTCTGCGTGGGCTTCGCCGCTGAAAGCGAGAACGTCGAGGAATATGCCGAACTGAAGCGCCGGCGCAAGCACCTGCCGCTGATCGTCGCCAACGACGTCACCGAGGCCGTCGGCGCTGACGAGGTGCAACTGGTCCTGCTCGACGAAGCCGGCAAGCACGTCCTGGAAAAAGCCGACAAGCGCACCCAGGCGCGCCGGCTCATCGCCCACATCGCCCAGCTTTACAACACCCGGTATCAGTGAGCCTCATGCACGTCGACCTCAAAATCCTGGACGAACGCGTCCGTGATCAGCTCCCCCACTACGCCACCACCGGCAGCGCCGGCCTCGACCTGCGCGCCTGCCTGGACGAGGCGGTGGTCCTCAACCCCGGCGAAACCCGGCTGATCCCCACCGGCCTGGCCATGCACCTGGCCGACCCGGGCTTTGCCGCCGTGATCCTGCCCCGCTCCGGCCTGGGACATAAGCACGGCGTGGTCCTGGGCAACCTGGTGGGGCTGATCGATTCCGACTACCAGGGCCAGCTCATGGTCTCCCTGTGGAACCGGGGCCAGGAGGCGTTCACCATCCAGCCCTTCGAGCGCATTGCGCAAATGGTCATCGTGCCCGTGGTGCAGGCCAGCTTCCGTGTGGTGGAGGAATTCGAATCCAGCGATCGGGGCGCAGGCGGCTTCGGCAGCACCGGTAAACACTGAGGGGGCTTTCGCCCCCCCTGTCAGTCCATGTATGCCTTGGCCTCCTCCCCGGGGTTGGGCAGCCCCGCCACCCGCCACAGGCCTTTGCAGCTGCTGAACAGCTTGTGCGCCTTGTGTCGGTCCAGGCCGGCGGCGCGGCAGACCAGGCGCATCACCGGCAGGGCGCCGGTGGCGTGGAATTGCTTGCGCACGTGACGGATCACTTCCCAGTGCTTGGCGGTCAATTCGGCGATGCCATCCAGGCGGGCGATGCGCGTCGCGAGTTCCGGCGTCCAGGTTTCCGGCTCGAGTAGAAAGCCGTCGCGGTCGAACCAATCGACGGTCTCGTCGGGCAGGGATTTCAAGGCGGCATTCATCATGGTGGTCTCCTCTTAATCGGGGGGGCGCGCCGGACGCTTCAGCACTGTTCCCAGGGCAGGCCGTCGTGGCGCCAGCCGTTTCGGGTGCTGCGGTGGTGGTCCTCGTCCAGTTCCCCCTCGAAGCCGTACAGAACATTGTAGACATCGGAAAAACCGTGCCGTTCCAGGAATTCGCCGGCCTCTTTGGATCGGTTGCCGGAGCGGCAGATCAGCACCACCGGCCGATGGTGTGAAGCGGCGATGCGGACCTCACCCAGGAAGCGGGGGTTGAGATCCCAGTTTTCCCCTTCATACCAGGGGATCAGCAGGGCATCCTTGGGGTGGCCGACGAAGAGAAATTCCCACTCCGAGCGGCAGTCGATGAACACGGCGTCCGAATGGGCTTTGAGGAAAGCGGCGGTTTCAACAGGGGTGAGGTGCTGCATGGCATTCTCCTGAATCGTGACGGGATGGGGAGCAGATCAAGCCTCGGCCCATCGACATCGGGCGCCGCTATGCGCACGCGCCATCACGATCCGCACCACGGTTTGCATGGGTCTCTCCATCCTTTTGTTTCATTCTATTTATTGAATTTATATAGGCAACAATTATTTTTATGCTCACGCGCATCGCCTGAATCGGCGCGGCCAGGCCCGCGAATTGCCGGGTGATACAATCTTTCGCCCATTTTTTCAGCAGCCCGCCATGACCGACCGCAGTGCCGAATTCCTCGCCCACGCCGCCCGCCGCATCCTCATCCTGGACGGCGCCATGGGCACCATGATCCAGCGCTACGGCCTGGCGGAAGCGGACTATCGGGGGGCGCGCTTCGCCGACTGGCCTTCGGACCTCAAGGGCAACAACGACCTTCTGGTATTGACCAAGCCCGAGGTCATCCGCGAGATCCACGGCCAGTACCTGGCCGCCGGGGCGGACATCCTGGAGACCTGCACCTTCAACGCCAACAGTATCTCCATGGCCGACTACGGCATGGAGGCCCTGGTGCACGAGATCAACCTGGCGGCGGCGAAGCTTGCGCGGGAAGAGGCGGACAGGTTCAGCACCCCGGACAAGCCCCGCTTCGTGGCCGGCGTGCTGGGGCCCACCAGCCGCACCGCCACCCTCTCCCCGGACGTGAACGACCCGGGCTTCCGCAACGTCACCTTCGACCAGCTGGTGGCCACCTACTACGAGGCCACGGACGGGCTGGTGCAGGGCGGCGCCGACCTGCTGCTGATCGAGACGGTGTTCGACACCCTCAACGCCAAGGCCGCCGTGTTCGCGGTGAAGAAGTATTTCGACGACGCCGGCCGCGCTTGGCCCGTCATGATCTCCGGCACCATCACCGACGCCTCCGGCCGCACCTTGTCGGGGCAGACCGCCGAGGCCTTCTGGAACAGCCTGCGCCATGCCGAGCCGGTGTCCTTCGGCTTCAACTGCGCCCTGGGCGCCAAGGAATTGCGCCAGCACATCGACGAACTGGCCCACAAGGCCGACTGCCTGGTGTCCGCCCACCCCAACGCCGGCCTGCCCAATGCCTTCGGCGGCTACGACGAGACGCCGGCGCAGATGGCCGCGGAAATCCGCGAATGGGCCCAGGCCGGCCTGCTCAACATCGTCGGCGGCTGCTGCGGCACCACGCCGGAGCATATCCGGGCCATCGCCGAGACGGTGGCGGATTGCCCTCCCCGCGCCATTCCGAATATCGAGCCCAAACTGCGCCTCTCCGGACTGGAGCCCTACAACCTGGGCTCCCCCTCCCTTCCCTCCCCCGCAGGCGGGGGAGGGTCAGGGTGGGGGTTCTGCAACGTCGGCGAGCGCACCAACGTCACCGGCTCCGCCAAGTTCAAGCGCCTCGTCATCGAGGGCAACTACGACGAGGCCCTGGCCGTGGCCCGCCAGCAGGTGGAGGCCGGCGCCCAGGTCATCGACATCAACATGGACGAGGGCATGCTGGACGGCGAGGCGGCCATGGTGCGCTTCCTGCACCTGGTGGCCAGCGAACCCGACATCGCCCGGGTGCCCATCATGGTGGACTCCTCCAAATGGTCCATCATCGAGGCGGGCCTCAAGTGCATCCAGGGCAAGCCCATCATCAATTCCATCTCCCTGAAGGAAGGCGAGGCGGAGTTCGTCGCCCGCGCCCGGCTCGCCCGGCGCTACGGCGCGGCGGCGGTGGTCATGGCCTTCGACGAGCAGGGCCAGGCCGACACCTACTCGCGCAAGACCGAGATCTGCGCCCGGGCCTACAGGATCCTCACCGAACAGGTGGGCTTCCCGGCCGAGGACATCATCTTCGATCCCAACATCTTCGCGGTGGCCACGGGCATCGAGGAACATGCCAACTACGCGGTGGACTTCATCGAAGCCACCCGCTGGATACGGAGCAACCTGCCCGCCTGCCACGTCTCCGGCGGCGTCTCCAACGTCTCCTTCAGCTTCCGCGGCAACGAGCCGGTGCGGGAGGCCATCCACACCGTGTTCCTCTACCACGCCATCCAGGCCGGCATGGACATGGGCATCGTCAACGCCGGGCAACTGGGCGTCTACGACGACATCCCCGCCGAGCTGCGCGAGCGGGTGGAGGACGTGGTGCTCAACCGCAATCCGGATGCCGCCGACCGCCTGGTGGAACTGGCGGAGACGGTGAAGGGCAAGGCCAGGGAGGCCGTCGAGGATCTGGCCTGGCGCCAACTGCCGGTGGCGCAGCGCCTGGCCCACGCCCTGGTGAAGGGCATCACCACTTACATCACCGAGGACACGGAGGCTGCCCGGGTGGCCCTGGGCCACCCGGTGAAGGTCATCGAAGGCCCCCTCATGGACGGCATGAACCACGTGGGCGACCTGTTCGGCGCCGGCAGGATGTTCCTGCCCCAGGTGGTGAAGTCGGCCCGGGTCATGAAGCAGGCGGTGGCCTACCTGGTGCCCTTCATCGAAGCGGAGAAGACCGCCGAAACCAAGGCCAAGGGCCGGATCCTCATGGCCACGGTGAAGGGCGACGTGCACGACATCGGCAAGAACATCGTCGGCGTGGTGCTGGGCTGCAATGCCTACGAGGTTATCGACCTGGGCGTCATGGCGCCGGCGGACAAGATCCTGAACACCGCGCGGGAGACCGGCGCCGACATCATCGGCCTGTCCGGCCTCATCACTCCCAGCCTGGAGGAGATGAGCCACCTGGCCGCCGAGATGCAGCGCCTGGGCTTCAGCGTGCCCCTGCTCATCGGCGGCGCCACCACGAGCCTCGCCCACACGGCGGTGAAGATCGACCCCAACTATGCCGGCCCGGTGGTGTACGTAAAGGACGCCTCCCGCGCCGTCGGCGTATGCACCCAGTTGCTCTCCGAAGGGCTGCGCGACGACTACGTGGCCAGGCTGAAAGCCGAGTACGCCGAGGTGCGGGAGCGGCATCTGGCGCAGAAAACGGAAAGCCGCAGGGTGAGCCTGGCCGAGGCGCGGGCCAACGCCTTCAAGACCGGTTGGGCCGCCGCCATTCCCCCCTTTACGAAAGGGGGGGGCGACATTGGAGGGGGATACGTTCCGCCCAAGCCCAAATTCCTCGGCGTGAAGGTGTTCCGCAACTATTCCCTTGCCGAACTGGCCGACTACATCGACTGGACCCCCTTCTTCCAGGCCTGGGAACTGCACGGCCGCTATCCAAAAATCCTTGAAGACGCCACGGTGGGCGAGGAGGCGAGGACGCTTTTCGCCGACGCCCAAGCCATGCTGAAGCGCATGATCGACGAGAAATGGATCGAGGCGCGGGCGGTCTTCGGCCTGTTCCCGGCCAACAGTGTGGACGCTGACGACATCGTCCTCTACGCCGACGAGGCGCGTGCCGATCCGCTCATGACCTGGCACAACTTGCGCCAGCAGATGGCGAAGCCCGAGGGGCAGCCCAACTGGTGCCTGGCCGACTTCGTGGCGCCGAAGGACAGCGGCGTGGCGGACTACCTCGGCGCCTTCGTCGTCACCGCCGGCATCAACGAGGACGAAAAGGCCAAGGCCTTCGAGGCCGCCCACGACGACTACTCCGCCATCCTCTTCAAGGCCCTGTGCGACCGCCTCGCCGAAGCCTTCGCCGAACGCCTGCACCAGCGGGTGCGCAAGGAATTCTGGGGCTACGCCGCGGACGAAAGCCTCGCCAACGACCAACTCATCCAGGAGGCATACCGCGGCATCCGCCCCGCCCCCGGCTACCCGGCCTGCCCGGAACACACGGAAAAGGGCGCCCTGTTCGACCTGCTGGAGGTGCCCGACCAGATCGGCGTGACGCTCACGGAAAGCTATGCCATGTGGCCCGCCGCCTCGGTCTCCGGTTTCTACCTCAGTCACCCTGAGGCGCGCTATTTCGCCGTCGCCAGGATCGACCGGGACCAGGTCACCGAGTATGCCCGGCGCAAGAGCTGGGACGTGGCCACGGCGGAGAAGTGGCTGGCCCCCAATCTCGGTTATTCTAGCCAGTAAGAGACCATGACCCGATCCAGCACCACCCATCCCCTGCATATCGCCACCGTGCCTCTGCCGGAGGGCGAAGGCACGCTGGGCATCACCTTCTGCCCCGGCAAATGCGATCCCTATGCCCACAACGGCCCCTGGGCGCGGGATCTACCCCTCGACCTGGGCGCGATCCGGGCCTGGGGCGCCAACGCCCTGGTGACGCTGCTGGAAGACCACGAATTTGACATGCTGCACGTGCACCGGCTGGGCGACATGGCCGAGGCCGCCAGCCTGGAATGGCACCATCTGCCCATCCCCGACATGGGGGAACCCGGCTGGCAGTTCGAACGGCGTTGGATCTATTCCGGCGCGCGCCTGCGTCGCCTGCTGCGTCGCGGCGGCCGGGTGGTGGTGCACTGCCGCGCCGGCCTGGGACGCGCCGGCACCATCGTCGCCCGCCTGCTGGTCGAACTGGGCGTGCCGCCGGCGGAAGCCGTGTCCCAGGTGCGCAAGGCGCGGCCCGGCGCCATCCAGACCGCCGAACAGGAACATCACGTCCATGCAGCCCGCCGCGTCCCGCCCGGTCACGACGAGGCGGTTTCGCGCCGCCTGGCCTGTCTGCTCGGCGGCGCCCTGGGTGATGCCTACGGTTACCCCGTTGCTTTCGAGAGCCTCGCCGTCATCCACAAACGCCACGGCCCCGCCGGCCTGCGGGAGCCGGAATTCCACAAGCACCAGCTGCTGGTTTCCGACGACACCCAGATGACCCTGTTCACCCTGGAAGGCCTGACCCGGGGCATGCAGTCGGCCGCCTTGAGCGAGCACGACCTGATCGAGCAGGTCCGCCTGTCCTACCTCGACTGGCTGGAAAGCCAGGGCGTGGCCCCCGGTGGCGGCAACCATCCCACCCGACTGCTCAAGCACGCATCCCTGCACGTGCAGCGGGCTCCGGCCAAGACCTGCATCCAGTCGCTGCGCGCGGGGGGGAGCGGCTCCCCGGAACAACCCATCAACGACAGCCGGGAAGCGGGCGCCGTCATGCGCGTGGCGCCGGTGGCCTGCATGCCGGAAATGAACGCCGAACGAGCCTTCCGCCTGGGCGCCCGCGCCGCCGCGCTGACCCACGGCCACCCCGCCGGCTATCTGCCGGCGGGCATCCTGGCCGCAACGCTGCATGGCCTGCTGGAAGGCAAGCCGCTGCAAACCGCCCTGATCCATGCCGGCGACCAGGCCCGCGCCTGGCCTGGCCACCAGGACATTCTCAAGCAGCTGGACGCCGCCCTGGATGCCAGCGTGCGCCCCTACAACGGCAGCCTGCCGGAAACCCTCGGCGTCGGCAGGAGCAGCGAGGAAGTCCTGGGCATCGGTTATTTCGCCGCCAGCCGCAGCCGCGATTTCCGCGAAGTCATGGCCATCGCCGCCAATCACGACGGTCAGTCGGATATCTGTGCCGGCATCGCCGGCCAATTGTTCGCCGCCCAGCATGGGATCGAAGGCCTGCCCCATGCCTGGATCCGTTGCCTCGATGTGCAGGACGCGCTGTGCGACCTGGTGGATTGGGCACTGCCCCTGTGGCAGCGTGCCGCCGCCAGGCGTGACGATTGATGCCGCTCTCGCCGTTCGCTTCCCGCGACGGATTTGCACGCAGCTTCTACGCCGGCCTCGCGGCCATGCTCGAGGCGCATGCAGGCCTGGGTGTCTACATCCTGGTGCTGGCCAATGCCTTGCAGGATCCCGGCCTGTGGTCCACCCTGCGCGATGCCCTCGCCCGCCGCCATGAAGGCCATCGCCGGGCCATGGTGGAGGATCTGCGCCGGGGATGCCGGCTGCGCGAGCCCGAGGACGACCTTTCGGTCTTCCTGAAGCTGCTGGCCATCGGTTTCGAGCACCTGGCCCCCGTCGAGCGCCGCCGCGTCGAAGGAGCGGGCAGTTCGCCCGCCTGGGAGATCCAGTTCAATCCCATCCGCGCCCTGCGTCCGGCGCGCATGAGCGACACCCGGGTGGAAGGCGTCATGCGTCCTTTCGACGCGTGCGGCTTCCACTTCAACAAGCCTTTCCTGGCCCGCGAGGTGTTTTGGGAAGGGGTATTGGCCGGCAAGCCGGCGCGCCTGCTCTACAACAAATTCCCCTTCGCGCCCATGCATGGCCTGCTGGTCCCGGAACCGGAGAAGGAGCGGCCCCAGTTCCTCACCCCGGAGTTGCATGGCTGGGCCTGGGAGGTGGCGCGCTCGGCGGGCGAGGCCATTCCCGGCTTCGGCCTGGCCTACAACAGCTACGGCGCCCATGCCTCGGTCAACCACCTGCATTTCCAGACTTTCGCGCGGGAAACGCCTCTGGCCGCCCAGGAAGCCTGCGAGGGCTATCCCCTGGCCCGCCATCGGCACGAGGACATGGAAAGCGCCTGGTTCCAAATCGATGAACTGCATCAGCGGCAAACGGCCTACAACCTGGTGTACGACCGGGACGGGCTGTTGCTCATCCCGCGCGCGCGCCAGGGCGAGACCACCGAGGAAGCCTGGAGTTCGGGCTTCGCCTGGAGCGAGGTCGCCGGTGCCTTTCCCATCGCCAGTCGGGACGATTACGACGGACTGACCCACACCGACCTGCGGGCGGCCCTCGCCCGACTGACGGTCTGAGGTCGATTGAATCTTTATTCCACGCCCGGCGCGTGGCATTGTTGACAACGTCATGCCGCCCCTCGCCATAAAAATCCTCCGCCGCGCTTACCACTATGCCGTCTACGCCGCCGGCGGCGCGGTGATCTCCGTGTGTATCCTGGCGCTGGCGTTCCGCTTCTGGGTGATGCCCAACATCTCCAATTACGAGGGCATGCTGGAGGACGCCGCCAGCAAGGCCGTGGGCCAGCCGGTGGAAATCGGCCGGTTGGAGGCGGACTGGCATGGCCTGAACCCGCGCGTGACCCTGCGCGACGTGCGCGTCCTGCCGCCCGCCGGCGCACCGCTGCTGTTGCCGCGGGTGGACGCGGTGGCGTCCTGGCTGTCCCTGCCATTGCTCGACGCCCGCCTGGCCAGCCTGAGCATCGACCGACCGCGCATCGCCATCCATCGCGACACCGCCGGCATCATCACCGTGGCCGGCATCCCGGTGAACGCACCCGGCCCCTCCAGCCCCTTCCCGGACTGGTTGTTGCGCCAGCCGCGCATCATCGTCAAGGATGCGGAAATCGCCTGGCTGGACGCGAAGCTGGACGCCCCGGAACTGTCTTTTTCCCAGGTGCGCCTGCTGGTGGAAAACCGCTTCGGCCGCCATCGCTTCGGCGGCATCGCCCAGCCCAGCGCCGCCGCCGCCCGGCGCCTGGAACTGCGCGGCGACTTCCGGGGCCGCAGCATCCAGGACTGGCCGAGCTGGAACGGCGAGGCCTATGCCCGGGTGGACGAGGCCCGCCTGGAGAGTTGGGGCCGCTGGGTGCCCTGGGCCCAGGAAGCGGTGAAGAGCGGTGTCGGCAACCTGCGCTTCTGGCTGAACCTGAAGCATGGCGCGGTCACCGACCTGTCCGGCGATGCCCGCCTTAGCCAGGTGGCCATCAACCTGCAGAAGGATCTGCCCAACATGGTCTTCGACAGCCTGGGCGGGCGTGTCGGCTGGTCCCGGGACAAGGACAGCCACAGCTTCTTCGTGGAAAAGCTCCGCTTCAAGCGCCCCGGCGCGGAACCGGCCGAACCGGCCTCCCTGCGCATCAGCCTGACACCCGACGGCAAGGGGGGCTTCAGCCAGATCGGCGCCACCGCAAGCCACCTGCGCCTGGAAGCCTTCACCGCCCTGACCGGCGCCCTGCCCCTGCCCCGCCGCGGCCATGACCTGATCCAGGCACTCAACCCGCGTGGCCTGGTGGAGAGCGTCGAGGGGCACTGGAACGTCGGCGGCAATTACCATCTGAAGCTGCGCCTGCGCGAGGGTGGCGCCCGCCCCTACCAGAATTTCCCCGGTTTTTCCGCACTGTCGGCGCGCATCGAGGCCAACCAGGTCGAAGGCAGTGCCGAACTGGAAGGGGGCGGGCTGAACCTGGAACTGCCGCAGGTTTTCCGCCACGGGCTGGCCTTCGCACGGCTGGATGCCAAGGCGACCTGGAAAATCCTGCCCGAAGGGCTCCGCCTGGACTTCGATGCCGGGCGCATCGTCAACCCCGACCTGGACGGCAGCGCGGATGGCCACATCGTACTGCCCGGCTCCGGCGCGCCGCGCGTGGACATCCGCGCCCACCTGCGCCACGGCGAGGCCGCCGCCGTGCACCGCTACCTACCCCGCAAGGTGGGCGACAACGCCTACGAGTGGCTGAAGCGCGGCCTGCAGGGTGGCCATTCCGACGACGTCCGCCTCGTCCTCAAGGGCGACCTGTCCCGCTTCCCCTTCGACCAGGGCGGCGGTGAGTTCAGCGTCCGCATCAACATGGTCGACGGCGTGCTGGACTACGCCCCCGGCTGGCCGCGCATCACCAACGTGCGCGGCCAGTTGGTCTTCCACGACAAGGCCATGGAACTCACCGCCGACTCCGGCAGCATCCTGGCCACGCGCCTCGGCCCCGTGAAAGTGGTCATTCCCGACCTGCATTACAGCTGGGAGGAAACCGTATTCGTGGATGGACGCGCCCAGGGGGAAACCCGGGCATTCCTGGATTTCATCCGCAATTCGCCGGTGCATGCCTACACGGACGGCTTCACCGAAGCCTTCAAGACCACCGGCGAGGGCGAACTGGCGCTGCACCTCAGGCTGCCCGTGCGCAACCTCGACGCCACCGCGGTCAGCGGCAGCTTCACACTGAAGGACAACCGCCTTGACCCGGGCGGCGAGCTGCCAAGCCTTGAGGGTGTAAGCGGCACCCTGAGCTTCACCGACAAGGAGCTCCAGGCCAAGGGCGTGCGCGTGCGCGTGCTGGGCCTTCCCGCGCTGCTGGATGTAAGCAGTGCCGGCGCCACCCCCGGGGATCTCGGCGGCAAGGTCAGGGTGCGCCTGGCCGGACGCGTCGGCGCCGAAACCCTGAAACCCCACCTGCCCCCCGCCCTGGCCGCCCGACTTTCCGGCGCTACCGACTGGCGCGCGGACATCGGCATGAACCCCAAGGGCAAGACCGAACTCGCCATCCAGTCCGATCTGGCCGGTCTGCGGCTGGATCTGCCCGCGCCCCTGGGCAAGAACGCTGCCGATGCCATGCCCCTGCGCCTGACCAGGCTGCCCGGCGGCGGCAAAGCGGACGGCTTGCTGCTGCGCTACGGCGAACAGCTGTCGCTGCGCGCCGAACTGGCAGACAAGACACCGACGAAGATCAACGTCCGCCTGGGGCCGGGAGAGCCGCCGCCCCTCGGCGAGAACGGCCTGTGGATCGCCGGCAACCTGCGTTTCCTGGACGTGGACGCCTGGCGCAGGCTCGATCTCGCGGGCGACGGCGCCGGCCCCGCCCTGCGCGAAGCCAGCATCACCTGCAACGAGCTGCGCGTGCTCGACCGCCGCCTGCACGATACCCATGTCCGCCTGCGCCCGGCCGGCAATGGCTGGAACCTGATGCTTGCCGGCCGCGAAATCATCGGCGACGTCACCACCGTGCCGGAGGGCAAGAGCGTGCGCATCCTGGCCAATTTCAAGCGCCTGCTCCTGCCCGACCCGGAGCCGGATGCCGCCCCGGATAGCCTGGCGCCGCCGGCCACCGTCGGCGCCGTCGACCTGGTTGCCGGCAAGCTGTCCTGGAAAGGTCGCGAGCTGGGCGAGCTGCGGCTGCGCCTGTCGCCCGTCAAGGGCGGCCTGCAGGTGGATCACTTCCGGTTGAGTTCGGAGCAGACCGTGCTGGACGGCAAGGGCATCCTGGCCGACCACCCGCGCCGCCCCACCCGCCTGGAACTCAAGCTGGACGCCGACAACCTCGGCAAGCTGCTGGCGCAGTTCGGCCATCCGGGCCGCATCAAGGGCGGCGCCACGCAGATTTCCGGCAGCCTGGGCTGGATGGGCGGCCTGGAGGATTTCGACCTGGCCAGCCTGTCGGGCGATCTTGGCGTGACGGTGAAACAGGGGCAGTTCCTCAAGGTCGATCCCGGCGCCGCCAAGCTGCTGGGCATCCTCAGCCTGCAGTCCCTGCCCCGGCGCATCGCCCTGGATTTCCGCGATGTCTTTTCCGAGGGATTCGCCTTCGACGAAATCGGCGGCGGCGTGCATCTGGAAAAGGGTTCGGCCTACGCCAAGGACCTGCGCATGAACGGCCCGGCCGCCAAGATCCGCATGAGCGGCGTCGTCGACCTGCAGAAGGAAAGCCAGAACCTGCGTGTCAGCATCCAGCCCCGTTTGGACGACACCCTGGCGGTGGCCGGCGCCCTCATCGGCGGCCCGGCGGTGGGCCTGGGTACGCTGATTGCCAGCAAGGTATTGAAGGATCCGGTCGGCCAGGCCGCCACCTTCGAATACGCCGTCACGGGCACCTGGTCGGAACCGCTGGTGAACAAGATTCCGCGCAAGCCGGCGGAAGCCCAGCCCGCCCCCGGCGCCACACCGTGAATAGGTGCGCCGCGCTATTGCGGTGGCGCGAATTCCTTGTGTACCCTCGACCTCACCCCAATCATTCCCGCCGGAGCGCCCCGTGACCCGCGCCAAACCCGCCTCCTTCGCCAAGACCAAGAGCCGCGCCGCCCCCAAGGCCGTGCCCGACAGCGGCGGCATCGTGCGCGTGGCGGCCGTGCAGATGGCCTCGGGGCCGAACGTGGCGGCCAACCTGGCGGAAGCGGAACGGCTCATCGACATGGCGGTGGCCGCCGGCGCCAAGCTGGTGGCCCTGCCCGAGTTCTTCGCCATCATGGGCATGAAGGACACCGACAAGGTCAACGTGCGGGAAACCGAGGGCAAGGGTCCGATCCAGAAGTTCCTCGCCGCCCAGGCGAAGAAACACGGCATCTGGCTGGTGGGCGGTTCCGTGCCCATGGCCTGCGACAACCCGAAGAAGGTGCGCAATGCCTGCCTGGTCTACGACGACAAGGGCAAACTCGTGGCCCGTTATGACAAGATCCACCTGTTCGGCCTGGATCTGGGCAACGAGCACTACAAGGAACAGACCACCATCGAGGCCGGCGACCGGGTGGTGGTGGTGGAAACCCCCTTCGGCCGCCTGGGCCTGTCGGTCTGCTACGACCTGCGCTTCCCCGAGTTGTACCGGGCCATGGGCAACGTCGACCTCATCGTGGTGCCGGCGGCCTTCACCGCCACCACCGGCAAGGCGCATTTCGAAATCCTGATGCGTGCCCGGGCCATCGAGAACCTGGCCTACGTCATCGCTCCCGCCCAGGGCGGCTACCACCTTTCCGGCCGGGAAACCCATGGCGATTCCATGATCGTCGACCCCTGGGGCAACATCCTCGACCGTCTGCCGCGCGGCTCCGGCGTGGTGGTGGCCGGCATCAACCGGGCCTACCAGGAAAGTCTGCGCAAGAGCCTGCCCGCCCTGAAACACCGCACCCTGGATTGCGCCGCCGGCACGCCGGTGGACGTGATCAAAACTTAAGGCTCTGTTCGCGTTAAGGATGGATATCGCGGAGATGCCCAACATCGTGGTCTTCCCCCTTTGGAAAAGGGGGATTGAGGGGGATTCAACCCGGGTTCAATTCCCCCCAACCTTGGAAAATCCCCCCTCTCCCCCCTTTTTCAAAGGGGGGAACCCTGATGTTCAACGACCACCGCGTATCACGCGTTATCGCGAACAGCGCCAAACATAACTGCCGAGTAGCGAGTGGCAAGTCGCCAGTCGCGAAATACCACCACTTGCCGCCAGCCAACATGACCCCAGCCTTCGCCTTCGCCTTCGCCGCCGCCGACACCACCCTCCTCGCCCCCAACGAGGTGGACGCCGCCCAGCTCGACAGCATCTTCGGCCAGCTCGCCGCCCACCGGGTGGACGACGCCGACCTCTACTTCCAGTACACCCGTTCCGAGGCCTGGAGCCTGGAAGAAGGCCAGGTCAAGTCCGGCAGCTTCAATATCGACCAGGGCGTGGGCGTGCGCGCCGTGGTGGGGGACAAGACCGCCTTCGCCTATTCCGACGACATCCGCCTGCCGGCCATCCGGGAAGCCGCCAACACGGTACGGGCCATCGCCGCCGCCGGGCAATCCGCCACTGCCCGGGTGCCGAGCCGGACCGAGGGACGCGCCCTGTACGCCCCCATCGACCCCCTGGCCAGCCTCGGCGAAGCCGACAAGGTGGCCCTGTTGCACCGCCTGGAGGACTACGCCCGCAAGCTGGACGGCCGGGTCACCCAGGTGATCGCCAGCCTCGCGGGCGAATACGAAGTCGTGTTCGTCACCCGCCTGGACGGCCGCAGTGCCGCCGACGTGCGTCCCCTGGTGCGCGTCTCCCTGCAGGTCATCGTCGAGCAGGACGGCCGTCGGGAACAGGGCAGCGCCGGCGGCGGCGGACGCTTCGACTATGCCTGGTTCAGCGACGCCCGCCTCAAGGAATACGCCCAACTGGCGGTGGACCAGGCGCTGACCAACCTCAACGCCCAACCCGCCCCGGCCGGCACCCTAACCGTGGTGCTGGGTTCCGGCTGGCCCGGCATCCTGCTGCACGAGGCCATCGGCCACGGCCTGGAGGGCGACTTCAACCGCAAGGGCTCCTCCGCCTTCTCCGGCCGTATCGGCGAGCGGGTGGCGGCCGACGGCGTCACCGTGGTGGACGACGGCACCATCCCCGACCGGCGCGGCTCGCTGAACGTGGACGACGAAGGCACCCCCAGCCAGCGCACCGTGCTCATCGAGAACGGCATCCTGCGCGGCTACATGCAGGATTCCATGAACGCCCGCCTCATGGGCATGGCCCCCACCGGCAACGCCCGGCGCGAGTCCTTCGCCCACCTGCCCATGCCACGCATGACCAACACCTACATGCTGGCGGGAGACAAGGACCCGGCGGAGATCATCGCCTCAGTCAAGAAGGGCCTCTACGCCGTCAACTTCGGCGGCGGCCAGGTGGACATCACCAGCGGCAAGTTCGTGTTCTCCGCCGCCGAGGCGTACATGATCGAGGACGGAAAAATCACCTACCCGGTGAAGGGCGCCACCCTCATCGGCAACGGCCCGGACGTGCTCACCCGCGTCTCCATGATCGGCAACGACATGAAACTGGACCCGGGCGTCGGCACCTGCGGCAAGGAAGGCCAGAGCGTGCCGGTGGGCGTGGGCCAGCCCACCCTCAGGATCGAGGGCCTGACGGTGGGCGGCACCCACTGAGCCGCTTCAGGGAAGGGAAGGAACATGATCGGTTTTCTGCTCAAGGCCGGCATCGTCGTGGTGGTCGGCGTGCTCGCCTGGAACTACTTCTTCGGCACCAGCGAGGAAAAGGCCCAATCCGCCAAGACCTTCGGCCAGATGAAGCAGGTCGCCGTCTCGGTGGGTGAGCTCGCCAAGTCGGAGAAGGAAAAATACGACGCCGGCAAATACGACGCCGCCCTGGAAAAGCTGGGCGCCACCTATAAGAAGCTGCGCGAGGGCGCGCAGAAGATGGACGCCAGCCTGCTCAAGCGCATCGACGACCTGGAGCAACGCAAGCGCGAGTTGAAGAAGGAACTGGACGACATCCAGAAGAACGAGTCGCCCTCCGAGCAGCAGGCCCAGCGCAAGGCCACACTGGGGCGCGAACTTGAAGCCTTGACCAGGGACTCCGACAAGCTGGTCGGGGAATCGGGAGGCAAGTAGGCCGGTCGGCACGCCAGCAACCGCGCGCCGCTGAAGGTGGACTACGATCACGCCCTGAATTAGCGAGAAAACAAGCGAAGGGGGTCGGGATGCCTTTGTCCTGGAACGAAATCAGAAGCCGCG
>Ga0233425_10007134_pt1 | contig 15924 bp, 12 predicted proteins | sample Watercolumn_Towu_2_FD_181712 | JGI IMG/M metagenome (GOLD analysis project Ga0233425, IMG submission 181712) | Freshwater microbial communities from Lake Towuti, South Sulawesi, Indonesia - Watercolumn_Towuti2014_140_MG | ecosystem: Environmental > Aquatic > Freshwater > Lake | place...
GGCGACGCTCGAAACTCTCGCCACCGATCAGGACGAACACGTAGGGCAGGGTACTGACTTCGATCACCGAGGACGTCGCCACGATCAGCTCCTCCCGGGCCTCGCCGAATGTGACCACCGCGTCGAGGACCTCGCCCGGGACCAGCGACGCGGAGTCCTTCAGGCGGTAGGTGAGACCGTACAGTCCCGTGTCCGGATCGAACAGCGGAACGCGGGTGACGGCCGAAGCGCCAAGCGACTCGAGCGTGCGGCCTGCGCCCCAGCCGGATCGCAGGAGGTTGACCGAGCGCGCGGTCTCGAGGACCGCACGGTCCGCCCGCAGAGCCCGCACCTCCACCAGCACCGAGTCGCTGATATGGATCTGAACAAGCGGGCTGCCCACCTCGACCAGTGAACCGGACGTGGCAGGCAGTGACACGAGCACACCTCCCTTGTCGGCCCGGATCTCGAGGACCCGGTTCCCGCCGCATTGCACCTCAGCCAGGCGGGCCGAGAGAGACTCCTTCATCGCTGCCAGGCGCGCCAGGTCCGCCTCGTTGCGCACACGGTCCTCAGCAAGCTCGTACCTCCCTGCGCTCCACGCCCTGATGCGCTCGATCTCCCTTTCTGCCCGGGACCGCTCTGCCCGAGCCTTCTCGATCAGGGAGCGCGCCTCGAGCACGTCCTTCTGCGAAGCGAGCCCCTTTTCCACGAGCAAGGTCTCACGGGCCAGGTCCTTCTCTGCTCGCCTGAGCTCGGCCTCCGCCGTCCGGAGCGCGGCGGTCTCCCGGCTCTCCTCCTCCGCTGTCAACAGTCCTGACGTTTCCAAGGTTTCGATGCGGTCGAGGTCCGCCTTGACCGCGGAGATCTGAGCCTCGGTCATCGCGAGCTCCGCCTCGATATGGGATGCGTGATCCGGTGGCGGGCTCGCAGTCAGGTGCCCCAGGAGCTCCCCCGCCTGGATCTGGCGCCCCGGGATGAGAGCCTCACCGGTCCCATCCCAGACGACCCGCCCGGCGGTCAGCGCGGACAGTACGACCGTTGCGGAGGGATCCACAGCGACCACGGCGCGGGTCTGCCGCTGGCTGCCCAGCTCCATCCGGCTGGGCAGCTCGACCCGGAAGGGCACCCGCCACTGCTGCTCCTTCGTGAACCCGACGACGCCTGGCCCCGGTTCGGACTCCGGGACCGCGACCCGCTCCTGCTTGACCTCGACATCCAGGTCCCAGGATGAGTGGTCCGGCGCCTCCTCGTACCGGACCGACAGCCGGTACTTGCCGGGAGCCGGTGGGGAATCCGCCTTGAACTCGAAGATACCGGTGCGGGCGGGCACAGCCGCTTCGGCCTCAGCGAGGGGCTTTAGTCCGCTCCCGGTGGAACCGGCGGCGAAGAACGCGATGCCGAGCCGCCCCTGCTTCGCGGGGTGGTTGTCCGCCAGGCGGCTCACGTGGAGCGTGTACTGGGAGGGCTGACCAGCCACGAGGGGCTCGATCTCGCCGAAGAGCTCGTGGGTCTCGGAGAACAGGGTGAAGGACAGGTTCCCGGAGCCGTGGCCATGGCCGTGGCCCCCGCCCTCCCCACCGCCGTGGCCGCTGCCCTCTTCACCGTGCCCCCCCCCTCCGTGGCCATGGCCGCCGTAACCGATCGGCTCCTGCTCCTGCGTCTGGCAGGACAGCCCGAGGCATGCGAGCGGAGCGAGAACAAGAAGGTAGCGTATCGTTTGGTTCATGGGATCACCTCGTCGAATGAGAGCAGCTCTGCTCCTGTCAGTGATTCATATTCCGCGACGACCAGCCAGTACTCCTCCTGAGCCGATGCCGCCATCATCTCCAGGCCCGCCAGGTGCTCTGCCAGGCCCAGCATGTCGTTGATGTCCACTTCCCCGCGCACCAGCGCTTCCAGCGCGGCAGCGTAGGCGGCTGCCGCCTGGGGAACGAGGACATCCCGGGTCCGCAGGAACTGGGCCTGGAGGGCGGACGCGTGCGCGTGCAGCGCGGCAGCCTGCGCCTCTGCCCGGGCAAGGATTCCCCGACAGGAGAACTCCTGTGCTCTCTTCCTGGCCCTGGCCTCGTCGATGGCGCTCTCGTTACGATTGAAGACGGGAAGCGGAATCGACATCTCGACGACCAGGGCGTGCGAGTCAAACCCGTCCACCCCTCGGTACCCGGCCCCGACGGCGATGTCCGGGATCGCCTCCTGCTTCCGCAGCTCCGCGACAGCATCCCACTTGTCGGTCCGTGCCACACAGCCCTGCAACTCCGGGAGGTCCTCCAGGGCAGCGAGGCCTGGCAGCAGATCGGCCAGGGGGCGGGGCTCGGCAAGGCGACCGGTGACGCCGGCAAATTCGCCCGGCCTGCCCCCCCAGAGCGCCGGCAGCTCTGCGACCGCCCGCACGATGTCCCGTTCCAGGCCTGCGACGGCCTCCTGCTCCAGGGAAAGCACCTGCTCGACCCGCTGGAGCCGCGCCAACGGGAGCGCCCCGGCATCCACTCGGGCCCGGGTGACCTGCCTGACCTCCTGGAACCGTATGGTGGATGCCTGCAGCTTGCCCAGCTTGTTCCGGGCGGACAAGACCCGGATGAAGAGACTCTTCAACTGTGCCTTGATTCCCTTCCCCACCAGCGCGGTGTCGTGGCTCCATGCCGTGCGCGACTGCTCCTCCAGGTGACGAGCGGCCCCGAGACGCGACCCTAGCGGGATCGGCTGCGACAGGGAGAACGTCCACTGCGTCTGCCCGAGCAGCTCGTCCCGGGCACCGATGTCTTCGGCCGAGACTGCGAGACTGGGGTTGGGGTAGGCCCCCGCCTGCCGGGCCCGGTGGCTCCAGGCGGAGTTCAAGTCGTCGAATGCCTGCAGGTCCGGGTTCCCACGCAGAATCCGCTGCCAGGCATCGCTGAACGAGATGGTTGCACCGAGGGGGGCCGCAGCGGGATTGCCTGCGGGTTCCTCCAGATCCTCGGCAGAATGCGGTTGGGCCAGCGCACCTTGGGCGCTCAGCCCCAACCAGAAACAGATTGACCCGCAGAGCGCAAGCGCCCCGGATCGGAACGGTGCCCGTGTTCGCATCAAACCTCCATGGCTGTGCGGGAGCCTGCTGCTCCCCGCAGCCCGTCAACTGGGTACGAGACCTGCTACAGGTGTTGCGAGAGAACGGAACGACCTAGATGCGAAGACGACTGGAGACCATCAGCGGCGGAGTCCTGCCGGGAGGGTCGGCCGAACGGGCTCGGACGGCAGCGATGGGGCCTCTCCACGCGGCCTGACAGAGTGCGACATGGAGCGTTTGTGCGGTCGCCCCCTTGCCCGAATGCACGTCCCCGGACTGACGCACGGCGAACGAGCTGGGTGAGCTGGAGCAGCAGGTGCCGGATTCCGGCGACGAGCCAGGCATTCCTGCCGGGTTGCCGGGGACGCTCCATTCTGAATGATGGTCGCACGAGCCTCCGTGGCCATCGCCCGCGCCTTGCACCTCGTGAGCATCCTCGTCATCATGGGTGTGCACATGGCAGACCCCGGACCGCACCGTCGCCATTGCCAGGAACAGCACCGCCGTGATGCAGCGAACGAGGATGTAGGCCCTTCCCCTCAACCGGACACCTCCTGCGAGCGAAAAGATAGGTGACCGGGGCGGACTTGTCAACATCCTTGCAGTGGATTTCATTCGCTGGTGAGCCGTGGACTTCCGACATGGATTATGCTAGGCTGCATAATGTCGGAGGGCATAATCATGGCGGACAGGTTCGTCGACCGCGTTGAGGAACTGGAGGCGCTCGAGCTGCGCTACCGGGGGGACAAGCCGGAGCTGGTGATCGTGTACGGCCGTCGCAGGGTAGGCAAGACGGCGCTCCTGGTCCGGTTCTGCAAAGGGAAGAAAGCTCTGGTGTTCGTCGCGGCAAGGGTCCGGGAAAAGCAGAACCTGGATGCGCTTCGGGATTGCATGCGGGCAGACCTCGACGTGCCGCTCCTCGAGCACGCGGAGCTCGAGAGCTGGGGCAAGGCGCTCGACGTGCTCGCCGAAGTGGCAGGGAAACAACGCATCGTGGTCGTCCTCGACGAGTTCCAGTACGCCTGCGAGCAGACGCCGGCGCTGCCGTCCCTGCTCCAGCGATGGTGGGACGACAAAGGGAAGAAGACCCGCCTCATGTTGATTCTCTGCGGCAGCCATGTCGGGTTCATGGAAGGCGAGGTGCTGGCGGAGCGCTCCCCCCTGTTCGGGAGAAGGACCGGACAGAGGAGGCTTCTTCCGCTGCTTCCATGGCACACGCGGCCGTTCTTCCGGCGCTGGAATCCGGCCGAGCGCCTCCAGGGTCTGAGCATCGTGGGAGGCATGCCTGCCTACCTGGAGCGCATCCGACCCGCGGATTCGCTCCGTTTGTTCCTGCTTCGGGAGGTGTTCTCGTCGGACGGGTACCTGTTCGAAGAGGTCCCCTTTCTCCTGCGCACGGAGCTCGGACAGGCTCACACGTTCATGAGTCTCTTGCGGGTGATGGCTGCCGGCAACACCCGTATCTCGGAGATCGCACAGAAGGCCGGAATGCCCGTGACGTCGGCCACCCGCCCGCTGGCCGTGCTCGGCGAGATGGGGCTTGTGACGCGGGCCGTTCCCTTCGGGGAGAAGCACCCCGAGCGCTGCAAGCAGGGACGATACGCGATATCCGATCCGTTCACGCGGTTCTGGTGCCGCTACGTCCTCCCGCACCAGGCCATGGTGGTGGCCGGGCAGGGCAGGGTGCTCCTCGACGGCATCGTGCTCCCGGACCTGCCCAACGTGGCAGGGCCGCACTTCGAGTCAGTCTGCGAGCAGTTCGTCCGATTCCGTGCCGGCGAGATCCTCGACGGGATCTCGTGTCTCCGGACTGGACGGCTCTGGGGCCGCGACTTCGACATCGATCTCGCTGCCGACCTGTCCGACGGAAGCCTGCTGCTGGCCGAGTGCAAGGCCTGGGGCACCCGAGTCGGGGTCAACGTCCTCCGTCAGCTCGAGGAGAGGGCCGGGCCGTTTTCTGCCGCACGCAAGGTGCGCCTGGCGCTCTTCTCCATGGGCGGGTTCACTGCCGAGCTGCGCAGGGCAACAGTCGGGGCAGAGGTCATCCTCGTCGACGGGAAGCAGATCCTCTGAAGATTGCAGGGGACTGTCAGTGAGGTCGCTCCGGCGTTGCCGCGTCCAGCTCACGTCTTGTCATGCCGGTGCTGAGGGGGAGTGGGCGTGGCACTGGTCCTAGCGGCCGAACACCTCTTCCCCGGTGACGAGGACGACCCCCGTGTGGGCGGCGGCTGACCGCAGATCCCGCGTGAATCCGAACAGCGAGAACACAGTCGGACGCACGAGTCGTCCCGGCGGGATGGGAAGGAGAGCCGCCTTCCTGCGGAGTAGTTCCAGGACGTCTCGACCGACACGGGATCCGGTCGACTTGCACTCGCCCACGAGGTAGCTGCCGTCCGACAGCTCGGCAACGAGATCCACCTCGGTCAATGTAGCGTCACGCTCCTTCTGCCACTGGCGCCCGACCCGGAGAGCATACGGTCCACCCTCCTGTCCCCAGCGGGACTCCACGTACCGGAGGCACGCCTCCTCGAAAGCCCTGCCCATCCATGCCGCAAGACCGGGAAGCACGCGTTCCTCCATGTGCCTGTGGCCGTGTCCCGCCTCGATCACGCTCCGGGCGGGCAGCACGAAGCTGCACCAGAAGCGCACCCAGGGATCGCTTGCAGAGTACAGCCCCTTGCGCGCCTTGTCCGGTGCCCGCTCGAAGAACGGGACGGAGCGCCGTGCCAGGCCCAGCTCGATGAGCGTGGTCACGTACCGGTTCACCGACGTGACCGGAAGCAGGCAGCGGTCCGCCACCTCCGTCAGCCGTGTGCTTCCACCGGCCAGTGCGGACAGGATCGAAAGGTACGTGGCCGGCTCGCGCAGCTCCGTGTTGACCAGGAACGGGACTTCCTCGAACAGGAAGCCGCCGGGAGAGAAGGCCTCCTTCCGCAGGAAGGGCAGCATCCCCCCGGATTGGAGCAGCCGTTCGAGGTAGGCCGGCACGCCGCCGAACAGCCCGTAGGCCGTCAGGAGGTCGGCAACGGAAGCCCCGGGCAGGAACGGAGCGATTTCCCACGGTTCGAGGGGCTGGAGGCGTACCGATCCGGTTCGCCTTCCGAACAGGGGGGAAGCATGCGACAGGACTTCACGCTCCATGAATCCGAGCGAAGATCCTGAAAGCACGACGAATAGCCTGCTCCCGCACCCGTGAATGTCCCACCAACGCTGCAGGACCGCTCCGAGATCCGGAGAAGCTGCGGCCATGGCCGGGTACTCGTCGAGCACGACCAGCAGGCGCTCGCCCGCTGCCCGAGCCAGCAAGGCCGTCAGTGCGGCATCCCAGCTCTCGAAACGGATCCCGGACAAGGACATGGTTTCGGCAACGCCCCTGAGGTTGTCCACTTCGCGGACCGGCCCGCCGGTGTAGAAGACGGCGTTCCGGCCGCGGGCAAACTCCCGGGCCAGCGCAGTCTTCCCAATCCTCCGGCGCCCGTACAGGACGATGAGCTGCGGTCCCGCAGCGTCCCACCTCTCCGACCAGTCCCGGATCTCCCGCTCCCTCCCGACGAACATGGCCACCTCCGTTACGGAGATTATTATAATCGTGCCGATAGGATCTGCAAGCGAGCAGGTCCCTGACGCCGCCTGGTCGGCCCCTCCTATTCCCCTCGCAGCGTCGCTTGCACCGCAAGCTTCAGCCACTGAATGACCCTCAGCATCTCCCTTGTCGCCGGCATGTACTCGTCAAGCGGCAATTCCCGAACTGTCGTCGGAATCCAAGCCGCGGGATCGGAATCTCGCTGAGGAACAAGCTGCGGAACGCCTGCCCCGGCCAGATGGCTGAAAAGCGCTCTGACGGCATCACTGCTCTTGTCTCGCTGCAGAAAGGCTAGTGCACCCACCAGGCCGCTCCGGATGATATTTGGCCCCAATCCGTTGACCGCGGTGCGGTAGTCCTCCTTCACCGTCTGTTGCATAGCAGCGATTTCCTCGGCGCACCGAAAAGCATGCGCCGCCCTTGCCTGGTCACGTGTCATGTGGCCCTCCTCAAGCGTTCCTAACAATAGGAATCAGCCGCCCCCAACCACGCTCCACGCTGGCATGCCCCCCGATTTGGACCGGAATCTTGCGTGGCACCGCCAGATCAAGAACCTCCGTCGCCGACAGCCGGGGGGTATTCCCACGACTTCGGTCCGCACACATCAGCCCCACCAGCAGGCTCTCAGGCTGAAGGCTCTCTTCCACCCACAGTGCCCGCGGGCCACCGTCCGAGTCTCGTTGGCGATTCGGACCCGAGTGTCAATCTGGGTCGCAGTCTCCCACAGGAAGGTCATGATCTCGTCGTCTACCACGGCAAACCGAGGTTCCAGCACGGATGTCTCCCCCGCCTTGAGCAGCAATCCAGACAGGAAACCGGCCCATCCGGTGACGGTCCCATCCTCAGACACCGCGACATCCAGGTCCACGAGAACGAGCCTTGCGAAGCTTCCAGCGCAGTGAACCACTTAGCTCGATTCGAGGGTCCGACAAGGGCGGCTCCCAACGTCGGTTGCGGGATCTGGGGCGGCAGTCCCTGGACGCCGGCGAGATCCCGAGTTGCAAGCCCCAGAAGCACTGGGGATGTCACCCAGGCGAATGTCCCCTTGAAGCTCCTCACGGGCAAGGCCAGGAGCCTGGCGTCTCCCACGGACGGGGCTCCGGCGTTGGCGCTGGCGTTTGCCGTGTCGGGGCCGAAAACGGCTCGGATCTGATCTGCGGTCACCCCCGCACCAGTCTCTCCCCGCACGTCCCTGAGCACACCCTCCACCGAGGATCCCGGCACGGTCGGATTTCCGGTCGACTGCATCCTCGTGATCGGGAGATCGACAATGTCCACGGAGTGGCCCACTCCCAAATGGAGAGGGGACAGACTGTGCAGAAGATACGGCCGTGTTTCCATGCAGTAGCCTCCTTATCTTTGCGTCTCGGGGTGCCAGACCCCGGGAACAACATACCCCAATCCTGCAGCGAAGTGGCTGTCGATGGAGGTCTGCCAGAGCTTGCGGGCTTCGTCCACGCCGAACGAGCGGCCGCCTGCCTTCGTGAAGAAGAAAGTGCTGCCCCTCGGTACGAATCTCCCGGTCCTCTTCGGTGTTCCGCCGCTGCCAGCCGCCATGTCCCATCCTGAATGGTGCAGAGGGCGACCCACCAGTGCGCTCTTGAGTGTCACGGTGCCCTCCACTCCGGGCAATCTGCCCTCATAGCCCCCGTTGACGTGCTCGAAGCCGTCGGGCAACCAGCCCTTCTTGAAAGCCGCCGGAGTCACACGCGTGACGCACATGCCCCTGGATCCGGATGCGAAGGCGCTCTCACGCGACGTCGGCATCTGGAACACCAAACCGTCGATGACCGACGGTTTTCCGAAGCGCCCCAAGCCCCCCAGCAACACGGGCTCAGATTCGACCCCTTCGCATTCCCCTGTTAAACCGCACGCCACCGCCAGGCCCCACAACCAATATCCGCCGAAGGGATCCGATGCCAGTGTCTCGACCAAGTCTGTCGAGAACAGGGCACCTCCCTGAGCAGTCAACGTCTCCGGATTGATGGCCAACCTGACGTCCATCCGCTTCGGCGGCCTCATGCCTCGTGCAGCATCCTCTCCGGGGATCTCGGCAGATCCTCCGGCAAGCCAACCGATGGACATGTCGTCGGTCCACCAGACAGGTCCCATCGTCGGTTTCGAGAGATCGTCGACTTGCGGCCACCACCATGAACCCCATTCCGGGGAGTCGAACTCCCCAAGCATACCCACGCGGGTAGATGCCGGAATCTGAGCCAGGCGCATACCCTGTCGAGTCGCCGGGGGATACCCACCGGGGATTGTGAGGACTTCACATTCATTGGAGCCGCGCTGCTGGCCGTGATGGGATACGACTGCGCCATGCTCATCGTCCCGGGCCACGCGGCTCTCGGGGTCGCGGGATGCGGCGACGTCCCTGACGGCAGCTTCTACAACTGCAAGGGCAAGCGCTACTACTACTGCGAGAGCACTGGCGACGGATTCAAGATCGGCCAGATGCACGACGAGTTCCGGGGTGTCGAGGCCCAGGTGTACCCTATCTCTGCGGCTCGCCTCCTGCCGGAAGAGTGGGGGAGACTGGGGGTACAGGCTCCCCCTGCCCGGCCTTCGCCTTCCTGATGTACGCCATGTCCTCCTCCGGGAAGTCCGTCCCGTTGGCGATTCTCCTGGCGAAATGGTCGTACAGTTCCTGCTTCTCGATCATCCGGCACCAAGTCGAATAGACCAGGGCAAAGAGGAACACAACGGAGCCTGCGATCGTGCCCCAGATCGTCATGAGGCCCACCAGCATGAGCACCGCCACCACGATCAGCATCGTCCCGACCGTGCCCAGTCTGACCGACAGACCGATGAGCTTGAACCGACGCCCCAGGGGCACCAGCGGCGTCTGGGAGTTCGTGTGCACAAGGTCCGCCCATACCAACAGGACCGAGGCCACGGTCATCAGACCAGCGCTGAACTCCTGGATCAGGAGATCGACTCCGCTCAGCCGCACGGCATCAGTCAGGAGCAGGTTCAGGGAGAGGAGTGCCATGCCGATGCACACGGCGGCGTAGTGACCCCAGTGATACTGAGCGTGGTAGGCGAGCAGTCCCTCCAGCGGGAAGACCCCGTTCTTGAGAAAACGCTCCTCGTAGGGGCGGTACACGGTAACGTATCTGGCAGGCGAGACGAGCCAGTTCACGAACGGGACTACGATGAAGAGGCCCAGAATGCCCAGTGAGATCCAGAACGCAGCCCACTTCTGCCCTGTGCGCAGTGGTGCAGCGGAAGCAGCCTCTTCTGCCCAAGCCATTCGCTCAGCCACCAGCAGAGAGGCGGCCACGAGCACTGCCTGCAGTTTTTTCATGTCGGCCCCCCTGTCATGTCCCGGCGCCCAGCAGACGCCAATCGAACTTGATGTATCCTGCGCGCACGCCCGAAGCCACCACAAGCCGGTGCATGTCCGGGGTCAAGACGCCGCCGCAAACAAGTTCCCGGCCAAGCGTCCGGAGTCGCTCCGCCTCCCGGTCGAGCCGGAAGCCGCCAACAGGAAGCCAGCGCTGAGGCGACGTGTTGTAAGTGACGGTCACCACATCCACGTCCGAAAGGGACGTTACACGCCTCAGCGAAAGTGGGGGAAACTCCATCGCCGTCTTGAGAAGGACCCCGCCGGCCAATACCTTCGTGTGCAGGCTTGTGCACGTGCCCGGCGAAAGCGATTTCACCAGGCGGATGTCCTGCAGGCTGAACGTGTCCACCCAATAGCGGCCGGTGCGGGCCGCCTCCAGGAGCCCAAGCGCCTTCTTCAGCGCAGCCTCCCGGGGCCCCCGTCCGGTCTTGAGCTCCACGATGAAGAACAAGTCGTTCCACGCAGGGGACAAGGCGGCCTCCAGGGTCCAGAGTCGTCCACCCTCCATGGCCTTGTCCAGTGCCTCCGACGACCCTGTGTCCAACAGCAGGTCCGGGTGGTGAAAGTAAAGCAACTCCCGATCCTGCGTGAAGTCCCAGCAGAGGTCACCTTCTGCCACATGGTGGAGCGCTGGCAGTGTGCGGAGTGCCTCCATCGTGTCCTCCAGGCCTGAGCGGCTGTTCAGCTTCCGATGATGCACCAGTGCGGGCCGTCCGTCCGCTGGCAAGGGCAGTCCCGTCGCCATTCTCCCCTCGCTGTCTGCCAGCCCCGGTCCGTCCGGTCCCATCATTGGTCGCGGTCGACATCGGGGCCGGATTCCCCGTCACTCAAGCCGCCCCCGGAAGATTCGGAAAACATGCTCGTCCGAGGTCCACATGTATCCGTCCCCGAGAACCAGGTCTTCGACTCCCCGATCCGGCGCAGGGTACTGCTTCACGATGCTGGCCCGGGCGCTGCCCGTTTCCTTCAGGCGTGCAAGGTCCAGCCGGTTCACGACGGCAGAGCGGAACTTGTTCTCGGTTTCGAACAGGCTGCCCTCCGCAAACTCCAGCCCTTGCGAGAATCCTTCGTTCTCGTACGAGAACTCGACAGCGGCCAGGCCATTCCCCGCTGCAAGGGCCTCTTCCGGACGGACCAGGTAGGTCCGCCCAGTTCGCATGAAGTCAGAGATGGCCAGCAGGGACTTGCCCTCCCACTCCACCATCGCACAGGCACTGGTCCCCCCGAGGCCGGTGTCGAACGAGCCCGAGACCACTGCCCGGCCCGATGCCAGTGAGGGCTCCAAGTCGATTCGGTAGGCCTTGTTCGAGATGTAGTCTACAGCCCACAGGGTGCTTCCGTCCCACGACAGCCCGCTCGTGTGCACGGCCTCGGCCGGCATGTCAAACGCACGAAGAACCACGATGTTCGTCGGGTCGATCTCATAGATGCGGGACAGAGTGTCCCGGCAACTACTGGCGAACATCAAGCGCCCATTCACCCAGGCGATTCCCTGCGGAGTGCACCCGTCATCGGCGCCCGGAGTGGGCCCCATGTCCTCCCAAGTCACCTTCCCGACCAGCCCGTCCTCCTGGCGGATGAACAGATTGTGGACGCCATACCGATAGCAGGCGACCAGCACGGCCGCGACTAGAAGCGCTGCGCCAGTCATCACAGGGAGCCAGACTGACATCTTCCTCGTCACGTGCCCTCACTTTGGTCGCCGGTCCACGACTGGGCCCATCCTTGTCGCTACTACCTCCGCAGGTCCATGTCAAGACTGCGAACGCTCCGAACTCGCCGCCCTGCGCCGGGGGCGGGATCATCCGGCCGGCATACGCCCGCAACACAGGCTGCTGTGTTCGTGCGTTCTGGCATCTGCCCGGCCCCCCTGCTATTCTCGTCGTGGCTGCCCCCTGGAGGGGGACCAATTGAACGACATTGCCTGGAGGGCGACATGCTGCTGCTGAATCCGCACAAGCCGGACCGCTTCTACCCGGACGACCGCTCCCGGGAGATCATGCTCAAGACCATCGAGTTCTTCGAACAGAAGGGCAAGACCCGGATCAAAAAGGACGACCACGAGCGGGTCTGGTACGCGGACTTCATCGAGTTCCAGAAAAAGGAGAAGCTGTTTTCCACCCTGCTGACTCCGGCCGGGAACGGCGCTCCCGATGCCCGCTGGGATACCTGGCGGATCTGCGAGTTCAACGAGATCCTCGCCTTTTACGGGCTTCCCTACTGGTACACGTGGCAGGTTTCCATCCTCGGCCTCGGGCCGATCTGGATGTCGACGAACGAGGATGCCCGGCGCAAGGCCGCCCGCCTGCTCGACGAGGGGGCCGTGTTCGCGTTCGGATTGTCGGAGAAGAACCACGGCGCGGACATCTACTCCACCGAGATGAGCCTGACGCCGGCTCCGGACGGTACCTGGCTGGCGAACGGACGGAAGTACTACATCGGCAACGGCAACGTGGCACCGATGGTCTCCACGTTCGGCAAGATGGCGGGTTCCGGGGAGTACGTCTTCTTCGTCGCCAACTACTCGCACAAGAACTACGAGTGCGTCCGCAACGTCGTGAACAGCCAGAACTTCGTGTCCGAGTTCGGTCTCCACGACTACCCGGTTACCCAGGCAGACCTCCTCCACGTGGGCCAGGAGGCCTGGGATGCAGCCCTGAATACAGTTAACATAGGCAAATACAACCTCGGGTGGGCATCGATTGGGATTTGCGAGCATGCTTTGTATGAGGCGTTCACGCATGCGGCGCATCGGAAGCTCTACGGGATGCGAGTCACCGACTTCCCGCACGTCAAGCAGCTTTTTACCGACGCGTGGGCCCGCCTGGTGGCGATGAAGCTGTTTGCGCTGCGGGCTGCGGACTACATGCGCGTGGCCTCCCCCGACGACCGGCGGTACCTGCTCTATAACCCCGTGATGAAGATGAAGGTCACGACGCAGGGAGAGGACGTGATCAACCTGCTGTGGGACGTGATCGCGGCCAAGGGGTTCGAGAAGGACACGTACTTCGAAGGGGCCGCCCGCGACATCCGGGCCATGCCCAAGCTGGAAGGAACGGTGCACGTGAACATCGCGCTGATCGTGAAGTTCATGATGAGCTACTTCACCAACCCCGGCGCCTTCGCCCCCGTGCCCCGCCAGGACCAGGCCGCCAACGACGGGTTCCTGTTCAACCAGGGGCCGGCCAAGGGGCTCGGCAAGATCCGGTTCCACGACTTCCGCAAGGCCTATGCCGCCTGGGATCTTCCCAACGTGAAGGTCTTCCGGGAACAGACCCGGGCCTTCATGGAAATGGGAATCGGTGCCCCTGCGAACGAGGCGCAGCAGAAGGACATCGACTTCCTGCTGGCCGTGGGCGAGATCTTCACGCTCATCGTGTACGGGCAGCTCATCCTCGAAAACGCCACGATCTACGGGGTGGGACCCGATGTCGTGGACCAGGTCTTCGACTTCATGGTCCGGGACTTTTCCCGGTTCGCTGTCACCCTGCACGGAAAGCAGAGCACACGCTCCGACCAGGCCGAGTTCTGCCTCAAGATGGTCCGCCGTCCCCTGGCGGACCCGGACCGGTACGGCCGCGTCTGGAAGGAGCAGCTTCAGCCCCTCGATGGTGCCTACGTGATGCCCGAGTAGTCGGTCCCCGCCGGGCTCCTGCGATCAACGAGAGAGAGTGCGCACCTACGGGTTGACCTGGAAATTGGCTTCCAGCTTCTTGACGACAGGGGCGGTCTGCAGGGTGTCCGTGACCAGCCAGACCCGGATCTCGAGATACTGCCCGAGGAGATTCCAGGAGGAGGCATCGAACGGGAAGGTCTTGTCCGGGAACGGGCCGGCAGGTCCCTGCCAGGCTACGGTGCCCAGCTCCTGGGGGGAGTTGGCTGAACGGGCTTCGATCTCCAGGTGGCTCCCCTGCGGGACGTCCGCGACGACGGAAATGGAGGTCCACTGGATCTTGTTCGGGTCTGCGGAAACGGAGCCCGGGAGGGCACCGACGAGACCGAACACCTGCTGGTAGTAGCCTTGCGGTGCCGTGAAGTTGTGAAGCGTGTAGCCGGTCATGTCGGAGTAGGTGTAGGGGGCGGCACCGACGGGGTACTCGCCGACGATGGTGTTGGTAGCGGGGTCGATCTTGGTCGCGCTGGAGGTTCCCTGGTTGACGGCCCAGATGAAGCCGTCGAAATCCACGGCCATTCCGACGGGGTAGCGCCCTCCGCCCAGCTCGATCTGCCCCATGTTCTGCATGGTATCGGCATCGATCACGGCAACCGAGCAGCTCTCGTCGTTGGCCACGTAGACCCGTCCTGCGAGCGATGCCGCGATACCTCTCGGGCGCCCCTGGGTGGGGGCCTGGGCCCACTGGCCGCTTATCGGGTCGAACCGGACCGCCACGTGGGAGCCGCAGCAGTTGGCAAACCAGACCCGCCCCTTGGCATCGATGTTGATCCCGTATGGGTCGGTGGGGCTGAGCGGCGACTCGTAGGCGGTCGTTGTGCCGGTGGTGGGGTCGACACGGAGCAGCCGACTGCCACCCCGCCCTGCGACCCAGATGATGTTTTGCGAATCGACCACGAGCCCGTATGGGTTGTTGGGGATCGGGATGGTCTGGACCACGGTGCCGTCGTCGGGGTGCAGGCGGCGGAGCGTAGGCTGGTTCCATTCCCCGATCCAGGCGTAGTTCTCGCTGTCCACGCCCGCTGCCCGCTGGCACCCTCCGCCCGGGTACACCACGAACTTCACGCACTCGTCCTGCCCCGGGGGCACCATCTCCTCGGCCGAGATCGTGCCGTTTCCGTCGAGATCCCGGGAGGTGTCGATGACGCCGTTTCCGTTCTTGTCCGTGCAGACCAGCTCGTGGCGCCGGATCTTGGCCACCCCGCCGTCGGCCCGGCACGCGACCCAGACGTCGCCGACGAGGTCCACTGCGGTCCTGGACGGGTCCCCGCAGGTGTAGTAGCGGCCCAGCTCCTTGCCCGTCTTCGTATCGAGCTTGGACACGGTCCCTTCGCCCGAATTCGCGATCCAGATGAGGGACAGGTCGATGGTGTCGGCATCGAGGGTGAGGTAGCCTTCCGGGGTGAGCCCGATGCCGTCCGAGTTCTCGTCGTTGGGCACGAACGGCAGCGGAGTGCCGGGTCCCGCCTGCTTCCCTTCGCACAGGAAGTCGCAGTTGCCGCACGGGGACAGGACCCCCTCGTCCGTGCTTCCGTCACAGTCGTCGTCGAGCTGGTTGCACGCTTCGTCGCTCGGGGCAATCTGCCCCTCGCAATCCCCCCAGAAGCCGGAGGGCAGGCATTCCCGTGCCCCGGACGAGCATTCCCCGACTCCCGCAGTGCCCATGGGGCCGTCGTAGCACTCGAGCACCTTGCCCGGCTGGTGGCACGGGCAACCGCCCAGGACCAGGAAACTGCAGTCCGGACAGGACGAGAAGAAGTTGGGATTCTCGTCGTCGCAGTCCGCCCCCGCCTGGCAGCCCTCGCCGTGCAGATCCTGGTCGTAGTCGATGCAGCCAGGCACTGTGCGGCCCGGAGATCCCGGGTCATCCGCACGGCCTTTCGGGGCTGCAGGTTCCTCGCGCTCCTCCGACGGCTCGGAGCTCTTCCCCGACTTGTTGGGAAAGAGCGGCGGCTCCTCCCCGGCCTGCTGGCCGGAAACGGTCGTCTTCTTGGCGCAGCCGGACAGCACCAGACAGATCACCATCACCACCGGGCCGAATCCCCTGACGCAACCGGTTCTCATGGCTCACCTCCGTGTTACCGCCCAAGCCTACTGTAGAGCACCTTTTGCCAGGGCCGCAAGAAAAATCAACCAACCGGTCGGATTGGTCCGGAACGGCAAGTCCCTTACCGCGCGCAGCGACTTGCGGTATGCTGGGGGCTCGATGGGCGCTAAACACCTTCTTTCCGTCCGTTGATCATCTGTAGCGCTCCACGTGGCCGTCGATCAAGGCAGGCTCCCGGCGAAAC